>ENA-ORXT01000048-ORXT01000048.1-marine-metagenome-genome-assembly--contig:-NODE-48-length-170306-cov-9.054955_pt1 | contig 170306 bp, 129 predicted proteins | sample MGYA00237868_ERZ511482 | MGnify/ENA metagenome assembly ERZ511482 | reverse complement strand
ATGTGCGATATGGGGATACGTGGGGGCTACGTCGTTCGATGTTAAAGGAGATTCGAATTACTCGATGAGCGAACCATCATTTACTTCTTTACCAGACGAGTCTCCACTCTTTGCCAAAACATCGGACTTTCTGGATTGGCTGGTTACCATAACCAATCACTTTCCGAAACTCCATCGGCATACTATTACGAGGCGGCTGTTGGATGCAGCCCTAGATTTTCAGGATGCATTGATTGAGGCCGACGCCATGCGAGGAGCCAATCGCCTTTCTTGGCTAAGTCGGGCAGATACGTATCTAAACAAGGTTCGTCACTATTTGCGTTTGATCCACCGGCTTAAGTGGATCAACATAGGTCAGTATAAGCACGTCAGTCGTATGGTGGCCGAACTTGGCCGACTATTAGGTGGCTGGCAAAAAGTAACCCAGCAATGACTAGTAGTTCTGTTATTTTATGATAGGCTGCTAGTATTGCGGGGATTGGTTGAGACGTCGTGTGTTGCGCGGCGGGTCGTGGAACAATAATTCGAACAACACGCGTGCGGCCAACCGTAACAACAACAGACCAACGAATCGGAACAACAATGTGGGGTTTCGATTAATGTCCCATGGCTTTCCAGCGCTTGTGCGCTGCCAGTCTTCTGCGTCGGTTACGGCTTGCGCAGCACGGTTTGAAAGCCAGTGCAACCAGTTCCTGACCGAGCCATTTTCTGACTAGACTCAACGTGGTTTGCGATGAGAAAGGCCGGGCATATATTACAGGAGGGAGCAATCTCTCGAAGACCTGCACCCTACCCAAACTCGGCTTGACGACTGGGTCGGTGTAGGTCTTTTCTTAGACTACCGCTCTCTGTTCGAACTCTATTGTCACCCCATATCCCAGCATAGGGCAATCACGTACTTCTGTGGACTAGGATTGAAATCCCAAATGTCGGTTTCAACCGGTATTTTGTATACTCGGCCCATAAACATGTCTCACTGATGCTGTGGGTGACGTTAGTTTATTTTTCAACCCTTACCGTACCTTCTCAATAAATGGTGGTAAATAATCCGCTTGGTTTCGATACGCCCACAAATCGCTATAGCGCAGCGGCGGGTACTCAATCGGCGAGAGGACTGAACGGTTACATTTGGTCGAAGAACATGTTTACACCTACGTAAATCGAATCTGCTAACCTATCTTGCCTGTTTGTGGACCATACCTAAATATTGTGGACTAAAAACTCATGCAACATACGATTGATCTGGAACAACTTGGCCCACCCGGCCCCGAAATGGCGCACGCAGTGGAAAAATGTGTCCATTGTGGCTTTTGTCTATCATCTTGCCCAACCTATAAAGTGCTAGGCGAGGAGATGGATTCGCCGCGTGGGCGCATCTATATGATGAAAGAGCAAATGGAGGGCAACCTTTCGCTAGATGAGGTGATGCCCTATCTGGATCGCTGCCTCGGCTGCATGGCTTGCGTTACCTCCTGCCCTTCTGGCGTGGAATATGGGGAGCTGCTGACACCGTTTCGTGCGCAAAGCGAAAAGACGCGTAAACGCACAATAATGGAACGTACGACACGCTTGCTTGTACGCGAAACGCTGCCATATCCTGATCGGTTTCGCCTATCTGCCACCGTGGGGAAGCTGGCTAAACCATTCAAAAGCATACTGCCCGGTCCACTGGGTGCCATGCTCGATCTGCTGCCGCAGACGCTGCCATCGGCAGAAGCACTACCCGAAATTACACCCGCAATCGGTACGAAGCGAGCACGCGTGGCGCTGCTTTCGGGCTGTGTGCAGCAGGTGCTCTCGCCGTCGATCAATAGCGCAACGCTGCGCGTGCTGGCCCGCAACGGTGTCGAAGTACTTATTCCGCGGGGCCAGGGCTGCTGCGGATCCCTTGCCATGCACAATGGGGAAGGAGATCATGCGAGCGCGTTAGCCCGCCAAAATTTAACCATTTTTGGCCCGCTGCTTGAACGGGGCGAAATTGACGCAATTGTAACAAATGCTGCTGGTTGCGGATCGGGCATGAAAGAATATGGGCTGCTCTTTAAAGGCACAAAATATGAGGAACGGGCGCGACTTTTTGCCAGCAAAGTACAGGATATCAGTCTCTTTTTAGATTCGCTTGGACTGGTTGATCCACCACCTGCGCTGCCCGAGCCATTGACAGTTGCCTATCATGATGCCTGCCACTTGGCCCATGCACAGGGGGTAACGAGCTCGCCGCGTCGACTGTTACGCGCTATCCCCAATCTGACTTTGGTCGAAATTCCAAATGGTGAAATTTGTTGTGGTTCGGCTGGGACGTATAATTTGGAACAACCGAAGATTGCAGGTACATTGGGTGAACAAAAAGCGGCCAATATTCTAATGACCAACGCACAGGCGGTTGTTACTGGTAACATCGGATGCATGACGCAAATTCAAACCTATTTATTGCAGACACAATCTTCTCTGCTGTTGTGGCATACAATTGAACTATTGGATGAAGCTTATGTGTAAGATAGAATCTGATTTGCAATTATGGTCGATTGTTTATGTAAGCACCGCCACACGCTTAATGAGTGATGATGAGTTGGAAGAATTACTGGAAATAACGCATTCGAATAATGCGCTCAATAACATTACCGGCATGTTGCTCTACCAAGATGGTAATTTTATGCAATTGATTGAGGGGAGAAAAGCGTCTGTAGATGAATTGTATAAAAAGATCAAAATCGACAGCCGACATCAAGGTATTATTACATTATTAGAGCAGCCAACGGATGAGCGTCTCTTTTCTGAATGGACAATGTCCTTTCGAAATTTAAGAAATTTATCGCTCGAAGATGTCAAGGCGGCAAGCCCTTATTTAGAAGAGTCGTTACGATCTGAAAACTATGTAAATAATCCGAGTAGATCGCTATGTTTGTTAAAGTCTTTTTTAGAAAGCATACGCTAAAAGCGAGCGTTTTAGAATCAATTAGGTGTCCTCTCAATAAATGATCCACTTGGTTTCGATGCACTGCATACTGCCGCAGCACTCAACCAGCGCTACCGCTACTTATTAAGAAGATACCCAATAAGGTGAAAAATGTCCAAGTTTGTAAAAATAAAAACTGAGTTTCGAGATTTGGCAATGATTAAAGAAACATTGGATGATCTCCAGGTTTCTTATGTTGAGGAAGCGCGATATAACCACCTTTTCAGTAAGTTTGACGAAGTTATCCCACTGGTGATTACATTGTCGCGGCAAACGCAGTTTGGTCTGCGGGCTGCGGAGGATGATACCTATGAGTTAATTGGTGACGACATGCAGTTGAATCCGATTAAAAAAGCGCTCGACCAGATTCAGCAGCGCTACGCCTATCGTAAAGTTTTAAAAGAAACGGCTCTTGCCGGTTTTGAGCTGGTTGAAGAGAAGATCGGAAACGATGATGTGATCCGCTTGACTGTGCGACGCTGGCAATAGAATGGGGGAATCGATGCCAAAATGGCTCAAATCAATCGGTTATTTTGTTCTAATTACCCTGACAATTGTACTAATATGGGAGGGATACAAGCTGCTGGCTGCACCAGGCGGTTTGTACGTACGTGGAACAGCCGAAGTTAAAGTGGGGGATGAGCGCGTTCCAGGTACGCTCTGTCAAACGGTTGGTCTCTGCAAAGTAGAGATGCCAATTCGGGCGGATGATCGATCTATGCCCCACGTCGCAGACATGATCAGCACAATCTTCGAGCCGCCACGCCGCGGAAGCGATGTGCTGCTGTGGCAAATTTTAGCAAACGCCGCCTTGTTTACTTTGCGTGAAGCGGTCATCGGCTTTTTGCTGGGTGGGCTACTTGGCTTTGGGCTGGGCGTTCTCTTCTCTCACTCTGCCCTTTTGGAAAGAGGACTGTTGCCATTTGTGGTTGCATCGCAGACGGTCCCGCTGCTGGCAATTGCGCCAATGGTTGTGATTTGGCTGGGCGGTAGTTGGCTTTCTGTGGCAATTATCTCGGCTTACCTAACTTTTTTCCCCGTTACAATTAACACGTTGCGTGGTCTGCGCTCGCCCACGCCCAACGCAATTGAATTAATGAATTCCTATGCAGCAACGCCTAGCGAAATTTTATGGAAGTTGCGCGTGCCGTCTGCTTTGCCCTACATCTTTACTGCGCTCAAAATTTCGGCCACGGCGAGCGTTGTCGGGGCAATAATCGGCGAGCTGCCCTCTGGCATTGCCGATGGACTGGGCCGCATCATCCTCAACTTTAACCAATATTATGCTACCGGACCCGAAAAATTATGGGCGTCGATTCTCTTTTCTGCCTTGACGGGCATGGCATTTTTCTTGATAGTGATTGTTGTCGAAAAATTAGTTGTGCGCCAGCCAGGTTTAAAGAGTTAGAGTAACCAGAAAATGATTATACAGATTTTTCAAGTTCTTCTGGAGTAGATTGCGGCCACACTGTATAATTTGTTTTTTGCTAGTTCTATCAGATTTGGTGGGAAGCAGCGAAACAGTCAATGCGAAAGGGAGGGATAGGGCAAATCTATATGGAATGCCTCTCCTCGCCTCGCTGTAAACAACAGCTCTAAGAAATAACGCTCCCTAAACGGGGTTCATGGGGCAGCCCAAGCCAGATTTATATGGCATCGTATCTTTAGATCGGCGGCTTTAGCCCTGTGCTTTAGCTTACACAAATTAAACTGACTCTTATGACCCACCCTGCCGTCTCGATTCAAAACACAAATATGATTTTTGGGCAAGGAACTTCTAATGAAGTTCAGGCGCTCAAGGATATCGATCTGACAATTGAACCCAACGAATTTATCTCGTTGATCGGTCCTTCGGGCTGCGGCAAGTCGACCTTATTGCGCGTGATGGCCGAGCTGATTTCGCCAACGGGCGGAACGGTCGCAATCAATGGAAAAAGCGCACACCAAGCACGCCTAGATCGTGATTATGGCATGGTCTTTCAGGCTGCAACACTCTATGATTGGCGCACCGTTGCCAAAAACGTTCAGCTTCCTCTGGAGTTAATGGGTTATTCGACCGCTAAAAAGAGAGAGCGCACACGCGAAATGCTCGAACTGGTGGAATTGAGCGATTTTGCCAAACATTATCCATGGCAACTATCTGGCGGGATGCAGCAACGGGTGGCTATTGCGCGTGCATTGGCTTTTGAGCCATCAATTTTACTGATGGATGAGCCGTTTGGCGCGCTAGATGAGATGACACGTGAGCGGCTGAATATGGAGCTACTGGATATTTGGCGAAAGACGAAAACAACCGTGATTTTTGTGACGCACAGTATTACCGAGGCAGTTTTCCTATCCACACGCGTAATTGTTATGTCGGCTCGTCCTGGACAAATTACGCAGGATATTTGCATTGATTTGAAGCAGCCGCGTGGCACCGAAACGCGTGAAGATGTAAGCTTTTTTGAACTAGAGAAAGAGGTGCGAGACGCCTTACGCGCCAGCGAAAAGATGGGCGCAGGTCATTAAAGTGAGTCTCCTCCTATGAAAGAACGACTTCAGCGTATTCTCGCACCATTAGTTGTCTTAATTGTTCTCCTCCTTTTGTGGGAAGGGTTGGTTACATTATTTGATGTCCAGCAATTTTTGCTTCCGAAGCCATCGGCAATTGTCTCGAACTTGATCACGCGCGATGCGAGTGCGACGGGCGAACAGCTTTTTCGTTTGGGGGATGGGCTCGTCTTCTATCGCGGTGCGGGGTTAAATCCGATCCTCGCTGCGGCCCGATTTACGCTGAAAGAGGCACTGGGTGGGCTGGCTATGGGCGTGACAACCGGGCTCTTGGTTGCGTTGGCAACTGCACGGTGGCTGGCGTTGAGCGAAGCGCTATTGCCTTTTGCAATTGCGGTGAACTCAATGCCTATTATTGCCTTTGCGCCGATTATGAATAACTGGTTTGGCATTGATAACCCGTTTTCTAAAATGGCGATTGTGGCATTGATGGTCTTCTTTCCCATTATGATTAATACGACGCGTGGCCTGATGCTGGTAGATGCGAATTCACTTGAGCTAATGCGCTCTTACGCCGCTAGCGAGTTTGAGATCCTACGTCGCCTGCGTATTCCCAATGCACTCCCTTTCATTTTTAGTGGATTAAAAGTTGCTGCATCGTTAAGCATGATCGGCGCAATTGTGGGTGAATATTTTGGTGGTCCTCGCATAGCGTTGGGTGTATACATTACCCAAGAGGCATCCATGTTTCGTTTTTCATCTGCATGGGCCGCTATCATTATTGCCTGTGTTATCGGTATTTCTCTCTATCTAATCATTGTTCTGTTAGAACGTCTCTGTATGCCTTGGCACTCTTCGTTTCGTTCATCATAAGCTTTAGAAAAATCCAATCTATCCAACTTTAAAGGAGTTAGAGTTATGCGAAAAGATTCTTTTTTAACCGCTGCTGCTTTGTCTTTGCTCAGTATGCTGCTGATTGTTGCGTGCGCAGCCCCGCCCCCGTCTACCGCGCCCGCCGAATCATCTAGTGAAGAGATGACCAGCGAAATGGATGGCGAAATGGTCAACGACTGTGCCGAAATAACACCCGTCCGTCTTCAGCTACAGTGGGTAACCCAGTCACAATTTGCGGGCTATTATGCTGCACTAGATCAAGGCTTTTACGCCGAACAATGTTTAGATGTAACAATCTTGGAGGGGGCTGTCGATATTGTTCCGCAGCAGGTTGTGGCTTCGGGAAATGCAGAATTTGGCTTGGCTTGGGTGCCAAAGGTACTTGCCTCGCGTGCAGAAGGAGCTGACTTAGTTAATATTGGACAGGTTTTTCAGCGGAGCGGTACGCTACAAGTTTCGTGGGCCGATTCACCGATTAATTCGATTGCCGATATGGCTGGCAAAAAGGTTGGCACGTGGGGCTTTGGAAACGAACACGAGCTTTTTGTTGCGCTGCGCAATGAAGGGCTTAATCCGGATAATCCAGAAGATGTAGAAATCATTCAGCAGAGCTTTGATATGCTGGCGCTCTTGAATCGCGAGCTGGATGCTGCGCAGGCGATGATCTATAATGAATATGCACAGATATTAGAATCCGAGAATGTTGAGACCGGTGAACTTTATACAGCGGATGATCTAGTCGTGATCGATTACAATGATGTGGGAACTGCTATGTTGCAGGATCATGTTTTTGCGCTAGATTCATGGTTGGCTGAAGAGGGAAGTGAAGAGATTGCCACCCGTTTCTTGGCTGCAAGCTTTAAGGGTTGGCAGTTCTGCCGCGATAGTTTTGATGAGTGTGTTGAGATAGTGCTGAATAACGGCCCGACGTTGGGTGCAAGCCACATGAGCTGGCAGCTTAACGAAATCAACAATCTGATCTGGCCCTCACCAAATGGAATTGGCGTCATGGATGCAGATGCATGGGCACAGACGGTGCAAGTGTCGGTTGATGGGGGTGTCATTGCTGAACCGGCTAGCGATGATGCCTATCGCACTGACCTAGCCGAGGCTGCACTTGAACTTTTAGACGGGGATTTAATGGGTGAGAATTACGAACCAGCTGAGGTAGAATTGGTCGCCGGTGGCGAGTAGACTATCTATTAAATAACTACATAATCTAACAAAAAAGGGTGACCGCAAACAGTACATCGTTTGCGGTCACCCTTTTTCAATCTAATGTCGTATATTTTCAATAAATAGCGGTGACCGCTTCGGCTCCACTTCGGGAAAGTGTTCAGTACAAAGCAGCCGAAAAAAAAGCCTCGGAACGGTGAGTTGGAAATCGATGAAATTTTTACTAATATTATTTCATCTGCTCATATCAGCGTTGAAAACATTCTTCTGCATCAAGCGCTGTTATATTCTAAAGGATACTTTCCGCAATCATATCACAGGCTTTGACGACGCCATTATGGAAATTGCCTGTAGTTTGCATAATCTCAGAGTTCGCCATCGATACCCTTATGAACAGTTTGACCACCTTGAATTCGACGTTAATTCTTATCTTCCATAACGTTTAATTACCTAATTCGGCTTACATAAGCCATATTGTATATTTAATGTTTTGGAATGGCCTATATAAACAGTCAGCAACCGACGTGCGCTTTATTATTCACTGGGTAAGCTTATATTGATAGTAGCGATACCACAGATAAGCCTATATTAATAGTAGCGATAGCATAAGCTCACAGTCTCTTAACAGTATCTTGGCAGCATATTTGTAATTATTGATGATATAGTTAGTTCAACCCCTGTTTTGTAGTTAGTCTTGTTCATAAACAATTTTTTTAGGAAGTTAACAAAAATTACATCATCAGTACCAAATACAAATTGGCGACGATAGGTACAGCTTACAGGTGGCGCATTGATGATAGCGCTTCTTTCAACTGTTTCTGTACAGTCGCTTTTCGCACAGACATCGGGTGGAATATCGATTTTGCTGCCGCTTGTTATTGATGGACAGGGTGTTGAATTTATTCCACATAATGTCGTATATTCTCAATAAATAGCAGGCACCGCTTCGGCTTCACTTCGGGAAAGTGCTCAGTACAAAGCGACCATTTGTGCTGTACACAACGCATTGTTGCCTTCGCTGCCGCTCCCACAATATTGAAAACTTAGGAATTGAAAAGATATAAAGAGACTTGAGGCCTTCCCACAAAGCGTGTAAATGGCTTTGTAAGAGGGTCTCAAGTTTCCTAAAAAATTCTTAATATTCTCCCGTTAATTGTGGGTAAACGTTTTTTCATTATCTGTAAGCGGTTTGCAAATTGTCACATCAATCACTAAAAAATAATGGTATAATTTTATAGCGTCTAAATAGTTGTTTATTTAACGTGTTATATTCGTTATCCTTATTTTACTTTTAATTAACATTCAAATTGATTTTATCTATTCCACTGTTGCTGACTAATTTGAATTGTTTATGATTCAAGACAAACATTTTTTTTATTGGATTGCTTTTTCTTAGGGTAAAGGAGTGACATCGTTTAGAAATTTTATATGTTCAGTAGTTTTGTAGTGAGTTTTATTTGTAAAGAATCTTTCACGGAGTTAACAATGATTACAAAAGTTAGATCATCAGTACCAAATACAAATTGGCGACGATGGGTACAGTTTGTAGGTGGCGCATTGATGATAGCGCTTCTTTCAACTGTTTCTGTACAGTCGCTTTTTGCGCAGACATCGGGTGGAACATCGATTTTGCTGCCGCTTGTTATTGATGGACAGAGTGTTGAATTCATTCCACAGTCTGATCTTGTTCCACTTAGGCCAGAAGCATATGATGCTGATTCTGAATTAGAGCCAGTCTTGGCAGATAGTGAACTTCAAGCTGCTACTACGGGATATTCAAGTGACTATTCTGGTACTTGGCATAACAGCTATGACGGTAACTTGTCCGGACGAACCTATAGCTATAACAACCACACTTATCAAAGTAGCTATATTAAGTTCCAAAATAATTCAAGCCATAATGTTAACGTATTATGGCGAGACACTTCTGCACGTGAGACAAGCTACAAAACGCTTACTCCAGGACAGGGTTACTGGCAGCAAAGCTATTCAGGCCATGAGTGGGTTGTGCGCGACCAGCATGGTCGTAAATTGTCTCAGATAACGTGTGGCTATCAAAGCCAGACATTATCTATCACTGATCGAGATTATGATTCGTACCATTATAATAATGATGGGACCCCAGAAGACAAAAAATGCGATTGCGAATTGGGTGTTACAGAAATGACACTCAAGCTAATAGATCGCTCTCGTGGCGCTGATAGAAGTGAGCGTATTCGTGTGCGTCAGGGTGGTCTTGGCGGGTCAGTTCTTTTTGATAGCTATGACGATGGGAATAGAAACCCTGGTTTAAATGTGGGTGATGAACGTACTTTTAAGGTAGATAATCCAGGCGAAGATATTGTTATAACTGTTACCGGACAATACCATCGTCACGAGACCGTAAAAGCGCGTTTTAACACAGATTGTAGCGCTCGGGTTGGCAAAACGGACGGCAATAGCTATATTAAGTTCAAGATTACGGACTTAAAGACTGATTCGGACGATAACGTTTGTACGGAACCTGAACCCGAACCAGAACCAAAGTGTGATTGTGAAAAGGGCGCTGTTGAAATGTCGCTCAAGATCACGAGCCGCTCTTCGTCTGCTGATCCTAGGGAACGGATCCGTGTGCGCCAAAACGGTCTGAATGGTCGAGTGCTATACGACAGCAATAATGATGGTGATCCAAATCCAGGTTTAGAGTTACAGAAGTTGTTTACCTTTGATGTGGATTCACCAGGGTCAAAGATTATTGTGACCGTTACAGGTAGAAATCACAGATACGAGACTATAAAGGCATCATTTAAAACCGATTGTAGCGCTGTAGCGGGAACTTATAATGGTAGCAGCTACATTATGTTCAAGCTTGTGGATGTGAAAAAAGATAACAATGATCTTGTCTGCGAACCAGCTAAAGCATCGTTAGGTGATTATGTCTGGGACGATGCAGATCGCGACGGCGTACAAGATGCTACAGAAGCTGGCGTAGCCAATGTGGTTGTCAATCTCTGGACAGATGATAATGGAGATGGTGCACCGGACACACAGATCAGTAGTACAACAACGGCCGCTGACGGTAGCTATAGCTTCACCAATCTAGATCCAAGCAAAACCTATGTTGTGCAATTTGTGGCACCGTCTGGAACGGAGCTAACGACACAGGGTGTTGGTGACGATGCAACTGACAGCGATGCAGGTAGTGATGGCATCACCGGTCCGATTACGCTTGAGCCGGGTGAAAATGATTTAACCATTGATGCTGGCCTCGTATCAGAACTGGCTTCTTTGGGTGATTATGTCTGGCAGGATGCAGATCGTGACGGCATCCAAGATGATACAGAAGCTGGCGTAGCCGATGTGGTTGTCAACCTCTGGACGGATGATAATGGTGACGGCACACCAGATACGCAGATCGACAGCACAACAACAGCTGCTGACGGTAGCTATGAGTTTACTGAACTAGACCCAAGCAAAACTTACGTTGTGCAATTCGTCGCACCGGATGGAACGGAACTAACCACGAAAGATGTGGGTGACGATGCAACTGACAGCGATGCAAATTCTGATGGTATCACCGGTCCGATTACGCTTGAGCCAGGTGAGGATGATCCAAGCATCGACGCTGGTATAGTAACTAAATTGTCTTCGCTAGGTGATTATGTCTGGTTCGATACAAACCGCGACGGTATTCAAGATGCCACAGAAGCTGGCGTAGTCGATGTGGTTGTCAACCTCTGGACGGATGATAATGGTGACGGCACACCGGATACGCAGATCGACACCACAACAACCGCCGCTGACGGCAGCTATAAGTTTACTGAACTAGACCCAAGCCTAACTTACGTTGTGGAATTCGTCGCACCGGATGGATCGCAACTAACCACGAAAGATGTGGGTGACGATGCAACCGACAGCGATGCAAATACAGATGGTATCACCGGCCCGATTACGCTTGAGCCAGGTGAGGATGATCCAACCATCGATGCCGGCCTTATAACTAAACTGGCTTCGCTTGGTGATTACGTTTGGATTGACAATAATCTTGATGGTTTGCAGAATGATATGAGCGGTGGGCAACCAACTGCTGTTGAGGGTATGATTGTAAATCTGTGGCTAGATACCGATGGCGATGGTGCACCAGATGGTGAACCAATCAAAACAACGGCAACAGATGCGACTGGGTTCTATGAATTCACCGAGCTGGATCCTTCGCTAACATACATTGTCCAATTCGTTCGAAACTCTGACGGCACTGAAGGGGTTCCAGCATACAGCTACTCTTTAACACGAGCAGATGTTGGCAGCGACGACAAAATTGATAGCGATGCGAATCAGTCAACGGGCATTACGGGTCCGATCAACTTGGCTCCGGGTGAAAACAACCCAACGATTGATGCTGGTATTGTTCCTGGTAGCTAGTTTCTGATTAACATGTTTTATCCTTTAGAAATTTGCTGTATAGGATAAGCTATTGAAGTAGTACGTAAGAAATAAAAAGCCTCCCCCGATTCGGGGGAGGCTTTTTATTTCTCTTCTTTTATTAGGCTAATTCAAAAAAATGATTATACGGATTTTATAGGTTCTCCTGAACTAGCTTGTGGCCACACGATATATTTTATTTTTTGGAATGGCCTATAATTATGGATAAAACCCTCGTATTTCAACTGCTTCGACAATACGCCTGATTGCAATCATATAAGCTGCTGTCCGCAAATCTTGCTTGGTACGAACTGTATTAGAGATAACGAGATCAAGATTATCAGTTAAGGTCTGCTGCATCCGGCTGCGAACATTGCCTTCATCCCAGAAAAACGATTGTAATCCCTGCACCCACTCAAAGTAACTGACAATGACACCTCCAGCATTACACAAAATATCTGGGATAATGATCACGCCTTTATCATCCAGAATTTTGTCTGCTTCTGGGGTTGTTGGGCCATTTGCACCTTCAGCGATTACCTTGGCTCGAATACGGTCAGCATTTGAGGCCGTAATCTGTCCTTCGAGCGCAGCAGGGACCAATACGTCGACATCTAATTCCAGCAGTTCTTGATTGGTCAACCTGTCCGAACCCGGATAATCAAGTACGCTGCCCGTTTCGGCAACGTAACGCATCAGGTGTCTCGGGTCAAGACCATTCTTATTATAAATACCGCCATGTTGATCGCTTACTGCGATCACGCGTGCGCCGCGTTCATCCATTGTGCGGGCTGTCCAGCTACCAACATTGCCAAATCCCTGAATTGCGACCGTCGAGTCCTCGAGCGTTAGCCCAGAGCATCGATTAAGCACGGCGCGTGTGCAGTAGGTAATGCCAAGACCAGTGGCATATTCGCGTCCAGCCGTGCCGCCAACCGATACTGGCTTGCCCGTGACCACCGCAGGGATCGAGTGCCCTTTATGCATAGAGTATGTATCCATAAACCACGCCATAATTTGGGCATTGGTGCCTACATCTGGTGCAGGAATGTCTCGCTCTGGGCCAACAAAGAGACTGATCTCCGCGGCGTACCGTCGCGTTAACTTCTCTAGCTCGCGCTGAGAAAGTTCATCTGGCTTTACGACAACTCCACCTTTGGCACCACCGTAAGGCAGATTCATCAAGGCACATTTCCACGTCATCCACATGGCTAACGCTCGACATTCGTCTAATGTAACGTCGGGATGATAGCGAATTCCGCCCTTTGTTGGCCCTTTAATTGTGTTGTGATGGACGCGGAATCCAGTAAACATTTTCATGGAGCCGTCATCCATCTTCACTGGGAAGTTAACGATCAATTCGCGTTGTGGCACCTGTAAGTACTGGTGCAGATGATCTCCCAATCCCATTATACCCGCTACAGTTTTTAGCTGATCCTGCGCAACAGAATACGCACTAGCGCGGGTAGTCTCTTGATTGGTCTCTATGGGGTTAGAAGTGTTGGATTCTTTTTGCTCTAATTTTGGAGAGGAGTTCGAGCGGGAGATACTGCTTTTTTTTGTCGCCTTTGCAGACTTACTGCTTCCATTTTTTGAAGCAGTTTTTTGCAAGTCTTTAGTACTGTTTTTCGCCATTGAAAAACTCCAGAAATTTACTTTGTGCTTAGTTTATCTAGCTAATAGATAGAGAGCAGATAAACATTGTAATTTTAATTCACACCTGCTTCGTTGCAGATGAATAGTGGCTAGAATAGTTACTGCTCGCACCACCAATATATGAGTCTAACCGTTGAGATGAACTCCTGATAGTAATTTTGATCACAATTAGGCATAATTAATGAGTATTTACTTGCATTCTGTTTTATGTAAGCTGCGATTCATCTATTTTTGATCTTTGGTCGACTCGATTACCTGTCGATAATCTACGCGTATTTGGGCCAACTCGTCGGCTTGAACCGCTCTATCTCCATAGTGTACGCGCATATAGGCGTTCGTCATACGTGCAAGCGCCTCATTGTGACCAGGGAAAGCCGCGCGCAGATCGGGCAAGTAGAGATCGGGCGATTGATCGAGGCGGCGAGGGAAACCGCGTCTTCCTGCCATACGACTGAGATTTGCATAGATATTTTCCACCGTTACCGCATCGAGCAGTTGACCGCTTATTCCATAGTTGCGCAATAAGTCAGCCCAGTTACGCAATCGGTCCATTCCTTGACGCAGCAGATTACCATCCAGCGAAAGCGGATCCACCTCTGTTTCTTCATCCTCATCTTCAACTGTATGCATGTAGGGCTTAACCAGAAAGAACCAGAGCAATGTGCCGACGGTGATACATATTGCCGCTACAAAGCAGTAGCGAACCAGCGCAAAATTTTGCAGCACTTCGCCAAAAGTTGTCACGCTTTGTGGTTCAATAGTCTCGAACTCGCTTGGTTGTTGAGCAGGTTGTGGCTCGAAGAAGGAACTACCCTCCATTAAGTCGCGTAGCGTTTCGATGATCCAACTCATGAGTGGTTCGAGCAGCAAGGCTAGTGCAAACAGCAATTTGGATCCAATCGATTCGAATAAATTCCATATCGGCGTAAAGATTGCCAACACAGACGCAATGGCTTGGGGTGTATAAATTGTTGAAAAGAGGGAAGCCAAGGTGAGTATAAATAATGTTGCAGTAACGAGCAACGCTAACCGACCCCAAGGCAGCGAGGCACCACGGCTATGTTCACCAACCATGCTCTTTTCATCTATACGGGCAACGCCAACGGCGGCGAGCGAAAAGCCGATGAAGATCCAAAAGAATTCTATGCTGGTTTGCAACCCCCACTCCGGGTGGCGACTTAGGAGTGCGTTGCCAACTAAAGATACTAATAACCCACCACGAAAGCTTAACCCAACTTGAAAGAAGGTGAGATCGCGTCCGGTTGCCCAAACGGCTCGCACAACTAAAAAAAGGTTGACAAGGATCAACAGCATTTCTGGTCGCCAACCGCGCGTAAACTCGAATAGCGCACTCAGCGAATTGCGCAGCCAGCCCAAATTAGCTAATGATGCAGTGGGATAAAGAAGTATTCGGATACTGAGGATCAATATCGCTATCATCAGGCCAAACGTAACAAGTTGAAGAATAGGCGGCTTCAGCGTGCTGCGATTTACCAGATCAATGCCCAGTCGATAGAGTGTAGCAAGTAGCCAGAAAATCAGCAGCAGAAGAAGTGGCGGTAACGATAAAAGCTGCTGAAGCTGTTCGGCAACAGGGGCTGCATTGACAAGCATGGCTGCACGAAGTTGACTTGCGGCCAGTAGCATAAATGGCAGCATGAGCCCAACATCCATGGCAGCTAAGAAAAGGTGAAGCAATCGATGACGACGGTTTGTTAAGAGCATATTTGAATTTAGGAAAAAGTAATCGGTAGGATAGTGAACAGTAAGCGGTGAACGATTTGTCCTTGAACATCGACTGCCGCTGTTCACTACTTACTGTAATCCACTGCTGTTACGCAACCAGCGTGGGTGCGATAAGATCTTCTACAAGGTGCGGAAGATGGTAAATGCGAATATTTGGCAGCAACTGAATCGGCGGCTCTTTTGCCAAAGTGAAAAGTACAACTGTACGACCAGCTGCGGCTAGATCCATTAACGTGGCGAGTAAACTTTCATGAGCAATTGCCGTGACTAATACAAGCGTGGATCCCCAAGGCACGCGTGGTGCTTCTTGCATTAAAAGCTGCTCTATGGGCTGCGCGGCAAAAGGCGTTACGGCTGCGAGCAATTCGAGAATGCGCGTTAGTTGACCCGGCGCACGACCCGGCATCAAGCGCAGTGCTTGATCGCTCCCGGGCAGCGTGCCGTTGGCGATTAAGCCAACTGATAGACGCTCCTCAATTGCCAGAGCTGCTAAGCTCCCTGCTACACTGATGGTACGCTCTTGCAGTTCAGGAATGTGACCGTGCCAATGTCTTTCGAGCGTTGCCACGTTGAGAAAGATGAGGATCTGCTGCTCCTCGCTCGGTTCGTAGATGCGGCTTAGCAGCTCTTGGTGACGCGCGGTTGCTTTCCAGTGGATGCGGCGCAGGCTGTCGCGTTGCTGCCACTCTCGTATGCCAACGGTGCGTAGTGGATCCTCGAAGAGTTGACCCGTGGCGCGGCTGTTCCCAAATGGGTTGCGCGTTGGGATGTTGAGATCCACAACGGAGTAAAGCCGCGGATAGACTATGAGGCGATCCTGCTTGGGCAAGGTTGCTTTGGAGCTAAAAAAGCCGAAGCCATCACCCGTATGTAATTTTGCAGGACCATACTGGAAGAAGCCTCGCTCTACGCAATCAACCTCTACGGTGCGCCGAATTTTTTGGAATGGTGCCAGCGACCAGAATGTGCGCATCCATGCGATATTAGTGGTTGAATCTGCGGTGAGCGTTTTATCGGATAGGGGCAATGTGGTCGGGAACTGGTCGGATATATTGAGCCATGGGAGCGGCAATAATTTGCGGTTGCGAACTTCCATTTGTAACGTTATGGTTTCGCCTTGAAACGCTCTGTCTTCACTGAAGCTGCGTTGATAGGAGAGCCCATGGTAGCTATAGCGATCCCACAGCCAGCAGCAGAGGGTTAAGATCAAGATTAGACCTGCCGCAGCGGTAAGGAATGCGCTGTTGAGCCAGAGACCGACGAAGGTAAGCAACAGCGCTAAAAATAGCCATGCATCACTAAATTGAGTCTCTTTGGTTGTATCGATTACGGTTTTTTTCATGTCGGTCGTGAGTGGGCTGTTGCTGCTACTCTTTCGATGTTTGCTAGAACCCTTTTAGCTTACCACTGGAACCGGTATGCTCTCGGCTATCTCTGCAACGATTTGCAGCGGCGTACGCCCCCGTAAGCGCGTTTGTGGACTGATATGAATACGATGGGTCAATAGTGGCGGGCAGAGATGCTGCACATCACTTGGGATAACGTAGTCGCGTCCGCGCAATGCCGCCAATGCTTGGCTTGCATGATAGAGGGCTAGCGTGCCTCGGGGAGAGACACCGAGCTCAGCTGATTCGTGTTCACGCGTGCTGCGCACTATTTCTAAAAGATAGCGGCGCACGTCGTCACTGACGTGAATCGCGCGCACCTGTTCCTGCAATGCGACGACCTGATCGGCTGTAGCGACGGGCTGCATGTTGACAAGTGGATCCTTGTTTTTGTAGCGCAGCAGGATCTCTTCTTCTTCTTCAAGACCAGGATAACCGAGCTTCACTTGCAGCAGGAAACGATCCAATTGCGCTTCGGGTAGCGGGAATGTACCTTCTAGTTCAATCGGGTTTTGGGTAGCAATGGTCATAAATGGTTGTGGTAGTGGATAGGTTTCCCCATCGACCGTTACCTGTTTTTCTTGCATGGCTTCGAGCAGGCTTGATTGGGTACGTGGCGTGGCGCGATTGATTTCGTCGCTGAGCAAAACTTGGCTGAAGATTGGGCCTGGCCGAAATTCGAAATTCTGTTTTTTTTGGTTAAAATAGTTGATGCCGGTCACGTCGCTCGGTAGCAGATCGGGCGTAAACTGTACGCGCGAGAAAGAGGAATTGATGCTGCGCGCTAATGCTTTGGCTAAGGTGGTTTTACCCACGCCAGGTACATCCTCCAGCAGCACGTGGCCGTCACAAAGTAACGCAACCAAGAGCAATTCGATGGCTGCATCTTTGCCGATAATTACTTGCGAAACGTTTGTGCGCATGGCTGTTGCAAAATCTGTAAAATTCATATGAATTAGTTCCGTAGAAAAATATAGTGCTATAGCATAAAACAGTATCGATGTAGTGTACCCAATAATTGTATGCTGGTCTAAAAAGTCTGTACTTCTAAAAACAGGCAGGCAACCTACAAAAAGTGCGTCGCACTCTGTCAACCATATTAAATCCGGTTTCACCGTGGATATTTGCTGCTTTTCTTGCGCTGACTGTAGTAGAAGTAGCCCGAATTTTGACACCCTGATCCTAGCAGTCTATAATTATCCAGTTATTTGGCGTTTATTTATACGTCTATGCACTTATTAATAAAGTGTGTAACAAGATTCAGCGGATGTGAACCCTAATGGGCTATGGCAGTTTTAGCCACACACTGTATATGAGCCGATTGTTTTGTCATGTTTTCTGTTATTTTGAAGCACTCTTCTCTCTTTTTGCAATAGATCCTTGCAGAAGAATTTTTCTTTAAGGGGTTGTACAGCGAGTTTAGGCGGGCTTAAAGTAACTCTTTTTGCAACCGATATAGAGTCGCTCTATATACTTAATATTTATTTCAACTTTCTACTATAGAAAGTTAGGCTGGAGTTTAATGACAGTATGCGTAATAATATAATTTCTTTGATTTTGATTGCCTTGCTGACGCTTGTTGCGGCTTTTATCGTTTGGCCCACCGAACATCCGTTTTGGTTGGAATCGATGTTGGCGCGTGGCGAGAACGAGACATATGATTTGCGCGATCTCAAACTTGGTTTGGATCTGCAAGGTGGTACGCAGGTAATGCTAGAAACAGATATTGAAGGCGATCGCGAGGCAGAAGAGAGCGATATGGCTGCGGCCAAAATTATTGTTGAAAATCGCGTGAATGGCTTGGGCGTTGCCGAGGCAATTGTGCAGCAGCAGGGCACAAACCGCATGATTGTTGAATTGCCTGGTGTGAATAATCCTGATCAAGCGGTGGAGACGATTCGCTCGACCGGGCAGCTTGAGTTTGTAGAGCCCGCAGGGGTTGCGCTTCAACAGGGTATGATCATTAATACAACCAATCGCCCAAATGCTGCAACTGATTTAGCAGAAAAAATTGCATCGGGTTCATCTGTGGTTGGAGGCGTTATTCCGTTTATGCCAGAGACGATCTTCGAGACGGTGATGGAAGGTGATATTCTGAGAAATGCCGTTCCCACTCAGAATCAATTTAACCAGTGGCAGATTGACTTTGCGATGACGGATGAAGGCAGCGTGCAGTTTTTCGAATATACGAATGCAAATGTAGGAAGACCGCTGCCGATTGTGTTGGACGGGCGGGTTCTTTCGGCTCCTGTAATTCGTTCTGCAATTCGCGATGTCGGTATGATTGACGGCGATTTTACACAAGAAGAGGTCGATTCGCTGGCGGTACAGATGCGTTACGGTGCATTGCCGGTACCGCTTAAGGTGGTCGACGTACGCACAATTGGTGCAAGCCTTGGTCAAGATTCGGTTGCACGTAGCTTGGAAGCTGGCATATTAGGGCTGGTGAGCATCTTGGCCTTTATGCTCATTATCTATCGGTTGCCTGGGGTTTTGGCTGCTGGTGCGCTGATTGTTTATTTGCTTTTGAATCTTGCACTCTACAAGCTGATTCCGGTTACGTTAACGCTGGCCGGGATCGCTGGTTTAGTCCTTTCACTTGGTATGGCGGTCGATGCGAATATTCTCATCTTTGAAAGGATGAAAGAGGAGTTGCGCGTTGGCCGCTCTTTGCGTGTCGCGGTCGAGGCAGGATTTAGCCGTGCATGGCCAGCAATTCGAGATGGGAATGTATCGACGCTTATCAGTTGTGCGGTGCTTTGGTGGTTTGGCAACAACTTTGGCGCAAGCATTGTAAAAGGCTTTGCGATTACGCTCTCTATTGGTGTATTGTTGTCGATGTTTACGGCTGTGTTTGTTACACGCACATTCATGCGCAGCGCTTTTGCATCCAACGATGCGATGACCGACAGCAAGCGAACGTTGGTTGGATATTAAAGGTATATTCACCCAGAAAATCTAAGGGTATAGATAATTATGTATAATCTTGTAGAGCGGCGTCCGCTTTGGTTCACAATTTCGTTGATTGGTATTATTCCTGGGCTTTTGCTTATGCTCTGGTCTTTTGTTTCGAATGGCACGCCGCTGCCACTAAGTATTGACTATACTGGTGGCACGCTGTGGGAAATGCGTTTTGACAATCCTGTAACGCCAGCTGACGTACGCGACGTGTTCACAGCGAGCGGCTATCCTGATACAACGGCCTTTTTGGTTGAGGACGATCGAACGGTTCAAGTAAAATTTAAAGATATTGATATTGAGCAGAAAGAGGTTTTGAAGAATGCTCTGACGGAAAGCCCACTGGGAGAACCTGAAGAGCGCTCATACCGCAGTATTGGCCCATCGATCGGCTCTGAAGTAAGTCAGGCAGCCTTAGTCGCTATTATGGTTGCCTCGTTGCTGATTCTAGTTTATATTGCAATTGTCTTTCGCCGCGTGCCAAACCCTATTCGTTATGGTGTTTGTGCTGTCATTGCGCTGGTACACGACGTGCTGGTCATGGTTACATTTATGATGATTATGTATCTGATCTTTGGCTGGGAGGTAGATGCACTCTTCCTGACTGCTGCGCTGACGGTGATTGGATTTAGCGTAAATGATACGATTGTGGTCTTTGACAGAATCCGCGAGAATTTGAAGCGATACCGCACAGAGAGCTTCGCTGCTGTTGCTAATCGCAGCTTAATCGAGACAGCGCAACGTTCTGTTGCCACACAGGTGACGGCACTCTTTGTGCTTGTGGCGATTTTGGTACTTGGTGGGGCCACGTTGCAGAAATTTATGGCGGTGCTTATTGCTGGCCTTATCTCGGGTACGTATAGCTCGATGTTCAACGCAGCGCCAATTTTGGTTGCGTGGGAAGAGGGTCGACTATGGCCGCGGAGCAAGACATCTGCTGCGTAGTTGATTGATGAATATAAAAATAAAAAAGGCACGTTCTGTCCAAGAACGTGCCTTTTTTATTAGGGACTGTGCTATAAAATGTGTAAATGACTCTGTCTGATTAAATAATCTAACGCCATTTACACATAATTTGGAAGAGTTCCCTTTACTATTCTAAAGATTGAGCCTGTAGCCGCTCTCGATCAACCTTTTTTAATCCTTTGACAACCAATGCATATGATTCGTCGATCATCTCTTGCACTTCATCATCTGGTATCGACCCGTCAAGTATCACTGTATTCCAATGGCGCTTATTCATGTGATAGCCAGGCAAAACTGCTTCATACTTTTGACGTAGAATTTCTGCCAGAAGCGGGTCGCATTTTAGATTAATGCGCAGTGGTCGCTCTTGCCAATTAAAGAGTGCAAACATTTTTCCGCAGACCTTATAGACAAATACTTCTGGCCCAAACGGTTGCCCTTCGGTCGTTTCTTTTTTCTGAAATAAATATGTACGTAACAATTCTATCTCTTTCATATTATGCGAAGAATGATACAAAGAAGTACTGCTTTTATCGTGAACTATTTCCCTCTGAACGCTTAATGTAGAGCAATTCAATTTCAAAAATGAGATCTGCATTGGGCGGAACCACATCATTCGCCCCAACTGCTCCATAAGCAAGATCCGCTGGAATCAAGAGTTGACGCTTGCCACCAACGCGCATGGTGCTGACACCCTCATCCCACCCCGGAATGACCTGGTCTTGATTTAAGGTAAAACTGAGTGGACTCCCACGGCTGAACGAACTGTCGAAAATTGTTCCATCCGCAAGCCAGCCAGTATATTGAACATCGACAACGTCTTCTGTCTCGGGGAACTCGCCCTCTCCCACTTCAATATCATAGTACATAAGGCCACTCTCTGTGACGGTATAATTATCGTCACGGGCTTGGATCGGAGCCAGCGGAGGGCGATCCAAAATAGAGATTAACTCTACATCAAAGCGGAGCGTCGCATCGGCAGGAATAAGCTCGCCAAAGCCAGCATCTTCATAAGCCAACTCTGATGGAATAAGGAGTTGGCGTTTTCCACCAACTCGCATCGTGCTTACTCCTTGTTCCCAACCCGGAATTACTTGCGCCTTGCCTAGTGCAAAGGTGATTGGGCTGTTGCGGTCAAACGAGCTATCGAATTTTGTATCGTCTATAGCCAGCCAGCCTGTGTAGTGTACGCTAACAATGCTGCCAGGTCTTGGTGCTGCGCCATTACCAATCTGAATGTCATAATATTGAAGACCGCTATCCGTTGCAATAAACTCATCCTCTTCTACCTCTGTAGGCAGAACAGCCACAGGTCCATATTCGAATGCCTCATCTTGAATCTGAAGTAGGTCGATGGTAAAAACAAGCGTCGCATCGGGCGGAACGATGCCCTCGCCAGCACCTTCTGCGCCATAGGCCAACTTTGGCGGGATGATCAATGTGGCAGAACCGCCTTCGCTTAACATCGTGATTCCTTCCTCCCAGCCAGCGATCACCTCTCTTTGCCCAATTTGAAATGCAAATGGTTCTCGATTAAGAGAGGTGTCAAATTGCTCGCCATTAAGAAGTTTGCCCGTATAGTGTACTTGTACAAATTGGCCGACTTTGGGCTTTGGGCCACTGCCTTGGGCAATGGGGATGAACTTTAGTCCTTCGTCTGTGATGAATTTTGCAAAGTTGCTGATATCTGTTTCGACTTGACTTTGGACATCGTCTAGTAAGTCCATCCGCACGTCGGCGGTATTAATCATTGCTGTACAAGCAGCAGTGCTTGTACCAGCCGCAAATAGTAAGAGAAAAGACAACAATTTAAACAGACGATTCTCGTAAAGTAAGCTTCTAATCATTTTTTCCTTGAGCGATGAAGGGGGGCAAATTATGGCTACTAAGCTTGCGCAGATATTCTACCTAAAGTTATGAGGAAAGGTAAATTTTTGAGGAATGGGCAACAGTGTTCAGGGTGATCAAAAAAACAGTTATGGGGAACTGAATATCTGTCAAACGAAAATTTGTAGATGCTATGCATCTATAACCAGATACGAAATGGGCAGTACGCCAATAAACAGGAGACTGTACCACAAAGTCATTTACACACTATGTGATACAGTCTCATAAACAGAGCAGGTTTGATGAGTGAAATCAGTTGGTCTATTGCTTTAACCTCAGCCGTCACCTCTGTTTGCTTTGCTGGATAACAATTTCTCAAACCGACAGGTACTGTCTGAGAAATTGCTTTGTTATATGGCTATTGCTGAATGTCAACTAGCTCAACTTCAAATATTAGGTCCGAATCGGGAGGTACGACATCATTTGCCCCCTCTTCGCCATAGGCAAGCGCCGCTGGAACAATCAACTGGCGCTGACCGCCAACCTGCATAGAGCGAATTCCTTCTTCCCAACCGGGGATAACTTGCTCCTGACCTATTTCAAAGACAAATGGAACACCCCGACCAAGCGAGCTATTAAACTTGGTTCCGTCGGCAAGCCAACCTGTATAATGAATGCTAACAATGTTGCCTTCGTCAGGCAAAGCACCGTCGCCCGCTTCTATGTCATAAAACTTGAGACCACTCTCCATTTCTGTCAATTCAGCTTCATCAACCTCTACGGGTGAATCTGGCGAATTTCGTAAGATATCTAACAGCTCGATATCAAAAACCAGTGTCTCTCCTGCTGGAATCACATTATTTGCGCCTTCATCACCATACCCAAGCTCTGCTGGAACCACCAATTGACGTTTCCCGCCAACTTTCATCGAGCGAATCCCTTCTTCCCAGCCAGGTATCACCTGCTCCTGATCGAGAACAAACACAAGGGGGGTATCGCGGTCAAGTGAACTGTCAAATTTTGTGCCATCATCCAGCCAACCTGTGTAATGAACGGTGACCATATAATTTTCTTCAGGCATGGGTCCATCACCCACTTCAACATCATAAAATTTCAGCCCGCTTTCGGTTTCGGTAAAATCTGCTTCATCAACCTCTGCTGGCGATGCGGGCGCGCCCTCAAAGATCGACATCAATTCTATATCGAATATGAGTGTTTGGCCCGGACCAACACCCGCTGCGCCTATATCGCCGTAGCCGAGTTCTGGTGGGACAAGCAATGTAGCAGAGCCACCTTCATTTAGCATGGCAACGCCTTCATCCCATCCAGGAATAACATCTCCTGCGCCCACTGTAAATATATATGCGCCTGTGTTAGCGGAGCTATTAAAAACTGTGCCATCTGCCAGAACACCAGTGTATGCCACCTTTACAAGCTGTCCAGGCTGTGGTTTTTCTCCACTCCCTTCTTCGATTGGTACAAACTTTAGACCACTTTCTGTTGTAGTACCATCCAGCTTTTCTACAGCTATCAACACACTTTGATCTACGGTGGGGGCTGCTTCTGCTGCTGCCGCTGGTGCCGGCGCTTCTGCTACTGTTTCAGGCTCTGTTTCTATCGCAGTCGTAGAATTGTTTTCTGAGGATGCATCATCATTATTGCCCGAGCGACATGCCGCAAGCATTAGCGCGCTAATAAGTAACAGTATAAGAAGATGACTCTTATAAACTGACGATTTGCTCATTTTTCTCCCTTGAGAAAGTACTCTTAAATATTTAATGGGAATTTTTATAGACAGTCCACAGTGGATACTCTTATCCTCATCGTTTGCTTCAACTATTGACTGTATCAAAGTAATATACTTCCCTATAGAACAAAAGTACATTCCTTCTTATCATGAAACAAAGAAGGAATGTACTTTTATATACCAATTTTGATAGTAGGTAAGCATTTGAATTGATTTTGGCGAATGGAGCCTTGATGGGATCTCTTTCAGCTTATTCCTGAATATCGACAAGCTCAACTTCAAATATTAGCGTTGAATTTGGTGGAATTGCGGCACCATACCCAGTCTCGCCATATGCCAACTCTGATGGAATGAGTAGTTGACGTTTGCCACCAACCTGCATTGTGCTCAACCCTTCGTCCCAGCCTGAAATTACTTGCCCGCGACCCAATGCGAATACGATCGGATTGCCGCGATCAAGCGAACTATCGAACTTGTTTCCATCTGTGAGCCATCCCGTATAATGGACGCTGATTTGGTCACCCTCTTCTGGCGCATCACCGTCACCCACTTCAATGTCAATATATTTGAGGCCGCTCTCTGTTTCGCTATAATCGCCCTCATCTACTTCGGTTGGTGCATCAGGCGCTCCTTTTAAAATCGCAACAAGTTCAACATCAAACATAAGCGTTGCATCTGGTGGAATGATGCCACCAGCACCAGCCGAACCGTAAGCGAGGTCTGGTGGGATAATTAACATTGCTTTTCCGCCCTCGTTTAACATAGCAATACCTTCATCCCATCCTGAAATCACTTGCCCCGCGCCCAGCGGAAAGGTGTACGGATCACCACCGATTGAGCTATCAACCTCTGTTCCGTCCAGCAATTTGCCAGTATAGTGGACTTGGACGAGATCTCCGGCTGTTGGCTTGGGGCCATTACCTGCTTCTACCTCAATAAATTGTAGTCCGCTCTCTGTTGTGATTCCTTCTAATTCTTCGATAACTGTCGTATCGGACGATGTTTCTGCATCTGCATCATCATCCGAACCACAAGCGGCTACAACCAAGCCGACAGCTAATAATAATATAAGAAGATAGCTCTTATAAATTGAATTTGTTCTCATCTTTCACCTTGAATTAATATCTATTATGGGTTTACTACAAGCTATTGTTAGTTGCAATCTATCAACTCAACTTCGAAGATAAGCGTTGCATTTGGCGGAATCACGCCGCCTGCACCTTGCTCTCCATATGCGATAGCCGGTGGAATAACAAGCTGCCGTTTGCCGCCAACTTTCATCGACTTGATGCCTTCATCCCAACCCGCAATAACTTGGCCTTGGCCTAGCTTAAAGCTGAGCGGCTCAGCCCGATCGTGAGAGCTGTCGAACTTTGTTCCGTTGGGCAACCAGCCAGTATAGTGTACGCTGACGGTTTCACCTTTTTGGGGCATTTTCCCGCTGCCGATTTCAAAATCATGAATGCGCAAACCGCTGGTCTTCTCTTGAAATTTGCTTGGAGCAACCTCCGTGGGGGCAGTTGGTGCACCAGCTTTAAAGTTAACTAGCTCTACCTCAAAGTGCAACGTCGCACCTGGTGGAATAGCAGCACCGGCACCTGCATCTCCATAGCCTAACTCTGGTGGGATCACCAGCTTTGCTTTACCACCTTTCTTTAACTGCGCAATACCTAAATCCCACCCCTTAATTACCCGACCTGTTCCTAGTGGAAAGGTGATGGGCTGCCCGCGATCGTGCGAACTATCAAACTTTGTGCCGTCCTCTAATGTTCCTGTGTAATGAACGTCTACAATATCGCCATCATTTGGCGTTGCTCCACTACCTTCCTGAATATGAATTACTTTTAAATCATTGGTCATTTTTATTTTCGCTATTTGATTTCAATTTTATCAAGACTTTAGAGACTGCTTAAATCATCTGTAAATAGTATTAGAATACCGATTTGTTTAAAACCATCGCTTATATGAGCGACAAATTGAAATTGCGCTAATTTTCTTTTGAAGATGCAGGCGATTTCAGCCACATACCGATATGAGACAAGTCTATTTAGACACTTTGTGGTTCAGTCTGTAGAAGGGTACAGCACCCTTTCGATATAGACAAAAAGAGCGCCTGTATTTGAGTATGGACTTTTTTCGCAAGTTTATGCCAGATCCATCACTTTCTTCGCTATTGCTTCACCAATCTTTTTCGTGCCCGCGGTGCCACCTAGATCGCCAGATTTGATCCCAGCCTGTAGCGTTTGATTTGTGGCATTTGTCAACAGCTTTGCACCGACCTTTTCGCCCAAAAAGTCTAGCATCATCGCTCCCGCCAAAATTGTTGCGGTTGGGTTCGCAATGCCCTGTCCGGCAATATCTGGCGCAGATCCATGTACAGGCTCGAACATAGATGGGAAGTTACGTTCTGGATTAATATTGGCGCTAGGGGTTAGGCCGATGCTACCGACCATGGCTCCACCTAAATCGCTCAATATATCTCCAAAAAGATTAGTTGTTACAATCACATCAAACCATGGTGGATTCTGAATAAATTTCATGGTCGCTGCATCAACATACAGATGCTCATATTCTACGTCGGGATACTCTTTGGCGACTTCATCCACAACTTTGTCCCAAAACACGAGGCCGTGCAGCATTGCATTGGACTTGGTGACATTGGTTACCCGTTTGCGTCGCGTGCGCGCCAATTCGAATGCATAGCGCGCAACCCGCTCTACACCATGGCGCGTAAACACATTTGTCTGAATTGCGACTTCATTCGATTGATCGACGTGAACAACGCCACCTGGGCCTGCGTACTCGCCTTCACTATTTTCGCGCACAATCACAAAATCAATCTCGCCTTTTGGATTCGCCAATAGTGTCGGCACGCCCGGGTACGACTTGATGGGTCGTAGATTAATATACTGTTGGAACTGCTTGCGCATGACAAAGATGAACTCCCATGCCGATAGATAGTCGGTTACCGCCGGATTTCCTGCAGCCACAAAGTAGATCGCATCAAATTTGCTCAACGTGTCAATACCATTTTGTGGCATCATCTCGCCCGTTTCCATATAGTACTCAACGCCCCATGGATATTGCTCAAGCTCGAGCGAGAAATCCTCTGTGGCTTGCGAGACGGCCTCGAGCGCTTTGACCGCTTGGGGCATAATCTCTTTCCCAATTCCATCTCCCGGCAGAACCGCAATCTTATAATTTTTCATCATTCCCCTTTCCTGGGCTGGTTAGAACAATTGTGACAAATCCCTGACAATAGATTGCTTACAACGAATTTACGTACCTTGATGCGACGGGTAAGCGTATTATCAATTGAGAATATATATTTTTAAAATAGTTCTTTAACAGATTATAAAGCAGACGACCACTTAAATAAGCATTAGACCCGTGCAGAGCATAGTAATTCTTATTTAAGTAGTCTTAAAATTAAAACTGTAGACGACGATATTATTGTACGTCTTCAATGGCAATTGCCCGTACAGGTGAGCCGTCACGTTGATCGAGCTTTAGAGGCAGCGCAATAAACTCGACAACCTCTTGCGTGAGCGCGCGCAAATCCGCTAAGCTTTCAACAATCACCATTTCGGCTCGAAGCAATATTTGATGGACCTCGGTCAACTCACTTTTGTTTTCGGGCCGCAATGAGGCGACGGAGGGTGTTTCCAAACCAATCAGAATTACGCCTTTTTCAACCAGCCACGTTGCAAGGTCGGCTGATATGCGCGGCATGTGGGTACGATAATCGTCCAACTCTGCATGTGTATCCCAATCAGTGCGCAACAGCAGGCGTGTGCCTACCCCGATTTTGTTGGCTATGTGGCTCAGATCGTCAACGTGAAGGAGACTATTTGGCGCAGCGTGCGACAGATCCACAACCAGTGCGGGTCCAATACATTTTTCGAGCCGTATATTTTCAATCGTCTTGCCCTCTTGTAAAAAGTGGCGCGGCGCATCCATATGCGTGCCGGCGTGGCTATATAGATGAAGCATGGTTGTGTTAAAGCCCTCTTTAGCAATCGTGGTATGTTGGTTCATCTCTACACCACGCATTCCAGCCACAAAGGTAAGGCTTATATCAACAATTCGTTTTGTCATTTTGCTTCCTGAGTTTGCTCTAGCAAGAGTTAGGTCTAGCAAGAGTTTAGTATAGTGAGCATGGTTATCTATGATCTTGTACGATGAAGCAAGGCTCGATATCATCCGATATAGTTGAGTATTTGGGCTCACTGCCTCAGCTTCTGTTTGATTCACTGAACAGCAATCCTCAATCCGTACTTATTAGTTTGAAGCGCAGCATCATCATATTTTTAGCGGGATACCAACTTTGTTAAAGAGACCAGCAGGCGCTGATTCTGGTACAAGTAATCGTAATGCACCGGGGCAAATTTTGCTGCTAAAGGGTGTTTGCCCCATGGGTTCGCCATCTATATGAAAGGGGAAAGGTGGATAGGTTTCGACAGAAACGCTTTTCGCATAGTACATGTCTACATTTGGATCATGGGCGTGATTTTCAAGCCCCATTTCGAGAATATAGCGCATCATCGAGGCCCACGCTTGGCCTCGAAAGAGCCAAACCTCGAATCGACCATCATCTAGCACTGCATCTGCATTAAGGCGAAGCTCGCCACCAGCGTAAAGTCGACAATTGGCGACGGTAATCATTAAAAACTCGTCTTCAATTTCTTTGTCGTCAATCGTAATGGCTGCACGCATACTGGGAATATCGGGCAGGAAAAAGAGCGCCTTGGCTGCATAGCCCGCCGGCCCAAGCTGCTTAAATATTTTGGTGCGTGGCTCAATTTGATCCACCACAAAGCTATCGGCTCCCGTGCCGACCCAAAGCATCCAGTAGCGCCCAGAATCCTGATGATTGACTTTGCAGTATCCCAGATCCATTTGCTGTACGCGACCATCCAGCAGTTTTTTGGATGAGTCGACCAGCTTGAATGGTTCTAAAAGGTTGGGGCGAGGCATTCGCAGCTCTTTTGCAAACGAGTTGCTAGTCCCCACCGGTAGTGGTGCCAAAATTGTTTCGGTATTGGCAAGCCCATTGGCGACTTCGTTGAGCGTGCCATCACCACCGGCTGCCAGCACCATTCCGTGACCATCTTCGGCTGCACGATGGGCTAGCTCTGTTGCATGACCAGCACGGATAGTCGGCACAATATAGATCTGCCAGCCATGTTCTTGCCAAAATTGTGAGACGCGCCGAATAGAGGCATCGCGATTACCAAAACCGGCATGTGGATTATAGATGAGAGTTGCTTTTGCAGAGATTACAGCCATACAGGGAAGTGTACATTAAGAAGTTGAGTCGTGGCAATTGGAGAGAATTGTTTTATCTACAACATATGACGTATCGCATCTTCTATTTTCTACGACATCTGCTCATTGTTTACAGCATATGACTTATGTCAAACTTACTAAATAGTAAACTAGCACATTCTTTTATTGTTTGACTGTGATGATATTGAAACGTTATTTTCGTATTTTTTTTGATATAATTCTAGGATAGAACAAGTAGGGTATTAACATAATTTAGTATTAATTCATTTTGTTTTTGCTATTGTGCATGAAGAATAAGTGCATACATCACTCCTCTACAGCGACTATTAAGTTAGGGACAGTCTCTTAAATTATGGCTATAAAAGCCATAAGACTTCTGCCTGTAGCATCGACCTCCTCTTTTCTTCGCTTAATTTTTAACTTTTAATCATAACTGAATTATAGCAATTGCTGTTAGGCTCATCCAAAAAAATCTGTACAGAACTTGGGCTATTTTCTGAGGTAGCCTGCGACCATGTTGTATCTTTTATTTTTAGAATGGCCTTATCGCAATTGAATGTTTGTATTTGTTGTTCTAATAGAGTGTTTTCAGTTTTATTTGTAACAGGTGTAAGGAGTATTTTTATGTTTTCTTCGAATGTTCGATCTTCCGTCCAAAATGAAATTTTTGCTAAGATATTTTGGCTTTTTGTTGTCTGTACTTTCTCTATAGGTTTGCACCTGACTCTTGGCTCTTTGTCGGTTGCTGCTCAATCGCCGACGGTACCAACAGTGCCGACAGTGCCGACGGTATCAACAGTGCCGACGGTGCCGACAGTGCCGACGGTGCCAACAGTACCGACCGTACCAACGGTATCAACAGTGCCGACAGTACCGACCGTACCAACGGTATCAACAGTGCCGACGGTGCCAACAGTGCCGACATTACCACCAGAACCACCAGAACCTACAATGATTTCAACAGTGCCAACAGTGCCAACAGTGCCAACAGTGCCAACAGTGCCAACAGTGCCAACAGTGCCAACAGTGCCAACATTACCACCAGAACCACCAGAACCTACAATGATTTCAACGGTGCCAACAGTACCAACAGTACCAACAGTGCCGACTGTTCCAACAGTACCGACTGCGGTAACTCCTATTGGCCCAACGCCGATTCCACCTATGCCAACGATGCCAGGTTCAACAGCCGTACCAACAGTACCAACCGTACCCGGCTCAACGGCTGTGCCGACGATGCCAGGTTCAACGCCGATTCCACCTATGCCAACGATGCCAGGCTCAACAGCCGTACCAACAGTACCAACCGTGCCAAGTTCAACGGCCGTACCGACAGTACCAACCGTGCCAAGTTCAACGGCCGTACCGACAGTGCCGACCGTCCCACCGGAACCAGATACTGGACCGCCACTTGGCAGCATCGGAGATACCGTCTGGTCTGATCCAGATAATGACGGCAATAACATAATAGATGGCGATGATTTTCCGATAGCTGGCGTTTCGGTCATGCTTTTGGATAGTGATGGTAACGTCGTGGCAACTGCCGTAACCAACGAAGATGGTTATTATCTCTTCGATAATCTAGCCTACGGTACATACACAATCTTGATCAACACAATGACGTTGCCCGCAGAAAAACAGGGAAACCCTGCATATGATCCAGACGGTGGTAATGATAATTTGTCTGTCATCTCCATTGACGCCACAAATCCGCATGACCGCGATCAGGACTTTGCCTACTTTACTATGGCTCCAAAACCAACACCTGTAGCAACTATCGCTGTTGTAGCACAATTTGCGTCAATTGACTTTAACAAGACGGTTAGCGCTCCTGTTATTACGTTGGTGGGCAGCCGCATGATTGAATACACATTAACGTATACAAATAGCGGAAATGCACCAGCGCAGAATGTAAGCATTGTTGAAACAGTGCCAACGCACACTACATTCGATCAAGCTAACAGTGATGCTGGTTGGAATTGTCCAAACGCAAGCGGTGCTGGCGTAGTTTGTACCTTTGAGGTGGGAACAATTGCCCCAAACACTACAGGCAGCGTCACCTTCGTCGCCGTTGTTAATCCATTTGTAGACGACACCGTTATGCAGATTGTAAACAACGCAAACGTTGTGGCCGATTTAGGAGCAGGCCTTGGTGTATCGGGGGCTGCTGCGGCCAGCCAAACTGTACAAATTCAGCGACCAACTAGCTTAGAATTAAGCGCACAGCCGCAATTTGACCACTTTATTCGCTTACCATTTGTGGTGCAATAGGTCTCTTGCTAGCGGTTTAGGCAGTCAGTAAAAAAGGGAGGGGAGTAGAACATTAAGTTGTTCTACTCCCCTCCCTTTTCTGTTTTAAATCGAGACCGTTCAAATAAAAGTCCAGTGAGCACGCCCTCGTGCGGATCTGCAAGATTGTAGCCGCCGAGGGCGTGCTCACTGAACGGTGCATCAAGCCCATTTGATAAAATTGTATTTCACCCCACTAACGCCATCCGCATCGCTCGAATATCCGCTGGCGTACTTCTACAGCATCCACCCAACAATCTTGCGCCTGCCTTGTGCCACCCTGCCACCTGAACGCCAAAATCGTCAATGCCCGAGCCGTCGATCCATGCATGATTTGCGGCGTCCCACTTCTCGCCTCGATTGGGGTAGACCAGCAGCGGCTTCGATGTGACCTTCTGCGCACACCTCAACAAGGCCGACACAAAACAGGGCGGCGTGCAATTGATCCCCACAGCGGCAACCTGTTTGCACGATGCCGTAAATTCAACGCATTCTTCAAAAAATTCGCCGTAGCAGACACGTTCCCCATCTTTACAGCTAAACGCAATCCACGCTGGCACATCGCCAAACTCGGCCAGCAGATCGACCAGCGCCTCGGCCTCGACCCGACACGGAATCGTCTCGCACGCCAGCAGATCCGCCTCTCCTGCGCGCACCATCTCGGCCAGCAGCGCCATACGCGGACGATGAAAATCAATCAACGCGCTTTTCGGCAACTTATAATGACCCGTATACTCCGATCCATCGGCAAGAAACGCGCCATATGGGCCAATCGATATGGCAACTAGTGGCCGTACACGCGAGGTTGGATTGTGAGACAGTAGCCAATTTTTCCAGAATTCGTTACGCGCCTCGTCCGCTAGCCGGACCGCCCGCCGCATCAGATCGGCTGCTGCGGCACGATCCAGCCCGCGTTGCGCAAAGCCCTCGAATGTAGCCTGATAGGTGGCTGTAATTGCGATATCGGCACCCGCTGCAAAGTAATCGGCGTGTACCTGCCGAATGAGATCGGGGTCGTCGAGCAGCACATACGCCGACCAAAGCGGATCGTCTATATCTGCCCCGCGCGCCTCAAGCTCTGTTGCCAGCGCACCATCGATCAGCAGCGGCTGGTCATGGTTAAATGGGAAAGAAAACTCTGTCATATCCATACTTTTTAGCTTGCGCCACCGATGGTCACAATATACTCGCCTTTTTGCTTGTCGCGCGGCTCGAAGAGGGCGATCAACTCGGTTAATGGTCCACGTGAGACCTCTTCGTATAGTTTCGTGAGATCGTTGGCAACTGCGGCGGGTCTGTCTCCATAGACGGTCAGGGCATCTTTGAGAAAAGCCACCAGCCGATAGGGGCTTTCGTAGAAGATGAGCGTGTGCGGCGAGGCGAGATCAACCTTGAGAAAGTTCTGGCGTTGGCCTGATTTGCGCGGGGGAAATCCTCGAAAGGTAAAGCTGTGCAGCGGCAAGCCCGAAAGCACCAGCGCCATGATCAACCCCGTGGGGCCGGGCGTCATCGTGACCTCGATCTCTGCACCCTCTTCATTGGCTCGCAGTACGCTGCGCACAAGCGTAAAGCCAGGATCCGCGATGCCGGGTGTGCCCGCGTCGGTGACGAGCGCAATCGACTGACCGTCGCGTAGGAGGGATAGAAGCCGCCCGCCCGCGCGCTGTTCGTTATGTTCGTGAAATGATATCTGCGGCTTGTCGATCTCAAAATGTTTGAGCAGCCGTCCAGTTTTGCGCGTGTCTTCGCTGGCAATATAATCCGCGTTGCGTAACGCTTCTAGGCTGCGCAGAGTAATGTCGCCAAGATTTCCAATTGGTGTTGCTACAAGTGTTAACATGGTACAATTGTACGTGGAAATGAAGAATGTGGAAAGGGTAGAAGAGTTGAAAAGCAGCAAAATTGAAAAGGGACAAGGTGGAAAGGTTGAAAAGTAGCAAAGCGGTAACGTGGCAAAGTAGAAGAATTGAAATATGGTACAGTGGAGGGAACGGGTCTTCAACCCTTCAACCCCGCAACCTTTCAACCCTGCAACCTTTCGACTTTTAACGTATGCCAACTCAAACAACAAAAATGGGGAATAGCGAATGGCTGCTGCTATTTGCGCTGGCGCTGCTTTGGGGTGGATCGTTCTTCTTTATTGAATTAGCAATTGAGGGCTTGCGGCCCTTTACAATTGTGCTGACGCGCGTCGGGTTGGCTGCGCTAACGCTGCTAACGGTTGCCATGATGCAGGGCGAGACAATTCCCCGTTCGGTCAAAACGTGGGGCGGCTTTGTGATCATGAGTATTGTGAGCAATGTACTGCCCTTTAGTTTGATTACGTGGGGGCAGACCGCGATCGAGAGCGGACTGGCGTCGATTATGCTGGCGACAACGCCAATCTTTACGGTGATGCTTGCCCACTTTTTTACGGCTGACGAACGTTTAACTCTGCCTCGCTTGATTGGTGTGTTGCTTGGCGTCGTCGGTGTGACTATGTTGGTTGGCCCCAGTTTTTTGCGCGGGGTAGGCGCACAGGCCATGGGGCAGTTGGCGGTTCTGGCCGCTGCGGCGAGTTATGGCGTGTCGGCTTTGGTCGCGCGCAAAATGAGTGGATCCACGCCGCTGGTCAATTCGGCGGGTATGCTAAGCTGTGCCACGCTCTTTATGTTGCCCTTGGCCTTGATTATCGAAAAGCCGTGGACCGCTTCGCCGGGATTCGTGCCGCTGCTGGGCGCGGTTGCTCTTGCGCTGGTCAGTACAGCGTTGGCTTATTTGCTCTATTTTCGACTAGTTGCGCGTGCGGGGGCAAGTAACGCTTCACTGGTTACGCTGCTGATTCCGGTTACTGCCGTATTGCTGGGCGCGGTATTCTTGGGTGAGCGATTGCCGCTGATTGCTTTTGGCGGCATGGGGGTCATATTCTGCGGGCTGCTGGTGATCGATGGGCGTATTTTCGGGCGATAGTATATCCCCGAGAAAAGTTCTGACCCATCTTTGCCCTAAGATATGGGACGGAAATTTTTCGAGCAAAAGTAGGCAGATAGAGATGATTGAGCGACGATGGCAAAATTGAAAATGATATCAGTTTGGACCTTAGCTGTGGCTGTTCTTGGCTATCTTGGCATTTGCGGATACTTCTATCTATGCTCAGTCGTTAGGAACTGGCATAGCTATACCTTTAGCGGCAAACCATTCGCCCAAACAATTGATTCTGGAATCGCCCTATTTCAGTATGGCGGATCTCGTCCGAACCCACCTACCTTTTGTGCCTAGTTTTTTGTTGAAATATCAGCTTCGTTCAGATCTGTTGATTACACAAGTGAAGTGTCCCGTTTATGTGATTCATGGTAGCCAAGACATGGTAATCCCATTTGAGCAGGGTGAACGATTGTACAAACTGGTTAAAAATAACGGAGAATTTTTGCATCTGCCTGATGCAGGGCACGGTCCGCTTTTGGGCGACGAACGGCTACGGGCATTCTTGGAGCAGACTTTGGCTGGTGAGTGATCGCTCATCAGTCAAAGTTTGCATTCGCGTTCAGTTATCCTGCTGCTTCAATCTTATCTTGCGTCTTTGTTTCGAAATCGCTCGCATCGTGGCGTTCGTGCAACTGCCCTTCGAGTGGACCAAATGGCCGATTGACCATTTTCCCACGCACAACGGCTGGCCGTGATTCAATCTCTTTTGCCCATCGAACTACATTCGTGTAGGTGTGCGCCTCCAGAAATTCGGCTGCTTCGTAAACGCCATTCAAAACGAGCGAACCATACCACGGCCAGATAGCAATATCCGCAATCGTATACTCGTCTCCAGCGAAATATTGATTGTCGGCCAGATGACGATCCAGCACATCTAGTTGACGCTTTGTTTCCATGGTGAATCGGTCAATACAATATTCTATCTTGATGGGCGCATATTTATAGAAGTGACCAAATCCGCCGCCAAGATAGGGGGCGCTGCCCATCTGCCAAAAGAGCCATGACAGACACTCCGTGCGTTTTGCCTGATCCGTGGGGATCAATGCACCGAACTTTTCGGCCAAATAGAGCAAAATTGCTCCCGATTCGAAGATCCGCGTTGGTGGCGTGGTGCTCTGATCCATCATAGCTGGAATTTTGGAATTTGGATTTATTTCTACAAACCCACTGCCGAACTGGTCTCCCTCGCCGATATTAATCAAGTACGCATCATATTCCGCGCCTTCATACCCAAGGGCCAGCAATTCTTCTAGCATCACAGTCACTTTTACACCATTTGGCGTTGCAAGCGAATGAAGTTGGAGCGGATGGTTGCCTACAGGCAATTTTTTGTCGTGCGTGGGGCCTGCAATCGGCCGATTTGTTTTGGCAAACGCCCCGCCATTCTCCTTGTCCATTTCCCAGACTTTTGGTGGGGTATATGTGTTCTCCGAATCCATTGGTATTTTTCCTTTTTTTTTGTGACTGTTTACTTGGGTAGATGTGGTCCACGAACATTTAACTGTACAATGAGTTGTATCGAGGTTGTATAAGCGCGATTACACCTTCTGTTTTATTTAAGAGAAATCACGGCGCATAAGTTGAACTTCTCGTCCCATGCTAAGGATAAATTCGTTGAGAACAATTGTTTAGGGTGAAGCGGGGAAGGCAGGATCATTCACATAAATGAATCGTTTGCCCATGCCAACGGCAACAACTGCGTGCCCAACTTCGTAAACCCTGTATGATTTTAAGTGTGAGATATGTAACGCGACGATTACAGGCTTTGGAATTTAGCAAATCAAGGAATCTATCGTGCTTCGTCATCAATCCAATTTTGAAGCTGATTCCGCGGAAGTAAGTCGTAAAAATCACATTTGTTTCGCGTGACAAGTATGTGGTTCCCTGCTCTAGCTTGTGCAGCAATGAGAACATCTGCATATCATAAGTGGCCCGCAGAATGAATTCTGCGTCTGCTATGGGAAACCTGTTAAAACAGGTTAAATGCCGTAACTTTAACGTGATAAATCACGTTTTCCGTATCAGGCTGGGAATTCATTCCTAGTTACCCACACAATGCCTCAGAGAACCAACTTAAGAACAAACGTTGTTAAACCAAGTCCAGTGAGCACGCTTCGTGCGGCTCTTTTTAGCCATGAACCCACATGGGGCGTGCTCACTGGACGGCTTAAGTTTACACCCATGGTAGATACGCATATCCTTTGATGACAAGAGTGTCGTTCTAGAATCGCAACTTATATAGTAGCTAAGATAAATACGCTCCTATTATATCACAAAATTATCTTGCTCATTGCGCGAAAAGGCCGCCAAGAATTTCCCTGACGGCTTTTTCTTAATCTCCATCGTCCGATCTGCCGCCCATGATGACCACGCGTGGGGCCATGCGTGCCAGCGGTTCGATCAGCACGCCGTCCTGTAGGCCGATGACCATTTCGATATCTTTGTAGGCCATGAACGTTTCATCGGGCGCTAGGCCAAAGTGCAGGATGTCGCTTTGGGTCATATGTTTCTGGAAGCGCTTTTCGTCGTGCTCTTTTTTGGCTTGCGTGCGCGAGTGCCAGCGACCAGCGCCGTGCGAAGATGATTTCAAGCTGGCTTCGTTGCCTAATCCGCGCACGAGATACGACGCCGTGCCGCTTGTTCCCGGGATCAGGCCAAGCGTTCCGGCATCTGCTGGGGTTGCACCCTTACGGTGGACCACTTCGTCCCCGTCGATCCAGACGTAGTTGTGGCGATTCCAGATCCGGTTGACGGTTCTTGTGTCCGCTTTCTTGCAGAAGTGATCGTGGATCAGATCATGATTGGCGTGTGCGTATTCGCCCATAAGCGTCATGGCAGCCAGATATTCTTGACCCAGTTCGTGATCGAGCGGCAGCCATTCGTACCCTTTTGGCACACCTTTTGCGATCTGCTTGGTGTATGCTGCGGCTTGCTTGACGTAGTGCGTTGCCAGTTTGTGGCCCGTGCCGCGGCTGCCGCTGTGGGTCAACAGGCCGACCATTTTTTCGCCCGCCTTCATGCCGTCTAGGTCAGCAAGCATTTCGATGATGACGAGATCGGCAAAGTGGTTGCCGCCGCCAGATGAGCCAATCTGCTTTTGGGCGAGCGATTTTAGCTTGGCCGCGCTCTTGACTTCGCTCCATGTACTACTGTCCATCACTTCGTGTTCGCGTTTACCGCGCCCAAAGTCGGATCCCATGCCGAAGGCGGTTACGTTGCGCAGCGCAGTGGCTATTTGGCTGCGATCCGCTTCGAAGGTCTCCACATCCATATCGAGAATGGATAGCTGAACCATACACGAAATGTCGTAGCCAACGAACGAGGGAGAAATGGTGTTTTCGAGCGCAACCACGCCACCGATCGGCATGGCGTAGCCCAAGTGCGCATCGGGCATGAGCGCGCCCTTCGTCGCCATGGGCAGTCGCATGACCGTATACATTTGGTCTACCGCGTTGGCCGGAATATGTTTGCCAACTTCACCAAATATCTCAATTGGCGCGGCTTTCTTGTTCATCTTTAGGAGCGTACTGGTGCCATATGTTGCTTGAACCCACTGACGCACATCGGCGGCGGAAGCATCCTTGTTTTTCTTCACCCAAGTCGCCGTTGCTTGCGCGATAGTTGGATAGTCGCCAAGGTGTCGATACTCTTGCAAAATCTCGTGTGTGTTTAGCTTTGTTTCTGTCATCAGTATAGCTCCATAAAGAATGCTACTTTTTGCTACGAGTTTACTACGAATTTATATGGTCGCAGTTTCCCCAATCCCACCCTCACTTTTGAGCAAATCAGCACGTTGGTAGTTACAGTAACAGTACACTGTACGGTTGTGACAATACTGGGCTAACAGTTATGTATGGGGATCGAACCCATTATGCTTGCCCCTTGCACATCCAGCAGGTCAGTTCTAAAAACTGAAAAATTTTGTGCTCGCCTTTGCAAAAAAGCTACCTACTGCGCGTTTGTATTTTATTCTACTGCTGAAAATCTTTAACCTTGCTTTTGGCGATAATCCGTTTAGCTTTATGATTATAAAGCGCTACTACAGGTCGCAAACAAGCCCTTCTGGCGCTACTTTGCACAACTGTGAATCGTAGCCCTGACGAGCTATCTCGACTCCTTCGCTCAGCGTGGCCCTACCAATTATGGGTACGGTTTTGATGCTTAGCTTGTTGCCGATGTCCTCAACATTATATTGCTCAAGCCAGATCATATTGCTCAAGCCAGGTGCCGTCGATATTTACATCAAATAGGATGAAACTGACACCATCGGGGATATAGTTTTTACCATCTTTCTGAATTTTGGCACCATAGCTCTCGCCGTATAGGCAAAGCGGTGGCAATTCATCGGCAATTCATTGGCGATAAAAGCTTCGTGTGGGAAAAGCTCACCCAACTTTTTGAGCAAGACAGGGGGTGTGGTGGCACGATCCGCACGACCGTTGAAAGTGACCTTTTCGCCATCCCACTGAACACGAATATTGGTGCCATCTACCTTTTCGGTGAATGTCCACATGGTATCTTTTAGGTATCCAAATTCGGGTTTGGCGAACTGGCCTTCGAGTAATGTTCTATATTTTGTGGCTAGATTAGGAAGTAGGCGATTTTTTGTGTCGCCAAAACTTATTCTATCAAATCGGTGAGCCAGTTGGCTGCTTGAATTTGAGTATCTAGCTGACGATGGGTGCGTGCTAGTTGATCTGCCTGAGTTCGAATGGTTGCTACATCAACGGTGCTGCGCAGGCGAATCTCGGATAGGCTATAGCGTGTTTGCGTCGTCATTGCAGATTGCGCTAATCCATTATAGATACCGTGCTTGAGTTTAAGCACATCTCGTTCGGCTAGCGCATCGGCGATGGTCATGCCGCTCTCAAGTTTAGTGGTTACATTGGTTACGTTGATCTGCTGGATCAGTCGGAGCAGCGTGCCGGTGACCTGCTCGAATTCAGCGAGTAGCGCCTGTGGATCTTCTGCAGGCGTATCACCTTCTTGGATCTGCGCGTTGCTGTTTAGGCGTTGGCGCAGTTGCTCGATCCGTTTCTGTGCATCGGCACGTAGAATGAGCGCTTCGGCTAGTTTCATGATAGACCTCCGTGTTGGAGATAAGTTCGTTTATTGTAGAGATAATCGAATATATGTGGTGCGTGATTATTGAGTTGACGCAAGAGACAGAGCATGTGTCTTGTCTCTTGCTTTTTCGCTGATCCAGCCAGCCCTTCATTGAGGGTTAGGCCAGAAATGCGAGGTGCCATCGGAGGGAGTTGAACCCCCATGAGCTTGCGCCCACCACGGTTTGAGCGTGGCGCGTATACCTGTTCCACCACGATGGCAAAGAGATTGATGCTTCAAGGGTGAACGACGGGGATCGTTCACGAAATGGTCGTTCGCGACAACCTACAACCGTCTCCTTTGAACGGAGCTGCTCTATCCGTTGAGCCACAAGAACATACTACCATACTACTTCATCAAGGTGAATTGGACAGGAATTGCACCCGCATTTCTGCTTTGCAAGAGCAGCGTCCTCCTATTGGACGACCAACTCATAAATTAATGATAAAACAGGTTGAGGTGGAAGAAATCAGCTCACGAAATGATCGTTCGCGACAACCTGCAATCGGCTCGTTAGAAGAGAGTTACTCTGTTCCATTGAGCTACAGGGATACACAGGAATATATAAGGAGCATTGCTGGATGATTGGGGGAAACCATCCAGCAATTGAGCTGCGCTCATAAGGCTGCGAGAGAGGGGTTTGTTCACGGAGTGGTCACTTGCGATACCCCCATGTCACGGATCAACAGTCCGCTGCTTTGCCAGATCAGCCACCTCGCATTAGTTGGTAAAAAGAGATCCGCCGGAGAATCGAACCCCGCTTGGCAATGTTGCAGATTGCCCTCTCCCCTGGAGTGCGGATCATTAACATAATCGGATTTTTTGGCACTAAAAAAGGCGAGCCATTTGGCTCGCCTTTACTATGCTGCGGACTGATTGTTCGCTAGTAGTAAATCGATGGTTCTTCCCATCGACAGGTGAGCCTATTTAGATTAGTAAGAAACGGTACGGGTGTCCAGATCGGTTGACAATTTATCGAACAATTAATCCTATTTGCTTCAGATACAAATTTTATCCAACCCAAACCGAGGTCCAAATTTCGAGCGTGATCATAGTTTCTGTTCACAAGCGTTGAAGATTCATAACTGGAATCTAAATCCTGGCGCGACAGCTCGCTATTCTGCTCTGTATATGAGTTGGCTGACTGTAAGTTTGTCATAGCGTAATTTGCTCTGTTATTTCGTTAAGTAAAAAGTGCAGACTCTATTGAGTCCGCACAAGGAAAATGGCTGGCATAGCGGTCGCTACCTGCTATTCCCCCACTGGTTGTGCGGATTGTCAGTTTTCTATTATCGCGTTTCGTGCAGACCAACAAGCGGCTAGACGAAACGGTCGAGCATCATTTGAAGAGGATCCACATGATCTCTCAACGAGCATAGATTGAACTGAATTTTTCTTGAGAACTAAGTCTACAAAAACGCTATCTGTACTAGTGCCAGAATAAATGTTTGTCTTTTGGCCGCGACCAAGTCGCACCGAAGAAGTTCGTCAATTCTGTTGAATCCGTTTAATCTGTTACTTCATTACACAGATAATAACACAGTTGCACGGCCATGTCAAGCGGTAATTTCATATTTGCACAGAATTCGTGTATTTTGTGGATGATTCTATGTTAACGCATGTAAAAATTTATCGATATCATCATCGTTATTATAGACCGAAACACCGAGCCGGACCCCTTTTACCATTTCGCGCTCTCCCTTATCATTTGTCCAATACCACGTGCGGAACGACACAACCTGATGGCCAAACGCATTGTCTAGCCGAGTTCTAGTCTCTTCCGCATCGGTTGGGATAAAGCTAACAATTGGCGTGGGCGAATCCGGCGGTGAAATTGGACAATAGCCAAGTTGAGGCATCTCCTGCTGAAGCCGATCCGTCAGCGGCTTGACGTGGGCGCGTATCTGGTCGACACCGATGGCAGAAAGATACTTCACGCCTTCGTACGCGCAGAGGCCCGACAAGTTTGAGATGCCGCTGCCTTCGTAACGCGCCGCCCCCGCTTTTGGCTCGTACGCAAAATCGTCGACACCCGAAACTTGGCGCAGACTATAGCGACTCTGCTTGACTACATCGTGCAGACCTTCGCGCACGTAGAGGAAGCCCATGCCAAAATCACCCATGAGCCACTTATATGTATTGCACGCTGCAAAGTCGATCCCCATTGCGGCCACATCGATTGGCGTGCAGCCTGCACCCTGAATCAGATCGGCATACACATAGGCACCGTGGGCGTGGGCAAGCCGACTGATTGCTTTTATATCCGCTACATATCCATTGACTTGAGAGACGAGCGCAACCGACACCAATATCGTCTCTTCGTCGATAACGGCTTCGATGTCAGCTAGATCGATCTGCCAGTTTTTGTGCTGGACCACGCGCAATTCAATATTGCCTGCCTTGGCAAGAGCCGTGTACATATACTTCGACGCCTCGTAGTGCAGATCATCGATGACAATGTTTCCTTTTTGCTGCACACCCGGTTGGCTCAGGCCAAGACCGGCTAGCACAATATTTTCACCGTCGGTTGTGGTTTGGACAAATGCAATTTCAGTTGGCTTGGCGTTAATCAGCGCGGCAAAGTGATCCTTTGTTTTTTGCTGCATATCGGGCGTAAAGGGACCGTTGTGTTCGGCTGGACCGTACGCCCGATACCGGATATAGCGTTTTAGCGCGTCCACTGTGTGGGTGCTGTATGGGTGGTTTTCCGCGGCGGCTAGCCACGTCTTCTGTTCCGCGCGTGGGAAGTCGGCGCGTATGGCTGAAAAATCGATGGATGGTGTCATGAGGGTATCCTTATGATTGATTGAAAATTGTTCTTCAATGGCGTACGTTTCGGCCAAGATTCAAAATATCGGTTTTGAGGCTTGGCAGCGTAGCGGCTTTATTGAGATCGAGACTTGTTAGGTTTGGTTTTTGGGTAGAATAAATCGGCAGGCAGAATATTATTTTGAGATGTTCGCCAAACTTGACAAGTCGTTCGGCGGGAGTTCTCGGGTGCTTAAAACGTTAGTCGCCACCCTCTCGACCTGTCAGATGCGGCGTTGACCAAGAGTGATGATTCAGCAACATCTACTCCATCCCGTGATCGTCTCTGACAGGTCTGCGCCTCCTGCGTGATCCATTCACGGCGAACTACCCACGGACAGCGGACACCTTTTTGCTCACGACTGCTCCTGCCCCGCGCCAGTTGAGCAACGTGAGCCCCGCGAAAATGATCGTCATGCCCACCAACATGGCACTTGTAATGCGTTCGCCCAAAACTACAGCCCCAAGAATTGTACTAATTACGGGGAGAACGTATGAAACTTGGGTAGCACTGGTCGCGCCAAAATTTTTCACAATATAAAAGTTGAGCCACATGCCACAAAAGGTACCCGCAATGGCGGCGTAAACAAGCGCACCATAGCCAATCGCTGTAACCTTCTGCATGTCAAAGCCAACCGTGAAAGTGGTTGCAACTATCACCGCAACGGCTGCGCTCAACATGCGCACGCTCGACACATCCCACATATCCTCATGACGCAAGAAACGCCGCGAATAGACGACCGACCCGCCGCCGAAGAGCAAACCCAGACTGTTCCACGCATAGCCGCGCCAATCTGCGCTGGCAAACTCGGCTAAGCCACTTTCCCCGCGCAAGAGCAGGAACCCCGCACCCATAAAGGCGATGAGCACACCTGATGCTTTTAGAAACGTTAATTGCTCATCGGCCAGAAAGAATTGTGCCAAAATTACGGTGACACCCGGTGCCAATGTAATCAAGAGCGACGCCACACCACTAGACAGATATTGTAGCGAACTGACCATACCCACCATGGGAATCGCCGTCCCGATCAGACCCAAAATTGACGCTTTGACCCACAGCCGCCAATCGGTGGGCCAACGTTTCTCTTTGTTTAATGCGAAAAGAAAAACATATCCACACGTAGCCAAAGCGAGCCGTAAGCTGATGTAAGTTAATGGAGCATATTGACCAACGCTAAAGCGGGAAACAACAAGCGTAGAACCATAAAGAAAACCGAGGAGAAGCACAAAACCAAGTGCTTTATATCGCTGCATGAAAAAACCTTGTAGGAAAAATTTATCTTATTTTAATTAATATTATACATATTGTTGAATAATATTATGCTAATATAATATAGCGCCTGATTTTGGATTTTTAATAGTGTATTGTATTCTAAACTATCATATGAATGAGAACATAAATTACGTATTCTGTCCACACGCTGGCCGAAGAATTTACCAATTATTCCTTCTGCTTATACCCATTTGCACAACCTAACGCCAATGCTGTTACTTTGTCTGTTACTCCTATTTATTGCTAGCCCGATAGCTTGGCTCTTGCGACCTCATCGAACAACTAAAGCCGGTTGGTTTGCGGCATTGCCGCCGCTGGCTATCTTTGTTTGGCTGCTCACCCAATTGAGCGCAATTCAAAATGGTCAAGAACTGATTGAAAGCTATGCATGGGCCGATGCGCTCAACTTGATCCTGCGTCTTCGCCTTGATGGGCTCGCTCTCTTCTTTGGCTTAATTATCAGCGGGATTGGTGCTGCGGTTGCGCTGTACACCGCTCATTATTTAGAAAAAGACGAGCATCAAGGCTTCTTCTATGCGCTGCTGTACGCATTTATGGCCTCTATGTTGGGGCTAGTTTGGTCCGACAATTTAATGACGCTCTTTGTCTTCTGGGAAGGGACAAGCATTACGAGCTATCTCATGGTGGGGTACAAGCACAAGTCCGATGCGGCGCAAGAAGGCGCGCGCCAGGCGCTAATCGTTACCGGATCGGGTGGGCTGGCAATGCTGGCTGGATTCATTATTCTGGCCCAAGCCGCTGGCACCTACACCATCAGCGAACTGTTGACCCAACAAAACCTCATTGATCTGCCCATCTTCCCCGTCGCATTGATTTTGATTCTGATCGGCGCGTTCACCAAATCGGCCCAGTTCCCTTTCCAATTTTGGCTGCCAGGAGCCATGTCCGCGCCAACGCCCGCAAGCGCCTACCTGCACTCCGCAACTATGGTCAAAGCAGGCATCTATCTGCTGGCCCGCCTCCACCCCGCATTTAGCCACAGCGCACTCTGGTTCTGGATGCTCTTAACCGTCGGCGGAATCACGATGCTGCTCGGCGCAATCAGCGCACTCCGCTACTACGATCTAAAGAAAATTCTAGCCTATGCCACCATCAGTCAACTGGGTATCTTAGTCTTTTTGTTGGCCTTTGAAGGCGAGGCCGCGTATGGCGCGGTGGTCGTTGGCATTCTGGCGCACGCCCTCTATAAAGGGCCACTCTTCATGCTGGCTGGCATTATCGAACATGCCACTGGCACACGCGACATTCGGCGCTTGGCTGGCTTTTGGCGCACCATGCCGTGGACATTCGTTGTGGCTTTGCTCTCAATACTTTCTATGGCTGGCATTCCGCCGCTCTTTGGCTTTTTGGCAAAAGAGACGCTACTCGAAGCACTCTTTCATTACGCCGAACACGGTGGTGAATATGGTAGTGGGGGCATCCTCGGCTGGATCTTAGTTGGGGCTGCCGCAGTCACTGGCGCATTTTTTGTGGGCTATAGCTTTACGCTGCTCTACGAAACATTTTTACGGCCCAAAGCAGAGGATGAAGAAAATTCCGCGCAGATCCACCACGCGCCATCGATCGGATTTGTGTTTGCGCCCCTTGCGCTGGCAATTATCGGCACGCTGATTCCGTTTGGGATAGGCCCGCTTGGCGACACGCTGCTCTCTGCTGCGGCCACCTCAATAGCGGGCGAAGAGGTGAAACTCTATCTCAAATTGTGGCACGGATTTAATTCCGTCCTCATCACGAGCCTGCTCGCAATTGCTGCTGGCTTGCTCATCTTCTTTCTGCGCAACCCGATTCGTAAAATCTGGGCAATCGCCCCCGAAGCGCTCGACGGCGTGCGCATCTATAATCGCGTCTATTATGGCAGCTACGATTTGGCACGCTGGTCCACGCGCCATGTGCAAGGTGGCTCGCTCGCCGCGCAGGCATCCATTGTGCTAATGTGCGCGGTGGCAATGTTGCTGTTTGCCCTAACGCGCATCAACTGGGCCACAGATCTGGCTATCGATTGGAGCGTTATTCCGCACTTTCACGAATTAGTCATCGCCATCCTCGCGATTGTGGCTGCGGTTGTAACTGTGCAATCCAAATCTCGTCTCAACGCCATTATTAGCATTGGCGTTGTGGGCGTAACGGTGACTCTTTTCTTTGTTTATTTTAGCGCACCTGACTTAGCGCTAACTCAGCTTCTAATCGAAACGCTGACTGTTGTGCTACTTGTTTTAGTCTTCCACAAAGTGCCAGAAGATAACAACCCACCGCTGCCTGCCATAACTCAGACACGCAATCTAGTTGTCTCTGCTTCAGTAGGTCTGCTTGGCTTTATGCTGGTGCTCATTAGCGCAGGCGAACCATTCGAGCCGCGTATTTCGGAGTTCTTTACATTGAATTCTGTTCCGGCTGCCCATGGAGCTAATATTGTCAATGTGATTCTTGTAGACTTTCGCGGCATTGATACGTTAGCCGAAATTACGGTGCTAGCAATTGCTGCGCTAGGTGGCTATGCATTGCTGCGGTCCGTAAGATTACGCAAGATTTCAGATATTGAACCTGTTTGGGATCGGGATGAAATAGATAATGCCTGAGCTATATTTACGTCTGTTAGATCGGATTATGACGCCGATTTTGCTACTTTTTGCATTAGTGCTGCTCTTTCGCGGCCACAATCAGCCGGGGGGTGGTTTTATTGCTGGCCTCATTGTGGCGGCTGCCTTTCAGCTACAGATTTTAAGCCGTGGCGATGCTACCGTTCGCCATAACCTAGGTCCATACCTACAACCCATTATTGGCATCGGGTTGCTCATTGCAACACTTTCTGCCGTATTAGGGGTCTTCGGTGGCGGTTTTTTCACAGGTCTCTGGTGGGAGCTTAAATTAGGGCCAGTTAAATTAGATCTCAGTACGCCAATGTCCTTTGATATCGGTGTCTTTTTGGTTGTTTTTGGCGTAGTCACTTCCTATTTGGTCGGGCTAAGCCGCGAAGACTAACGACGAGGTGACAGGATGAGGTTGACAGAGAGTTGGGCAGTGAAGAATCTTTGTGTGTTCTTGCGGATGTCGTACAGTCGAAAAATCTGACAAGGTGATACGCAGTCACATGGTCATTATAGCAATCACCTGGTCATTATATAGGCTGTATAGACATACTCACGAAATAGACCATATTGTTCAGCAGACCAATCACGGCCAATATCATCTCGTCATTGTATGGACTGTATAACCATATTAACGGAATATACTAGAATTCAGCACACCAATCACGGAAAACATCACCTTGAGTATCTTAACCTTAGCCGCAGTCGTTGGCGTACTTTTTGCGGCTGGCACATTTCTTATTCTGAGACGTAGCCCGATTAAATTAATATTAGGGCTTGGCCTTTTGAGTCACGGCGTAAATCTGCTGCTTTTTGGCACGGGCGGATTGCAGCGCGGGATGCCACCAATTATTGCCGATAAAGACGAGTTCAAGGGCGTTATCGATGGCTTTGTCGATCCGCTTCCGCAGGCGCTCATCCTTACCGCAATTGTAATCAGCTTTGCCGTTACCGCATTTACGGTTGTGCTAGTTAGCCGCCGCAATATGCTAGTCGACTCCATGGAGTCTGAGCAGCCCGGTTTGCCATCACGCAAAGCAACCGATCCATTCTTACATGATGAAATGCAGGCGTGGAAAGGGTTGGATGGCGATTCCAACGATTCCGACGATTACGAATGGCTTGAATACTCTCTGCGCAATGATGAGCGCTGGAGACGTGCGCAAGAAAAACTAGAGAAAGAACGAACAGAGAATATCGTTGAAGAAAGCGACTCTGAAATATCCGACTCTGAAATATCCGACTCCGCACCATTTAAATCAACAATGCCCAATGCAGCAATCGACACATCTACACATGAAGAAGATACAAACGAAGAAGAAGATCGCTCATGAATCTTTCTCCTAACTGGTTGGCTGCACCCATCGTTATCCCGCTGCTAGCTGGGGCGTTGAGCCTTGCGTTCACCCGCTGGGGGTTTCGTAAAACAGTCAAATGGCAGCAAAATATCGCGCTAGGCGTGGTTGCAATCAACCTATTTGTGGCAGTTGTTTTGCTCATCGCCACCCTAAATGGTGACCGCCTTGTCTTACAGATGGGTCAATGGGATGCGCCTTTTGGCATTACGATTATTGCAGATGGACTGAGCACAATTATGCTCACATTGACCGCTATTCTTTCTGCGGCAATTGTTCCGTATGCAATCGGCACACTCGATCAGCGTGCCCGCATGAATTTCTATCCCCTGCTGCTCTTTTTGATTGTGGGCGTCAACGGCGCATTTCTTTCTGGGGATCTTTTCAATCTTTACGTCTTCTTTGAAGTATTACTTATGGCCAGCTTCGTGCTGCTAACTTTAGGTGGTCAAGCCGGACAAATTAACGGCGGCATTCGCTATGTGGTCCTAAATCTGATTGCGTCCATACTATTCTTGGCCGCGGCTGGCGTTGCGTATGGCACATTAGGCACGCTTAACATGGCGCAACTTGCCCAGCGAATGCCATCCGCTCCAGAGAGCGTTCAGATGATTCTGGCTGGTTTGTTGCTTGTGGCCTTTAGCAGTAAAGCCGGTCTTTTTCCACTCTTCTTTTGGCTGCCCAGCAGCTATCACACCCCCCACCCGGCCATCACGGCCTTCTTTGGGGGGCTGTTAACAAAAGTTGGCATCTACACGCTTTTCCGCATCTTTCCGCTACTTTTTCCAACCTATTTACAAGCATGGCAGCCGCTTATTCTGACTATTGCAGGCTTTACCATGTTGACCGGCGTCTTTGGCGCAATGGCCGTCAGCACCATTCGTCGCGTTCTCAGCTTTCACGTTATCAGTCAGGTTGGGTATATGGTGCTTGGCTTAGGGTTAGCCGCTAGCAGCGATCCGACTCTGGCGGGCATGGGTATGGCGGCAGGCATCCTTTATCTGGTGCATCATATGATTGTGAAAACGGCGCTGTTAATGGCAGGGGGCGCGGCCGAGCTTGAAATGGGCAGCGGCAGTTTGTTGGCAAACCGACTCACGGGCCTTGTGGGGCGGCGACCTCTTCTAGCCGTCATCTTCTTCTTTGCTGCATTTTCGCTAGCAGGAATACCGCCGATGAGTGGGTTTGTCAGCAAGTTAGGTTTGCTGCAACTAGCATTTTTGTCTAAACATTGGCTGGTTGCCTCGGTTAGCTTGATTGTAAGCGTCTTAACGTTGATGAGTATGGCGCGGCTCTGGCAGACAGCTTTTTGGGGTAAAGTCACCGCACCCATCTACCCAACTGCACCGTTGACAAATCCGCGAATGCGCTGGTTTGTCTTATCACCGATTGCTGCACTGGTTGGGATCAGTCTCTTGATCGGCATCTTTAGCGGGCCAATTTTTCACTGGTCGGACATTGCGGCACAGCAGGTGCTCGATCGGCAGGGCTATATTCAAGCGGTAAATCCTGTAAGCACAATTTTAGATCTGAGCGAGAAATATAATGAGTGAGTCATTAGAACAATCGAATCGTGTACCCGATCAAGTCGATGATATCGATGATGATGGCTCGCCTAATATGCTGTTACTTTTTCTCATCAATTTGGGGTTGGCCGTAATTTGGGCCTCATTTATCAATCTCTTTCGACCCATTGATTATCCGCTTGGGTTTCTCATCGGTATGGGCGTATTAGGTATTATCTATCGTGACTATTTGCGCAGAATGGCACGTCTTTTAGGCTTCATCCCCTATGTTTTGTGGCAAATAGTAAAGAGCAATCTGAGCTTAGCTTGGACGGTTATTCAGCCAGAAAAAAAGCTTCAACATCGCTTGCATCCTGCGATTGTGGCCGTTCCGCTGGCCGCTTCGACCGATTTGGAAATTACGTTGCTTGCCACCATCATTACGCTAACACCAGGCACGCTCAGCATGGATCTGGGCGTGAACGAAACAGGCGAGCAGGTGCTTTATGTACATAGCTTATTGACCGAAAATCCAGATGATTTTAGTCATGCAATAAAGAGTAGCTTTGAAGAGCCCATCTTGAATATTACGCGGGCAAATAGATTATGACACCATTTGAAATTGGAATCGAGGCGCTGCTTGCGCTGTTGAGCATATCGTTTGTTCTCTGTTTTGTACGCCTATATCTTGGCCCCGATGTGCCCGACCGAACGGTTGCCTTTGATCTAATTGCGACACACGCTGTTGGTCTGTTTGCTCTGTTTGCCATCCGCAACGATTCGTACTTTTTGCTGGATGGCGCACTCGTAACGGCTATGCTAGGCTTTTTAGGCACATTAATGTTGGCTCGCTATTTAGAGCGCAAAAGTAAACGCTTTCACGATAGCGAGTAGGCTTTATTCAGGATTATCACCCAAATGGACTTAAAAGAAACGATTGTTTTTTTATTAGCCGCAGTCGGCACACTCTTTATGCTGATCAGCGCGGTTGGCGTACTGCGCTTACCCGACATCTTTGCGCGTATGCACGCTGCTGGCAAAGCTGCCACCCTTGGCGTAAGCTTTTTGCTGCTGGCTGCGGGCATCTTCTATGGAGAGGGCTGGCTCATGCGCATGATCGTATTAATTCTTCTTTTCTTTATTACGGCACCCATCTCTACCACCGCCATGGCCCGCGCTGCGTATCGTTCAATCCCAAACGAGCACTTTGTCCTCAAAAAGGACGAGATAGCCGAATCATCTACCGGCGCATCTGCTGAGCGTGGCCGTCTGTAGGCCATTCCAAAAAATAAAATGTACAGTATGGCCACAAACTACTCTAGAAAACTGTTAAAATATGTATAATTATTTTTCTGGTTTAGCCATAAGCGCAGAACTGTACCACAAAGCGTGTAAATGATTCTGTCTGGTTAAGTAATCTGACACCATTTATATACCAGTGTGAAGAGTCTCATAATCGCTCCTTTTTCCTCCAATTTCTGCTTTATCCTATTCAGAATTTAGCAAACAATTTAACCTTGTACTTACCTAGAAACTTCTGTCCCACTTCTGAATCTACTACAAGAACCTATACTCGCCATAAAAACACAGAAAACAGAAAAGAAAATCTTTAAAATTTTGCGAAATTTGTGTTTCTATGGCAGAAGTGGCCTTCTTGCAGAGGATTTATTTCTGCTTCTTAAAGTGTGGCACGGAGCTTTTCTGGGGAGCTATATCCAAAAAAACGAAGGAATTACAATGAACTATAATTTTGATCAAGGTGTAGACCGTCGCGGTTCGGACAGCGTAAAGTGGAAAAGATATGGCGAAGACGTATTGCCGATGTGGGTAGCGGATATGGATTTTCAGTCGCCACCCGCTCTGCTGGACGCCGTTCATAAGCGAGTAGATCATGGTGTTTTTGGCTATTCTATGCCGCCGCAAGCCTTGATCGATACCATAGTGGATCGAATGCAGCAGCGTCATAACATGACCATCCAAGGCGAAGATATTAAGTTTCTGCCTGGATTAGTCTCGGGCCTGAATCTTATGTGTCGCGCGATTGGCGAACCGGGCGACGGCGTACTGATCAAAACACCGGTTTACATGCCATTTTTGTCTGCGCCCGGCAACCAAGGTAGGGAAGTTCAATCATCTGAAATGGTCAAGACCACGGTCACCGAGAAGGGTCAGAGCCACATTCACTATGAGATCGACTTCGATGCCTTTGAAGCGGCAATCACCGAACGCACCCGTCTCTTTATTCTCTGCAATCCGCATAATCCACTAGGGCGCGCCTTTACTCGGGCCGAACTGGAGCGCATGGCGGAGATTTGCCTCAAGCACGATCTTATCATCTGCTCCGATGAGATCCACTGCGACTTGATGATGGATGGTACGCCCCATGTCTCGATAGCTTCGCTTTCGCCCGACGTTGCAGCGCGCACCGCCACATTGATCGCACCGAGCAAAACATTCAACGTGCCTGGGTTGGGCAACAGTGCTGTAATCGCGCAAAATCCAGAGCTAATGGCGCTGATTGTCAAAGCGGCAGCGGGCATCATTCCGCACCCAAATGTGCTAGGATACTACGGCACGCTCGCTGGCTTTACCCAATGCCAAGATTGGCACGACGAACTACTGGCTTATTTAACGGCCAATCGCAACTTTTTAGTGGAGTACGTGAACGAGCAGCTGCCCGACGTCACCACCACACGTCCCGAGGGGACTTATCTAGCGTGGCTTGACTTCTCTCAAACAGCCATCGCCGCAGATCCACACAAGGCGATTCTAGAGCAGGCAAAAGTGGGGCTTAGCGATGGACCAACCTTTGGCGCTGGTGGAGAAGGGTTTGTACGCGTAAATTATGGTTGTCCACGCAGCACCTTGCAAGAAGGGCTCGACCGGATCCGTGGTCTGTTAGTAGGATAGGGACTAGTTGTGGTGCATGGTACGCGGTGCGTGAGCTAGAGTAGATTGTTGCTGTGCTACGGGAAATGATAGCCGTAGATTGTCTACCAACATTGAATTTCGTAGCACAACCAAATTGAACGTTAGTTCACGCACCACGCACCATTTTTCTCGCACCTCTCTACCATCTTCCACTACCCAACCGATCATGGAATCCCGCAATCATGACCAACACCACCACAAAAACTAGTAAATTCCTCAGCTTTGTTTTGCGCCACAACCCCGGCGCCATCGGCCTGACCCTCGACAGCGCAGGCTGGCATCCGTCGACGAATTGATCGTCTGTGCGCTCAAAGATGGCAAAGCACTCACCCGCAGCTAAATCGCGAAGTAGTCGAAACGAACAGTAAGCAACGCTTTATTCTAAGCGAAGGTAGAAAACTTAATAGTATAGGTCCAGTTAGGGCAAATTTTTTCACGCTTCATATTTAAATTTTGCCGAGCTCGTTTTCTTTTCAACATTTCCGTTGTGCTGAGAAAACCGCTATAGTAGAGCACGAACCCCTTTGTAACTCGTAACCCATCAAACCGGATCCTATGACAACATTATTCATCCACAACTGCCGCCTGCTCATCACTATGAACGACGCGGGCGAGACTATCGTCAACGGCGCGCTTTTTGCGCGCGATAACAAGATCGAGTGGGTCGGATCTAGTGCCGACGCGCTGCCGGAATACCACGACGCCGATCGGACTATCGACGCACGCGACAAAGTTGTGCTGCCCGGCTTGGTCAATACGCACCACCACCTCTACCAAACGTTGACCCGCGGCCTTGCACCCAACGAGGGATTGTTCAACTGGCTGAAAACGCTCTACCCTATCTGGGCGCGTATGGACGGTGAGGCCATCTACATTAGTGGCTTAGTTGGCATGGCAGAGTTAATCCTCTCGGGCTGCACCACTGCCAGTGATCATCTTTATCTTTTCCCAAATGGGGCAACTTTGGACGACGAGATTCGGGCTGCGCAGGAGATTGGTCTGCGCTTTCACGCGGCGCGCGGATCGATGTCGCTGGGCGAGAGTGATGGTGGGCTGCCGCCGGATAGCGTGGTCGAGGATGAGGATGCGATTCTGCATGATAGCCGCCGCGTGATCGAGGCGTATCATGATCCGCTGCCGCAGGCGATGACAAGGATTGTGGTTGCGCCTTGTTCGCCCTTTTCGGTGACGCCGGATCTGATGCGGGCGTCGGCAGAGTTGGCCCGATTCTATGGTGTGACGATGCATACGCATTTGGCCGAGACGCGCGACGAAGAGGCGTTTTGCTTGGCCGAGTTTGGGCATCGCCCGGCAGATTATGCCGAGCAGCTTGGCTGGGTGGGCGATGATGTGTGGTGGGCGCATTCGGTTCATGTGAACGAGGCCGAGATTGCGACGATGGCGCGTACGGGCACGGGTGCGGCGCACTGCCCGTGCAGCAATATGCGGCTTGCCAGCGGCATTGCGCCGATCCGTCAGATGATGGATGCGCAGGTGCGTGTGGGCCTTGGCGTGGATGGATCGGCGAGCAATGATGGATCACATATGTTGAATGAGGCGCGGCAGGCGATGTTGTTGCAGCGTGTGTTGGGTGGCGAACGTGCGATGACGGGCGAGGAGGCACTGCGATTGGCGACGCGCGGCGGGGCCGCTGTTTTGGGGCGCGATGACATCGGTCAGTTGGCGGCGGGGATGTCGGCTGATTTGATTGCCTTTGACTTGAACCAGCTTGCCTTCGCCGGTGCGCAACATGATCCGATGGCGGCGTTGCTCTTTTGTGCTCCCCAAACGGTGGATCTGTCGGTGATCAATGGCCGGATTGTGGTGGAGGATGGGGAGTTGCGCACGGTCGATTTGCCGCCGATTATCGAGCGGCATAATCAGATCAGTAAGAGGATTATTAATTGAGATGAGGCCACAAAAATAGTCAAAAATATATTTTTTGGCAGCCAGCACATTGGCTGGCTGCCAAACCCTACGCCACATGATCAAACATGATGAGTTCGAAACATAGTCCAACCTACTCTTTTTCCATCTCACCAGCCACCCACACTCGATCACCGACGTGACATTTTTCAGGGGTCAACTCGTCTCGCGATGTTAAACGAATAGTCTCTCCGACTTCAAACGTCTCCTCGCTTTCAGAATCTACCAGTAGGGGTGGATCCCACGTGCCATAAACCGACTGCGGCCAAAGAATCGTAATTTTTTCCTCGGCTGTTTCGATCCAGAAGCAGCGATCTCCGTTGACTTCTGCAGCATTTAGATTTCCGATCAATAAGGCATCATGGTGATCGAGTGACGGGTTGTTGGGTATATCTACTTGATCTGGCGGTAGATCCATTTGTTCTGTCGACGATGTTGAACAGGCTACCAAAAGAATTGCCATGAATATAAAATACTTTTTCATGCTAAATTCCTCTCCTCATAAAGACTTAAACCTTTAGGCATAGGAGTCACGCACGGTCAAATATAAGGTATTACTCAATAAGCTTAAGTGATGGCGCAACAACATAGTACTCGCTATCTGTACACTGCGAGGGTAAAGAATCCTGAGCAAGCTCTGCCGCGTTAGTAGCGGGTGTTGGCCCTCCACCACCACGAACTTCATCTCCCACTGCCGCAAGGATCTCCCCCGAAGCCCGCTCGCGGATTTGGACAACTTCCTGATCTATCGACAGCTCATATTCAGGTGGCCAGATGACTACCCAATGCTTATTACGTGAGCTGTCGTAGATGCCCAAACAACCGTTAACCAGCATTAGCTTGCCGATTAGTCCTGCGTCTTCGTAAGCCCTTTCTGATTTGGGAATGTCGCTTCTTTTCATATCTGTGAGAAAGTAGATGCCATTCTCCGGTGTTGGAGAATTTACCTCCATAGGAGAGTCTGAATGAATACGCGTGCCGTCAAGGCAGGCTGAGGTTAAGAACATAACTAGAACGACAGCTATATATTTGAGCAATTTATTTCCTTTACTAATCTGGGGGTATGAACAGCATAAGCTACTGACCCATAAAGAGCCAACAACAATCGCCGATACAATCACTCCCATTACGACAATTCGAATATTTTTCCGTAGTGCGGTTTTAAGTCTTACAAACATCATTTTCTTCTTGTGTATATTGAAAACTACGACGAGAACAACTTGCTTCACTACTAAAACGAATGCTGATGACCTCAATACAAACTCCCGCTACAAACCGTACCCACGCCCCCTATCCCCGCATACCACATGGCTTAATCACCCTATATATTTAGATCAAGGAATAAAAACAATCGAATCAAAAATGGCTTGACCCACATCCGTAAGACGCAATCCGTTTCCATCGTCGGCAGGTTCGCACATCTCAGAATCGGCAGTGATCGCGTGTACCTTGTCGGATACTGGGATAAACGCTCTCATGCAAATATTTAGAAAATTCCAGAATGCAACACCTTCTTCTCCGCCAATTTGAATGGGCTGCGTATAAAGTTCAGTCTCGCCTTGATCCATGAAGTTATTGCTCATTTCTGTCTGTAGTGTAGATAGGTCTGAGGAAACGTTATATTGCAAGCCAAAGGTTATTGGAGTGGGGGGCGGTCCTACCTGCCCTTCTACAATAGAGCGCAAGATGGTAAGCCCTGGCTGATTTACAATTTCCCAGCCGGATGGGTAAGAGATTTGAAGACCTACATCAGCGAACTCTTGCGTTGTCCAGCCCGTTGTAAGGGGTTCAGTATCACCACACGCAAGTGATAGACTGTCTAACATATAGTTGTACATTTCTTCCACCTCCATCGATTCCAAGTCAACATTCAGCGTCTGTAGAAACCAGACCTGCTCCTGACAACGGATATAGGTTACATAAGCGTCGCGCTCCGGTGGTCTGTAACGGGTGTGGACGGCATAGGCATCTTGCCCGTCCACTTCAGTCGCTTCTGTGGAAAGCCGCTCGAACTCAAATTCGTTGTTGTCAACCCCCTCAAACCAAGTCTCTAGTGGCATGTTCGGAGAGATCCGGGGATTCATGTAGCGGCCTATCGTAACGCCTTGGATAAATTGAGGCGCGATCTCTTCGCCGCGAAATTGCCAAATGTGGACCGGCGTTTGCGAATTCAGATCGCGCTGAGCGTTAACCACCCACCCTTGCGGATATTCAATGGAGAATAGCCCGCTTTCCTCTTCATAAACTGACCATTCCACGGCTGGCTCATTTTCCGGTTGAGGTTGTGGTTCCGAAGTAGATGTTATAGAAGTGGATGATGCGGAAGTGGCTGTTGTGGTGTTAGAAATTATGGTGTTAGATGTGACGGTGTCGGTTTGCGTTGTCTCTGTATTTGCCGAATCTTGAGGGGTTTCTGGTGCACAGGCTGCCAGAAAAAATATGAACAGCATCATTGAGAGAGCGATAATTTGTTTATTCGCTTTTCTCTTCATATGAATCCTTTCTGCTAGACAAGAGTGGAAGCTGAATCAATTCAGCTTCCACTCTTGTCTAGCAGTATTCTATTTTCGAAACAAAAATCGATGGCGTGTTAATCATTCAGGCAACGGTGGCGGGTGTACCGTTACTTTCCACTCTTCGGCGGGCATATCATCTGCCAACGTAACCGTTAGCTGATGTGATACGCTCATAGCGTCGCAACTTTCACCAACAATCTCTCCGGGCCAAAATTCGATTGTTTGATTAGAATGGACAACAGCTACAGGCTGTGTAGCGCACATGAATTGGCCCCACTCAAGTTTGAAGCCATTCTCAGTTGGCAACAGCCAAACTTCATATTTGTACCTGTCAAATTTCTCGCTTTCAAACTTTTGAGTCTCCGCAGAGAGGGATAGAAGTTGAGGACGATCCCCAATCATATCGGGACCAAGATATTCCCAGCCTATAATCTCTGTACCATCACCTAGGACAGCAGGGCCCTGTGTAGGTGGTAGGATAAATGGCTCTGACTGACAGGCAGCTATAGTAATACATACAGCGACTAGAATAACAAAGCGATACATTACTTAGTCCTTTATCTGATAGCCTGTATCATCAAAGATGGCGAAATTACCAACTGAATTATTCTGTATTCCAATTGCAATATACTGATCATATCCATCGATAATCGGTGAACCACTATCACCTCCAATAAATGTCATACTAGAATCTGCCCCATACATTGTACAGTTGCACGTGTTTGAAGTCCATGATAAATAGTCATCATCTACTGCGCCGCACTTCCATGAAGGATCTGAGAAGCCACGCGAAGAGCATAACGCTTGTCCAACGTATGGGTCCAGTGTTGTATTGACTGCCACGGTACCAGCATACAGTTCGCTCGACGCTTCAGCATCCGGCATTTGTACTCTCATAATATCTCGACCTCCGTTAATATATTGCGAGCTTAATTCTGACCCAACACATCCTGTACCGCATCCGCCATTACCAGAATATCCTGCGTGATACCAGTCATTAGACCCTGAATATCCACAGTGACCAGCCGTTACAAACTGAATATCGGATCCTACCTCGATGTGAAATCCCATGGTACAGGCATCGCTACTAGTTGTACTACCCCGTCTATCACAATGCCGGCCCGCATGGGACCTGTGCAATCCTCTTTATTATTACAGGCGGTGTCTTGTGGACGATTACTAATACCAAAAAAGACAGGTACATCGAGTACGTTGTTCAGTTGCGGTAATAGAAGTTCCGCCGCCGCAACTTCTGCTGGGTCAACATCGATCCGTACAGCGTTTGCAGGTGTATCAACAGCGATTGCGTAGGCTTCAGGCCCGTTGAGCGTATTCCATTTCTCTCGTACTTGTGCTAATGCTTGGCGCAAGTGGGCTTGTGTATGGCTAACTGTTTTAATTCGGGTTACCCCGCCAGCGGGAGCCAACGAAGCAATCTCAGAGCGAATCTCTTCGGGTGCCTCTGTGAGCAGGATGACAAGCTCGCCATCTGCTTGATGATTGTAAAAAGCCCCGGCAAATGTTGAAAGTCCTTCGGCAAAAGGCATGACTGTTGTGCGAGTTGCGGAAGCAAATGCAAAACGTGCTTCGAGATCGGTTAATTCTTCTTGAGTTAACGGAAAACCATAACGGCTGGTTCCAACATCTTGTGGCGTTCCTCGCAGGTTGTTTATCAACTCAACGCTTGAATCAAGCCCAAACGACGCACGAGTTTCTACATCTCCACAGAGATCACCTTCAAGCTGTAAAGACTCAACTGTTGGACGGCGAAATCCAGCACGATCATTAATCGTGCTTAGTGCGGGCGGTACGCTCTGTCCGGGAACTTCGTTATTCCCCATCACAAATGGTAGAAAAATAAAGCCTCCATCCTGAGCATTAACGACTCCGCTTGCCCATAAAGAACCAACAACAACCACCGATACAATCACCCCCATTACAACAATTCGAACATTTTTCTGTAGTGCAGTTTTAAGTCTTACAAACATCATTTTCTCTTTGTGTATATTGAAAACTACGACGAGAACAACTTGCTTCACTACTAAAACGAATGCTGATGACCTCAATACAAACTCCCGCTACAAACCGTACCCACGCCCCCAATCCCGGCATACCACATCCCTGAATTCCTCTGTGCATTTGGCACCACCCGATAGTGGCTTGGGCAGATATCGGCTCCCGAAGCGGAATATTCAGCCAAATTACCTGCTGGCCAGCTCAACCACGAGCCGCCCGATTTGTACTTCAGATCCAGATTGTAAAAGCCCAGATCCACCCATGGGTTTGCACTCGGGCTATTGCCAAACCAAGATTCCTCGGTATCGACCTCGGCGCGCGCCAGCGTTTGATTGGTGTTGTAGACATCGGCCACGTCGTGCGGATTCCCGTTAACATCATAAACGCGCACCACCCACTTGCCGCTACCATACGTTACCATCTGCACCCGCACCCACAGATGCAGGTCAACGCCCAGATCGCCCACGTTGCCCAGGCAGCCATGATGGTGGAAATGTTCATCAAGCACAATCAGGTGGGGTGTCTTCCGCTTGGATAGGTTTAGCAGGTCAGATGGAGCGTCTGCCTTGGTCACGGTTGCATTAAGACCCTTACTCAACGCTGCCTCTAAGCCTTCTGCTGCCAGTTCATTCGGTATTGCCAGAAGAATTCTTTTCATATGGATGGTCTTCCTAAGCTAACAGTGATTTTGGCCTTTTTCCAACTGTTATAAGAGCGGCAACTTAAAGCAGCATCGAACCGAAGCTTTTGCTACTCTGAAGGTGTCTGTTTTTTTTGCGTTATCCCCCCCTACTTTTAACAAAAAAATGTCGATTGGCATACCTGTCCCTCATTGTATACGTTATTTTTTTGTTGAATGTTCCATAACCAACATAGAAATTGGGAGACCATTTCTTGGTAACCGTATAGCGAAGCTACGCCTCAAACCGACAAGTATGGATGAGGAATTGCTATCCAGCGAAGTAAACAGAGGCAAAGGCTTAGGCTGAGGCAGTAGATCAACTAGTCGCATTTATCAAACTTGCTCTGTTTATTCAAATTTTTGGTTAACAAATAATTCAGTCTCCTTGGTTTCGATACAAGCCAGATGCAACTCTGGCTCACTCAACCGGGGGGGGACTGAACGGTTACAGTTCTTGAATGCAGAGTGCTTTTATCTTTGGACCCTCTGATGGTTTTTATCCTCGCACGGGCACGGACGGGGCTGACAGAGTCGTATGTTGCAGGCTGTCCAAAATATCTCATCCCAAATTGGACTGTATCGTAAGCTAGGTGATGGCTTGGTTCGTCTATACATATCCAGAAAAGTTCTGTACCACATCTCCAAAAGCAAAGATGGGACGAAACTTTTCTGGGGACCTATACGAAGCTATATTATACTAAGTATCCTCCCGCTGTAGCTTAATATTGTGCGCAACCGCCCAATTTCTGAAATTACCCAAATTTATGGATTACGCAACACCATTCATGACAGCCACCCAACCCGACCGCTCATTTCGCAATAGCCTCATTTTTTGGATCACGCTGGCACTGCTCAATTTTTTGCTTTTCCTCCCACTCTATTTACTCAACTTAGAGAATACATATTTTGCACCGTGGATCAGCGCAACGGGTGAGTTGCCAAGTAAGCTGGGGCAATGGCTCTTTAAGTGGCGCGCAAATTTCGACATTTTTCGCATCTGCTTGGATGTGGTGATTATTGCTGCGCTTGCTGCGTTGATTCCTGTAGAGCAGAACGGAAACGGACGACTGGTGGGACTTATTGGACGTGCGTTTTTTCGTGCAGTGCTGGGCGTGGGCTATCTTCTCATTTTGTACTATTACATTTACGAAGCGGTAACGCTCTCCTTCTTTTTGGTCGACCCGATCTTTTACAATCAATATTTCATGGCCATTGACGGGCTGCAATTTTTGCTCCAGCACATCAACCTCACGTGGATTACCTATGTGCTGGCGATTGTGGGGCTGTTGCTGCTGCATGGCTTGGTCATTTGGCTGTTGCGACTGCTTTTTGTTGCTGCTCCGCGCATTAATTGGGGCAGCCGCACGTTGCTTTTTGGGCTGCTAATTGTGGTGGGGCTAGTGGGGATGCGCTATCGCGAAGCAACCGCCAATCCACTGATGGTGGTGAATAGTGCAGCCTATAAAATTAAGAAGAATATTGACGATTCGTTTGAGGTGCAGGCAGATACGGCTGCGTATGATGAGGCTGCGGTGCTGGCGACGTATGACTATACGGATGCGTCGCGATTCGGCGGTTCGCTTGCCAATGTGCCGTTGAGTCGCCGACCAAACGTTTACGTCATTCTGGTAGAATCTTATGGAAGTGTGCTCTATAAGCGGGATGATTTCCGCGAGGCGTACACGACGTTGTTGGGCGAGTTGGATCAAACGCTGGCGGCGGAGGAGTGGCACGTGGCGTCGACCATGAGCACTGCGCCCACGTGGGGGGGCGGATCGTGGATGTCCTATGCGAGTTTGCTCTTTGGTTTGCATATTGACAAGCATCCGCAATTTCTCTTTTTGCGCAATCAATATCGCTTTAAGGATTATCCAGATTTGGGCCACTTTTTGAAAGCACAGGGGTACCGTTACTTTCGCCTTTCGTCTATGTCTGTCGAGATGCCGGATTACGAGTGGGCGCAATACCAGAGCTTTTATGGGGTGGACGACTGGCTGCGCTATCGGGACCTTGCGTACACGGGGACACGCTATAGCTGGGGACCGTCTCCACCCGATCAATACTCGCTGAATTTTATGCGCGATCACATGCGCGCCGAGACGGCCAACGGAGAGGATCCCACACTCTTTTTCTTCATTACGCAAAATTCGCACTACCCGTGGACGCCCATGCCGCCCATGGTTGATGCGTGGCAGGCGCTCAACCAACCGATGGATACTGTAGCCGCTGCGGGCACTCGCGATCATCAATGGATGCGGCGCAACTATTTGAACTCAATTGAGTATCAGTTGCGCACGTTGACTGATTTTGTTTTGGCGGGAGAGGATGAAGACGCAATTTATATTCTGGTGGGTGATCATCAGCCGCCGCGCGTGTCGCGCAAGAGTGATGGCTGGGAGACGCCGATGCACATTATTAGCCGCGATCCGGCGCTGACGGAGTCGCTGGCGCAATATGGGTTTACGCAGGGGCTGGCGGTTGATTGTTTGCCCGATGCGTGCGAGGCGGGGATCAAGCACGAGGGCTTTTATTCGCTCTTTGTGCGGACGTTATTGGGGCGCTACGCTGAGGAGATGGTTGTGCTGCCGCCATATGTGCCGGATGGTGTGACCTTTGGCGGTACACAGATCGAGGCGGCTCTGCAAGATGATGAGGTGCTTTCGAATTGAGAGGCGCGTGCCGTCGGAGGCTGAGACTTCGACCATGCTCAGTCGAGCGCTTGACCGCAGGTCAATGGCCGAAGCCGCAGCGGCTACCCGCTTACAATGGCGCGGCCAAGAGCGCTTGCAGCACCTTCTCTGTCTCGGCCATGCGCCCTTCGCCGATCTTCAAATGTCGGATATGACCGACGCGATCGATAAAGTACATCGCGGGCCAATACCGATTGTTGTACGAGCGCCACGTTGTCTTCTCGTTGTCGATTGCGACTGGATACGGCACGTTCAGATCGATCAGCGCCTGCCGTACTTAGAATTGTAGCATGATTTAGTCGAGTGAAACCTTAAGCAACTATTGACGGGAATATTGCGGCGGGTTAGCTTTTTTGATTCAACCGGATCTCATGTGGTTGACAGTTGACAGAGTGCGTCGCACTCGACATCCGCAGAGCAGGTGTACAATTGCTGACCCAGAATTTAGGGGCTGTTGGGATGATACGTTTCTTGCAACAAAACGATGTAGGTCGGGGAGATTATACAAAAGAGCGTAGCCAATGGTTGGGCAACTCAAGCCTGAGCGAAATGGCTTCTAATATTGAAGCAATAAAGGATAAACGGCCTTTACCATAGACCAAATCGCAAGACATTAAATTATAGTAATTTTAAGGAAGTTTTCACAAATTACACCCAATAAAAAAAATGGTGACACACGTCATTGTGCGTCACCATATAGGTGTATGCTAAATTAAATACGACCGCCCCTTATAAGCCAGCAGACGTTGCTACGAGCTGTGCTATCTGCGGGCCGATGACCGCCATCGTTACCACTACTGCGACAAAGACAAAGCCAAAGAGTAATATAAGCTCCCCTGTACGCGTGCCTTCTTTCTTGTTTTCCTCGCGCCTATGATCGTAAAGCCTGTTGGGTAAACTTGTTTTTACAGCAAGTAAAACCATAATATTTTCTCCAGTTAGTATAGAATGACTTGTAAAAGAGCGATCCATTTTGAAAGTAGCTCAACTGTCAGTCGCTGTTTTTTGGAACAGGATGGGTTCGTAAATAGTTACAAGGTTTTTTGCTATTTGGTCATCTACTAAAAAGTGGGCCTGTCTTGGTTTATGCTGATTAAGACAACTAAGGATGCATGCTTTTTCTAAATGAACGTTTCCATTTCTCCAGATGAATGGGTATCTATATTTTACTGGATATCTATCTACTGTGAATCGGCGTTAGGTTGTATTTATGCGGCTAACTGGCGTACGCATTTGATCGTACTAATTATCTGAATGACGTATACGTCTCTGCTGATGCGGATCAACGACAAAAGACGGTGATGGGCAGGTAAAAGTGGTAAAGCAGTAGGCATTGACCAACTATGACTATCGACTATTTTCCTTAACCTTTTCGCAATCGGCAAGTAGATCCCATTTTCTACTGGAAAGCCATTCGCCTCATCTGTGTTGACAACCTGTACAAACGCATGATCCACAGTAGAATTATCGTCTAGTACTTCTTGCAGCCAGTAGACCAGCGAACTTGCGTCTGCATTTGGGAATATTATCGAGCACATCCACAAATGTGTAGCTGCCTGCACCCACCACGCCCAACTCATCTGTTACCTGTACCGCGTCGGCTGGAATATCGTCTGCGTTGATTGTATCAAGCTGGACTGCTACATTATTCGCAGCATTCGAATCATCGCTCGTGCCCAAAACGACCACGCTGTTCTCCAATTAAGCTAAGCACTAATGGTAGGGCAATTAGCGTGATGGTAATGTCTGTACTAAATAGATTTGTGCCAGAAACGCCTGTACCACAAATAGTAAAGTTGACGCGATTGGGCATCAACCTTGGCCGCGATTAGGCCTGAGCATAATTCAACATTGCACTCTCATATAGGGTGTATACTGCGCAGCGCCGTAAGGGAAATCCTTCGTGCTGCGGTGCATAACAATCGAGCGGTGCGTCTGGGTGTGTAATGCGCGCTCGAATTATAAGACCGAATTGTACTCTCCAATACGATTCGAGCAAACGACGAAATCAGGGTGGTTGATTTCGTTTGAGGCTAAACCAGAAAAACAAGTATATGGATTTTAGCGGTTTTCTGGAGTAGCTTGCGGCCATACTGTATAGTTTATTTTTTGGGAATGGCCTAATACGCGACTTGTAGCTGATCGCCCGCACTCGTTCCCGTGCGTTGTGCTTCACCGGCTGGCAGTTCGATCACATATTTGCAATCCTTCTTAATTTTGCCAAAGCTATTTGGCATCATGGATTCGTCGACGTCGATGATGCGGTCGTTTGAATCAAGGTAAAGCACGTCGATAGGAATCGACATAAACATACAGTGTACGCCTTTGCAGGGTTTAATCAGTAGTCCATCTCCAGCTGCCATTTCTTTCACGCCGATCAATCCTTTGAGGCGGGTCCAGCGATTATCTGCAACGCGACCACTATCGACAAGGGTTGTATTTTTGGTTACATTTTGTACTCGAAGCATTATTTATTTTCCGTTTTTCATGATGTGTTGGTCAATATAATTATACTTGGGCTGGCCATGGTCGCTCCGCCATAAACAACGGGCCGTTTTTCCAGTGGAATCACGTGACGCTGTTGAAGCTGAAGCTCTGCTGTATCCTCAATCGTAACGATGCGATCTGTATCTGGGATGACTGTAGACAAGACATTGAGCAGCGTCGTTTTACCTGAGCCCGTACCGCCGCTAACGCTTACATTCAACGCGCCGTGTACCGTGGCTTCGGCAAACCGAGCAACTTCGGGCGTGATGGCTCCAAAGCCGAACAGCTCGTCGACTTTTAGCGGATCCTTACGAACTTTACGGATGGCATAGTCGCGGCTCTTGCAGATCGCTACTGGGAATTGATGGGATTCTGGCATGAACATGGGGATCGATAACGCTAATAGTAAAAGTATAAACCAAATTGCCGCAATCATACGTCGCGTAGAGGTGGCAACTGATTAGGTGATCTTGGCTGTGCTACGGTGTTAGGCTAAACCAGAAAAATAATTATACGGATTTTAGCGGCTTTCTGGAGTAGCTTGCGGCCACACTGTATATTTTATTCTTAGGAATGATCCTATGAGAATTCTCCAGTACAATATGCTTTACTATACTCTCTCTTTACAATTCTGTAATCGGCCAAATAGCTGAAATCTATCAAGAACAAAAAAAGCGTCTACGGATATCCATAGACGCTTTTGGTGAAACCAAGTTTATTTTTGTGACTGTTGACTAGTGCCGGTTGAGTGCAAACGGCTATTTGTAGGTGTATCGAAACCAAACGGGCCGACCCGCTCACTTAATTTCGATACGCTGCGCACTCAATTGGCGCTCGCTACTCTATCTCTTTTTACGCAGCCTCTAACTCGCTTGCATGTTTGCGTCTCATATACTCTTTGGCGAGATCAACGCTGACTGCCGCATCGCGACCGTAGGCATCTGCACCGACATCTTTGGCAAAGTTTTCCGTTACCGGTGCGCCGCCAACCATAATAAACAGATCCTCGCGTAAACCTTCTTCACCCAGAGTATCAACCACAACCTTCATATACGGCATGGTTGTCGTCAAGAGCGCACTCATCCCAACGATGTCTGGATTGTGCTCTTTGATGGCGGCCAAGAATGCGTCCGCATCACAGTTGATACCCATGTTGATGACTTCGAAGCCAGCACCTTCCATCATCATGGCAACTAGATTTTTGCCGATGTCGTGGATATCGCCCTTGACGGTTCCAACGATCATTGTGCCGACACGGGGTGCGCCGGTTTCGGTCAACAGCGGGCGCAAAATAGCCATGCCCGCTTTCATTGCGTTTGCGGCCATGAGTACTTCGGGCACAAAGAGAATGCCGTCACGGAAATCTACCCCAACAATATCCATGCCTGCAACTAGGCCATCGTCAAGCACTTGCTGTGGCGTTTGGCCGCGACCTAATGCTTCGTTTACCTGTAGGGGAATTTCTTCTTTTAAGCCATCATAGAGGTCATCCTGCATTTGCAGATAGAGATCTTCAAGGCTAAGTTCTGCGTAGCTCATTTCATCGGTTCCTTTCTAAAATAGCCCGGCGTATTGATTACGGAAGGGCGCTAAATAATTACGATAGTTTTGTATAATCCATTTTACTACAATCTATATCGTGCATATGTTACAGTAAATCAATAGCCTATAAGTACGGGTATATCCTTATTTGGCTGCTCTTAGAAGAGCCCGACTACTTGGCCCGTTTCAAAGTCGATATCTACACGTTCTGCGGCTGGCTGCTTTGGCAAGCCGGGCATGGTGCGCATTTCACCAGCTAGTGGATAGATGAAGCCTGCGCCAACGCTGGCACGCACTTCGCGAATTGGAAAGGTGAAGCCGGTGGGCGCACCCTTCAAGCTTGGATCATGCGACAGGCTGAGATGTGTTTTCGCCATGCAGATGGGTAATTTCCCGAAGCCATTTGACTCATAACTTTTGATCTGATTATTGGCTTTGGATTCGTAGCTCACATCTGCCGCACCGTAAATCTCTTTGGCCAACGTTTCGATTTTGTCTTTGATTGATAAATTGACGTCGTAGAGGAATTCGAAGTTGGTCTCTTCTTCGGCTGCTTCGACCACAGCCTTTGCCAGATCGGTTGCACCTGCTCCACCTTCGGCCCAGTGGCTCGACAACGCACAGCGCACACCAAGCTCCTTGGCAACGTCAAAAATGGCCTGCACCTCGCTGTCGTGATCTGTGTAGAAATGGTTAATGCAGATTACAGGGCTAACGCCATGTTTGCCCATATTTTCTACCTGTTTCTTGAGGTTAGAGGCTCCTTCAAAGACGTCATCAGGGTTTTCTTTTAGCATCTCTTCTGGCAGTGGGCGACCGGGAACAATTTTGTATTTGCCGGTATGTAGTTTGAGCGCACGCACAGTTGCGACGACGACTGCTGCATCTGGCTTTAGTCCGCTGTAGCGACATTTGATGTTGAAGAATTTTTCGGCACCGATGTCCGCGCCAAAGCCTGCTTCGGTGATGAGATAATCGCTCGCTTTGATGCCGATTTGATCGGCTAGAATGGAGCTATTGCCGTGTGCGATGTTGGCAAATGGACCGGCATGAACCAGCGCGGGCGTGTTCTCTAACGTCTGGAAGAGGTTGGGCTTGATTGCCTCTTTCATGAGGACGGTCATCGCGCCAGCACCTTTTAGATCTTCGGCGGTGATTGGTTGCTTTTTGCGGTTGCTGCCGATGACAACTTTGCCAAAACGCTCGCGCATGTCTTTGAGGCTAGTGGTCAACGCAAGGATCGCCATAACTTCACTGGCAACGGTAATATCGAAGCCACTTTGGCGAGCACGCCCATCAGATTTGATGCCCAACCCCGAAATGATGTTACGCACTTCGCGGTCATTGACGTCGAGCACGCGTCGCCACGTAATCGAATATGGGTCAATGTCCAGATCGTTGCCTTGGTAGACGTGATTGTCGATCATTGCGGCCAGCAGATTATTGGCTGCTGTCACCGCGTGCAGATCGCCCGTCATGTGCAGGTTGAACTGCTCCATGGGCACAACTTGGCTGTAGCCACCACCGGCTGCGCCACCCTTGATGCCAAAGGTTGGCCCCTGTGATGGTTGACGGATGGCGATGGTTGCACTTTTGCCAACGTGGTGCATCCCTTGACCAAGTCCCACCGTGGTGGTCGATTTCCCTTCACCTAGTGGTGTGGGCGTTACGGCTGTGACAACAATATATTTTGCGTTAGGACGACTGCTTAATTTTTCTATCGCCTCTAGCTTAATTTTTGCCATTGCGTCGCCGTAGAATTCAATGTCCGAGCGTTCGAGCCCCATTTTTTCGGCAATCGATTCGATGGGTTCGAGCTTTGCGGCTTGGGCGATGTCGATATCTGATGGTACGTTACTTGCCATTTAGGTGTCCTTTTAAAGTTGGTGAGATCTTAAGAGATTTAGAGACTGGGAGATTTAGTTATCCTCCTCTCTGGTCTCAATGTGATTGTCATGAATGATTTTGCTTAGGTACTCTTCCAATTGTATTGGCTAAACGATTGTTGCGCTGTGTAAATTAGCTCAACAATTTGGCGGATATATGGAATTGTATTTTGGGGCAAGTCATTTTTAGCAAACCAGCTTAAATCGCTGCATCGATCTGGTTCGGTATTGGTCACTTCTCCACTCCAAATAGAGGCCCGAAAGAAGAAATCGTAATAAATTAGGTCATCTTCGCTTTTACGATGGCAGACGTGCGCAAAGTGAAGACTCGCTGCTGCGATTGCGATGCCTGCTTCTTCTTCCGCTTCGCGGATCATCGCTTCGATCACGGGTTCGCCAAATTCGATATGGCCTGCAACAAAGCTATATTTGCCATCCATGTATCCGGTATTTGCTCGCTGCAACATCAGAATTTTGCCGTCGTTGTTGAAATCACCTTGCTCTAAGATGAGATAGGCTGCGCTACGCTGACCACGTTTGCGGATCTGGTTGTCTGGCGTTACGTCCGAACTGCCGAGTATTGATAAATCGGGTACCGCTATGTTCATATTTGAAGGTCCAAATTTTGTTAGAATTAATACTTTACACTGCCACCGCTTCGGCAGGAGCAGATACGCGACGAGAGCGCCCGTTTAACTGATCGCGACTGCGGCGCGACAGCAGACCTGAACGTTCTACAATTTCGGCTACTGTTTTTTCTTGACGATAGGCCATAATATGCACGCCATGTACACCTACCATCTCGCGCACCTGCTGAATAATTTCGATGCAGATTTTTTTGCCTTCTTCTGCGGCCTTTCCTTTGGGCGCTTGCTCTAACCGTTCGATAACCTCATCGGGAATCCAGACACCGGGAACATTGTTGCGCATAAAGAGCGCCCCCTTTGCCGAACGCAATGGGCCAACGCCAACCAAAATGAAGACCTTCTCATGCAACCCTTGTTCTTGCACCTGCTGCATAAACTTTTCAAAACGTGGAATGTCGTAACAATATTGTGTTTGAATAAAATCCGCACCCGCTTCAATCTTTTTGGCAAGACGCAATGCACGCCAGTCAAACGGCGGTACAAACGGATTAGACGCAGCGCCAAGGAAGAACTTGGGCGCAGATTCAAGCTCGCGCCCGCTCAAAAAGATGCCGCGATCACGCATGATGCGCGCTGTGCGCAGCAGATGCATACAATCAAAATCGAAGACCCGTTTGGCTTCCGGCTGATCACCCGCTGTCACATCGTCGCCCGTTAAACAGAGCACATTCTTCACGCCCAATGCCGCGGCACCGAGCAGATCCCCCTGCATGGCAATGCGGTTCCGGTCGCGGCAACCCATCTGAAAGATCGGCTCATAGCCCGCGTTGAGCATGAGCGTTGAGCAAGCCAAACTGCTCATGTGGCAGTGCGCACCCGAGCCATCGGTGGCGTTGATCCCATCACAAACTTCTGAAAGCACCAGCGCATTCTTGTATAGATCCGCGGGATCGGCACTGTCGGGCGCATGGATCTCTGACGTGACGGCAAAACGACCCGAGCGCAGCACGCGTTCCAGTCGACTATTCGACCGCAGCGGGCGATCCGATGCGGTGACTGGTGCATGATTAAACTGTGTAGGGACTTTGGTCACGTCTGCTAAATCAAACAGACCATTTTTGGATGACATAGTTATAAACTCCCCTCTAGTTCCGCGACCGAAACCCACCCCACAAGCGGCTTCTCATCGATCCCCTCGAACATATTGATCCAGGCCGACGAATCTTTCAACGCCCGATTGACCGGTGGCTGAAAAAGCAAAATATCATCACCGTAAGCACCCATATCGCGACTGCGCTCCCAAGCCTGTACCCAAACGCACGGCATATCGGGAATTACCTCACAATTTCCATTTGCGCGCACGCCGCCACACGGTCCATTGCGCAAATTCTTGGGGCAATTCATTGGGCACGTCATGCCCGTACTGTGCAGAATGCATTGCCCACACATCTGGCAATTAAAAACATATCCCTTCACCACCTCTTCATTCCAGATCATAAATTTTTTGGTAAAAGATGGGCTGATTCGGTTCATCAACGGATACATTAATTTTAAGATTGTTTTTGACCCATCATAAACAACTTCTAATATGCGTGGATGATTTTTCAACCACTCGCTGCCAGGCTTACGCTGTGCCTCGGCCATTTGTGGTCGCGTCAATTCGCTCATGAAAATGCCCTCGTTAAAATTGGAGATGTAAAAGGAGGGGATGTTAAGCGAGTTTTTTGGATCGTTGGTAAAGCTGCAATCGTGCGGCATGTATCCACAACCAGTTCAATTAACTCTTCTTTTTTTCCATCTTGTGGAAAGCGAAACATTGGGCCACAAACATAAATCGACGCGATTGGCATTCCTTCATCATTCATAATCGGGACCGAGAGAACCGTTAACTCGTTCGAATACTCCTCGACCGAAAAATCGTACCCATGCTCACGAATAAAGGCCAAATGCTTGAACAACTCATCAGACTCCGTAATCGTATTTTTCGCATAGCGTACAAGTGGATGGCGCTGTAAATAGAAAGCCACTGTTTCGGCTGATGAATAGGCCAAAAAAACCTTACCCGATGAAGTTGCATGAAGCGGCAGACGTTCTCCCGCCCAATTACGAATTTGGATGGTATGGTTCACCAACACCTGATCAATATAGTAGGCTGCATTCTCTTCTGGCACGCAAAGCCCACTTGTCTCACCTGTTTTTTCTGATAACTCATCCAAATATGGATGGACAATTGGGAGCAGATTGTTTGGGTAGGTAGCCGGTGCCAACAGCGACGGCAACTCGTGGCTAATACAAATGCCACCGCTTGCAGGTAAACGTTCAACCGCATTCTCTGCTTCAAGCGCAAGCACCAAGCGCGAAACAGTACTTTTATGCAGGTCGGTATGTCGTGCTAATTCGGTTACACTTACGCCATCGGGGAATTGAGCAATCGTTCGTAAAAGCGTAAATGCACGTTCAATTGATTGGACGGCCATTATTATGAACTCAAAACAAAGGGGAAGTTACGTCTCACATTGTGGGACAATCGTACAATATGGGACACATATTGTGTGCGGAAATAATAAAGGAGATCTTGTGGAATGTCAAGCACCAAAATATTCAGTAAGAGTATATACACTTCATGGCGACTTACAATCGATCTGTTGCGCACCTCGCAATGCTAATTAAACATTTTTTATTTGCCATTTTTCATCTCACGGAACGCGCGCGGTAAGATTGAATCGCAACATATATCAGCGTGAAAATTGCTGCCCAGTAAATACTAATTGGCAATACCAGAGCAAAAATCTCGCTTGGCCACTGCGCACCAAAAAATGGCGTTATGCTGCGGCCCTCTCCCACTCGACTGTAGATAATGTAAATACTCACTGCAAAATCAACCACCGCAATCGCAACTAGCGCAAAGATCATCAGCCGTCGATTGTCGCGCGCCAGTGCAATCGTCAGCCCCACAATCGTCCCTGGAACCAAACCGATTGTGGCCCCAATCCATGCCGACATCAGGAAGCCACTATCACCTGCATACTTGCCCCAACCCAATATTGCGCCAATCAACGCCGCAATCAGCGCACAGATTCCAACCGAGATGAAGAAATATCGCAGGGATCCGCGCGACGCTGGTGACATGATCACCATTACGGCAAAGGCTCCAATGGCCGTAGCCAATCCGAGTAGCCAAGGCGAATCTTCTGCCAGCGTTTGGTTCGAAAACAAAAAGACGGTTGCCCCAACAAGCGTAGTCACAAGTAGCGCCGCCACCCGAGCGCGCTGACTGAAGCGGGTGACACCGGCAACAAAGCCAACCAGCGCACCCGCAATCAATCCCGTACCCGTACCAAGCCCAACCGTCGACAAATCCGACGAGTTGCCGATGCCAACGCTATCCGCCAGCCAGCCCAACGCCCCGCCGATCCCCAAGCCGATGCCGCCAAAGAGCGCGCAATAGAAAGGCACCCAGGCAGCATAAACCAAAAACTTAATCAAGAAACTACCCCGCTGCCACCGCAGCGCGGAACCGATCACGGATCACTGCTGGAGCCAACGGAATCGGCGTCACTTTCGGTGTTCCTGGTGAAACCTTTGCCACAATCACATGTGGACCATCGCTCGCCAGACATTCCTTCAGCTTGTCTACCGTCTCTAGCCCGCGCACCTCATGCACGCTCTCGATTCCAGCACCGTGCGCCATTGCAGCCAAACTCGTTTTCTGTGATGTGTGCGTCGGTTGATCACCCGTTGATCCATACGCGCCATTGTCCACAATGAGCAGCGTATAATTCTTTGGTGCGTGATTGGCAATCGTCGCCAATGTGCCCAAATTCATTAAAACGCTGCCGTCACCATCAATCGAGACCACCTTCTCGTCCGTCGTCTTACTCAATCCCAATCCAATAGAGGAAGACAAGCCCATCGATCCAAGCATATAGAAAAAGCGTTCCGAGTCGCGCAAGCCATGCAGCTCTTGCGATGGAAAGCCGATGTTGCAGACCACGAACTCTTTGTCGAAAATTGGGGCCAATGCCGTCAATAGTTCATATCGTCTAAATTCACTCATGATTATGCCTGCCCCCAAAAGTTGAAATCTAATAGTGCTGCCACCGGCTTTTGCGCGACCTGCGCGTGCGATACCAACTGTGCCACCTGTGCCACCTGACTGCTGTCGCTAAACGAGAATGTCGGCACGCCCATCGTCTCTAATAAAGGCTTAGCCGCAACGCCCATCGGAATTTGTGCCCCGATCTTTTCGCCCGGCGAGCCGCGATGGCTAATGATCATTGTAATGGGCAAGCTATAGAAGAGACCCAACGAGCCAAGCGTGCTTAGGATCGTACCGACACCCGTATTTTGCATCACCATCACAGGCGTCTTGCCACCCAAATAGGCCCCGGCGCAAACGCCGAGCCCTTCTTCTTCTTTAGTTACGGGGACATACTCAACTGAGTCATCCGCGGCAAGCAGGTTGATTAAATCGCCCAAGAGCTTACACGGAACAGAGGCGAAAAAATCTGCTCCATTACCTTTTAGCTGAGCCAGTAAATCTTGGCTTATGTTATTCATATGTTCTTCCAATTTGTGTGTTCGGTTTTGATGCTAGGTATTTTTGTTAGAAGAGAAATTGTATCAGTAAATAGAATTTTAGATCAATTCGTGTGTAGTACTTTATATGCTATCTTTTCCACTCCGTACGTGGTCGCCCCTTTTGAATCTCTTCTCGCCGATGATTTACAAACGCAACTAACTCATCATGGATTGCCTCATCTAGCTCCGGTGCTTGATATTCGGCTAGCAGCTTCTTCCAAACTTTGTTGGCCTTTTTGCGCGAATCTTCGGACCCTTCCATCTCCCACTGCTCGTAATTTTCCATATTAAAGACGTCATGTTGATAGAAGGCTGTCTCGTAATGGCGCATGGTGTGGGCCATGCCCAAAAAGTGTTGACCCGGCCCATTCTCTTCATACGCGTCCCACGCAAAATCTTCGTCCGTTAGGCTGATGCCCTTAACGTATCGCTCTAACATGCCCAACGTCTCCACGTCGAGAATGAATTTTTCGTAATCGGCAATGAGGCCACCTTCGAGCCAACCCGCCGCGTTCAGAATAAAATTTGTGCCTGCTTGCACGGTGGGCAGCATGGTATACGCCGATTCGTAGGCGGATTGGGCATCGGGAATGCGCGAGGCAGTGTAGTTGCCGCCGGATCGATAGGGCAGTTTGTAGCGACGCGCCATTTGCGCACCCGCGTAGAGGGCCAGCGAATTTTCGGGTGTACCAAAACAGGGTGCGCCGCTGCGCATGTCGATATTTGCGAGGAATGAACCATAAATTGCGGGCGTGCCCGGGTTGATCATTTGAGTGTAGCAGATGCCAAAGAGCGTCTCGGCATTTAACTGCGCCACGGTGGCTGCGATGGTGCTGGGCGACATAGCACCTGCAATAATAAATGGGGTGATCATAACTGCCTGTTTGTGCTGCGCGTAAACAGGCACACGGTCGGCCCCGCTCTCTGCGACGGCGATAAGTAACGCGGCTCTTCCCACAAATGGTGCGCTGAACGGCACGATTGCCTATGTGGACGGCGAGAACGTTCAACTGCGCGATGTGCCCGCTATCGGTATTCCACGCGTGCCGGCTCAGGGCAATCGACCCTACTTTTCGGCAGACGGCAGTCGACTGTACTATTATAGCAGCAACACGGTTTCGTCTAAATTAATTGCGGGTGGCGGCGAGCAGACCCACATGTCGCTGGCAAATTATATTTAAATCACGCGTGGACCGACGGATCAACCCTTGACCCGAGCCAGCTTTTTCGTCCAACGGCGAGTGGATCATCTTTCAGCGCGATATGGACACGAGTGAGAATGAGCGCTTTGAGCTGTATGTGGTGCGGGCGGATGGATCGATGCTGCGGCCGTTGGGGGTAGCGGGGGGAAATCCCGCGTGGCACAATGGCACAGCGGGTGCATCGCAGAATCCAAATCCGGTCGGTGCGGATCAGACGGAGAAGACATTTATCCCATTTGTGGGACAGTAAGGTAGTTGAAGGGCTACGCTTGAGGCCACATTTTAAATGCTGAAAGCTGCCACTCTGCATTGCCCTCGACGGCGATGGCGGCGGCATAATCTTGCTGCATTGGCAGTGCCCGTAAACTCCACTGGTCCGCCTCGGTTGGATCCGGCCGGGTGGCGAGTAATTTGGCTTCGTCACCCGGTCGCAGCGTAACGTCAAATTGATCGAGGGGCAGCGATAGCCCTTCGCCATGTGCTTTGATATATGCCTCTTTGCGCGTCCAGCAATTGAAAAAGCCCTGCGGCTGATCTGCAACGGGCAGCGCGGTGAGCATGGCTCGCTCAGCTTCGGAAAAGAAGCCTTCGGCTATGCCCGAATAATCAAAATTTGGTTTGATAAATTCGACATCGACGCCAAGTTCACGCCCGTAGCTAAATGCGTAGAGTACGGCTATTCCCGAGTGAGAGAGGTTGAAGCGAAATTCCCGTGACAGGGGGTCGTTTGAGGCTGTTATTCCTGAGTCTGTCGTGCCTAATCCAGCTATGGGTAGTGCAAGAAAGGGTTTATTGTAATCGGTGTAGCCGAACTGAACCTCGTCTGCTTCGCATTTTAAATATAATCCCAGCAGCCGACGCAACAAACCGCGGCCAACTGTGTAGGCGCGTCGATGCTCGTCAAAATGAAAACGCAGCGCCCGCTCTTGCTCATTTTGTGCAAGGGTCGGCCACAGCGCGTCGATCACCGCGTCAGGTTGGGTTAATGATGCTTGCCACACATGGACTTCATTGTTAGCTAGCGTGGGTTTGATCGGTGCGGGCTGCCACGTGATTTCGGTTTCTTCTTCAACGGTCATCGATATCTCCTGTTCTATTCGAGCGCCTCGTCAATGCAGCGCGTCATTTCGCGCGCGAGCTCTCTGACGAACGGTTCTAGCAACATACCCGCTGGGTAAACGGGCATCCGTCGCTGATCAACGCTTTGCGCGATGTCGTCCCAGCCGAGCGCGGGATCATCATATTCGGCATAATCCTGCTTGGCAACAAACTGCGTAATTTTGCCCGCGTACGAAGTTGGCACGTAAATTTCTGCGGCGATGTCATTGGTGGCCCATATCTTTGAAAGTAGGGCATCTTCTGTCTTGCCGCTTTCTTCATTTTTGCCAAACAGAGATTTGACCGAGCCGGTCCACATTGAGGAACGTTCGCGCGCCACTTTTGCCTTCTCTTTCAAGAAGATCTGCTTCCCGTCACCATCCAAAAGCATGAAGTTGCGCAGATGGAATTCTACGCGTTGCGACTGATATTGGAGCTTGCTGGAGAGTGATTCATTCTCCATATTGGCCCAGTTGTAGGTCTCTAACATGCCCAGAAACGCGACTTTGTGCCCCTTGTGGATCAACTTCTGGGCCACCTCTAGCGCAATAGTGCCGCCCAAACAGTAGCCCGACAGCAGGTAAGGCCCCTGCGGCTGAATGCGCAGAATATGCTCCACGTAGACCTGCGACATCTCTTCCACTGTCTCTAAAATAGGCTGCTTCCCATCCATGCCCTGCGACTGTACGCCATATGATGGCTGATCGTGTTCGGCCAGATATTTGGCTAAATCTAAGTAGTACAACACGTTGCCACCAGCGGGATGAATAAAGAAAATTGGTGGTTTTGACCCCTGCGTTTGGATCGGCACAACTAGCGAGAAACCATCTTCGAGCGCATCGCCGCGCAATGCCTGCGCCATCTGCGCCACGGTTGGTGCCTGCAATAGTAACGAAAGCGGCACAGTGGATCCGGTGATCTGCTTTTCGATTTCGAGGAACAAACGCACTGCCAACATGGAATGCCCACCCAGATCGAAGAAGTTTTGATTGCGGCCAATTTTTTTAATTTCGAGCACGCTACACCAAACGGCAGCAAGCTTCTGCTCGTCTTCGTCAATGGGCGCTTCGTAGGTATCTAGAGCTACAAAGTCTGCGGATTGAAGCGAGCCGTTGGAGAGATATTTTTCATCAATGGGTAGCTGTGACAGTGAAATAGCCGAATTTGCAACACTCTGCTCAATCATCTGTTGGAAATCTTGCAGAAAGGTGCGCGTCACCTCTTCGTCGAACAATCCACTTTTGTAGACCAGCTCGCAGTGCAGCCCGTCAGCCGTGCGGTTGAGGAAAAGCGACCAATCGAAATCGGCTGAATTTTCGGCAAAGGTCAGGGTATCGACTGCGATACCGGGCAAGTTCAGTGCTGGGCCATCATAGTCGGCGAGCGCAATGAGCGCACGCGAAAGCGGCACGCGCGTCAGGTTTGGCAGTTCGGTGACGAGGTGAAAAGGCAGATCCTGATGCTCGTATGCGTCGAGAACAACCTGCTTGTTTTGATGCAATAAATCGTCGAAAGTTGTCTCGTTTGTAAGCGAACTGCGCAACGCCACAATGTTGTTGAAGTAGCCAATGAGCTTTTCTAGCTCTAACTGGCGGCGCGAAACAATCGGGGTACAGATGACCATATCGTGCTGTGCTGTGTAGCGATAGAGCGTGGCTTGGAAGGCGCTGAGCAAGAAGACAAAAAGCGAGATGTCGTTCTGCTGGCAGATCTGCTGGGCCGAGACTATCAAGGGCTGCGGAATGGTTCGTTTGGCATGTATTCCACTGTGAAAGGCATCAGTCCCTCGTTTTGAAACGGGTAAGGTCAACGGTTCGGTCAATCCGGCTAGCTTTTTAGACCAGTAATCAAGCTGCTTTTCGGCCCGTTCATCGGCTAGCCATGCGGATTGCCATGCGGCGTAATCAGCATACTGGATCGGCAGATCGGCTATCTCTAGATGGGCATCATCGCTGGCAAGAAGAGCATAATGTTGGCTTACCTCTTCGGTAAAGAGTCCCAGCGACCATCCGTCTGCAACGATATGATGGATGGTGAGGATCAGCACGTTTTCACCTTCGCCTAATCGGGCCAGCGTCGCGCGCCAAAGCGGGCCAGTGGTCAAATCAAAGGGCTGATTATCGGAGTTGGTTGCCAACTGTGCGGCTCGATTCAGGCGGTCGGCCGCGACATGATCGGTTAGATCAATCTGTGTAACAGCAATCTTCATCCCCGGCTCGACATGCTGTACGGGGGCGCCGTTGACTGTTTCAAAGCGGGCGCGTAGCGTTTCGTGGCGAGATGCGGTTTGGCCCAAAGCTTGTACAAGATGCTCAACGTTAAGTGCGCCCTTTAGACGAAAGGCATCGGTGATGTTATACGCGGACGAATCCGGAGCCATCTGCTCTAACGTCCAAAGGCGCTGCTGACCAGCAGAGAGCGGATACGTATTTTGGTCCGCACGTGGCGTGATCCGCGACAAGTTTTTGGCTGCTTGGCGTTTGGCGCGCAATTTTTTCTCTAACAGCGCACGCTGTTCTGGCGAGAGTTTATTGATTTTTTCGGTGACAGTGCTCATAGGTTTTGTCTGTTTATACAAATAGGCTCAACATCACCTAGCATGGTGCGTTGAGCCTAATTTTATCTCTAATTTGGTCAGTTATCAACTAGCGTTAGGCTGTTGAGATGCTCCCTAGTCCGCTGGGTGAAACCATTATCATTACTCTTCCAAAAGCGCTTTCAACTCATCCTCTGAGAGATCTTCAATTTCGCTCAGCATCGCCTCTAGATCGCCATCGTCTTCAGCCACAGCAAGCAGTTCGGTTACCGCAGCGGACAAACCGGCCACCGTTGGTGTTGTAAACATAGTACGCAGCGGAACCTCCACATTGAGATCGTTGCGCAGTCGTGCCAGCACGCGCGTTGCGTGTAGCGAATGTCCACCCAAATCAAAAAAGTTATCGTGAATGCCGACCTTGTCTAGCCCCATAACGGTCTGCCAAATCTCGACAATCTCCTGTTCGGTCTGCGTGGTCGGCGCGACATACGTTGTATCGTCCACTCCGCTGCGCAAATCGGTTGGCATGGGCAACGCCTTGCGATCGATCTTACCATTTGGCGTTTTGGGCATAGCGTCGAGCCCCATTGCCACAACGGGAATCATATAGTCGGGCAGATATTCGCCCAGATAATGGCGTAACTCAGCCCAGGTGGCGGTTGATCTCTCTTCAAGGATATAGTAGGCAACCAGTTGTTTGTTGCCAGGCGTATCTTCACGCACTATCACTGCATTCTGCAAAATATCTGGATGACGCCCCAACATCGATTCGATTTCGCCAAGCTCAATGCGATAGCCGCGCAGCTTGACCTGCGAATCATTGCGGCCTAAATATTCGATCTGCCCATCGGCTAAATAGCGTGCAAGATCACCCGTGTTGTAGATGCGTTCAGCAGCCTCGTCCGAAAATGGATTCGAGATGAATCGCTCAGCCGTCATTGCATCCTGATTGAGATAGCCTCGCGAAATACCGGTTCCACCAATGTAGATCGTACCGACCGTGCCGGGTGGCACAAGTTGCAACTCATCATTCAGCAGATAGATCTGCGTATTGGCAAGCGGTACCCCGATGGTGATTGTCTCATCCGCCGAAGCCACATGCTGAATCGTTGAGTAGATGGTCGACTCGGAGGGTGCATACATATTCCACAGCTTCCCACCTAGCGGAACAAGCTGCTTCGCCAGATCCGTGGTCAGCGCTTCGCCGCCCGTTATCATCGTAATATTTGGCTGCCCCTGCCAGCCCGCTTCGACCAACATGCGCCATGAAGTTGGTGTTGCCTGAAGCACGGTGATCTCATATTTTTCTACCGATTCTGCCAACGCAAAGCCATCTGTCGCAATCTCGCGCCCGACAATTACCACTTTGCCACCACAAATAATGGGCGTAAATAGCTCCAGCGCCGCAATATCAAACGAGACGGTCGTCATCCCTAAGACAACGTCATTCGGGCCAATCCCCGGTTGTTCGAGCAGCGAATAAATCAAATTAGTCAGCGATTTATGCTTGATCTGCACGCCCTTTGGATCACCCGTCGATCCAGAGGTATAGATTACGTGCGCTAAATTTTCGGGCTCCACTGTAACAGCCGGTGCAGTCGTTGGTTGAGCAGCAATCGTTTGCCAATCACCATCCAAGCAAATAACACCAGCTTGCGTACTGCCTAAAGAATCAGTTAACGATTGCTCTGTCACAATATACTTCATCTGCGCATCAGCGATCATGTAGCTCACGCGTTGGTTTGGGAAATCGGGATCCATGGGCACATACGCGCCCCCAGCTTTTAGAATCCCCAAAAGCCCCACCAACATATCGGCAGAGCGTCCGACAAATAGACCAACAAAATCTTCAATGCCAACCCCGCGCGACAGCAGATGATTCGCAAGTTGATTAGAGCGTTCATTTAACTCGCGATAGGTGTAACTGCGCGCTTCATGCTGCACTGCAATCAAGTCGGGCGTTTGTGCGGCCTGTTCCATAAAGAGATCATGGATCCCCTGCTGCATTGGGTAGGCTGTTGCTGTATCATTCCAGCCGCTAATCAGCATTTGGCGCGCATCGTCCGGTAGAATTTCTAACTTTGAAAGCGTCTCATCTGGATTTTCTATAATTGACTGTAGCAGCGTTTCGAAATAGCCAATCCAGCGCGCGATCGTCGCATGATCGTACAGATCGGTGTTGAAATCACAATCAACTTTCAAGCCCTCTCGCGTCTCGTTGATATTGAAGAAAATCTCAAAGACAACGGCCTGCTTTGGCGTTTGCGCAACATGCACCTCGGCATTGCCAAACTGTACCCCCGCATCGTCGCGATCCACGTTAAAATTGACCTCAGCCAGCGGCATTCGACTAGCATTACGCGGCATATTGAGCCGATTCACAATACCACCCAACGTCGCGTCTTGATGATCATATGCATCGAGCAGATTGGTTGTTGTCCCAGCCAAAAACTCGCTAAAACTGCCCCGCATATCCAGCCTCGTACGCACGGGTAACAGGTTGACACAATGCCCAACTAAATTCGTCTGCCCGATATTTAGCTGTCCCGCAGACGGCACGGTCATCACAATATCGTTTTGGCCCGACAGTCGCGCCAGCAGCAAATTGAAGCTGGCAAAAAGCGTCGAGAAAAGACTGGCACGCTGCGAAGCCGCAACCCTTTTAATCCCTTCGTACACGCTGGAATCAAAGTGATAGGTAACCGTGCCGCCACTAAATGTCTTTACGGCTGGACGGGGCCGATCAAGCGGCAATTCAAGCGCCTGCGGCAACTCTGCAAATTGCTCCACCCAATAGACATACGACTTCTTCACCGACTCGCTGTTCTGGCGCTGAATTTCGGTTACAACAAAGTTGCTGTAGTTAAATGTGCGGGCAAAGTTATACGTTTTGCCTTGGGTAGTTGCATTATAAACCTGCCCCATCTCCCGCAACATCAAATTCCACGACCAGCCATCACATACAATATGATGACAAGAGAAAAGGATAGTGTGTGACCGTCCGGCTAATTTTAATATTTGAACACGAACCAGCGGCCCATTTGTCAGATCAAATGGCGTCGTGCCAATCTCTACAAAGGTCTTATTGAGCGTCTGCTCAATCTCGGTAGCGGCTACGTGTGATAGATCCACCAGTGGAATTTCAACGGGCATAGCCGCACCTTTCTGCTGGTAATCACCATCTGTGCTAAAGCGTAAATTCAGCGCTTCATGTCGTGCCAGCACAGTTTGGATCGACTGCCGCAACAATCTCAAGTCGATGTCGCCATCTAATTGAACCATAAACGGCTCATTGTAAGCACAGGAAGCTTGCGCTTCCATTTGGGACGCCAGCCAGATTTCGGTCTGCGCTTCCGTTAATGGGAAGTGACCATCGTCTAGCTGGCTGTCACAAAAAAATCAGCTTGTGCAACCTCTGCTGTGGGCTGCGGCAAAAAGCCCGCCTGCTGCAACTCGGTTACACTATCTTTAGTCGCATTTAGAATAATCTCGACATCGGCATCGGTGTGCGCCATCGTCAAGAAGCAAGGAAAGCCATCATAAATGTGGACCCCCTTCTCGCGGATCAGGTAGAAAAGTACCTCGCTGTAGGGCACCGATTCGGTGTAAGTCATGCGCCACAGCGAGCTAAAGTGATTCACCTCCAGCGGTACTTCGCGGTCGCGGAAGAAGTTGTTCAACTCCGAAACCAAATACGACGTCTGTCCGTTGATGCGCTCTTGCAGTTGTGGACCCTCGTCGCGCAAGATCTCCAGCGCGGCTTTACACGCGGCAATCGACGCCGGATGGCGCACAAAGGTACCGGCAAAATAGGTGACGCCAACTTCTGGCTGCGAATCGTCGCCATATTGCCATGGACCACCATCCAGCGCATCCATCCATTTGGCCTTGCCCGCAACAATGCCGATCTGCAAACCGCCGCCAACGACCTTGCCGTAGGTCCCGATATCGGCCTGAATGTCAAAATATTCTTGCGCCCCGTGCTGCCCCATGCGGAAGCCTGTAATGACTTCGTCGAAGATAAAGGCAGTGCCAGATTCTTCGGTGATTTTGCGAATCTCTTGCAAGAATTCACGCGGCTGGAACTCGGGTCGACGGCTCTGGATCGGCTCGATCATCACCGCGGCGAATTCGTGCGCTCGCTCGCGAATAATTTCTAGTGATTCATCGGTGCCATAGTCCAGCACCAGCACATTCTCAACCGCCTCCGGCATAATCCCAGGTGCGGCGGGCATATTTTTGCGTCGTGTGGGTCGCACAATCACTTCATCAAAAATACCGTGATAGGCTCCCGTAAAAATCACAATCGTTTTGCGACCCGTCACCGTGCGCGCAATGCGCATGGCACCCATCACCGCCTCGGATCCAGTGTTGCAAAAGCCCGCTCGATCCATGCCTGTAAAATCACACATCATCTTGGCCACTTCGCCCACTACCGGCGACTGCGGCCCGATTTCTACGCCCTTCCAAAGTTGATCCACAACCGCTTGCGTAATTTTTGGATGCGCATAGCCAAAGAAATTCGAGCCAAAACCGTTTAGCGCATCCACAAACTCGTTGCCGTCAATATCCCAAATGCGGCAGCCATTCGTGCGCTCGGCCACAATCGGGTAAATCAGCTCCTTCGTTTTGAGCTTAAAGCCTGACACTACGCGTGGATCCGCATGATGCGCGTGATGCTCGGTCATGTACGCTTTGGACTTGGCCGTCATCGCGTTATAGCGCGCAATAAAATTCTCCAACCACTCATGCTGTGCGGGTGTTAACTCGTCGCCCCCGCCCAAATTGATGCGGGCAATTGCGCCGAATGGCTGCATCTCTTTACTGCTCTGTGGCTTGAACTCTTCCTTCTTTTCGGCATCGTCCATCTTCGCCGCTTGTGCAGCCGATCCGCTCGCCGCGGCTGGGGTGGGTTGCGCCACCACGTTGGCCGATGGCACTGCTGCTGGCGTAGACGCTGGCGCAGGAGCGGCCGCGGGCTGCACGCTTGATGACGTTGCCGGAACCGTTTGCGCTGGCATCTGCGGTGCAGCCTGTCCGCTTAACATGGCAATCTGCATCGACATGAGCTGAAGTTGCTGCGCCATAATCGATTCTAATCCAGACACAGCATTCGGATCAACCGGGCCAACATTCATCTGCATCGGTTGCATCTGTACTGGTTGCATCAGTGTAGGCTGTGGTTGTGTATGTTGCGCTTGAACAGGGGCCTGCACTGGTGACGATTGCACCGGTGGTGCGGCTGGCGCAGGTGGTGCAACGGACGCATCCTGAACCGCAGCGGCCTCGACCGATTCCACAATGGCGGGTAGCGCGTCAGCCGGTGCTTCGTTGGCAATATGATCCACTAATGCGGGGAAGTTAGGAATGCCTTCGATCAGCTGCCGAAAGGAGATATTCACCTTGAAATCATTCTTAATCGACTGACTAAATTGAATCAAAAAGAGCGAATCAAAGCCTAGCTCTAAAAAGCTGGCTTCCATATCTAATTCATCTAATTCAAAGCCAGAAAGGTCTAACAACGTCTCGCCCAGCATGGATAGAACCTGCTGCTGGCGGGCGGTCGTTGCTGTTTCGGATACGTGGTGTGACGACATGCTTCCCTCAAATTTCTTCATAGGGCTACCTTAGTAAAAGTCAGCCTTTATACTTGGCAGCGCCATAACATTTTCCCTTGAGCATCTACCTCGAAGTGAAAATGTTATATCGTGCTGCTGCGGAGTATAATCAGTCGATTATAATAGTGGATCATAATATAAGTAATGATGGTATCTTCTCAATATTTCGGAGTGCGAATAGCATAGGCTGAGCCTTGCACCGAGCACTTCGTCAAGTAAAGACGAAGCTGTCACCGCTACTTATTGAGAAAGTACCAGTAATACGATAATTTTATGCTGATACGCTTGCGAGAAAGCTATCAGTTTTCTTTCAATTTCAATTTATTTTTGCTACAAGCTGTCGACTCAGTTTTTGCCCTTGCTTGCTTTTTTGTTGCCTATTGCCGCGGTTATCTTGACCCATTCCGAGCTTGCTGTAACGCAGCCAATTGCATTTCCATAAGCTGCATCTGCTGCTCGATCAAGCGTTGCGCAGCGGATATTCCAGCTGTACTGACTTCCGCCACAGGTGCTTCACTAACGATATAAGTACTGCTTGCGTCATCGGCATTTATCTCATCTGTTGATATTCCATTGGCTGGAAACTCGCTTGCTGAAAGCCCATTTACGGCTGCTTGTGCTGACTGGAAGCCGTTTGCCATGACGCTGCTATCGATCGTGCTATCTGGGGCGGTGGATGCACCCTGCAAGCCTGCCGCAGTGGACTCTTCCTTTTTGGCGGAATTGCTTGTACCATCGGTAAACGTGTCGTACCAGAAACGTTTACGCTCAAATGGATAGAGCGGCAAATGCAATCGGAGCCGACGCTCGTTTGCATAGAATTCATCCCAGCTTAGGTTTACGCCCGACTGCCACAATCGCCCAAGCGTCTGCAAGCTAAAGTCAACATCGGATATTTCTTGCTGCACGTGTGGCAATGAAGAAAGGATCGCCTGTTCGCTGGATTTGTCTGGGTGCTGCCGCGCAAGCGTGCCAAGCACCTGGCCCGGGCCGACCTCTAGTAAGATCTGATTTGCGTTTTCTACCAGCAGCGCAACGCTGTCGGAAAAGCGTACGGGTTCGCGCAAGTGGCGTGCCCAGTACATCGGATCGGTTGCCTGCCCATCAGTCAGCCATGTTGTACTGACAGTAGAGACAATCGGTTTTTGTGGTGGGTTGAGCGCCAACGTACGCACCTTGGCCGCAAATGGCTCAATGGCTGCTTCCATCATGGCCGAGTGAAAGGCATGGGAGGTGTGCAGCGGACGGCAGACAACGCCATCGGCTTCGAGCCGACTTTGGATTGATTCGATCTGTACGGTTGGGCCAGAAAGAATGCACATTGACGGACCATTGATTGCACCGATCTCAACATCGAGGGTATCGTTATATGCAAGGTATGGCTGTAGAAGTTCTTCAGAAAGACGCGCGGCCATCATCGATCCGGGTGGCAGATCTTGCATCATTTTGCCGCGCAACGCCACAAGCTCTAACGCATCTTTCAGGCTAAAGATACCGGCTAAAGTTGCCGCAACAAACTCGCCAACGCTATGTCCTATCATGCTAACAGGCTCAATCCCGCGCGCCATCCACAATTTTGCCAGCGCATAGCTGGTCACAAAGATTGCGGGCTGCGCAATGGCCGTCTGGTTAATGCGCGTGCGAATCTCGTCTAGCTGGGTGTCATCTAACTGATCCATATCTGGGTAGAGCATTGTGCGCAGGTCCACATCCATGTGCGGGCGCAGTAGCTCGGCGCAATGATCAATCTCTTGACGGTAGAGCGGCTCGGCTTCGTAGAGGTCGCGCCCCATGTTAATATGTTGCGACCCCTGCCCAGGAAACATGAAAACCGTCGGCAGATCGCGCCGTAGCTGCCGTTTTGTAAAGACCTGCTGAGAATTGAGCGACTCTAGCTGATCGACCGCGTCTTGCGGGGTTTTTGCCACAAGTACGCGACTGTAGTTAAAGGTACGACGCCCAACTTGAAGCGTATGGGCGACATCGGCTAGCTCGACATCTGGATTGTTGCGCAGGTAGTGAAGTAAATTATCGCTCATCGTATTCAGCGCTTCCTCGCTGCGGGCCGAAAGCATGAGAAGATGATGATCGCGCGTTGGTTGAGACCCCTGTTTTTCGGGGCCTTCTTCCATCACGATGTGGGCATTTGTACCGCCAACACCAAAGGAGCTGACGCCCGCGCGACGTGGCGTTTGGCTTTCCCATGATTGCAGTTTGGTGTTGACAAAGAATGGACTGTTTTCAAAGTCTATATTTGGATTTGGTGATTCGAAATTGAGCGTTGGCGGCAGCATTTTGTGCTGCATGGAGAGCGCGGTTTTGATGACGCCCGCTACCCCCGCGGCACAGTCTAAATGACCGATGTTTGTTTTGAGTGATCCGATGGCGCAGAATTGTTTGGCGTCGGTTTGGAGCCGGAATGCCTTGGTGAGCGCGTCGATCTCTATCGGATCACCGAGCGGTGTGCCCGTGCCGTGCGCCTCAATGTATCCGATCGTTGCGGGGTCGATATCTGCAACGGCTTGGGCTAACGCAATTGCTTCCATTTGACCGTCAACGCTCGGGGCGGTGTAACCTACCTTCGACGCGCCGTCATTGTTCAGTCCCCACCCGCGCACCACGGCGTAAATACTGTCACCGTCGGCAAGGGCATCTTCGAGCCGTTTGAGCAGGACGACGCCGACGCCGTTGCCAAAGATGGTGCCGTTGGCGCGTGCGTCAAACGTTTTGCAAAGGCCGTCGGGCGAGACCATGCCGCCATCGACGTAGAGATAGCCGCGGTTTTGGGGGAATTTGAGGGTCGACGCACCGGCTAGCGCCATATCGCACTGATAGCTCATTAGGCTTTGGCAGGCTTGCGCAATGGCAACCAGTGATGTTGAGCAGGCGGTTTGCAGCGTGATACTGGGGCCGCGTAAATTTAACTTGAATGAAACGCGCGTGGCTAGATAATCTTTGTCGTTGCCCAGTTCGGTGTTAAGCGAGCCGCCGTGAAATGATTTAGCGATGCTGGCCATAAATGCAGGATTGCTTTCGATGCTGGAAAGCAGGTATGTGTTCATGTAGCAGCCAGCATAGACGCCAATGGCTCCGTCGTATTGATCGGGGTCGTATCCGGCATCCTCGATGGCGTGCCACGAACATTCAAGAAAGAGCCGGTGCTGCGGATCCATGACTTCGGCTTCTTTAGGATAGATGCCAAAGAATTTGGCGTCGAAGCGATCCGAGTCGGCGACCGAGGCGGCTTTTTTAACATAGTTGGGATTGTTTTCGGCAATCGCTCGGTCCTCTTGCGAAAGCTCTAGCTCTTCATCATTGATGGGTACAATGCAGTTGACACCATTTTTAATGTTTTCCCAAAAGGCGCTTAGATCTGGCGCGCTAGGAAAACGACCCGACATGCCGATAATGGCAATCCCGTCAGCTATTTCTTCGGTTGAGTCATCTGTTACAGTCTCGAAACTCATCTCTTGATCCTTATTGGCTTCTGACGGGCCATTGCCTGCTTTTGGCGCGAGGCTCTGTCTTGTATACGGTTTGTTTTGGTTGTAGCAGCGACGGTCGAGTTCGATCCACTGTTTTGGTTTATATAGTTAGCTAGCGCGTGTATGGTTGGCAGGCCAAAGAGCTGTGTGATCGGCAAGTCGGCATCGAATATGCGGCGCACTTTGCTGTGAACCTGCACCACTTGTAGTGAACTACCACCAAGGTCGGCAAAGCTATCGTTGATGCCAACCTGGTCAAGACGCAGCACGTTGCACCAGATGTCGGCAATGGATTGTTCGGCGATAGTTTGGGGCGCAACAAATGGCTCTTGCAATTCTGGTCGAGTTGATGTTTGTGCGTGCAGTAGCGCCAGAATTTTGTCGGACGAGTTCAGCTCTTTGGCAATGCGATTATGTAGAGCAGACTTCGACTGATCGACTTGTTTGGTGGTTGAGACAATTTTCTTGTTTGCTGCTGCCGTTGCAACTGCTTCAGAGTGATTCTCGTATTCGATGTCGAATGTCGAAAGCGAAAGCAGATATTCTACGGGAAATGTGTAGATCGACTCTGACTGATTGCTAATTTTTTCGCTACTGATTTTTCGTCCGTTTGCGTTGTCGGCATGAATATTTTCGAGAAAGTTAAGCGCCGGTTGATTGCGTGCCGTTGCAGTAAATTTAGCATTGATGTAGCTTGCGCCATTTGTACGCGCGTGTTCGGCTAACTTGGTGAAGATGCGCCGCTCGACACCGCGGCCAAGCGAGCGACAGCTTAGAAGCATAGTATCGATCCACAAAATCTGGTCTTTGATTTCGAAGATGACGGTGCTGACGATGCCGTAGTCGCCAAAGCGATCGCTTACGTCAACTACCCAACAGGTAGCTGGGCCGTTGAGGCAGAGCGTTTGCAGTTCGGCTTCGCTGCGACGAATGGTTGTGAAGTTAAATTGGTTGGTGCGTTGCGTCATCTGCGATACGCGCGGTAGATGATCGACTGCGAGATCCAAAAAGGTGATCTGTAGGTTGAGCGCATCTAAAAAAGTATTAAGGGTCGTTACTTCGTTGCGAAAGCGTTCGCGCTCTACATTTTGCTGATAAAGCTGTGTGCGTTTGCGATCTTCTGCGGTTATTTTTAGCCGATCAAAAACCCAACTATTTTGCAAGAAGACAGAAAATTCGTCAGCGTTTTTTGGCAGCAGGAGCGTGGTTACCTGTGGGCAATTTGCCTCTACTTCTGCACATTCAACTGGATTGTCGTCAATAAAGATGAAGCTGTCAAGTCCTAGCTGCAATTCTTGGGCGAGGGACTGAATATTCTGCGATTTAGCCTTCCAGTTGATCCGCCATGTGACGAGATCATCGAGCTTGATCTGCATATCCGAACGAGTTCGGAAGACATCAAGCGCATCTTGTTCTCTGTTTTTGCTACAGAGACAGAGCAGCATTCCCTCTTCCTTTTGTGTCAACATAAATTGCTGAAGATTGATAAAGGGCCGACTTATTTGAATGCCGTCTGATCCATCTTCACCACAGACGCCTTGCCAAAGCGTATTGTCACAATCGAGCACGATCACTTTATGTGGGGTACTGCGCAGCGCGGCGATCTTGCGTGCGATGGCCGTTCCAAGCAACACAAAGCCGCTTTCTGTATAGGGAACGTGACCTGATTTGTCTGTTGCATCATCATAATACGTGCTCTGGGTCTCTGCGCTCAGAATGTCGCTGCTGAGTAAAAGCTGCGTCGTTGGGACGGAAGCAAAATCGAGCGCGAGTTTTTTTTCGATACGACGGTGAGTTTCTCGAAAGTTCGCGATAGCAAGGCTTGTTGGGCGAGCAGGTACGACACAGACAATGGTTGGCGTTACACTTTGGTTATTGGCAGAGATAAACGCATCTATAAAGTCAGCAATGGTCGCCTCTAGCTGCAAATATGTTTCATTGCCACTAATTTCGCCGGAGCCAATCCAATCTTCTAAGCGCAGCAATAAAATATTTATAGGCAGCACGTTTTGATTGGATTTATTCCGCTGGAGTAAGCTCGTTGGCTCCAATAGTTGTTGAAAAACTTGGTTGTACGGCGCAAATTGAAGCTCGCTGGTAAACCCAAGCTCGTTCATCCAAAAGGTAAGCGTGCGCTCAATCGGCTCCGCGGTAAATGTAGCGGCGATAGCTAGGCTAAGGGTTGCAGATTTAATTTTTGATTCTTGAGTAAGTTTGGTAGACATAGGATATGAATTATCGAGGTAACGCCGATATTTTCTATAACGGCCATAATTTAGTAACAGCTCGCTTAGTGGATAGCTGGTGCAATAATTTTAGGCAACTTTAGCAAACTGTATATTAGATCGCCTGCAATGGGCCGCTAAAGTTTTTGGCAAACCGTGCCAGTATTGCCCTTCGTAGTTGGTTGTGACATAGTCCAAAAACTCTTCGTAAATCTCTACTGGATATTCTTGGAAGCCCTTTTTACCCTCGCCAAAGTGCATATAATCTGGATGGGTGATCAGAAGCGCCATGCCACCTTTCTCCGCTATCCAATCGAGCTTCTGTTTCCACAGTTCGGCGTTTGTATGTTTCATCAAGATAAGCAGATAAAAGTCTTGTGCGAGCGTATAAGGCAATTCCAAATAGCCCGGATGATCCATATACTCTTTGTTTGGGTATTCGGCTGGCGACACCCAGAATGGGAAAATTGAGTTTACACCATCGGGTTGTGATTCAAATGGGTCTGTATCGAATGTAGAAGAGTCGTACTCGATATCTAGGGCGTAGTTCCATTCTAAAACGTGATGACTCGCTGGTGAGCAAAATCCACAAACATCCCACTCTTTAATATACTGATTGATCTTTTTTGCACGTGTAGTGAACGTTGCATGATCACGATATAATTTACCGTCGTGATTCAGGCCATGTACAGCCACTTCAAACCCATTTTCAACCAACTCATGGCGTAGGCTTGCAGAGACTTCGTATCGTTCTGGGACAAAATTAAACGCTGAGCGAAGGCCATATTTTTTTTCGATTTCCATTAAATTATTACAGCGTGATTGTCCTAGTGCGGTCTCGACATCATGTGTAAGAATAAGACCAAATTTCTTGTTTTCGGGCCATCCCTTCCATCCTAGTGGTGGTGTTGCGGCAGATTCAAGAATGGGCCAACTATCTGCATAGGAATTTTTGGTAAGTTGAATGATTTTACTTCTTATCCAAAGTTGGAGATAGCGTGGAATTATCGGCTTCAATATATAGAATGTATTGTTAACAATCTTTCGGAAATTCATAAATTACCACGTATATTCATGACGTAACAGGGTGGGAAAACGCTGTCTTTAAGCGCGTGGGTTGTACAAGGCTAAACCAGAAAAATAATTATACGGAATTTAGCGATTTTCTGGTTTAGCTTGCGGCCATACTGTATATTTAATTTTTGGGAATAGCCCAAATAACCCTATGTCTCATTTGCAAATTTATAGGCTCATACCAATCTGTGCGCGAGATTTTTACCTTTTGAAATTCAAAATTGCGATTCTCAATTTTCCGACATTTAATCAAAGTTATTATTGCACTTATGCATGTAAAATCTATGCGCAAACTAATGTATATCAGTAGTTGCTCATAAGTCATTTGGTACACGAGTTAGTCAATCTCATCTACTATCGAGGGATAAGCAGAAAGTGGTTACTCAAATTCTGTGCGGCTTTCTATCTGTTTTGCTGAATGTTGACGCTGTATAAGAGTAACAACATTTCTTCTAAGTCATTCTAAAAAAATATACTGCATGACCTCAAGCTACGCTAGAAAATCTATAAAACCAGTGTAATTATTTGGTTCAACCGGATCTTATGCGGTTGATAGAGTGCGATACATTCGACAAGGAGGATCCACGCTAATTAGTGGCGTTGTCAACTACATGAGATCCCAAAGAGTCAGTATTTTTTGGATTAGCCTTAATCCGATATTGTTACCCTTTCCCTTAAATACTGCATCTAATTGTAGAAATAAATAATATAAAGCAGTCTTACAATTGGCTGATAATTGGAGGCGAAAATGAATAAATTAAAAGTCTGTTAACCTTTATATTCTGAGGTTGGCAGTAAGACGAAAATAAAGGACTTTGAGGAATATAAATCATTGAATAAAAAAGTTATCAACTATACTGTTGATAACTTTTTTATTCAATCTCTATTTGGTGGAAAAGATTCTGTTTAATCCTCTGCCTATATTAGTTACTTTTTCTCACGACAACCAATTCGCGAATATCTCCTAAAATTTGTATCCGTTGATACGGGGAGACATTTACTAGCAGTACAGTCCACTTGTAAACACCAGGGTTAAGTAGATCGCCAAGTGCCCGGTCTTGCAATTCTAAATCAACCGTCACTTGATTTGATAAGGTTGGCTGAGCGACACCAAATGCGTTGACCAATAGGTCTTGGCCTTCCTTCCAGAAAACAATTTCATAAGCTTGACCAGGCCCTGGAACAACTGATGATTGCCACTCAAAATATGTTCTACCACTGTCCGTATCAAAAACATCTGGTTTTATAATTTGGAATGCACCTGGTGGAAATGTGAAGGGCTGAGTTGGTGCAGGTGCGAATGTCGGCGGCGGTGGTGGCGGTATAAAGGTTGCGGTTGGTGGCACACGTGTAGCCGTTGGTGGCACACTAGTTGACGTAGCGGTTGGCGGTACCGATGTCGCAGTCGGTGGTATAGTAGTATTTGTCGCAGGAATGTTTGTTGCGGTTGGCGGTACGGCCGTATCCGTTGCAGGAATGTCAGTTGCGGTCTTGGTTGCGGTTGGCGGTACGGCCGTATCCGTTGCAGGAATGTCAGTTGCGGTCCTAGTTGCGGTTGGCGATGCAGCCGTATCCGTTGCAGGAATGTTCGTAGCGGTCTTGGTTGCGGTTGGCGGTGCAGCCGTATCTGTTGCAGGAATATTCGTAGCGGCCCTGGTTGCGGTTGGCGGTACGGCCGTATCCGTCTCAGGTATGCCAGTTGCTGTTGCAGTAACAATTTTTGCAATAATAGGCATATCCTCTTGAGTCGGCGTTGTTAATATCTCTCCAATTGTTATAGGAGTGGTTAGTGTCGTACTCACCGCTATCCCAAACTTAGATAGCTCATTAATATCCTCTTGTCCATCTAAACTATCAGGAGTGGATGATGCAATATCTGTGTCATCAGACTGGCTGGTGGGTTTTGAGTCACTATTGTTATTTTCGCTGTTATTTCCGTTTGTATTAGCCGCCGCGTTATTGTCGTTGTCGTTTGTGTTAGCGACACGGTCTGGCAAGCTTTGACTCGGGGTAAAGCCGCCAATCAATTTATCCATAAATTGTTGAGTTTGTTCCGATTGTTCGGCATCCACAATTGTACCGATAACATATCCGCTATCATTACTGGCAACGCTCACAAGTTTTATTACAACATCAGAGCCTAACCATTGACCACTGTAGATTTCTTCACGCTCATCTTGCGTTTCAATGCCAGAAACATTGTTAGTGGAATCACTTATCCGTTCAAGATTTTTGTATGTTCCATCTTGCTCAGCTTGAGATCGATAAGCATCAATTAACTCTTGAGGATCCGCCGCGGAATCAATATTTTCGGCGTGATGGACAAACAGACGTCCCATAAAATTATTTGCATCAAAATTAGTTGTATCACCTGTTGCTGTCTGAATCCAATCCTCTGGCACATCTATTTCAAATCGGTCTTCGCCATCAGCAAAGGTTAAAAACTTACCGGTTTCTAAATTTTGAATTTCAGCAAGAATGTCAGTAGAAGTCTGAACTAATGGTACGGTCGTAGTACTGGCAGACGAGGTTTCGAGTGCTGGTCGAGCAATAATGCTGTCTCTTAGATCTGGATTAGTCATAAAAATAACTGTACCAATCAGACCTAGTAAAATAATCCCCAAGAGCGAAACCAAAGACATTAAGCCAAAAAACCGACGCTTGTCAGAAGATTCTGTTACTTGGCGGTTTGCAGCAGCAATCTGAACAGAGCGGTTAAGATACTGGCTTGGGATTGCAGCGTAATCCATTGTGCCAGGGATCCAGCTCTTTCCTTCTGCTAATGCACTTGCAAATTCTCCTGCTGTGCTGTATCGCATCTGGGGTTCTTTACAGAGAACTCTCTTTAGTGCATATGAAATTCCAGGAGGAATTGTAGGATTAATAGACTCAGGTGATGGGGGAGCGTCGTAAATAATTTTGTGCAGCAAAGCAACCTGGCTATCCGCCTGAAAAGGCAATTTACCAACCAGCAACGCATATGCTGCAACACCCAGACTATAAACATCTGTGCGCCGATCAATATTTGGATCACCTTTAGCCTGCTCGGGCGACATAAAGGTCGGCGTCCCAACAGAAAAGCCTGATTGAGTGACGACCGTATTATCCATCGACATTTGCTTAGCTGAACCAAAATCAGAAAGGACATATCGCCCATCTGAGGTAATCAAAATGTTGCTTAGCTTAATGTCGCGGTGCAGAATACCCATACTGTGCGCATAGTCCAACGCATCTGCAATCTGTTTAACAATGGAAATCGTGTCGTCAATCGGAAGGATATGCTCGCGAGTTTTGATCAAAGCCGAAAGCGAGCCACCTTCAATAAGCTCCATTGCAATATACTGCCGACCATCTGCCTCACTTGCATCAAAAACCCGTACAATATGAGGATGATCAAGGAGTTTTACATTTTTCCCTTCGTTGATGAATCGGCGTAAAAATTTTGGATCGGTTGCAAAGAGCGGTGTTAAGACCTTTAACGCAACATTTTGATCATTGCGCGTATCTTTAGCTCGATAGACAACAGATGTGCCACCTTGTCCTATTCTATCAATAAGTTCGTATGGACCTATTTGGGTTTCGTTCTCTGGCTGCTGCATACTTAGTTTTTGTGTGTTAGTTAGGTATAGTTTAAGCACCTAAACAATTTGGCTCATATCGGTATATGGCTGAAATTGTCCCTAGAGTTTTCGAGGCCAAATGGTGCAATTTCAATTTGCCGTCCGTATGAGCGAGCAATTTATTTGAATTCTAGAATGACTAATTTTATGTAAGCTTTCACTGTTTTCTCAAGAATAGCGGTAAACGTCCGGTTTGGTTCCGAGACATAGCATACCGCATCAGCACTTAACTAGAACTGTTACCATTCTCGTGAAAGCACACTTTGTGCTGAAATTTTATGCTGAAATAGAGTGGTTTTATGCACCGACATTTTCGAATGGTGGTGCGTAAACAGAAGAATTGTCACTTCCTTCTCCTGGCATTTCGGCTGTAACTTCGAACCGATATTCCACTTCATTAAAATTGATTATATCATTGTGGTCAAGTTTTTGATTATCAACCGTACCAAGTTTTCGGCGGTTAACAAAAGTTCCACCCGAACTACCTTCATCTCTAATATAAAATTCACCATTTAATTGAGAAATAACGGAATGTAGCCGAGAGACTCGCCGATCGTCTAAAACTAATTCGCAGAAGCTCTTTTTGCGTCCGATTCGAATTGGTTCATTACCTTCGACGGGCAGCTTCTTCGGAAGATGATTGCCACCACTTATATAAGCTAAGTATGCTGGAGCAGTTGTATAGAAAGATGGAACTTTAACTGGTTCGGTGACATCATCTTCGATGTCAATAATACCTATTTGGGGCTGCGTAACCTGCAACTGCCCATCATCTTCAAAGAAGACATGGTTTTCAATTGTTGGAACTTGACCGATATCATAAAAATCATAATCATGCCTATAGCCAGTGCGAGTATTGGATCGCTGGCTAAGCCAGTATGTTAATAATGCTAATGCAACAATTAGTGGAAATGCAGCAATTAGCAGCGTTACTGGATTAATTAAGAACGAAAAACCATAAATTTCCACAGTGTCGGGTAACTGTATACCAAAGAGATTCATTCCTGTTCCTACCTTTTCATCTTCAAGTTGTGTGTCATTTAGTATATTATCAATTGCCTGATTAGCAATACTATCTGTAGTTTCGGATGATTCTTCTGCGGCTAATGTAATCTCAGCTTCTTCGGTCGTGGGATCACCTGAAACTGATTCAATTAAAGTTGAACCAGCTGAGTTTGTTTCGACACTTTCCGAATCACCTTCAGGCTCCTCAATGTCAACAGCAGCTTGCGAAGGGGCCGCCTCTTCCAACTCTTGCGAGGACAATGGGCGAGTGACATCTAGCAAAAAGCTTACACTTGGCGATGTAGAAACAACACCAAGTTCGTCGATTGTCACAACAGAAATCGTATGGTTGCCATTATCTAGATCTTCGAGTGAAAGCATAATATCGTCAGATAATGTCGCCTCTTGGGCAACGCTGTCACCGTCAATCAGATAATCGATTAATTTTAATTCCCGTACTCCATCTTCTGGCCAGAGAACGTCAAGGGAAACAGGCAAGACTAAATCTTCATCAGTAACGTCTGCCGAGGTTAGGTCTAGCGTGAATTCTTGGGCATCGAATGGAGATAAGATTATAATTTCTGCTGGTTCGATCTTAAATTCCGGATAGTCGGCACTCGTGGTTAGATTTTCACCATCTGGTAGCTCTACAGATATGTCAACACTGGTGGCATCGACTGAACCAAGTTCATATGTGAGTTCTCTAATTGTTCGCTGTTGCTGCAACATTTTCCACAATGGTTCAACATCACTTATGCTATTTAGTACCGAAAATAGACCATCGGTACCATTGCTTAAACGATCTAAGTTACCTCTAGCTATAGGTGTATCAGCGCCAAGCATTACAACATTTATTTGTATTTCTAATTCATCAGCTAGATCAATAACTTGATTGACTTTTTCTGTCTGTAACAGGTCGGAGCCATCTGAAAATACAACAACGGCCTTTATAGCATCAGCATTTAATCCTGCATCATCGAATTCGTTTAATACATTGATCAGCGCATCAGATAATGCTATTGTAGATGATTGCTCCGACTCTGATGGTTCATATTGGTAAAGTGTATTGACAACAGCTTGATGGTCACGTAACCATCCTGAAAGGGAGCCGAAACCATCAGTCTCATTATTAGGTCCATACGCTGCTACAAGATCAGTTTGTGCAGACAAAATACGAGCGGTTACCAGATCGCTAGCAATAGAGGCGACTTCAAACCAGCGAGAGTCTCCTGTATTACCCGGCGCAGTTAAATTTTGAGATGGATCCATAACAAAAGCAAGTTGTAAATTACTCTCAATGAGTTCTTCAGAAATAAGTGTTCGTTCATCACCATTCTCTATTATAGAAATAGGCGCATCAAGAAATTCTCCATCTAGAGAATTGCCGCTTACTTGAAGCACGACCTCAGGAAGGTTCTCTACATCGATAGAAATTACTTGTATATTTTCTTCATCCAGCGACTGACTAAATATAGTCAATGTAGGGAAAATAGCTAATACAAGTCCGAACACGCAAACTCGTATTGCAAATCTGGTTTTTATAAAATTTTCCATATCGGTTTGTCCCTTAATTCAGCCGATTCATCAGTTACTTTGCTCGTAAATTTGCATTAGTGTAAACAGACAAAATATCTAAAACCGTAAATAAGCATGGCAATATATCTATCTTAGCAAATTGTAAGGCAACACTGGTCAAAACTAATTACAGTAACTTGCAATCTAAATATTACCGAATGGGGTTGCGCAGTTTTTACACAGAAATAGTGGTCTTATACGTTGAAGTGATACGACCGCTGCAATTCCCGCCCTATAAATTTCTACTGAATATTGCTTTTTATTTTATATAATTTATGTCAAATCGTTTGAAAATTAGGTGCAAATATCCTAATGAGTATCTGCGATAATCTAGTAATTATTACAATAGTTTAGCATATGTGGTAAAGTTTATACTATATATAAAGATAAATATACATTAAACTCGGCATAAATTATGATATAGGATATAAGAGTCATGTATCAAGAAAAATATTTATATAGTAAGCTACCCGCTTGCTCGGTAATGTGAGATGGGACCGATTCATCAGTAAATAGTTCAGTCAATTTTGGCAACAACTCGTTTGCGTAGCGATTCATCTCTTGTGAAATTGAACCCTGCTCTACTGGGGTATATTGCAGAAATGAAATAACCTTTTCATCTTTAGCAAATTTGCGTTTGAAAAAATTTAAGCCATCCTGATCCCAATCACTTAATCCAAAATCTAAGTACGAACAGCCAATTTTTTTGCCATATTGAATACCCTCCCACATAAGTAGCTCATTTGGATTCACGGATAATCTCGTGGGAACAGATGCGCTAAACTTATAATAGAGCGTGTCTTTATAGCGTAAGAATATCATTCCTGCAATTACTTCATCGTTATGTTCGGCAAGAATAAGTTGGCCATTTTTAGAAATAATAAATTGATCCCAAATATGCTGAAAAAATTGATAGGGTTGTGCAACAAGGCGATATTTATTCTTGCGTATTCCAAGATGCATATCGAAAAACGCCCTTAGATCTTCTTCCGTTTCTGCGACTCGGATTTTGACCTCGCTTTTCCGTGCTTTTCGGACACCTGTACGAGCGCTCTTGTGGAAGCCAGACCAAATCTTATCAACATCAAGCATCAAATCTAAGCCATGCCATCGTGCGCGATTAACTACTTCAAATCTTTCGTCTAAAAGAGGAATCTGTTCGTGAAGCGGTCGAATCTTATAAGAAAGGTTTTGCGAAATGATCTCTTCAGCTAAGCAATCCCATTGTTCCCTTGTGCGAATCAGCGGATCCATAAAATCGCAAAAGGGCAGCGAAGAGGCACGATGTCCCCGAATATCTGACAAACATACATATGGTAAACCAGCAACAACTTTTCCGTCACTGTCTAGCAAAATAGAAGCTCTAATATCAAAATCGTATGTTTTACTTAATAAATCTATCCATGCTGGAGAGTGAAAAATGTCACCTTTATAAGAATCAAGTAGCTCTAACCATTCAGGGGCATTGCTAGGCCGTACTGTAATAACTTTATAATCTCTAGATAACATTTTCATCGCTATTTCCAACTATCACGTATCCATCACCTATACATCACAACATGATATAAAATTAATAGGAAAACTATTTTATATACAACCTTCATATTTTGATGCTGAATTACTGATAGTACTTGGATTCTCTTGGCTTAACACGATTGATAATGATACCCAAGGGAGTAATATTTACAGAGCGAAGATGTCTTTGCGCCATTTCAACCTCTCGCCCCTCAACCAAATCTTTTCCTACAACTAAAACTACAGATGAAACAAACCGTGCGAGAATTACGGCATCTGTCACCGGTAAAATTGCCGGGGCATCGAAGATTACAGTATCATACTTTTTCTCTAGGTCATTGACCAATTTAACCATTCTGCTAGAATTCAATAACTCGGCAGGCGCACCAACAGGCGAGCCACTTGTCATAACATCGAACCGAAATGGTGGCAGATGACGAATTGCATCTGATATTGTTACTTGCTTTAGAAGCACATTAGAAACACCAGCTAAATTGGGAATGCTAAGGATTTCATTAATTGCGGGCTTTCTCATATCGCAATCAACCAGCAACACTTTTCGACCAGATTGCGCCATTGCAATAGAAAGATTTACGGCAATTGTTGACTTGCCCTCACCTGAGTTGGCGCTCGTTAACAGGAGTGTCTTAATCTCATTTTTACCGCCAAAGTTAGTCAAAATTGTTCGTAGTGATCTGTATGCCTCAGATTGTGCAGAAGCCCCATTCAAAGAGACAATTGGCTCATTTTTCTTCAGGATAGGTAATTCTGCAATTGTATGGAGTTGGGCGGCTTGCTCTATTTCTAACGTGGAGCGTAATTTTGGATCGGCGCTATCATACAAATACGCAAGTAGGGAACCAATAACTAAACCGATCAAACTCCATAACAGAATTGAACGCAGCCACTCTTGCGCCGTAATAGAATCCTCCTGTAGAGAACTATCCACCTCCATAATAGGAAATTCGCTAAATTCGGGTCGTTGGCGAGCCTGAGATGTCAGTATTTCTATGAGTATTTTTGTGACCGCTTGCGCTGATTCTGGTTCAGGATGGGTAATAGATAATCTTAGTGAGTCTTTTTCGGTTAAAACCTGATCGGTTAGGATGTCCACATCAATAATTGGTGCTTTGCTTAAAGAAAGGGAGCGAGCTATTTCAGCGATAATTGACTCACTAGACGCAATATTTGCGTATTTATTTAATATGCTTTCCGTTTGTATAATATCATTATATTCTTCAGAAGTATCTGAAGAAGTAAAAAGTTGCAATGTTGTAATTGCTGAGTATTGTGTTTCTGCTAGCATATAGTTCGTAGTTATAAAAATAACCGGAATCAGGATGCATAGGAGCACAATCCACTTTCGACGCGCTAATAACGCTAGAAAGTTGGGTAAATTCATTTTTGGTTCCCCATTTTGAGAGTTAGTGAAATTTTAATAATATCGTTCTCTCCATTCTCGATACATCTACTAATAAAGTCAAGGTTAATCTTCTTGTTTTTTCGATATTCACCGCGACAATTGACTTATTAACTTAAAATAATCAGATTTTATAGTTATATACAGTTTGCTCTAACGCATGATTTATATAACATTTGGGGTAAACAATACTAAGTACAACGATGGGTGAGAATTTTTACCGGAGAAAAGATCGGTGAAATTGCTTCCATCTATGAGCGCTCGCGGCACACCTGCTAAGACTACTATTGAGTTCCCCAAAAAAGTTCTGTCCCGCTCGGCTGAGTCTGGTCGAAGTCATCTCGGTTCTTTGAAATGTGTTACAGAACTTTTCTAGATAAGTATAGCAAAACCATCAAGCGACTTCTCGACCAAATTATGAACAGACATAGAATCTCATCGGAGAAGAAAATCCGTCAAATTTTAGCACCATTGGCACGACACTTTTGACATTATACTTTATATGACGAATAGTTATTTAGAAAGTTTATTACATCTTGCTGACTAATGAAATTGCTCAGAAAAACAATATTACAAATAAAGCAGCAAAACCATAAGAGAGGAAGAAATCTTTATGCAAAGAGAGCAATTACCATACAATATTCATGGTAATTGCTCTTTACTTGGATATTCCGCTCGCACCAACTTGGCATGAGAATAATGCTTGATTCACCACATCAAAAACTTACATAAATCTATATATACAGAGTACGGCCATAGATGAGAAGAATTTAGCCATGTGTATCTAAACGATTGGTTATCGTCTATAAGTTTGTGCGGTATATTAACGATTATGCTGTAGCCATTGCAGGCATAAACTCGTAAATTGACTGAGCAACATATGCTGCTTGCTCATCGCTAAGCTCGGGGAACATTGGCAATGACAGAATCTGCTTTGCATAGCTTTCCGTCACGGGGAAATCCCCTAACTTATATCCTAATGACTTGTGTGCTGGCTGTACATGTAAAGGGATGGGATAATGAATAACAGTAGAAATATTGCGTTCTTGTAAATGTGCCTGTAATTCATCGCGTCGATCGGTACGAACCACATATAAGTGATAAACGGGTTCGGTCCCTTCAGCTTCAACAGGTAAAATCAATCCGCTATCAGCTAATAGTTGATTGTAGCGTTTTGCATTATGGCGGCGGGCAGCGCTCCACTCATCTAGATGGGTTAACTTCACACGTAAAATAGATGCCTGAATTGTATCTAGACGTCTGTTATACCCGATCATATCGTGATAATATTTCTTGACCGAACCATAGTTACGCAACATTTTTAATTTAGCACTAATCTTCTCATCATCGGTTACAATGATCCCCGCGTCTCCATATGCACCAAGGTTCTTGCCTGGGTAGAGACTAAATGCAGCCGCATGACCGATGGAACCAACACGCTTTCCATTATATAATGCGCCGTGTGCTTGTGATGCATCTTCAATCACAATGAGTCCATGTTTTTCTGCAATTTCCATGATCGGATCCATATCAACAGGATGACCGTAAAGATGTACGGGCATAATTGCTTTGGTCTTTGGCGTTACAGCTGCTTCTACCAATGTAGTATCGATCATATATGTTTGTGGATCCATATCAACCAATACAGGTGTCGCACCTGTAAATTCAATGGCTAAGGTGGTAGCAATAAACGTATTTGCAACTGTTATTACTTCATCACCGGGGCCAATATCATAGGCGCGCAAAACCAGTTCTAGAGCAGATGTACCTGAATCGCAGCCGATCCCATACTTCACATTACAGTAAGCAGCAAACTCCTCTTCAAATTTATCAACGTTCTGCCCCATAATGAAATCACACTTTTGTAACGTACCAACAATTTCCGGCATTACTTGCTCTTCGATTGATGCAAACTGTGCCTGTAAATCAACAAACGGCACAGAGGAGATTTTTGTTGTTTCTGACATTATAAATATAACCTTAATGATTAGCTCATCAGAAGCTACTGCTTTTTTAAGACGAGCGACTAAATTATTACTACTACTATTATTATATTTCTGTAAACTGCGTATTATGCAGCAACTGCGTTTGAAATTGTATTCGTGGTAATATTGTGCTGTTCGTCTAATGATTCTAACAGAACTGGTGTTCCGTTTTGCTGCATAGAGCGGTCAATTCCGGCCATTACTCGAACAACTTCTAAACCGGCTTGCCCATCAGTCAATGGTGTTTTGCCGCTCTCAATGCAATCGATCAGATGGTTACATTGATTTTTTAGTGGCTCACTAATTTGTACTTTTGGACTAAAAATGTCTCCATCGCGTATCAGAAACTGATGTTCACCGTAACTGGATGCCTCGTTCGGTGTAGGTGCAACACCCTTCTCAAAGATCTTAACACGTTCCAACGCATTTAGATCATCGAACACAATTCGCTTATCGCTACAGACGATAACTAGTTCGCGTACTTTATTTGGATCTACCCAACTAACGTGAATATTAGCAACAACGCCGCTTGGATACCCAAGTGAAACAAATCCTGCATCCTCATTCTTGCCTCGCAGTGCGCAAACACCAACAGCACTTACCCACGTGGGACTTTCTCCAACCAAATGATTGAAAATGGACACATCATGCGGGGCCAAATCCCATAGAGCATTGACATCGTGTCGGATAGGACCCATGTTTGTACGGCGAGAATAAAGATAGTAAATTCCGCCACTTTCTGGCTTCTTTAAATGATCCTCGATTTTTGCAATTGCCGAGTTATAGAGAAATGTGTGACCAACCATTAAAACGACATTATTTTCTTCTGCTACCTGAATCAGCATTTTTGAGTCGGCAACATCTGTAGCCATGGGCTTTTCGACTAATACATGTTTACCAGCTTCCAAACATTCACGCGTAACTGCATAATGAGTCGTGGCACCAGTACAAACAATTGCTACATCCACACCATCCATTTGTAATGCATCATCTAAATCTGTTGTTACTGCTATACCGTTAAATCGCTCACTAATTTCGCGTAAGCGCTCAACGCGCTGATCACAAATCGTCACAATTCGCGCTCTTGGGAGTTCATCAAAAACGCGAACGTAATTAACACCCCAGTAGCCACAACCAATAATTGCAACACCAATTTGACTTGTCATTATCAAACCACCACCTTTCTGTTTTTTATAAAACTTATGTATCGTTTACTAAAGAATCATTTAGTAAAGCATTCATTCATCCACGTAAGTCTTAAATTATCTTATAAATCTTAATGCACTAAATAGTATGCCGCTTCAAAAAAACATATGTTTGCAATCCGTGAAGAGAACGCCTGCTCTGCATATGCTTATTTTTCTAGAATGGCCTTCTCTCTTCTGAACGGCACTTCGGCCCGCAATAGCAGCCGGTATAGTTTATAAAGGGTCTTTATATCTTGTTTATTTTATATCTTGCATAATAGAGCAAACTTATACGCACGAAGGCGTCTTATATTCTTCATACAAAGATGCATTCACTTTCAGTTATTATCTTTCATCGATGCAACAATTGTGCGAAATAACTACTACTTAGAACTTTTATGCAGTTTGCATCATATCAATGTTTGGTATAAATGGTCATTGAACAAAATGATGATTACGCACGACATTTAATGTAGTTATCAAATTGGCTCATTGAGGATTGAAATGCTTTTATCATTATCTTTATCCACGACAAAAATGAGCCAATTCGGGGGAAATGACGAGCAAAACTTTCTACGTCACAGATTATTCCTACTATTTTATTATAGATAAAACAGTTTTATTCGATGTGACAATTACCTGTTAAACAAACCAAGCTTCTTAAGGGCAACATTCTTGTTCTGAGCGCGCATATAGGCAGCGTAATGTGCCTATTTCGTGAAGAGAAAATTTTGCCTTATCGATATGTGTTTCTCTCTCAACAATGAACTAGAACGGAGCGTGCTTACTGTAATAATTAATAGTTACTTACACAAAAAAAATGCGCCTCTGTAAACAGAAAAGCGCACTTTTTATAAGAGATTTTGTCCCTTCGTAATATTTCGGGGCGCAGGTGGCGTAAGCTGCGCCATCTGCACTTTAGATATTGAGATGGGACAAAAGTTTAAACCAAAGCAGAGATTTGTTTAGGATCGTTCCAAAAAAATAAGTGCCCATAACCCGTGGGTGTCATATTTTCTAATGCGGCATCCATTCAAAGAGCCGACGTTAGAGAACACTTTCTCTGCATATATGTATCTTGTTGAATGGTGCTGGGCCTAAACAACACGGCTCAACTGGGAATTCATATCGTTGACAGAGTGCAAGGCGAGATATCCACTGTGGCTGGTTTCAAGGTTACCAAAAGGAATCCCCAAGAATCTAAATATCACTACATAAGCAAAACAAAATAGAATGTTTCCTAGCGATTTACAAGCGGTATGTATATAGTGGGAAAATTATTCTTATCTATTGCTGGTGAATCATGCCCAGATTGATTGATCTCACTTTCGAACCCTGCTGCAAAATTTTGGTTAATCTCATTAGCATCCAGCGCTTGACAATAAACAGCAACAAGATGATATACACCCAACCAGCCACGTTCTACAGTCAGTTCATTAGCCAAAGCCAACTTGTATTCGCGGTTCCAGTTTGTAAAAAGTCCACTGCGTGATCCGTTTACAGTCAGCACACCATCGACAAAAAGAGCGGAAGCACCAGATGCGTCAAGCGTATAAACAATATGCATCTGCTCAGCATCTACCATATTTGCACCCAAAACTGATGAGGGCATACCGTTTTGATTTGTAGAAGAAGCGCGAACTCTTACCTCAAGATTCGCCCCATCTTGTCCTAACGTAAAATTTCGGCTACTGGCATCTTGCGAAAGCGTGATAATGCGCGCTGGACCACTCTGTGTTTGATTAGCCGGTGTAATCCAACTTTCAATTGTTAATGTTTGTGATGCTTGACAAGCATCTATAATGTTTGTTGCTGACTCTTCGGAAGAAATTAAAGTTGGTGAATTAACAGACAAACCCGTTGCCGACCAACCAACCGCATTTACATCTCGGATGATTAAATCTAATGGACTGGCGCTACCGGATCGGTCATAGATGCGATCCCCGTTCCCCTCTTGGAATGTATAGAGCACTTGTAAGCCAGCGGCAACACGCTGTACTGCGGGCGCAACCGCCGTTGCGGTCGGTCGAGCTAAAACGACTGTACCAATTGGTGCCGCTTCAGTTGCAAAGGCAGAAGGAGTGGCCGCTACTTGCGGGATAACAGTATTTGTTGGCATCGGTATGCTATCCTCGGTTGGTTCGGCCGTCAATGTTGCGGCTACTGTTGGGGGCACTGTTGAGGTTGAAGTAGCTGGAATATCTGTGGGTGAAATAGCTGTGGTTGGAACAGGTGTCACAGTAGTCGATGCCACGGTTGGCTCTGGTTGTGACGATGTCTCAATCGGGAGTTGTTCAAAGCTTCCTTGATATTTTGCCACGGCAAGTTGAAATGAGCGTATGGGGTCATATCGTTCAGGTGCCCAAGCATAATCTGCTGCCGTTCGCCATGAAATTCGTGCGGTATCCTCTTTCGTCGTTACTAATGGCAAAAATGCATAGCCAGAAATTAGTGTGTTATCTAAAACCTCTCGATAAAGGGGTGCAATATATTCACCTGCACCATCTACTTCATAAGCATAAGCAAACTGGTTATCCCATACTACATGGCGACGGCCAGTCAATCGAACCATAGCCTGTGCGTCCTCAACAAACACAACGGTCGAAATCATTTCGATCTCCGCTGGCAGCGCGCCTAACTCTTGTAGATAAATCTCTTCATTGCTGCCCAAATTGCCAACGAGATCATAATAAAGGGGTACAACCATTAATGTACTGTCGGGACGAGTAGAAATAAACCGCTGATAAATTTCATTTGTAAAATAGTAATGTGCTTGCCCCAAATTATTGAATCGATCAGCATCTGAGCCAATTAACTCATCTTGGTTTGTATAACGTAGATCATCGAAGTTTAATCCAAAATTACGTACACCCAATGCATATAAATCTTCAAACTTATCGACGAGCAAATTGATCTCTGTATTAGATGAGTATGTTGTGGCATCATTCGCCGTAGCACCGCGTGGGCCAAGCGACATAAAGCAATCAACATTGTTCGCTGCACACTTACCCATCCAGCTAGAAATTGTCGAACGCTCACTTGATGTGAATGATTCTCGCCACTTATACTGCATTTTTTGGTTTAGATACGAACCTTGCGACCAAGCAAAGTTAAAATTAGCCTCTTGAAAACGCTCCATAATTTGAGATGAATTAAACCACCCCGCTGAAGCAATTGCTCCCCTCCGGCTGACTGTAGGTGGATCATTCGGATAGCGTTCGACTCCACTTAAATTGATTGCAGGCTCCCCTCTCAATGTAAGCATAAAGTCGTCCACAAGCAGCGCGCCAGATGTTTGACTGAGACGAACGCTTAACCGCATATATGAGGCGCCATAGGGTGTGGTGAATTCGCCATTCATTTTCTTCCAATCAAAGGTGCCCGAAAAGTCTGCTAACACGTATTTACGAATTTGGCTTTTGTCGCTGCGATAGGTGTGTAGAGAAATTGATGCTCTGCGATCTCCAGAAGGATGAAGAATATTCTCTGCTTTTGCCATCAATGAAAACGTTAACAATTGTTTGGGCGTAACCGCAAAATAATCTGTTGTTAGCACTGCCCCATCACTCTGCACAGAAAGTAACGCGCTACCATTTTGTAATGTTACATTGTCCGATACCACCCACTTAGTTAAACCGCTATTAAAGCTAGGATTTGCCAGAATGTTTTGATTAGAAGTTGCCGCAAAAGTAGATTGCGCACTTGGTTGCAATGCAGCAAGCAAAAAGAGTAGAATAAATGAAAAAGAGACGGTCGCTCTTACACAAAACCATTTGGAGTTTTTTCCTCTTTTTGATGTCGTGGAAAGCTCAAAGTAATTTGAATTTGTGGCAATTAGTATTTGTTTTAACATAACCATTCCTTGGGGACTTCAAATAAATATATAATGTCTTAACGCTAGCGTACACAAAAGCCTAATTTTTGAGACCCCCAAAAACGAGTGTATGCTATCAGAAACTTGTAATAACTTAAGCAATTCTTCAGTGCTATAATTTTTATTATAACAGCATTAAGTAGATTGTAATCTTAGACAAATTTTTGGATAAAAACTCTCAGACCTTACATTATTTGCCTCTTCGACTCACTACATTATCACATCCTCGCTGCATCAACGCACTCACGGCACAAAGCATCAGTCCAAAAAGATTTTTAATTACCTCTTTTCTTGACAGCTAGCCTTATAGACCATTTCAAAAACAAACAGAGCGCATGGCCGTGAGTTAATCCAGAAAATAATTATACGGATTTAAGTGGTTTTCTGGATTAGCCCAAAACCCTTTTTCATTGCACTAAATACTCCACCATAGCATATATTCCGCAGCGGCATATGCTGACAATTTTTGCTTAGGCAGATTAGCAAACTAGTTGGTAAAAAAAATGGCAAGTTGTTGCTTAGTGCAATCTATCTGCACGGTTAGGCCATTCCAAAAAATAAACTATACAGTCTGGCCGCAAGTTAAATAAATCCGTGCTTATTGATCATCTGAGTCATATCAATATAGCGTAATGTTCAATGTAGAGTATTACTCTATATTGATAGAGCCACATAAAGAACTAGATGGCATGTTGAAATACCAGATTCCCGACTTGAACACAATTTCGAGAATCATCCGTGAGAGCCGTTGATCGTGGCTGCTCATCTATCAGTTTGTCGAAATCAAATTGCCGACAGTTTACACGATACCCTGTTTGACCATCTCGATTATAGCGCTTCCAGCCGAAAATGGCTTTACATGTTTTGGTTAATATACGTTCGGTTGGCGAAAGATATTGATGCATGTCAAGATAAATAATGGTGGACAATGTTGGCACCAACTGAATAGCCCGCTCAATGTTCTTCCAAATTGTATTGGATGCACAAGGCTTAACTGTTACGAGGACTTTTGTTTCGGCAGCTCGCAAAACAGAGGACATTGTACGCCAATCTGTTTGTGGATCAATTGGGGTAGCAATACAGACCGATGTAGCCGCTTTTGACGCAATGTAAAAGTGAGGAACGGGCGGCAACACAATTGAAATGGTATCGCTAGATATATCTGTCAATGCAGAAAAAACTTTTGATGTTTGTGCTACTTTTCTACTATATTCGTTGCTGTTCGATTCCTCAAAGACGTAGCAAGACGTTAATGGGTGACTAGTTATCATAGCAAATTCCTTATATATTAGCTCTATTGTAGATGAGCAAGATCAGTATGTCATCGAGTACGTATCTGGCAGCGCTACAGGGGTAACATTTTCCTATCTATTGGATTAATAGATGTGCTGCCGCGAGATACAGAAGACGGGATATACAAGAAAGGTTATCATGGAACCAGAGTTTATACAGAGCGCGATGATCACCCTATATATGCGGCTGTGCAACGGTCATTTTAGCGTTTAACAATAGTTTAACCCGCCGCATAACCCGCCGCATAGTCAACTGTATGGAAACGCATTTCCATCGGGGCGATATAGAGGTACGGTATATTATGCGCCTACGAGTTCGCTCGTTAAACTTTGGACTTTCTACCAGATCTGACAGAGTAAGATAATTTTCAGCAGCTTTGTGTATCTTCTCAATATTTTGGGGTGCAGAGAGCGCAGGCTGAGCTTTGCAGTGGGCACTTTGCCGAAATGAAGCCAAGCGGGCACCGCTATTTTTAGGACAGTCTAATATGTTTTAAGAAGATACAGTTTTGTTTTAAACATTTATGTTATTAGCGTTGCAAAATGTGGGAGCATTTGTTGTGGGTATAAGAAGTAGAGTTAACGTTTTCGTGTGATAAAAGTGTTATGGAAGAGGAAGAAAGCATGACCATTGCAAATATCCTACCAAGCCAAAGCCTAAAGAAAAATAGACCTATCGAAAAAACTGATCCTGCTGTTGACGAACAACTTCATCATTATACATCGCCGCATAGAACAAACCAGAACGATAATGTCGACAATATATTAAAGAATGTGGTTGCAATTATCCCCGCATTCAACGAAGAGCGATTTATTGGCAGCGTTGTGATCAAGACATTGCAACATACGGACACAGTGATCGTTATTGATGATGGATCCTCGGATTTAACCGCCGAGATTGCCGAAATAGCTGGTGCTATTGTCATACGGCAGGGGACAAACCAAGGCAAAGGTGCAGCAATAGATGTTGGGTTTCGACATGCAAAAAATCTGAATCCCTCTGTGATTGTAATGTTAGACGGAGACGGTCAACACGACCCGGAAGAAATTCCGGGCGTGATTAAGCCTGTGTTGCAAGATCAAGCCGATATGGTGATTGGATCACGTTTTCAGGGCACCGAGTTGCATGTACCGGCATGGAGACAGGTTGGACAACACGCCTTAACATGGGTCACAAATGTAACAACAGGCGTGCAATCTACAGATTCACAAAGTGGGTTTCGTGCATTTAAAACTGACGTGATCGATACATTTAATGTGCGCAGCGATGGCTTTGCGGTTGAATCTGAGATGCAATTTTGGGCACGTAAAGAAAACTTACGTGTAGAAGAAACACCAATAAACTGTCTCTACGAAGAGAAAGCCAAGCGCAACCCAGTGACGCACGGCATTGAAGTACTAAACGGGATTTTTAGCCTTGTAAGTGAGATGCGCCCACTTTTCTTCTTTGGAACGGGTGGGCTTATCATAGCCATTCTTGGTTCTGCGGGCTGGTGGTGGGTAATCAAGATTTTTTCCCAGACAAATGAACTAGCACTTGGATATGCACTACTATCGACGCTCTTTATTATCGTGGGTGTAACTGCCCTCTTTCAGGGTGTAACGCTCAACACACTGCGTAAAATTATGCTTCAAATGTCTACAGAAATGGCAGAAGAGATCGGTCGTTCTAATCATAAGCAGGCACAATTTACTCAAGCATTAGATAGAGCCACAATAAAGGCGGAACAAAGCGAAGTTCAATCTACAAATCTATCGTCAACTGGTGCCTAATTGAATTCTACTATAAATCAGCCTTTATGTAGCGTTATTATCATTTCGTATAATAATGATTCAGATCTGTCAGATTGTCTAGATGCGGTATATACACAAATCTATCGGAATTTTGAAATTATTCTTGTAGACAACGCATCAACAGATCGAACAGCAGAAATTGTTGCTGCCTATCAAGAGATTTACATTGCTGCAGACGAACCGCAACTCACGCTCGTCTCACTAGACGAAAACCGGGGATTTGCTGGCGGCAACAATGCTGGTGCAGCTGCTTCTGCTGGCTCAATCCTTGTCTTTCTCAATCCCGACACAATTGCAAAGCCGGACTGGCTGGGCGAATTGATCAAGCCGCTCAACTCCGCACTAGGCCCGAAGTTAGCGGGCGTGCCAAGCAACATCAAAAATCCTAAAGCCACAACAGGGCTGACAACCTCCTGCATTTTGTTGGCAGATTCTCCACAGTTGATCAACACCTGCGGAAATTCAATCACGTGGACGGGACTAACTTTTTGCCGTGGGCTAAACAAGCCACAAACGGAATGGGGCAAAGGCGGGACAGTTGCTGCGGTTTCTGGTGCAGCATTTGCTATACCCCAATCACTTTATGCTGAGCTGGGCGGTTTTGATGAAAGCTTTTTTATGTATTTTGAAGATACAGATCTGTCGATGCGAGCGCATTTGGCGGGATATACAATAGAGTATGTTCCCACATCCCAAGTCTATCATCGCTATATATTCAAGTTTAGCCCACAGAAAATCTTCTACCAAGAGCGTAATCGCTGGTTTACCATGTTCAAAGTATTGCGGATGCCAACCCTTGTTCTCTTGATGCCAGGCTTCCTAATCGGTGAATTGATAGCATGGTGCTATGCTGCAATCAATGGAAAAGAGCATCTAATAGCCAAAGTAAATGGCTGGCAATGGTTATGGAGAAATCGAGCACAGGTGCAGCAATTGCGTAAAAAAACACAATTAGCTCGCAAGTCAACTGACCGCCTATTGCTGCGCACTTGGTCGGCACGAATCAACCTAAGCGGGACTGTACCAGACTCAATTGTTGCGCCATTAGAAGCAGCCGTCGCCCTACCACTTACTCTCTACGGGCGTATCTGTCAACAAATAATCGTATGGTAACGGTACATCACATGAAAATTTGTTTGGTTTGTTCGCATGGTGGTCATATGACTGAGATGATGCAGGTCTTAGATGCTTTTGAAAAACATGAAAAGATTCTGGCGACCTATCACAGCAAACGAGAGATAAAAATTGCTGGGGTTTCTAACGTCTATTTGACAGAGAACATTGGCGCGAGTGTACCGCGTATGCTAGCTGCCTTTGGCTGGGCATTGACCATTTTACTGCGCGAGCGTCCAGACGTAATTGTGAGCATGGGATCCGAGATAGCGCTTCCCTTTTTTTACTGTGCATGGTTATTCCGCATCAAGACAATCTTTATCGAAAGCTGGTGTCGGGTCGACAATCTGTCTCAAACTGGACGACTAGTCTATCCCGTTGCGACTGAGTTTTGGGTACAGTGGCCGCAGCTATTAGATTCGTGCGGTTCTAAAGCAGAGTACAAGGGAGCCGTAACATGATTTTGGTTACGGTTGGGACGCACGACCAAGGTTTCAATCGGCTTGTGCAAGCGATGGATCAGCTTGCGGAAAAGGTAGACGAGCCGGTAAAGATTCAGCGAGGAAGCTCTACTTATCAGCCAATCCACGCAGAAGAATTTCGGTACGTAACCAGTGAGAAGATCTCACAGCTATATGACGAGGCAAGGGTGGTGGTGAGCCATGCCGCAGCAGGCAGCATCATTTTGGGGTTTCGCAAGAGGCGACCATTAATCATCGTGCCGAGGCAGGCTATCTTTGATGAGCATATTGACGATCACCAAATGCAGCTTGCGCGTGCCTTACACGAGCAGCAGCGTGCAATTACCGTTTATGATCCACGGCCCCAGACGCTGCACGAGGCAATCAAACGGGCAGATGCGCTGCACAAAAGCCACAGTCAAGCAGAAAATAAAGAGTTGGGGCAGTTAGTACAGGCGCTAAAAGAGCAGATTGAACAATGGACCTAGAGCCTTCGATACAAACTTTTCTCGTTCTATTAAATTTGGTGGGAATGTCCAATATTTAGCAAGCGAGTTGTAGGTGCGTGATATATCGTGCCCGGCATGGTTAACGGAAACATCATCTCAGGCACGATATATCACGCACCTACAGGTTTGAATCGTCCTTTTTCGAACCAATTGATATCCCACCAAATCTGACAGAATTAGAATTTTTCAATATCTCGCAAATAGACAATAACAAATAGACAGTAACACGTCTAAATTTAGGCAACAACAATAATGCGTATTTGTATGATCCTATCAACACCGATTCCTCCACAAGAGGGGATCGGTTTTTATGTATGGAATTTAAGCCGTCAATTAAAGCAGCTGGGACATGATGTTCTTGTTGTGACACGCGGTGGTTCTAACGAAAAAGAGGAAGAAGAGATTGACGGGATCCTGGTCTTGCGACCAGCATTTTTCCCGATATATCCTTTCCATGTCAGTATACACGGGCGCTTCGTTGATCAGCTTCTACATAAGCTAGGTGACAATATCGACCTAGTGCATTTGCATACGCCGCTCGTTAAAGCACCAAATGTAACAAAGCCAGTTGTGGTAACAGTCCATACGCCGATGAAGAGTGATACCAAAGCCGTTACGATAGATAGCGTAATTGGTCTCCTTGTAAAATTACAGGCTCCATTCAGCTTTAAGATAGAGCAATCTCTTTTTGATCGAGCGAATTCATTGACGGCAGTTGCACATAGCGTTGCCGACGAGATGGCTGCATACAACATCGATCCAGCAGAGGTAACCGTGTTGGGCAATGGCGTCGATACGTCTCTTTTTTATCCAACATCGATGGACCAAGATAAACGGCTCATTACACCAAATCCGTACGCATTGACAGTCGCTCGCCTAGCGCCGCGCAAAGGGCTTGCGGATCTAATCGAGTGTGCCAACATTGTCGTAAAAGAGCATCCTACTTTCCGCTTTCTCATTGCGGGCACTGGTCCAATGGAAGAAAAATTGCGCAGCCAAATCAAACGCCACAAGCTAGAAAAAAATGTCGTGCTGCTTGGTCATATTAGAAATCGTACGCGCCTAATCGAACTTTACCGAAATGCAACCATTTTTGTCCATCCAGCACATTATGAAGGGTTGCCAACGGTATTGCTCGAAGCAATGGCTTGTGGCTGCCCAGTTGTGACAACCGCCGTAAGCGGTGCGCTGGACGTTATTCACCATCGACAAAACGGGCTGTTGGTTACGCCCAAAATTCCGTCCGAAATTGCAGCGGGCATAATTGAATTGCTCGAGAATTCGGTGCAGGCAAAGAAACTTGGGCAGGCGGCAGTAGAGACGATTGAAGAACATTACGCATGGCAGATTATTACGCAAGGCTACTTGAAAGAATACGAAAAATTTATTAATGTACAGAAAATGCTGGTTGGCGTTTCTACCCTCAATAATATACAGGCTTTAGTATGAAAAAAGTCGCCGAAAATGATCTTACAGTCGAACGAACTGCTACGTGTACGAGCACTCTTTCGACTAAACAATCGGATGCTCGAACAGACGCTTTTTTAGATGTTTTTTCCAACGAACTTCAAAGGAAGTCTCACAAAATTTGCCTAATAAGTAGCGGCATGATTGAAAAGAATATTCGTTTGCAGCCGTGGCGATATTTGCATGAAACAGCGCAACAGCTCATCCAACAGGGACACCACGTAACAGTCTTAAGCGACGGCAATAACGCTGAAAATCGCTCTAAGGATTTTGATGAGGATATAGTAGCAGGGTTGCCTATTCAGCGTTTGCCAAGTGTTGGCCGCTCTCGTATTTATTTTCCTCGCCTTATCGGTGGCAGACGGGGTTCCAATAAGGCGCTAACCAAGGCGATAGAGACGATTAATCCGGACATTATTCTGTGGCACGTAGGGATTACAAGTTTTCTGCATCAACAAATAGGTGGCTGGCCCGATGTCCCCGTTATTGGGGTGTTGACTAGCCCGATGTACGAGCTTGCAGATCTGTGGCGGATGGGTGTACGAAAAATTATCAAGAATCGGGATCTAAGCGCCATGCATGTAGCCGGGACACTTCTCCCAAGAAAAATCATCACTTCTGTGCTTAATAGCGGCAAGTTGGAAAAAGTGGTTGTGCAAACTCAAACCATGCATAAGCAACTTCTGGCGTTAGGCGTACATCAGTCACGGATCGCGGTAATTGCTCCGGGGGTGGATAAAGAGTGGTTTCGTACTGTACCTGATTCTGCATCTGGTTCTGCATCTGGTTCTGAGCCTGATTCGTCACATGCGTTACGTTGCCCTAAGATTGATGAGAGCCGCAAAACGCTCGGCTACGGTTTTGCCGATAAGGTGATACTTTATTACGGATCACCCGCACCACTGCGCGGGCTACATACATTAATTCGAGCAACCGAGATAGCGCATGAGCAAGACAAATCAATCCGGCTGCTTGTTCTGAGTCGTCGTCATGCCGATCAGTTAATGAGCGAAGATGAGGAGCTGCGCGCGCTGCTCAGTCGTAGCGATATCCAAGCGTACACACAGATTGTCGACGGCTTTCTGGAGCCAGAGACTCTGGTAGAATTTGTTGCAACGGCGGATATTGTTGCATTACCCTTTGAACTTGTGCCGTCGGACGCACCACTAAGCCTGCTTGAATCAAAGGCGCTTGGCAAACCAATTGTAACTACGAATCTAGCCTGTTTGCCCGAATTGGCCGCAGGAGGGACGCACTATATTGCCGAGCCATCAGATGCAGTTTCATTAGCGCAGGCACTGCTCCAAGCTGTGGCGGATCTGCCAGCATCTAGAACAGAAGACGAACGCAGTCACACAGGATCACAGCAACTCGCATCCAGCGCAGTGACTGAACATGAAACACCACTTCGTAGGTGGGGGAAAGTAGGAGAAGAATGGTCTCATCTCATCCAAACTCTATAGGAGCACGAACGCTAAAACAGCGGATTTTAAAACGTGGGCGCTTTATTTACATTACCGGCTGCGACGGGACAGGCAAGACGACACAGGCTGCGTTGATGATGCAAAGGTTGCGGAATCTGGGCGAAGATCCGCTGCATCTATGGTTGCGTTTTCCGTTTTTGACATCGGTTCCATTGCTAGCCTACGCACGCTGGCGCGGCTATAGCTATTACGAAGAGATTATCTCCGAAACGGGCAATCTCATTCGACACGGCTACTGGGATTTTGATAGATCGTGGTTGTTGCGCATATTTTTGCCTTGGTTCCTTTTGATCGATGTAGCAATTGCTGCTGTGCGTAAAGTTTACTGGCCGATTTGGTGTGGCGAGACGATTGTATGTGAACGCTTTGCCATTGATACAATGATTGATCTATCGGTAGGATTAGCGGATCCAGACTTTATACGCAAAGTGCCCGGAAAGTTGTTTCTGCGGATTGTTCCTGATTTAGAAAGCGTTGTACTACTTGATCTCTCGGAGCAAGAGGCGCGCAGTCGGCGCGAGGATTTGGTGAGCGATCAGCGTTTAACTCAGCGGCTTAGCAGCTATCGCGAAGCAGCCAAGATTGCAGGGCTAACGATGGTTTCAACTGATCGTTCAATTGAGCAAGTCTTTGATGAAGTTGTGCGCCGAATAAGGATAAAATAAGAGATAAACAACAATGAGCAAATCAGCGACTGACGTAAACTACTATAAAATATCAGATTCACGCTTCTTGCAGCCGCTCTTGCGCAGTCTCCTTTTTGCACTGTTGATCCACTGGACATTTCAAGGAATGCTCTACATGGATCGCACAGAGCGCTGGTTTAAAATGGCATTTACCGGCATTACTACGTCAATTTGTGTGGCACTATTTCTATGGCTAGGTATCTTTGAAAACAGTACGATTCTGAGCAGAGTAGATAACCCATTTGTGCCTCTGATTTTGAGCTTTGTGACGGCGCTACCGATAGCGCATACGCTGAACTTTTTATTAAATAGCCAGATCCCGGTGGTGCTCAAACATTATCGACTAGTTCAACATTCGCATGAAAATTGGGAAGCATATGCAAACGGCGTCATTGACCAGGCAAATCAATGCCAGCACTTTGATTTTATTGCAGCCTACGGCAGCCTCTCTCGTAAGCAGTGGTCGCCTTCTTCGGATCTTGATCTGCGCGTGATTCGCAAAGCTGGTTTCTGGCACGGGTTATGCGCCTGCTGCTTTGTAATGAGCCAGCGTACGCGCGCATTGGTGAATCGGTTTCCGCTAGATATTTACATTTTAGATGATGCCAAATCATTACAAAAACTGCGTTCCGATGAGGAAGCGATCATCTATTTTCAAGGAGAAAGTGGGAGGCAAAGTGGGAGTGAAGATATGCTAGAGGATTGGGCGGCTCGGCAAAATGGATCGCGTGCCGCGCTTCAACAAAATGTGGATGCGGCTCACAATAAACCATCCATTTTATTCTTGCGTGGGGCCGACATCGATTCCGGCATCGGACAGACGGACTATCGCATTGCCTACGCCTTTCCCGCACTGGGCTACCAAACAACTTTGACATTACTCAGTCGACGCAGCAGCCGCGAAAGAGTAGACGGTGTCGACACACGCACAATTGCCACCCCTAATTTGCCAATTATCAAAGGGCTTTGGGCTAACTGGGCCACATTCTGGCAAATTATTCGAACCAGAGTAGACGTAATGGTCTGCAATCCGGGTATGTATCTTTGTGGGGCAGCATATAAGATAGTGCATCCTAAGACATTCATGGTGCTGGACGTGCGTACTGTACCAGTTGAAATTAAGGGCATTGGCGGTTGGGTGGCAGAGTGGCTTTTTACGTTGGCGGTTCAATCGCAACGTCTTAATGGGTTAAGCGTCATCAGTGAAGGGATCCGGCAGGATATTTTCAAGCGCTATCAAGCTGTACAGCATTTACCGTCAGTCATTTGGCGTTCTGGTGTGGATGAAAAGCTCTTTGATCCGACGCTATCGGGTGATGCGATCCGCGCGGCACACGGGTTAGAAGATCAGCTGGTTTTGCTCTTTCACGGTTCGTTAACGTTAACACGCGGGTTGGATCTGATCCCGCCTACGCTGGCACTATTGGCAGAAAAAGGAGTAGGCAACGTCAAGGCCGTTTTTCTCGGCGAGGGGCCAGCACTGGAGCCGTTACAGGCGCAAATAGCCGAACTGGGCGTCGAAGATCAAGTGCTATTTCTGCCGCCTGTTCCACATAACGAAGTAGCCAGATACGTTGCGGCAGCTGATGTCGGGTTGGATCCGCTGCCGGACAATCCGTGGTGGAATCACAGCTCGTCTATGAAGATCTATGAATATTTGCAGATGGGCAAGCCGATTCTTGCAACAGATATTCCAGCACATCGAAATCTGTCCGATGCGATTATTCTGTTTCCAGATGGAGATGTGGCTGCATTAACAGAGGAAATTCGTCAACTGACGCTTTTACCAAAGAGCGAACGCAATGAATTGACCTTGGTCGCGTTAACGGATGGCGCGCAAAATAGCTGGCACAAGCGAGCTGAGGCGCTAAGTAAATTTATTCAACAACAACTATCAGACAAATCATCAACCCCGGACCGTGGCTTTCAAAAGGAAGGCATATCTGTTGAACTAAAGAACGTTTAATGGTTGCCCCAGAAAATTTCTCTCCGATAAGCTGTTAGAGAATGCTCTTTCCACATTTTTGTACATTTGTCTTTCTGCTATGATCTAACACCACTAGGCCATATATCTACAACCCGTATAGCTATAACCCATATAACTACAAGTAGAAATGGGTAGCAGAAACAGCCTTTAGCAAGCAAGGGTCCAACATCGAAAAACGGTAAGATACTATGAAATTTAGACCAACTAAGATTCCAGATGTACTTCTAATTGAACCGACTGTCCATGGTGATGAACGCGGTTTTTTTATGGAGGTGTACGAAGAAAATAAGTTTGCAGAAGGTGGCATCCCAGACAAATTTGTGCAGGACAATTATGCTGGATCCAAGCAAGGAATCCTACGTGGGATGCACTACCAAATTTATCATGGGCAAGGCAAGCTAGTGCGAGCGGGGGCGGGCGAGATCTACGATGTTGCCGTTGATGTTCGACGCAACTCCCCAACTTTTGGACAATGGGTCGGCGCACATCTTTCTGCCGAGAATAGGCATCAGCTGTGGGTGCCGGTCGGCTTTGCACATGGCTATTACGTGCTAAGCGAATGGGCCGAAGTTTCGTACAAAGTAACTGACATTTACGTGCCAGATGCCTGTCGCTACATTGCGTGGGATGATCCGGCAATTGGGATCGATTGGCCTTTAGTTAATGGGCAGACACCAATTCTCTCAAAAGCAGATACCGACGCACCAACTATGGCTGAAGCCGATCTGTTTGAGTAGTCATTAAATTTAATAACCCCGTAGAATTTAAGAAGTGAAGTAAAAAAGATGAACCGTATGGGACAGATTGCCTCCATCGCACTGATGTTGGCGCTTTCCTGCCTGATTATTGGGTGGGCCAATAGCTATCCTGTTAGCCTTCGTGCAGCAGACGATTCTAACTTAGCGCATATTAGCTGGTTCTTTTGGATCGGCCTCTTCAGTGCGTATCCAGCACTCTTCTTTGTTGGGATCAATAGCAAACCAGGCGTTCGCGCCTTCTGTCTTATCATTTTTATGCTGCTCTTCTCTGCACATAAATTGCTCTATCTTCAAACCGGATCCGATACCGAAGTCTTTATTGGGTTGCTCGATCGGTTTAACGATACAGGCCTGCTAGACAGTGATGACAAAACGTACTACCAATGGCCGATTATGACCATTTGGGGGTTTCTGCTTCAACAGCTTTTTAGCGCAACCAGCGCCGAAGCTTATACGCTCTTTTGGGTTGTGTTGATCATTGGTTATGGAATTTCTGGCTACATCATCTTTCGAAAAGAAGAGTCGGATCTACCCTACGACTTTTTGGGCTGTACGCTTTATCTTATGGCGCTCTTCTGGTTCTGGGATTGGCAGGTCAGCGCGTACAACTGGTCGCTCATTCTTGTCTTTTCGATCTTGAGCCTGCTAAAGATAAACGGCTGGCCCTTCCGTTTCTTTATTATGACGGCATTTCTGTTGCTCACCTTCAGCCACGGAATGTTGAGCGTATGGATTCTGGGCATCGTTCCGACAACCATGGCGCTAGAGTGGTTGGTGACAAAAAAACGCCCCGGCTGGTCTACATTGGTCGTCACTTTTGTCATCATTCAGATCACGGTGCTGCTCTTCCACGCGCTGCGGTTGACGCGTCACATTGTGCTTACTTTTTCCAACTATCTAACATCGATTCTGGAACAGGAGCTATCATCTAGTACTCTAAACGCCTATGCGGCTGGTGCGGCAACACCACCTGCAAACTTCTTTGACATGGTTACAAAATGGCTTGCATGGGGGAACTTAGGATTGCTCTTTCTACTGCTTGGCATTGGCTTCATCGTACCGATTTGGCGTAGAGACTTTAACCTGCGCGATTGGAGCATCGCTGGTGTTGGTGTGGGCCACTTTGCGCTGGGCAACGTTCTGCCCCTGCTCGGGATCCGCGCGTTCAATATTATGTTTATCTTGCCCAGCCGCGGAATTGCAGCCGCCATGGAGGTGCAACGATTACGTGTCCCCGTTATGCTGCTCTTCTTAATCGCGTTGCTGCTCTTTCCGGTCAATCAGATTCGCACGCAGTTGAACAATCCACAGTATAATACGGTTCAAAACTTAGATGCAGCGCGCTTTTTGAGCGATATCGTTGAACGTAGATACGAGTTGGGTACGGCTACAACAGATGCAGATGCCAAAGTGCGTTCCACACAGACTAGCGTACTGGCCGATCAGGCACAGCTTTATTACATTACCAGCGCTCTACCTCAAGAGACAATCAGAACAATAAACCCACGACTTTCGCTACCCGAATCTGTTAAAGATGCTGAATTTACAGTCATCAATGCGCAACTAGAACACGAGCTATGGAAGCGTCTGTGGCCCGACAAGCAAACAATTCTGCAAGAATCTGAAACAGTGCGGTTTGATCGTATCTATGACTCGGGTACTAACGTCATATTTCAGCAGCAGAACTCGAATAGCATAATAGATGTTGTCTCTAAAGCAGAAGAGACCGGACTCTAATGATTCAATCAACAGTAAATCGGACGCGGTCGCTCTTACAAATATCGCTCCTTAATAACGCAACCTACTTAATTGCTCTCCAATTTGGCGTCTCGGCATCCAACATGATTTTTTGGTTGGTCGTGGCTCGCTGGTACCCGGCAGAACAAGTTGGCATTGCGACCACAGTCTTGGCGCTGGCGACTTTTCTCAGCGGCATCTCTAGCTTCGGTATGCCTGACGGCCTTGTCTACTATCTGCCAAAGTCCGAAACACCGCTGCGTCTGATTAACACAGTCTACAGCGTCTCGGCCGCGGGGGCACTAGTATTTGGTGCAATTTACGTTGCGGGGATTACTTTCTGGTCGCCCGATCTGCTGGTGCTGCAACAATCAACCATCAATATCCTGCTCTTTGTGTTTGGCACGATTGTGCTCAACGTGACGCAAGTGCAAGATATTCATTTCATTGCCGAACGCGTCTCCAAGCTAAGTTTCTATAAAGGGATCTGGTCGAGCCTGCTCAAATTCCCGCTTCTTTTGCTCGTCTTTCTGATTCCAAGCTGGCAGATCATTTTCGTTGCTATCATCGCTTCAACGCTGATTAGCGTGCTGATCTATACACGTCGGTTTCAGCAAACAGTGCGCACCGACTATATGCCAAGGCCCTCATTTGCGCCAAACATCTGGCGACCAATTATGCGCTATTCGCTGGGCAATCTTGTTGCAGACAGTATCTCTCTGGTGCCAAACTCAGTGCTGCCGGTGCTCGTCTTTAGCCAAATAAGTCCAGCCGCTAGTGCCTATTTCTTCATGGCGTGGACAATAGCCGGAACGCTCAGCGTAGTGGGCCGAGCGCTTGGTTCTGCGCTCTTTGCCGAAGGGAGCCATAACAAGCAAGACATCGAGAAAGATACAATGCGCTCCTTACTCTACGGCGCGCTGATCTTGATCCCAGGCGTGATTGCCGTAGCGTTTTTGGGCAAGCCGGTTCTATCGCTCTTTGGTCCAGAATATAGCAATAATGCCGCGCTGTTGACGACCCTATTGGCTGCATCGGCCATTCCACTAACGATTTATCGCATCTTATCGGGCGTGCTCAAAGGCCGAGAGCAGATCAAGCAGTTGACTTTTATAACTGTTATTGACGTTGTCCTGCACATTGGGTGTAGCGTTTGGCTCGTCTCCTCAATGGGACTTGTGGGGATTGGCATTGCCAAACTTTTGGCACACAGCGTCGCATCCATACTGGCTTTTATATTTGCGTTTCCCGAAAAGATGGGATTACGCTGCGCAAGCGCGTAAATGATTGGTGTCGATCCACAAATGTGGCGCGAGCATTTTCTAACAGTGAACGCAAAAGGGACGTACAAACGTAATGGGAGAGACTCGCATTACGCGAATGGGCTAAAGATGGCACCGTTTGTGGACACTTTTTTCTAATGCGAGACGTACTCAAGAACTTGGCGTTAAAGTATACCCTTGTGCGGCTGCACACTCATTTTAATGAACTTGCGTTGTAAGGCCATTCCAAAAAATAAAATATACAGTATGGCCGTAAGCTAAACTAGAAAACTGTTAAAATACGTATAATTATTTTTCTGGTTTAGGCTAACAGTTCACCTTGTAAGCCAGAATTTGCACAAAATGTCCAGTGAGCACGCTCTCGTGCGGATTCGTAGCCAAAATCATCGGGAACGCAGCCGCACTAATCGGTGAAACGATTAGGCATGCTCACTGTTCGGATAACCAGACAAGGTGAATTTTTACCTTTTTAAAAGCCCTCGAAATTTGGATCAAATAAGAAAGTTGAATAAAAATGAATATTTTAGCCCTCTACCCCGGATTGAATCCAAGCGTCAATGACGTTGCTTTTGCGCTCAACTATATTGCAGATGAACTGAGTCATAACATTACCGTGATCACCGCGCGCGAAAGCCAAACAAAAGCAGTGACAGATTCGCCCAAATACGAAGAGATAGGTAACTTGCACATCCATCGACCGTACAAAAGCTACACGCAAATGATTTGGTATCCCCAAATGCAGTCGGCAGCCGTCAAGCAAGTTGCCGCGGAAGTAAATCCAGATGTAATTATCTGCTCTCAAGAATACAACATGCGATTGGCGCGCTACATGCAGCAGAGTTGTGAACGTCTATCTACCAAACAGGGGGCGGGTAAAAAGATACCTATTGTGTTGATCACCGAGTTTGCTGGTCGCTTGGCCGACGGCACAATCCCAGGGAAATTATTGCCGACAGTCATGCCGATGTTGGGTGTGCCAATGTGGGGCAAAGCGTACTGGCGGTGGTTGCGCAAACACGCCAGCGAGATCATTACCTATGACGCGGCAGATATCGACCGGCTCGAACAACTTTCCGCAGGAGGAACAAAAGTTACCTACGTGCCGTGGTGCAACCAATTGCCGCCGGATTTTGAAAAACCTGCCGAGCGTCACAAGCGCATGTTCTACATCGGATCATTCTCTGCCTATAAAAACACAGATTCGCTTGCGTGGGTTGTTCCACAAGTTCTAGAAGAGACAGAGACGGAAGAAGTATTGCTAATCGGGCCGGGTGATACGCAAGTAGTAAATGATCTGATAGCCAAATATGGTAAAAAAATCCAGTACAAACCGGGCTGCTCTCGCATGGAAGCATTAGTCTATTGTGCTTCCTCATATTTTGCATTTACGCCATTAAACATTAGCTTTGGCGGCTTACTTGGCGATTCATGGGCGGTTGGCACGCCCGTTGTTTCGACGCCAGGCAGTACAAAACTGGAGGATAGCGTGAACGCACTGATTCCTCCTACGCAAGATGAAATGGGTAAAACCGTGCAGCGGCTCTACTCAGAGCCAGATCTCTATCGGCAGCTTCAAGCGGGCGGCGACTCGTATTATCAGCAACGCAGTGCATCCGCTGTTGGCTCGCAAATCGTAGCAGTTCTAGAGCGAGCAATCCAGCGCGCGGCCATTGCCGAGCCAGCACATATTGCGTGACGATATGTATCCTTTTGATATCGGGGGTGCAGATAGCAAAGGCTGACCTTTCACAGGGTGAAATGGTCGAAGCCAAGCGGTCACCCCCGATATTGAGAAGATACGACGATATTAAGTAAAAAAGTTTAAATGAGTACAAAACAGTGATAGTTCAATTCTTCAAACGATATACCGATCTAATCGTAGGTATCATCATCACCACCGCGTTCGCCCTAACCGCGCTTGCTCCAGAATCGACCTTTGTATTAAATACAATAAATATCATGTTTGCCCCACTGTTTTTAGGATTTCTCCCTGGGTATGCACTTGTTTCGACAATGTATCCAGCTAAGGTAGATGTGACAACCTCGGTGCGCTATGTTTTGGCAATACTATGGAGCTTTATGCTTGCCCCACTGATTGCTTTGATTCTTTATTTCTCCCCAGCCGAGTTGGAAATTCGCGAATGGAAACTGTTAATCGGCTCGCTGGCAATTTATCTCTTCTTTATCGGTATCATTCAACGTATGATGACGCCTTTGGAAGAGCGCTTCCAACCAACTATCTGGCTGAATCCAGAAATATCCATACATAAGCGGATCGAAACCAAAGTCTCGGAGTATCGGCTAGATCGCGTGCAGCTATGGACTTTATTGTCAAGCGCCATTCTGATCTGCTCGATACTCTACGCCATTTTTGCCTTTGATCGACACGATCCATATACAGAATTCTATGTAAGCTCCGTCGATATTAGCGCATATAATGCATCTGTTGTATCCACAGATCAAAACGATGCGGCAGCCACTACGATAGCCACTACGACAGCAAGCAACGTAACAAACAATCTAGCAGAGAGTAGCGCAGCAAACAGTGATACTGTAAAACCAGTCTACGAACTTTGGGTAGTTAATCAGGAGATAGAAGAAACCGCATATACCATTGCGCAAAAAACAGGTGTTTCAGAAGCCACATACGTTTCTTCCTTTATATTGGCATACAAAGACAAAAAGCAGATCCGTATTACTCTTACCGCTGCTCAAAGCAGCCAAGATTCTATAACATTCTTATTATTTAAAGATGAAGATTCCGTCCCCTATCGCACAATTTCATTTACGCCGTAATTGTTTTCTTGGGTATAGATTTTCAAGCTCTGCCAGATTTGGTGGATTCCTCAATCATACTGGGCACGGTATATCACGCCCCTACAAGCTTGCACTCTCTTTTTCGAGCCAACTAACATCGTATCAAATTCGATGGAACTATTGCACCCAGTGTAGCCCTCTGTATTATCAGCAGACCGTAACATGTTTTATTAGTCATTGATGTTACGATATTCTATAACCACATCATTCTCTCCGCAGCCCATAACTCTACTCCAGCACATCGCCGCAAGGTACAGTTCGTAAAGATCATCATTGCGCTTACGAACGATGAATACCCTTACCATATTTAAATTTGAGCCGAATATAAATATCAGTCAGCTCGCCCAAAGCTATTGTTCAAAGTTTCTATACTTATCCAGAGAAATTCTGTACCACATTTTAAGAGCAGAAGTGACCTCGATCAGGCTCAGCCCACTGGAACAGAACTTTTTTGAGAGCTATACATTTCTAAGGAAGTCAGAAAATGTCTAATGAAGTAACCCCCCGAATTGGTATCATTGGCAGCGGTTTTGTTGCGCATGGCCTCTGTGCCCTACTGAAAAATCATCCTCGCTACCAACTTTCAAAAGTGTTGACCCGACGAACAGTAGCGGACGTCAATAATCAGATGGGCATTGATCCCGACATGATCACCCACGAGGCTGGCCCGCTGATTGACAACGCCGATTTAGTCATCGAATGCTCTGGTGACCCTATACACGGCACCGCAGTTTTAGAACAAGTGCTGCAAGCAGAGCTGCCCGTTGTCACTATGGATGCGGAACTTCAAGTCACAACCGGATCTTGGTTGGCGCGACGCGGCTACATCACCGAAGCAGAAGGTGATCAGCCTGGTTCACTAGCCGCGCTGCAAGAAGAGGCCATCGAAATGGGCTTCAACCCGATCGTGCTTTCCAATGTTAAAGGCTTCCTCAATACCACACCAACTATTGAAGATATGCGTTACTGGTCGCGCAGAAACGGCATTAGCGTTATGCAGGTAACTTCCTTTACCGATGGCACAAAAGTTCAGTTCGAGCAGGCCCTAGTTGCCAATGGACTCAACGCCACCATTGCCCAAAAGGGGCTACTTGGCTACGAAAGCGACAACTTAAACGACGGTGCAATGATGCTGGCTCGCGCTGCCGAAGAGCTGGCCATTGATGGCGCAAACGCAAAATTAAGCGACTACATTCTCTCCCCCAAATCTCCTCCCGGTGTCTTTGTCGTTGCCATCCACGACGAAGAACAGGCCGAATATCTGCGTTATTACAAACTAGGCGACGGACCATACTATGTATTGGTGCGCCCCTATCATCTCTGTCACCTCGAAGTGCTCAAAACCGTGCGTCGAGTTGTCGAAGGTGGCACCCCATTATTAACCAATGGACACACCCCAACCGTAAGCGTCGCGGCCATCGCCAAACGCTCGCTCGAAGCTGGCCAAACAATCGAACGCGGCATCGGTGGGTTTGACGTTCGCGGCGAAGCAATTAACATTATCGAACATCCAAAGCACGTGCCGCTTGGTCTCTTTACAGACATTCGCATGCGGCGCACCGTAGAACCTGAGCAAGTTATCACCTTTGACGACATCGAATTTACCACTGCAAAGATGGCGGACAGCCGCGCGCTAGCCGCTTGGGGAGAGATCAAACGTGACATCACCGCAACCAAAACAAACACCGGAGCCGAGCGATTCGAGCCAGCCTAGTCCACAGCCTGAAATCGAACAGTCCAAAATCAATGGGCCCCCAACTAAATTACCCCTGCTGCTAGTAGACACATGGTGGTTTGGCCTAACCAAGCGTATGCCCCCCGAGCTTTTTAAAGAATTGGGCGAACGCCGCAGCGCGCAGGGCTTCACGGCTGTGCAGCTAGTTGTTGGGATCCCCCCAGAGGTGGGTCCAGCTAATCCAAATGCTGCAAGCGATGTGGGGGCTGCATGGCAGAGTAATGGCACCATTAATCACGCCTATCTAGCGCTTGCCCGTCAGCGGATCAAAACGCTCAACGACATGGGGTTTACAGTTATTGTCTACGGCGGCTGGGGGCACCAGCTCGACTGGATCGGGGTAGAGGCCATGCGTAGCTGGTGGCAAAAGATTATTGAAACCCTTGACGATTTAGATGTGCAATATTGCCTTGGGGGCGAACTAAATTTGTGGATCGGCAGCGCCAACAAGCTGCTGCCAGATCGTTCGACCAACAATCTGAAAGACAAAAAAATCTTGGGTGCGTTCAACGTTCCTGTCATCGGCCCTATCTTTTTTCGATTGGCGAGAGTGATCAAGCGCCTTATTGTCGACCCACTCAACCAGAGCCTGCTCAACAACAATTATGTTGAACAAAAACAGGCCCGCATCGACGGATGGAGCGACATTCTCGCAAGCGTTGCGCAACAAACGCAGCGGCCCATTTTTGCCCATCCCGCACCGCCGGAAACGAGCCATGAACTGGTCAACAATACAGCGCTGCTGGCGGCAGTCACCGTACAGACGGGCCACGACATTGGCATGAAGAATCGTCTTTGGCAATGGCCGCTAGACGTGCATACAGAAAGCTATATAGGCTCATTCGGCGAAGGCACAAATGGCGCGCAGAATTTTATCAATTTAGAGCCATGGTACGAGGGCATTCTTTCGCAATTTGGTCCAGCCGATCAGCTTTACGCCTATTGGGCCACCATGTTGGCTGGTGCTAGCGCTTACTGCTATGGCGCGCACGGCATATGGAACGTGGGCGATGGCGAATTCCTCGCTCATTGGGGGCGGCAAACGATAGCGCAAGCCGCGGCCCTAGAAACAGGGGACCTGCTTGGTGCAAGCCATGCCCTATTTGTCAAAAGCGGCGCGCATCGCTGGCCCAACCGACCGCTTCCGCCAGGCGACAGTGCGTCAACCGAAGCAGCAGCAGGCATCAGCGCACAGAGCGCAGATGGACAGCTAATCGAATTATGTAAGTCAAATGGCAAGGAGTATCTCGCCTTTTATCCAGAAATTGCTCATGCCACAGCGGTGCGTGCAGGTCAGTACTTTGTGCCGCTAATTGGTAAATTCGTCGAAAAGCAACCCATATCTGGCCCAGTTGTGGTTGTTCATTTTGGCAAAAAACCTTAACCCTATTTTCTGTAACCCATTCATGTTTGCAAAAATAAAAGTTTCACAAAATTCCATCATCTTTACAATTCTAACGTTCAGTATCTTATTGCTCTTTGTGCTTAGTATATCGGCACACGGGTCGGGTTGGTTAACTAGTTATCAACGGGCTACCTCGCAATCGCGGCTCGCTACGACAGCGCAATCGGCTTCGCCCGAAGTTGGCCGTTCGGCACTTGCATCAAGCAAAATGCTGACAACAACACCTGCTGCACTGCTCTCTACAACGTCTTCTACAACACTGTCTACCATGTCGGCTGACACAATTGCAGCGAACGATACAATTATAGCAAGTACCGCCGCAATAGATGCACCGAATAGCCAGCGGGTAAACTTAGTAGAAAATGCATCATTCGAGTCTGGCCTAAAGGGCTGGACTGTATCGCGCTGTACCCAAGATGCAGAAATTGCGGGCCTACCCGAAGCTGCCTGCATCTTCCCAATTGGGCCACTTCGACGCTCGAACGAAAGCAAAGTGATCCTTGCGAAAGTTAGCAAAAATAGCGTTAGCGAGCAGGCAGCCAGCAATGAAAGTAGTGATGAGGCTAATGACATAACAGTGGCGCAGCTTGATACAGTGGATGGATCGATTCGACTACGTTCGTCATTAATGCGTGTCGAGCCAGGCTCGCTTGTGCGTTTTGCGGTGCAGGCCAAAGCCAAAAAGATAATCGACAGCGGCAGTTGGCACAAGGGCGGTATGTCGCTTTCGGTTCATGACGAGAATGGCAAAAAAATTCGACACCACGATTTTGCCAGCTTTTCTGGCTCGTTTAATTGGAAGAAGATGAATGGCGAGCTATTCATTGCTGATACGGTGCACTTTGTGCGGCTCAATTTTGAAATACGTCAATCGTCGGGCACGCTTTGGGTAGATGATGTGGTTATGCACGCGTTTACGCAGCCCGATTTTTTGGCCATGGAACAAGCGGCCCTTGAGCGTATTGAGCAAACGATAGAGATGACCGAATCCGCAGCAACAGATGGCAAGATGCCGATTGTTATGAGCCCAGATCCAGCATTATCAACACGCGGTGCGATTGTGGCTGGGTCTTGGTTTAACTCGGAAGAAATTTTAAAGCGCTTTCAGAAAGCGCGGTTTAATTTTGCGTGGACGCAGGGCTCATTCCTAAATCAAAAAATGCAATATCTGTGGCGAGAGCCGCTTAGGTCGAACGAAAAAGCATCGATCCGAGAATGGATTAATCGGTGCGAAGCGCAGTCGGTCCATTGCTATTTGTCGCTTTCGCCGCGTGGACAAAGCGCTGCCGCCGGAACCGTCTACTCCTCGCAGAAAGAGATCGATGCAGTCATGAAGCGGTTTGACGCGCTATATGAATTGGGCGTACGTAATTTTGGTCTCAGCTTCGACGATTTGCATCGTTTCGATCAAGCCGAGTTACTGCCAGAGGATGCTGCTGAATTTGATCATATGGGTCAGGCTCATGCATATTTTGTTGGGGAAATTTACAAGCAGCTCACGGAGCAATACGACGATATTCAGTTGATGATTGTGCCGCTTTATTATGACCTGATCGGGAATTTGGGCAGTAATGAGGAAGCGTATCTTTATTCGTTAGCCGAGCTGCCGCAGGATATTGGAATGCTTTCTAGCGTGGTCTTTGTTGAAGATGCTAAGACGGCCATCCGCCTGACAGGGAGACGCCATGTTGTTTGGGATAACCAGTTTGCTTTTGCTTACGAAAATGGTGGTGCAGAGGATTATATTGCACCGTTGCGGCGACCACAGTTGGATGAGTCGCTGATCGCCGGATATGCATTCTTGCCGCTGATGAAAAGTCGCGAGGATGGCGCGTTGATCTCGTGGCAAAGCGCCTCGGATTATGCGTGGTCGCCAGCCAATTACGATGCAACGCATTCGCTGAAGCGCGCGATCATGAATCACATTAGTTTGAAAATCCGGTAAGTCGAGCAATTGCTGGTCAGGTGCGCTGTGTGCCAACGCCAACTGTGAGTGCGGAGCGCGAAATCTAGTAGGTTTTTTGTAAGGTAAGCGACACAAAGCAAAATTTTTCATGAATTACGGCTCAAGTCTTACAGACTGCTTGTATTATGTCATATGACGTATCAAACCTTCATTAAAATCGTATTTACATTGTAGTAAGTAGAGACATAAGTACAGAAGTATTGAATGTGGGTATTGTATCAATCGGCACAGACCAACATGGTTTGTTCGGTTATTGAGGATAAAAGTGGAAATTCATGTGCAGTTCCCTTGAATTGCATAGCGAATATATAGATCAAAAGAGGAAAAAATGAAGACTTGCTTTCGGTTTTTAAAAATCGCACTTATAGCAACTATCATGGCTGTCAGTAGTATGCTGATTGGCACACTTTTGGGTGATAGCGCGCCACTATTTGCCCAAGGTGGTTTGGTATGCCAGACACCAGCACCGGGCAATTACTGGCCGCTGGATGAAGTCATACCGGGCACCTATGAAGACTTGATTAACAGTGACGACGCAATCTGTACCGGCGCAAATTGCCCTGTGCCAAATCCTACTGGCGTAGTTAATAATGGACAGACGTTCTCGCTTACCACAAATGTTACGGTAACAGCAAGTGCTTCGGCCACTGCCCCATTTGACTGGGCAGGAACCGATGACTTTAGCGTTGAATTTTGGGCAAGAAGTAGCTGTACCGGCGCAAATGGTGGTGTGGAAGTTTTTGTCGGTAGAGATGATCCTAGCGCAAGCCAAATGAGTTGGTGGATAGGATGCTTGCCCGATGGTAGAGCTCAATTCTACTTAGAGGATTTCGGCGGTACTACTGATACAGTCATCAGCACGGCAACGGTTAACGATAATAACTGGCATCATTTTATCGGCGTGCGAGATGGTGTAGCAAACATGACTGACCTATATATAGATGGCATATCCGCCGGAGCAAGTACCGGAGTTACATTTCCAACAAATTTTGACTCGACAATCGCCCCACTAACTATTGGATACTATCAATCGGGCTTTAACACCGTGGGCGATTTGGACGAGATAGCAATTTACAATGATGCACTTACGCCAGCAGAAGTATCGGCCCGATTTAGTGGTGGCGTCGCCGGACAACCAGTCTGCTTCCCAAATACTGCACCAACCGCGGTCGATGACCCAAACTACAGTACGCCAGAAGATGTGACGCTAACGATTGCAGCACCAGGCGTATTGGGTAATGATACTGATCCAGACCCGGGCACCACAGTGCTGACGGCCACATTGAGCACTGGCCCAAGCAACGGCACCGTGATATTGAATGCAGATGGCTCGTTTGTTTATACACCGACGGCCAATTTTAACGGATCCGACACCTTTACCTATCAGGCTACCGATGGGCTGGCGTCGTCCAACACGGCGACGGTTACAGTTACGGTCAGCGCAGTGAATGATCCGCCGACCGCGGTCGATGATGGCTTTACGACAAATGAGGACACGACGCTGACGATTGCGGCCTCGACGCTGCTGGCAAATGATACGGAGATTGATGCGGGCGACACGATTACGGTTACGGCAGTTGGTACCGCAGCAAACGGTTCGGCGGCGCTTACTCTCCCCAGCGTCACCTATACACCAGCGGCCAATTTCAGTGGGGTTGACACCTTTAGCTACACCATTGAGGATAGCGGGGGGCTTACGAGCACGGCCAATATTTCTGTGACTGTTTTGCCCGTAAGTGATGCACCCATTGCTGTGGATGATACGATCACGACGACAGAAGAGACCACCGTCGAAATATTTGTGCTGACAAATGACAGCGACAGTGATGGCGATCCGCTGCTGATTAGCGCAATTAGTTCGCCAAGCAATGGTGCCTTTGTGAGCAACGGAACGGTTATTACCTACACACCGAATCTAAATTTCAACGGGATCGAGGTGCTTACTTACACAATTTCGGATACGGTCGGCCTAACCGATACCGCGATCTTGACGATTAATATAACGGCGGTAAATGATGCACCGATTGCCGTTGACGATAGCGCCACAACCCCAGCCAATACGCCTATAATGGTCACGGTTCTTGTCAATGACAGTGATGTTGATGGTGATCCCTTAACAGTCACAACGACCAGCACACCGACAAACGGGGCGGCCAGCACAGACGGATCCACTGTCACCTATTCACCAAATGCTGGCTTTTTTGGCACGGATCAATTTAGCTATACGATTAGCGACGGCACCGTGACGGCGACTGCCACGGTCAGCGTGACGGTTGGCGCAAACAGCGTGCCGGTTGCGGTGGACGATGCAGCGACAGCGGCGGAAGATACCGCGGTGACGCTGTCAGTTTTGGCAAATGATAGCGATGCCGAGGGTGATCCGCTCACGATAATTGCTTTAGGTACACCGACCAATGGAGCGATTAGTTCAGACGGCACAACGGTTGTCTATACGCCAACGCTTAACTTTAACGGCACCGAAGTGATCACCTATACGATTGATGACAACAGCGCCGGGACAGGTAGCGGCGGCAGCGCAACGGCGACGATGACTTTCACGATTACTGCGGTTAATGATCTGCCGCTTGCAGTGGACGATACGGCAAGCACTATTTTGAATACAGCAACCAGCATTTCGGTTCTCTCCAACGATAGCGATATTGATGATGATCCGCTTGCTGTGGCTGCATTGGGTGCAGTTGCAAACGGTACAGCCAGCATTAGTGGTGCGACCGTCACCTACACGCCCACGTTTGGCTTTACTGGGACAGATGTTTTTACTTACACACTCGATGACGGCAACGGCGGCAGCGATACGGCAACCATCACGGTGACGGTTAATACATTCAACACGCCGCCTGTGGCGGTCGATGATTCGGCAACCGCGCCTGAGGATACAGCGATTGTGATCAGCGTTTTGGCGAACGATTCCGATGCGCAGAATGACCCGTTGACGGTAACAATCTCTACCGCAGCAGTCAACGGGTCAAGCAGCACGGATGGCAGCACGATTACTTATACGCCGACGATCGATTTCAACGGCAGCGACACGCTCGAATATACGATTAGCGATGGGAATGGCGGCAGCGACAGCGCTGTGATCACGATTGATGTGAGCGCGGTCAACGATGCGCCGGAAGCGAGTGATGATGTGGGCACGACCGCCTTCAATTCGCCTGTCACGTTGCTTGTGCTTTCGAATGATAGTGATGTAGAGGGAGATTCACTAACGGTTAGCTCTGTGGGCGCTGCGGTAAATGGTGCAACAAGCACAGATGGAACTTCGATTGTATATACTCCAACTGCTGGCTTTTCGGGAACGGACACTTTTACCTACATGATTGATGATGGCAATGGTGCGACCGATACGGCGACGGTAACGGTTACGGTGAGCACAACGACCAATAACGCACCGCTTGCTGTGGATGATGCCGTATCGCTCGATGAAGATTCACCACTAGTGATTACGGTCTTGGGGAATGATAGCGATCCAGATGGAGATGCGCTAACGGTTAGTGCGGTTGGTATGCCTGTTAATGGATGGGTGGCAACCGATGGGACCACCGTGACGTATACACCAAATTTGAATTTCAGCGGTGTGGACAGCGTTTCGTACACGATTGATGATGGAAATGGGAATACGGCTTCGGCGTTGATTCTTGTAACGGTAGAGAGCGTTAACGATTTACCTGTTGCCATGGATGATGTTAGCGCAACGCCAAATGATACACCGCTAAATATTTCGGTTCTATTTAACGATAGCGATATTGATGGCGATACGCTGACGGTGAGCATGGTCTCCACGCCGACGGTTGGTACGGCAAGCACCGACGGCACGATTGTTACGTACACACCATCGACCAGTTTTAGCGGCACCGAGGTCTTTTCGTATACCGTTAGCGACGGGAACGGGGGCAGTGCGTCGGCGATGATTACGATAAATATTAGCAACGTGAATAATAATCCAACAGCGAATAACGACACTGTGACTTTAACTGGGTTACAGCCGATTACAATCGATGTGTTGGCAAATGATCAGGACAGCGACGGCAATTCGTTAACGATTTCGGCTCTTACAGCGCCAACTAGTGGTATTGCAACGACAGATGGTACAACGATTGTCTATACGCCAACTCTCACATTTAGCGGCAGCGACATTTTCACCTATTTTATTAGTGATGGAAATGGCGGCAGCGGCTCGGCGAGCGTTATGATTACGGCGGGTCTGATTGATAGTGATGGTGACAGCATTCCCGATAACGTCGAATGTTCAAATCCGGCAGACTGTCCTGATACGGATGGGGATGGCACATTCAATCAGTTTGATGCGGATGATGATGATGACGGGATTTTGACGATTAATGAAGCGCTTGTCGATGTGAATGGCAACGGGATTTCGGATCATCTGGAGAAGTTAGTCATACCACCATCGCCAACAATGATTTTGTTGCCCTTCATCGCAACACAATAATTGATTATAGAGTACAGTCGTTTATAGGCCATTTCAAAAAATGGAATATACTGTATGGCCGCAAGCTACTCCAGAAAACCATTAAAATACGTATAATTATTTTTCTGGTTTAGCCATAAAGCAGTTCGCGGATGGTTCAATTCTTAGTTCTTCTGTGCTGGGCTGAGTATAGTTGACAGAAAATGCGACGTACTGTTCAGTTTATTAAACAGTGCGTCGCATTTTGTAGCAGAAGGCGTTCTCTAATATTTGTCCAGAAAAATTTCGTATCACGTTTCAAAGAGCAAAAATGGGACAGAACTTTTTTGGAGACTCTAACGCCGTGTCCTTGAGTAATGCAGTATTGAAGAATGCTCGCTCCATAATTTGTGGGCATCTGTTTTCTGAAATTGCCTTATATGATTATCGAGTAAACAAGTAATGTCACAAAAATTCCTACCAACCATCATCGTTTCGCTACTCTTCTGTAGTTTGATCACAGCCTCGTTCAATGTTAGAGCGTCAGCACAATCTGGATTTGTTTGTACCACTCCAGTCAAAATTATGCCGTTGGGCGACTCTATTACGCAGGGATCACATTCTGGTGAAAACAATCCAAGACTTCATCAAGGATATCGTAAATATCTTTGGGATACCCTTAATGCAAATGGCTATAGCGTTGATTATGTGGGTGGTATTTTAAAAGGGCAAGACTTGCCAAATTTTGATCCATGGCACGAAGGTCATCCAGGCTGGACCGATCAGCAGATTGCAGCCAATGTTTATGCTTTTCTGAGTGCCGAGCCAGCTGAGATTGTTTTGTTGCACATCGGTACAAATAATCCGAGCAACAACATCGATCCGCAATACGTTGAAGACATTCTAGATGAGATTGATCGATACGAGGCAGATAATATGGCTACGGTTGAGGTTATTTTAGCCCGCATTATCAACCGCAGTGGCTATCATGCGGTCACAAATACATTCAATAATAACGTTGTCGCCATGGCATCAGCCCGCACAACTGACAATATTACAATTGTCGATATGGAAAATGGCGCGGGTATTAATTACACCTTCCAGCCGACCGGCGATATGTGGGATACGCTTCATCCATTTAGTACGGGATACGAAAAAATGGCCACTGTCTGGTATAACGCGATTCAGCCGATTCTGGCAACGTGTCAAACGCCAATGCCAGCTACACCGACTCCTGTCACGCCAGTAGATACGCCGGAACCGCCAACCGCAACGCCGGAACCACCAACTGCAACGCCAGAACCACCAACCGCGACGCCGGAACCACCGACCGCGACGCCAGAACCACCGACCGCGACGCCAGAACCACCGACCGCGACGCCAGAACCACCGACCGCGACGCCAGAACCACCAACTGCAACGCCAGAACCACCGACCGCGACGTCAACACCAATTCCACCAATGATCCTGCCGACGGATACACCAGTCTTGCCGACTGCTACGCCGAACCCACCAACAGAGACGCCTACGCCAACCATCACATCTATGCTGGTAGAGACTTTTACGCCGACCGCAGCTGCAACATCAGTACCGACAACACAAGTTCCTATATCTACGGCAACGCTTATGCCAACTGCAATGCTCATGCCAACTACAACGCTCATGCCAACTACGACGCAGACGGCTACACCAGTTAATACATCAGTGCCACCGACACCCCATGGGCAGAATAATTCACCGCCGCAAGTATCCATTTTAGGACCAGCCAGCGGTACAGAATTTCAGGTAGGCAACGAGATTATCGTCGTCTTTGCAGCAACGGATGTAACAGGTGCAATATTTAAGGCAGAAATCTATGCGGGAGATGAAAAGTTAGGCGAAGTTGTCAACCCGGCAAGTCCGCAAAGCTTTAAATGGACGAATGCAACACCGGGCAACCATGCGGTGAGTGTCAAAGTTATTAACGAGCAGGGTATCTCAGCAGAATCGACAGTGCTGAATCTTGCAGTATTGTCGGCTGAGCAACAAACAATATCAACCCTGTTTTTACCACTTATTTCGCAATAGGTACCTATGTTTAGAAAAATCCTTTCCCCGCTCCTTGCGGCAATACTCATTTGTGCACTTGGTGTGTCTACCCTTTACTTCGGTGCGGGCGCACAGAGTGGATTTAACTGCTCGCTGCCCGTCAAAATTATGCCACTGGGCGATTCCATTACAGAGGGGTCGAGCTCGGGCGAAACAGACCCCGCAAAAATGATCTCGTATCGCAAAGAACTTTGGGATATGCTGACTGCAAATGGCTATAGCGTAGATTTCGTCGGCTCGTTGACAAACGGTCAGGCATTTCCCTTTGCCGATGCACAACACGAAGGGCATCCAGGTTGGCTCGACAGCCAGATTGCAGCAGCCACATACAGCTTTTTAAGCGCAAATCCAGCCGAGATTGTTTTGCTGCATATTGGCACAAATAATCCGTCCAATAATACTGATCCGAAATTTGTAGAAGATATTCTGGACGAGATTGATCGCTATGAGGCCGATTATAATACGACCATTATTGTTATCTTGGCGCAGATTATTAATCGTAGAGGCTACCATCCCGAAACAACGACATATAACGCGAACGTATTGGCAATGGTTAATGGGCGTACAGGCGATGACATTGTGGTTGTCGATATGGAAAATGGCGCGGGTATTAACTATGTCCTTCAATCAAATGGCGGCGATATGTGGAATACACTGCACCCATTTAGCACCGGCTATAGCAAGATGGCATCAGTTTGGTTCAATGCGCTGAACCCAATTCTATCAACTTGCGCTGCGACCCCAACACCGACAGAAACGCCAACGCCGATTCCACCAACGGAAACGCCAACACCGATCCCGCCAACAGCAACGCCGATTCCACCAACAGCGACACCGATTCCACCAACACCGACAGAAACGCCAACACCGATTCCACCGACAGAAACGCCAACGCCAATTCCGCCGACGGAGACACCAACACCGATTCCACCGACAGAAACGCCAACGCCGATTCCGCCAACCGACACGCCGACGCCAACTCCAACCGATATGCCGACAGAGACACCAACACTGATCCCACCGACCGATACGCCAACTATGACGCCGACGCCAACTTTGACCAACACACCGATCCCACCGACCGATACGCCAACGCTGATCCCGCCCACCGACACACCGACACCAGCTCCGACCGATACACCAACTGCGGCACCGACGCCAACTATGGTTGCTACTGTCGGAGCAGTTGTTGCAACAGCAACCAGTACACCTGTCATACAAAATTTACCGCCACAGGTCTCTATTCTTGGTCCGGTTAGCGGAACAGAATTTGAGGCAGGAGACAATATTCTTGTCGTCTTTGCCGCATCTGATCCAAACGGAACCATATCGAAAGCCGAGATATATATCAGCGGCCAAAAGCTGGGCGAAGTGCTCAACCCGACGCTACCGCAGACCTTTACATTGTTGGCAACGGCCGGTAGCCATGATGTACTAGTTAAAGTCATTAACAATCAAGGTGCAATGGCAGAGTCTGCAAAAGTAGATTTAAGCGTCAGAGAGGCGACAGAAACAACACCACTGGCAGGGGCAACACCACTGGCAGAGGCAACACCGACAGCAGATCTAACGCCAGCCGCACCGCCAATTCAATCAAATACCCGAGCACTGTATCTGCCACTAGTCTCAAATTAGCTCGTTTTATAATGGCTAGGTTCGACATGGCTTGGGTCCAAATTCGGGATAACTTATGAAAACCTCCCCTCTTTCCCAAAGGCCCGCATTTTGTGTACAGATATGCGTTTGGGTATTTACGATTGTTCTACTAAATGGATGTACGCCAGTTACAAATTTAGGCCCATCTTCAACCAAGATTGAATCAACCGAAACCCAACTTGTGTATGCGCAACCGCCTGCTGATCGAATGGGCATTCTACAGGTTAGCAAGAATCAGCGCTATCTTGTCGATCAGCAGGAGCAACCATTCTTCTGGCTTGCGGATACTGCATGGGAACTCTTCCGACGGCTGGACAAGGCGGAGACGGAACGATACTTTCAGAACCGTGTGGAGAAAGGATTTACGGTTGTTCAAGCCGCAATTGTTACGCCCCTCAGCGGATGGGATAAACCAAATCGGCAGGGGCACAGTGCATTCGAGGGCAATGTTCTCTTCCCAAACGAAGCCTATTTTGGACATGTTGATCATGTCGTTCAGCAGGCCGAAGAGATGGGATTGGTGATGGCGCTACTGCCTGCTTGGAGCGACTTTGCAGACTCAAATCGATCGGCACTTTCGATTCGCGATAATGCCTATCGCTACGGGCTATATTTGGGCGAGCGGTACCATCAACAGAAGAACATTATTTGGGTGGTAGGTGGGGATACGAATCCGCAAGAAAATTTGGAGATGTGGCGCAACCTCGCGCGCGGACTCGAAGAGAGTAGCGAGCAGCTGATTACCTTCCATCCACTTGGTGACCAAACCTCATCAAGCTGGTTTCACAATGATTCATGGCTAGATTTCAACATGCTGCAATCGGGCCATGGCTGGGATAATCCAAATTATGCAGCCGTGCTGGCCGATTATCAACGTGAACCAACAAAACCAATTGTCGATGCAGAACCACGCTATGAAAATATTAATGGCATCGCCCGATTAGGCAAGCGGCGAATAAGCGCCCATCAGGTGCGCAAAGCTGCTTACAATGCGATGCTATCGGGTGCGTTTGGTCATACATACGGGGCTAATGAGATCTGGCAGTTCTATATGGATAATGGTGAAGATGGGTACGACGGTGCTGGGTTGTATGGTGCCAATATCCACTGGAGCGATGCGCTCGACTTTGCTGGAGCATGGCAGATGCGTCATCTCCGCGTCCTCTTTGAGAAGTATCCATGGCACGACTTTGAACCGGCTCATGCCGTGGTGCGCAGCGGTAGCGGCGCGGGTGGTAGCTTTGCACCGGCAGCGGTCAGCACGAAGAGTGAGGCAGTACTGATTTACATTCCTGAAGGCCAATCAATTGAATTGGCAATCAATGACACGTCGCTTATTCAGGATGCAGAGTGGTTTGATCCGCGAACGGGTGAGTTCAGCCCGGTTGATCGCGAGATGATCCGCGACAATTATTTTACACCGCCTGTAGAGTTAGCCGATTCAGGTGCAGTCGACTATCTGCTGATTGTAGAGACCTCTCTCTCGGCTGCGGGGAAAAATGCACCGATTCCAGAGAGCAAACCGTAAACCGTAATCAGGTACTATTTTAACCATGTCAATTATTCGCAAAGTTGGTCAACTCGTTCTTGAAAATCCTTTTCTTGCCTACCTTTCATACGCGCGAGCTGTGCTCACTGCGCCCAATCATTTACGGATGGGCGCGATGTCTGTCCATCGGCAGTCAACTTTTGAAGAATACGTAACCCTTTCACGAGAAGTACGTCTGTATAAGTGTAATGTGGGAAAATTCACCTATATGGGCCCACGTTGTGAATTCAACAGTACCACGATTGGCCGCTATTGTTCCATTGCACACGATATTAAGTGTGGTCCTGGCCATCATCCGCTTGAATACGTCTCGACACATCCAATGTTTTACAGTGCATCGTTACGACCCGCACAGATCACTTTGGTGGATGAGGATAAATTCGATGACCTGATGCCCGTTACGGTTGGGAACGATGTCTGGATCGGGGCGAATGTGGTCATCATGAATGGGGTGACTATTGGTGACGGCAGCGTCATCGCCTCGGGCTGCATTGTCACCAAGGATGTTGCGCCCTATTCGATTGTTGGTGGCGTGCCGGGTAAAGAGATTCGCAAACGTTTTAGCGATGAAGAAATTGCGTTTTTGCTCGACTTTAAATGGTGGGAAAAAGATCTCGATTGGTTAAAAGAGAATAGCGATCTGTTTGCGGACCCTTCAAAATTTATGGCACGCTATCAGGAGGTGTCTTCATAAATAGCTAGCGCCGCTTAGTGCGTACCCCCCGAAGAATATGCCCACATATAGTAATAATGATTTCCCACCTGAATATCGAATACGACAGCAAGATATTCCAGAAGAATATACGCTACACGATTATAAAGCGCGACGTGGTGTTGGCGATTTTTTTCGCCGCACTGGGCCAGCCGATAAACGTTCGGACGAATATGTTGCTCTACGCTCGATTGCTATTCTCTACTTGCTCTTCTTTATCCTTGCAGAGTTAAACATTGCCTATGTTTCTACGCTAGTTGGCCTAACACTCCATGCTACATTACTAGTCATGATCTGCTTCCTAAAGCCTCAACCTCGTACACACAAATTTCCACTACTGCTCGTTCTGACGCTTCCGCCTTTGCTTCGTCTTTTTAGCCTCAGTATTCCATTAACGCCTTTCCGGCGCGAATTGTGGTACATCATTATTAGCCTGCCAGCATTTATAGCCGTGTACGGTACACTGTATCTTTTGCGTCGACACAACGTTCTGACGGCTACAAAAAGTAACAAAGCTCCTCGCCGCCCGAAAAATAGCCAATCTATCTTTGCGTATAATCCAGTGCGGATTGCAGAGCTCGGAACTCGGATCTTACAGTTTGGAATGCAAATACTTGTCGTGGCGACAGGGCCGCTAATTGGCTGGGTTTTGTACAACATTTTGCCCAATGTTACCTTAACAGAAGAGTTCAACTGGTCGACGCTCTTCATATCAACCGCAATTTTTCTGTTGTCAACAGGCATGTTAGAGGAACTGATCTTTCGGCGGTTGCTGTTAGATAATGTTGCAGCAGTTTTTGGGGCACAGCTTGGAGGATTCTACGTATCGCTTCTTTTTGCAACGATGTACATGGGGCACAGATCGGTGATGATGGTCCCCTTTGTTTTTGTTGTTAGTCTCTTCTATTCTTGGGTCGCAAGCAGCACGGAAAAGATTTGGGGCGTTTCACTCTCGCACGGTATTGCAAACGTCTGTCTCTTTTTGATATATCCTCACTATCCACAATTTCTTGCGGCGTTGGCGCAACTATAGGGCTTTGTTAAGGCCAACCTAGAAAATAAATATACTCGGCTTAAGTTTATATATATGGTATACGCGGTTATCGGCTATTCAGTTGATCAGCCCCTGGAATGAGGCTAGCTGGATGAGAAAGATAAGCCCAACCGCAGTCAATAACGGCACAATCATTAGTGAGATCATTTCGACCATTAATGGCTGACGGCTGCGACCGGAATCGCCAAAATACTCTCGCAGCCCAAGCAACACGACGAGCAGCACGATGGCCAACAAACTGCTAGTTGTGCCACTATCGGAAAGTGAAATCGCATCAATGGTTGCATCTGTTACGGTAAAGCTCATAATCGTCCTTCTTCAACATTAATTTAGGTTAGATATTTTGGTCCACTTCAAAGAGGCTAAAATGGCTGCAAAAACACAAAAAATTTCAAAGTGGTTTCTGTGCTTTTGTGACAAACTCAAGGTTTTGCTGTAGAGTCGTATTGGGTCGTAGAATTACTGGCATCGAGCATTTACGACGGGTTGAATAAATGTGGTTGTCCCACCGCTGCTGGCATAGTTTGCAAATCGGCAAATTGCGTCATTGCCCTGCTTTGCGTTGTCAATAGATAGGTCCCACTCTGTTGTGGCTGGACAGATATTCACCGCTACATTGTCGGTTTTGATTCGACCATCATAGGTATTGTCCATCAGATAGATATTCGTAATCTGGCTAGCAGGATGCACCACATCCCCACCTTCCGCTGTAATTCCCCACGCAAAACTATCGCTATCCTGAAATCCACTAAATGTATTCTTATAAAAGTACAGATCGCGCGTAATTCGTTCGTCGATATCGAGAGTCGGCGCAATAAATAGTCCCCAGTTGGCGTTATTGCTAATCAGATTATGATGTACCCAAAGACACTGACCATCATACAGTTTGCCACCGTATCCGTTGGAATATGAGAGATTGCCGGCAATTTCGCCCTGAATCGCGTGTATGTTTAGCCCATGCGTGCTGTGTCCACGTAAAACGTTAGAATATACGGCATATTTTGTGCTCCATAGATCCCTAGGGCATTTAGAAAGATTCGCCCCAGTCTGACAATCTTTCGAGTCAATCCCGTGGAATTCGCCATTTTCTAAGATATCGGAATAGCGGATTGTGATATTGTTTACACCACGTCGAAATTTCATCCCTGTGCGCTCGCTATTTTGCAGCTTGATACGTTCGACAAGTACATTATCCGAATTTTCGACCGATAGCATAACGCAATTTTGCCCGGCTGCGTCGAGTGTCATATCTCGAAAAATAAGGTTGCTTCGTCCCGAAACGTTAAAGATTGTCTTTGCACTATCTGTTTCAGAACAGCCGATCCCATTAATGGTCGTTTGTCCAATCCCTTGGCCCTGTATGATTACGTTACTGGGGACATCTACGCGCCCAATCGAGAATGTACAGGCGGGAAGTTGCACAATGCCACCTGCGCTGACCTGCTTCAATGCCTCTTGTAGGGAACTTTCGGTGCAGCTAGATTGGACTACATTTTCAGTATTGGTGGCTAATAGAAAGGCGCTAACCGAAAATCCATAATCTGTACGATCCAGTGGATGACAGGCATTTGTGCTTAAATCCCGAAACTGATTTTCCGGGCACGGATTGGTTAGCCCCAAATTTAGCGGCAACTCAACAGCAGGCGAGACAGGAACAACCGGGCTAGGGTCCGTCGATGTAACTGGATCGGTGACTGTAGATACAGACGTAGCAAAGGGTAAAAAAGTTGTGTACGTTGGTTGTGCGGTCACGTCGCTCTCATCTTCCGCATACACACAGGAACTTTGGTTTAAAACAAATATAATACTTAAGATGATAATGGCTATTCGCATAAAGCTGCGCTGTCTAAATTCATTGTTTTCTTCTGCATGTGCATTGTGTTTTACATCATCTCTTGTATCGTACTTTTTATCGCATCTATTGTGCGTAATCAGTTGCTGTATCCGCAATAAAAATCCACTCATCAACTTTCCTCAATTATTCGGTAATATTTGCAATCGCCCTCTTGCCGCCTAAACGTTTGCTTAACCACAAAAGTATACCATCTCTATAGCTCGCTTACTGGATAAAATTGTGACGGTTTAGTAACTAAATATTATAAATTTATCTCTATAGGTATGTATGTAGTACGAAACCGACGCTAAATCGACAGATACGGTCCCCACACCAGCCGCACTAACGGACTCGCCAAAAATATCGTGAATCCAGTGGCCGTATCAACAGAAGATATTAACCGTCCTCTATCCGCACCCGATATGATGAGCGCCAGAACAAACTAAAACAATTAGCTGTTTATACCATTTGTGCAGCAATAATTTCTATGACGGTAATAAGCGAGTTTAGCCTAAGTTTAGCGCTGTAGAAATTATTTTATGACGTATAGATACTTCTCTAAATAGTTACCTCTAAATAGATATAAACAGAAGAGGATCTGTGTCTGATAAGAAGCTAGGGTCCTTTTTTTTGTTTAGATTAAGGATGTAGCAAGCAACAATAGAGTCGTTATATTTTTGTTTTACTGAAAGGATTTGAACAGGCCATTTAGGCTCAAGATCACTTATTCAAGTGGTCTTACATTTACGTTAAAATATATCAATTAATTGACGTTTCTGTCAGTCAATTGAAAGGCAGATAGTAATTACGTGCTGTTAAAGTAGTGTCAATATAAACGTTGTATACTTCGTAAAAATATAGACGCTAAAACGTTTTTCAATCCATTCTCAACAAGTAAAACCGATGTCCGAAGATATAAACACAATGAGCGCGCCGACGCTTGCCAAGACTGAACAACAGAACAGTGAAGCCGCCACATCATCAGGCTGGATATATTTTGCGCTACTGGGTGTAATCACAATTATTGCCGCGATATTGCGCATCTACAATCTGGGGACTGAAAGTTTCTCTTATGATGAAGGAATTATGCTGGAGCTAACTAGCAGCAGCTTTGCGCGCGTCATGGAGGATATCCGCTTTGGACGGCCTCCTTTTCTCGTGCTGCTGGGGTATCTGTGGGTAAACCTTTTTGGTAAATCAGAAGTAGCCGTTCGCTCGCTCCCTGCCCTGGCCGGAATCCTCTCAATCCCGATGCTCTATTTAGTTGGCACAGAGCTTTTTACCAAGCGTGTGGCGCTTATTGCGTCTGCAATTATGTCTGTTTCGACATTCCATATTTTTCATTCGCAGGATTATCGCTATTATAGCTTGCTCACGTTGATGACGCTGGTGTCGTTCTATTTTCTGATCCGATTACTGCGTACCGGCAACATGCGCTACTTTTTACCCTATGTAATTACGGGAGCGCTTGTCTACTATACACATTATCAGGGGGCTTTCATTCTTCTAGCGCAAGGACTCTATTTTCTGCTGCAATTCCTTCGCTATTCGTGGCGCACATGCGGCATTTGGGTATTGAGCCAGCTAGCCATTTTGCTTTGTCTTGTGCCCAGCGCGCTAACCATGTTAAATGATTTTACCGCAGGGGCAGATGATGGGGACTATAACGGCACAATCGGGGCCATGGGAAATCTAGGGCCGTTGAGCGACCCGCCATTGTGGATCCCGCTACACACGTTGCTGATCAAGTTTATGTTCATCTCGATAGAGAATCTGCTAAATGTGCAATATATTTTGGCTGCCGTGGCGCTATTAGCTATTTGCATAATCGGACATCAGCTATGGTCTAAAGGACGTTCATCATCCACTATATCAAAGAAGCAACCCGTCTCGATCTGGCAGCAAGCATGGCGCGATTTTAGTGAAGCATCCCCAAATAGAAGTTGGCTTTTACTCTTGGCTTTATGGGTATTGGTGCCAGTCTTTGTACCGCTGCTTATCTCTAAAGTGGTTGCGCCCGTTTACCTGCCGCGCTACACGATTGGCGCGTTACCTGGATTTTGTCTTGCCATTGCGCTTGGCTTGACCATGGTCCGAAGTATTGTTCCCGAAGTGGTTACCGTGGGTGCGCTGGCTATTCTGCTTTTCCCGGGGCTTTCTAACTATTATCCACAAGAATATAAAGATCAATGGGCAGAGACGGCCGCAATTGTGACCCAAAATGCGCAGGCAGATGACAAGCTACTCTTCATTTCAACCAATAACGAGTCAGCTACGCGCATGCAAAGTGTCTTTAATGTCTATCATCCGGATACATTATCCGAGTGTACGCTTGACCCCGGGCTGACGCCAGCCAACGAAATCTCTACACAATTTCAGGATTGTACGGAAGGTTACAAGCGCATTTGGATCGTGACGCGTACGATTGAAACCGAGGCATCAACTGCCTTAGAAATGAATATGCTCGAGTCAATCTCGGAATCTTGGGAAATTGTCGAGCAAGATAGCTTTGTGGGTACAACGGTACGTCTCGCAGTACACGAATAACCCTTCTTGTTCTATTTCTCTAGGCTAAATCTGAGAAATAATTATCCCAAAGTTTTTGTAAAACTGTCCAGTGAGCACGCCCTAGTGCGGTTATGTTTTCAACAATGTTGGCTACGAACCCGTACCAAGGCGTGCTCACTACATAAACATCCAGATTTCTTGCAAAAAGAAGAAGATTACCATGCTTGGCATAGAAAACCGACAAAGTTAAAAATTGAATAAACTCACACAAAAAATATCGGCTGGCATCGGCGGTCAAGGGATCGGTGCCATCTTGGCTCGCGGTGCTGCGGGTGCATTTATCGTTGATGGACTGGGTCAGGCCGCGGTGCTCGGCGTTCAAATTTTGTTGACGCGCACAATGGGTACAGCGACCTATGGTGTCTATGCCTATGCAATGGCGTGGGTCAACGTACTTTTCTTGATTGCACGACTCGGGCTCGATCCACTTTTGGTTCGGCATACCTCTGCATATAAGGCCAAAGAAGAATGGGGCCTTCTACGTGGACTTGTACAGCGCAGCAATCTCTGGTCATTTTCAGCAAGCCTGTTTCTTGCATCCGTAGCGGCAATCGTGGTGTGGCTGCTGCGCGATCGACTTGGTGAACAGCTAACGCTTACCTTTATTTTTGGTCTTGCGTCGTTACCCTTATTGACGGCGGCTAGCCTGTGCCAAAGTACGCTCAATGGATTGAAACATGTTGTGCTGGGGCAGCTACCAAATCGGATCTTGCGCCAATCGTTTTTGGCCATCTTTATTTTTGGCGCGATTTTTCTGTTTAACAGATCTATCACCGGTCCATTAGCAATGGCATTGACCTTTGCGGCAGTGCTCCTCTCGGTGCTGATCGGCCTCTATTGGTTGCGCGGTCGCCTGCCGTCCGCCATCTACGCCACCAAAGCCACCACGCTCGATCAAGAATGGCTGCGCACGGCCATGCCCATGCTGCTGGCGGGTGGGGCCTACATGCTGACACAGAAAATAGATACTTTGATGCTTGGCCCGATGGCCGGGATAACAGCAGTCGGCATCTATGCGGTTGCGAGCCGCGTGGCAGAATTTACGCTTTTTGGCCTGACGGCAGCCACGGCCATTGCGGCACCGATGATATCGGAGGCTTTTTCGAAAAAGAAAGAACACGAATTGCAGCGCGTCGTTACACTTACGGCTCAGGGTGCGCTCGCATTTTCGATTCCATTTACGCTAATTATCTTCCTTTTTGGTAACCAAATTTTAGGTTTGTTTGGGCCAGAATTCAAAGATGGATATTGGGTACTGGCGATTCTGGTCGGTGGTCAGCTGATCAATGCCATGACTGGTCCAATCGGCGTATTGATGAACATGACGGGACGCCAAAATCAGCTTCTCTTGATTCAGGCTACTGCACTTGTTGCCAATGTAGTGCTCAACTATTTCTTCATTCTAGCCTACGGTGCGATTGGTGCAGCCATTGCCACGGGCATTGTAAATGTCGGCTGGAACATCGTTGCCACCATCTATGCCTATCGAGCATTCAACGTTAATAGCTTTGCACTATCTAGCCTTTTTAAACGAAGAAATAAGTAATTATATGAAACTTTCTCCCACGAGCGTAAGCACAATCGAAATGCAGAAAGCCGTAACGGTTCCATTTAATGCAGACAATGCAGACAATGCAGACATTCTGCACTCTGCAAAAAACTCAACCAGCGCTACTGAAAATCTTACTGCCAGCGATTTTACAGAGGCAGACTTTGAAAAACGACTGGCTCTCTTTCTTCCTGCGATGTACGGCGGCGGTGCAGAACGAATTATGCTCAACCTCGCCCAAGGCATTGCTTCGCGAGGATTCAAGGTTGATTTAGTGGTGGGCATATCCGATGGCCCACTTTTAGAGCAGGTGCCACAGTGTGTCAACCTAGTCGAACTGGGTGCATCACGCTCAATTTATGCCCTACCTGCGCTCATTAAATATTTGCGCAGAGTCAAACCATACGCCATGTTGACTGCGCTAAATCGAGTAAATTTAATGGCGATTTGGGCCAAACGGCTCACCGGTTACCCGACGCGCTTGGTCGTGACAGAGCACAACACGCTTTCAGTTGGCACAAAAAACACAAAAATGCTGCGCGAAAAAGCGTATCCCATGCTTGCCAACATTTTTTATCCATGGGCAGATGGCATCGTCGGTGTCTCGCAAGGTGTGTCGGACGATCTTGCAAAAACCGCACGCATCAAGCGAGAGCGTATCCAAGTCATCTATAATCCTGTTATTACAGATGAGATGCGCAAAAAGGCCGCAGCACCATTAAAGCATCCGTGGGTGCAGCCGGGCGAGCCGCCAGTAATTTTGGCTATTGGTCGACTTAGCGAACAGAAAAATTTCTCGCTACTGCTTAACGCTTTCTCAATTTTGCGCAAACAACAACCCGTTCGGCTTATTATTTTGGGTGAAGGGCCATTGCGTGCCGAATTAGAAGCACAAATCAACTCGTTGAATATTACGGAAGATATTTCGTTACCCGGCTGGGTCGAGAATCCATATGCCTATATGATGCACACCGACGCGCTAGTTCTCAGCTCGAGTTGGGAAGGGCTGCCTACTGTGCTGATCGAGGCACTCTACTGCCAGACGAACATCATCTCGACAGATTGTCCCAACGGTCCACAAGAGGTATTGGCAAAAGGCAAATATGGACAAATTGTCCCAATGAACGATGCCGATGCCTTAGCCCAAGCAATGGAAAAGGCGATCAGCGGCAATGCACCGCGACCAACGGACGACAGCTACGCCCCATATGAAATGGATACAGTCGTCAATCAATATGTCAACATTATGCTGCATGGCTCAGCTTAAATCTAGTACTTAAACTAACACCGTCCGGTAGTCCGCTAAGTCGGATAAAACAAACTATGCGAACCATTACGACCTGGCTCTCAATTATCCTTATATTTACCATTCCATTCAAAGAAGCTATCGCCATTCCGGGTATTGGCTCAGTTAGCCTTATCGTGGGCGCACTTGTGATTCCCCTCTGGCTTTTTACCGTCTTGGCAACTGGAAAAATACGCAAGCCAAGTCCCTTTGTCATTTCGGCAATTGTCTTCTTTTTATGGAACTTTGCTAGCCTTATCTGGACCCTTGAAGGCGACAAAACTATGGATCGCGCTATGGCCTTTATTCGCATGGCATTTTTGGTTTGGTTCATTTGGGATCTCTTTACCACGCGGGCAGGCGTTTTACGCGGCTTTCAAGCATATATACTGGGGGCATGGGTCTCGATTGGCAGCATTATTTTTAACTTCATCAATGGTGTCGAAGCCTATCGCAACGCAAATGGGCGCGTTTCCGCCAGCGGTTTTGATACGAACGAAATTGGCCTCATCTTAGCGATGGGTATGCCAATCGCTTGGTACCTGATCATCGCAAAAGATTATAAGCCGCACAGCGCCACCATATTGAGGTACATAAACTATGCTTATATTCCTGCAACTCTATTTGCGATTTTTCTAACAGCCAGTCGCGGCAGCCTCATTGCTACCTTTCCCGCTCTACTTTTCGTTATCGGGACCTTTAATCGGCTCGGTCGGTTCCAGCGAATTATTATTGGCATCATGATCGTTGCTGCGCTTTTTGTACTGCAAGGTTATATTCCCGAATCGAGCCTCGAACGCATCAGCACAACCGGCCAAGAACTGAGCTCGTCAGATCTTAATGGGCGCACAGACATCTGGCGCGATGGCTTTGATATCTTTGCAGACCACATCTTTCTGGGCACTGGGGCAGGTACATTCCGTGCGGTGATCGAATCGGGCAAAGCACCACACAATACGGCGCTGGCTCTACTCGCCGATCTTGGTATTATCGGCTTCCTGCTCTTCGGCTTAACAGTCGCTTTCTGTGCAGTCAACGTTCTCCATGCGGAAAGAGAAGAAGGCAGAATGTGGATCTCGTTTTTGCTAATCTGGTTTTTAGGCAGCATGGTGAGCAACTGGGAGCACAAAAATCTAACGTGGCTCCTATTTAGCATGATAGGTGCCAGCACAAACTTGCCAGCTACCGCCGGTGCAATTCGAGACTCCGCACAGCGCGCGGTTCCCCCAATTCTGCTCCGCCAAACGCCTCGTCGTCAGACGCTTCGTCGCCCAAGCTTGGATCACCAAGCTCTGCGTGGTGTGTCTCGGTAGCGGTTTCTGGCACACAGAAATCGAGCTTAGTAGGATGCAGCGCGCTAGAACGGATCTAAGCCAAATAACCTAACAGCAGTGCCTCTACAAGTTGCTGATTCCCCAATTTCTTACAGAAAGTTATAAGTGTGTAAATATTTTTTGACATCAAATCGAAATTAAATATAGACAAATAATCCATTATTCTATATATAACAGCTCACTAACAGCTTATAGAAGAGAAATTTTTTGTACTCAAATAGCTCAGATTAAGCCACAGGATGGCCTAGAAATGGGATCATGGCTGTCCCATTTTCAAAAATCTGAGTCAATCTGTATTCATCTGAGTACAAAATTAGATTTTTTAACTCTCTCCGACAGCCTGCTAGGAGTGAGCATTAAAACGAAGCCTATTACAAATCATAACCGCTATGAAGAAATTACTTGCTGTTGGCCCTTTACCACCGCCACCAAGCGGTTCAACGGTCAGCTTTCAGGTCTTTATCGAAGCAATTGCCGATGAAACCGAAATACAACTCGATATCATTGATACGTCACCAAAGCAGATCAAGAACAATACCAGCATTACGTCATTGGGCAATCTGCTTCAAGCTGCGAAATTCTTTGTGCAGTTCTGTGCCAAAGTACGGCAAGCAGAGCGCGCGATCATCTTTGGGTCAAATGGCTTCCTGCTTTCCATGACGCCGTTGATGGTCTTCGCTGCCAAAATAATGGGTCGTCCTTGCTATGTTCGCCCCTTTGGTGGATCGCTCGATCAATTCCACAACAAGCTGCCTACTGTTCTGCAAAAGATGCTGCGTTTTGGGCTACTGCAAGCCGATGGCGTCATCGTTGAAACTAAGCTGCTCTATGAGTTTTTCCACAAAATGGGTGGCGAAAAAGTTCATTATCTGCCCGGGTATCGGCCCATTGATGAGGTGGCGGCAATTGATGGCGTGAACCAAAGCGTGCATGAGAAAAGTGCATCAGGCGTAGAAGATTCAGGGGAGAAATTGCGCCTCATTTTTATTTCGTGGGTGCGCAAAGAAAAAGGCGCTTTCGTACTGTTAGAGGCGCTGCGCAACCTAAGTTTAGTAGAGAAAGAGAATATAGTTTGTGATATATATGGACCAATAGTCGAGAGCGATCGCGCTCAATTCGAAGATGAAATAGCGGAAACTACCTGCGCATCCTATCATGGCGTAATCGACCCACACGACGTATTGCCGCTTATGCAGCAGTACAATGCGCTGGTCTTCCCCACGTTTTATCAAGGGGAAGGTCAACCTGGTGTGGTGCTCGAAACAATGGTGGCAGGCATTCCACCTATTACGACGAATTTCCGTTCGATTCCCGAAGTGGTGCAAGATGGCGTAAACGGTCTGCTTGTCGAACCTGAAAATGCAGCGGATGTCACTACTGCGATTCAAAAACTCTATCATGATCCGGCGTTGCGCCACGAACTGGGCCAGAAAAATCGAGAGCTTGCAGCGCAGTATGATACAAAAGTGCTCATTCCGGCGCTCATTGCAATTGTCGCGAATGATGGATCAGCATCCGGCATTTCTCCACTTGAGTCTGTCTTGGAAGCATCCGTAAACGGGAGCCAAAGCGCTTAAGATGCCGAGCAAATATGTACATTCAGTCCGCCACTTAACGCCAACGCAACTGTGGGGCCGCGTGTCGATTATGGCAAGACGCAAAACGTTGCATCGCTCGCAACGCTATCTCGCGCGTTTTCAAAATGGCAGCAACGAAGGCAAGCCCTTTATGTTGCTGCCATTTAAGCCGGAAACACATCATGCCGATCAGGTTGCTGCACTGGCCGCGGGCGAGTTCACGTTTCTCAATCGAGATGTTGCGCTAAAGCAGAACACTTCTAATCAAAATGATGGGCAAATCATCTGGTTTCCTGACGGTGTCACGCAGCTTTGGACGTACAATTTACACTATTTTGATTACGCTGCTGGGTTGGCGCAAGCATATACGCAAGGCAAAAATAGCGATGCATATAGTGTCTTCCGCACACTGGTCAATAGTTGGATCGATAGCTGTCCGCCGCCGCTGAAAATCGCGTGGGATCCCTATCCAATTTCGCTGCGCGTTTCAAACTGGATCAAAGCGTATACGCACTTTGGCCTAGCATTGGAGCAAGACCCAGAATTTGCGACACGGTTGCGCAACAGCCTTTATGCGCAGACCAAATTTTTGTCCGAGCACCTCGAATATCACGTGATGGGCAACCATTTTATTGAGAATGGGCGCACGTTGCTGATTGCGGGGCTCTTTTTCCAAGATGAAGCAGCTGTCGGCTGGCGCGAAAAAGGGTTGCAGATTCTGTGGGGCGAACTGGACAAGCAGTTCTTAGCCGACGGCGCGAATTACGAGCGCAGCCCGATGTACCACCAGATTATGCTAGCACTTTATGCCGAAGCGGTCGACTTGCTTTCTGACTATCAGGCAAGGACGCAAGAGCAGGTTGCAACACCCGCCCAGCTTGGAACGGGTCGAGAGCGAGTGGGGGCAATGCGCAAGTGGTTGGCCGCCATGCTCCATCCGGATCAGAAGATTGCGCTCTACAATGATTCGGCTTTTGGCATTGCGCCACAGCCACGAGTGCAGCTTGCGATGGGGCAGCCCAATTCTGAGCTAGCTAATTTGGATTCGCTGACAGAAGATGGTTTTGATCCATGGCCAGAAAGTGGCTATTTTGCCTTTCGCGATAAAGCACAAAAGAATCTGCTGCTTGCTGATTTTGGGCCACTAGGGCCAAGCGATCAGCCAGGGCACGCGCATTGCGATGCGCTGAGCTACGAATTATCTATTGGCGGCGAGCGCATGATTGTCGATTCGGGTGTGGGCAATTACTATGGCGAACTCGACTGGCGGCTGTACTACCGCAGCACGCGTGCGCATAATACGGTCGTGGTTGATGATGCAGAGCAATCTGAGATCTGGAGCCGCTTCCGCGTGGCGCAGCGAGCAGAAGTAGTCGACGTGCGCTGGCAGACAGAGACTCACAAGGACGGCGAGAAGTTGGCATACGTTGTTGGGTCACACAGTGGCTATCGCCGCTTGCCAGGTCAGGTGGAACATCGGCGCTGGATCACGTGGGTGGACCAACGATTTTGGATCGTCTGCGACCGGCTGACGGGCCAAGGCGATCATGTGGCAGAGAGTCTCATTCATTTACATCCCGACATCTTAACTCTTCAATTACCAAAAGTAGCAGAAGATTCACAGAGCATAGAGCCGGGTCTTTGCCAACGTGGAGAGAGCTATTTGCAGGTTGTGCCTTGGGGCGTAAGTAGCATTGCCACTTATTTTGGTGAAAGAGCACCAATTCAAGGTTGGTATGCACCAGAGTTTGGAAAAGAGATAAAAAATCAGGTTTTAGGATTAGAAAAACGTGGTCCTTTGCCTATTTGGTTTGGGTATCTATTGTGGCCACACAAAGAATCTGTATCGGTGAATTTTTCAAGCGAGAACGAGCAATCCTGCCAGATTGAAGTAACATCCGATAGTCGACGATATAAAATTTATTGCAATACATCAGATGTAGGTATAAAAACGGAGAAAATTTAGTTGAATATTAGCGTATTAGGGTTAGGATATGTAGGCTGTGTTTCGTCTGCCTGTTTGGCACAACAAGGGCATCGTGTTTTTGGCGTAGACGTTAGTCAGGTCAAAGTGGATCTGATTAATCAGGGCAAAAGTCCGATTATTGAAGATCAAATTGATGATATTATTGCTGAAATGGTCAGCGGCGGTCGGTTGACGGCAACTACGAATGCGGAAGAAGCAATTGCGCAATCGGATGTCTCGATTATTTGTGTTGGCACGCCAAGCAATGCCAACGGCAGCCTTGATCTGCAATATGTGCAGAACGTGTCGAAAAATATTGGTAGCGCATTGCGCAACCACAAAGGCTACCACGTTGTTACGGCACGGAGCACAATGTTGCCCGGCAGCGTCGAAACAGCCATTCTGCCTTATGTTGAAGATGCGTCGGGCATGAAAGTGGGCGAGGATTTTGGCCTTTGTATTAATCCAGAGTTTTTGCGCGAGGGGTCCGCCGTCAAGGATTATTATAATCCGGCATTCACCTTAATTGGCGAGTGGGATAAGCGCAGTGGCGATGTTGTTTCGGAGCTTTATGCGAATATCGATGCACCGCTTCTGCGTACCGATATTCGAACTGCCGAAATGGAAAAGTATGTAAGCAATGCATTCCACGCGTTGAAGATAGGCTTTGCCAATGAGATTGGCGTGCTGTGTAAAGAAATGGATATTGACAGCCATAAGGTAATGGATGTTTTTGTGCAAGATACGAATCTGAACATCTCGGCTAAATATCTCAAGCCAGGGTTTGCTTTTGGCGGGTCGTGCTTGCCGAAGGATGTGCGTGCCATTGTGCATCGAGCAAAGTCGCTTGATCTCAATTTGCCGCTGATGAACTCAATATTACCAAGCAATGAACAACATATCGACTATGCATTTGATCTTGTGCAACAGTCGGGATGCAAGAAAATCGGTCTTTTGGGTCTTAGCTTTAAGCCTGGTACAGATGATCTGCGCGAAAGTGCCATTGTTCATCTGGTAGAGAAGCTGATTGGCAAAGGCTATGATCTCAAAATTTACGATAAAAATGTTTCAATGGCCCGCATTATCGGTGCAAATAAGCAATATATCGAAAAGGTGATTCCGCATATTTCAAACTTGCTTACGGTTGATGCCAATGAAATTGTCGATCATGCAGAGTTGATTATTGTCGGCCATGGTTCCCCTGAGTTTGCCGAGGTGTTGAAGCAAGTACAGCCATCGCAGCAAGTTATCGATCTGGAACGCGTTGATCACAATGCACCAAATTTGAATGGTAATTACCAAGGAATTTGCTGGTAAGTAGAAATCGATGTCATGAAGTTAATGGAGCAATTCGGACCACGGACATCTTGTCCGTAGTCCCAGATTTGTCGCTTCCGAATCTCTTCGATTAATGGCATTGAGTAGAAAGTTATAGCCAGCAAATAAAGCGAGCAGATTTACCACAATTGGATTTGCTTGGAATTTATTTTAGGAGTTTGAAGTTGAAAATTGTTGTTATTGCCCCACGTTTTCCATTCCCATTAGACAAGGGTGATCGTCTTACGGTATTTCATTTGTTGAAATATCTTTCGCAGCGACATCAGGTTTCGTTGATCTGCTTTTTAGAATCGGATCAAGATCCAGTTTGGGTGGAAAAAGTTACGCCATTTTGTGAGCGTGTAGAAACTGTACCGCTAAAAACATCGCGCGCGTATATGAATTGTCTGCTTGGCCTGCCGGGCCGAACGCCATTGCAAATGAGCTACTATGCTGATCCGGCTATGACGGCCGCTGTGGAGAAACTTACCGCCGAAATTCAGCCAGACTTGGTCTATGCACACACAATTCGCATGGGCCAATATAGCGAGCCACTTGACTCATCGATGACGAAGGTGTTGGCGATGCAAATTTCGATGACGCTAAACTATCGCCGTCTTGCGGAGCATTCTTCAAACCCGATTAGTAAATTCTTTTTCAACACAGAATACAATAAGGTACGCCGATTTGAAGCAGAGTTTGCACATGAGTTTGATAAGGTGTTGCTCATCTCTGAGCATGATTTAAATGCGATTGAGCAGAAGAAGCCGCTCGAAAACGTCTTCTTTAGTCCACATGGCGTGGATTATAAATACTTTGAGCCGGATAAATCTGTCGAAAAGCGGAAAAATACGCTGATTTTTACTGGCAACATGAGTTACGCACCGAATACGGATGCGATTCAGTACTTTTATACTGAGATTTTCCCACGAATTCAGCAAGAAATTCCAGATACTAAGCTGTGGATTGTTGGTGCAAATAAGTCAGCCATAGTCAGCGCGCTTGGCGAAGATCCAGCCGTTACTGTTACGGGCCGCGTGCCCGATCTGCGTGACTATACAAATCAGGCCCAAGTTGCCCTTGCACCTATCCGCATTGGTGCTGGTCTTCAGAACAAGGTGCTTGAAGGGATGTCGATGGGGATGCCGATGGTGGTTACATCGGTAGCAAATGAGGGTATTAAAGCGATTCCAGATGAGAACATTTTAATTGGCGATACGCCTGAGCGTTTTGCAGACCAAGTGATCACATTGTTAAAAGATGATGCAATGCAAAAGCAAATCGGCGAGGCGGCCCGCCACTTTATTGTAGAAAAGTGGTCATGGGAGAAGCACTTTGGTGACCTCGAAGAGATGTTTTGCCGGTTGGTGAATGAGGAAGACTCTACAGCAGAAATTGAATTAAAGTGTGACTCATCAACTCAGCCGAGCAATATGAAGAGCAACTTAAATATAGTAACAAATGGTGTTTAAGCGAATCAAATGAGACATATATCATTACAAGCAGGTGTTTTATTCATACTCACAGTGTGCATTTCAACGCTCGCCGTGGGTACTTTTGTCTATGCGGGTCAGGCAGATCAGGCGAGTAAGCCAATAGAACAGACAAGTACGCTACCCGCAACTTCGACCGCTGTACAAATCCCGACGCGTATTTCAACCAAAGTTCTAACCAAAGTTCCAATAGAGGCTTCAACAATAGTGTCAACCGTGCGTGCGACTTCAACTGCGGTATCGACTGCCCAAACGAAGTCCACACCAATCGTATCAACTATCCCAAGCATAACCCTAACTCAAACGGTTCCGATTACGCGGACTGCCGCAGACGGTCGTAATCCATGTGAGGAAGGCGACTATCTTGATTTAGAGACGGATGCTTGTGAGCCGCTCGACAAAGCGTTTGGGTTTGACTTTGCAGCATTCGATAGCGTGTTGCCGGCTGACAGCTACACGTTGGAAGAGTGTACATCGGATGCACTTTCCGATCTGCTGATGGAGATTGAAGATTCCGGTGGCACAGTGTTTATTCCAGCTTGCGAACTGACTGTCGAACGCAAGCTTTTTATATCCAGCAATACGTTGATACAGGGTGCGGGCATTGGCGAAACAATCTTGCAAGTTGCGGATGATTTTACTGAAGTAGCGCTACAGGCACGCCACGCCAAAAATGTGATCGTGCGCGATCTCACGCTTGATGGCGCGGCAAGCGCGTCGATGCTGCTCTCTGCTTGGTATGCGGACAATATTCTCTTCGAGCGGATCGAAGCGCGCAACGCCGAGGGAAGCGGTCTCAACTATCGATACGCAACCAATGTCACCGTTCGCTATAGCCAAAGCTACGGGCATAAAAAGTGGCACGGCATTGCATCAAAGGATTGTTTCCCAAGTTCATCATCGCGTAATTCAGATGAGGTCGACTGTCAAGCACAGTTTGATGCAAAAGCGACAGAGGTCGACGAAACGCCAGGCGTTCTTTGGTCGAACAACGTTGCGCTCTATTCGAATGATCTATACGACAACGGTGACTATGGTCTTGATTCTCACGCATCGCTTAGCGAAGTAGCGGGAAACTGGATTCGGAATAATCGATACGGTGCAAAATTTCCAGACGGATCAAATTTATGGATACACAATAATAGGATTGAAAAGAGCTCGCGTTGGGGACTCTTTCTGTATAATACCGTTGATATCGAAGAGCAGGTTTCGAGCAACATAGCGTTCTATAACAACAATATGGGCGCAAATGGGATCGCGCAGATTCGCGTAAAGAGTCCGGCCAAAGATATTTTCTTGCTTGACAATAGCTATAAAGGCCGTCTCAACATGATCCAAAATAAGGGTGGGAAGGTCTATCGCTGCACGGGCACCGATGATGTATCCCTCTTTAGCTATGGCTCTCGACCCGAAAGTGCAGACAAGGTAGCGTGTAATCTAACCGATGTTGCGTCTATCTTCGAATAAACAGAGCGATAAAAAAAGCGGTGTTCCAGCACATGGGACACCGCTTTTTTTATCGCTCTGTCTTACAAAATCTATTCTTATTGAATGCCTTCGCTCACCACACTGCTCTCATTCAGCGCCTTCAAAAGCGCTCGCAGCGTCTGATTTGGCAATTGAACTTCTTTTGTCTTCGAGCGAATAAAGGTCTTCACCTGATCTGCTCGCAGTGCAGGGATCAACGGATTCTCTACCTCAAGTTGAATATCGGGATTCAGAAAAACCGCCGCCCCCCCGATTGGCACATCTGCCAAAGTTACATCGCTATCCGATTGCTCATCTATACTTACAAGCAACTCGCGCATTTTTTGTTGCTGTATCTCTAAATCTCGACCCGGATTACCCAACCCCTCACGTGCAAAAAGCGTCAACATGCGTCCAAGGGAAAACGGCTCGCGCCATCTATCACCCTTCACGGTTACGCGCCCTTTATCGCTACGAGCGGCAAAGACCAGTACACCACACGGACCAGCCACAACATATGCAGCCGGTAAAGCAAATGAATAGTAGGCATATTTGTCATCCATGCCCTTTAGCGTTCGCTGAAAAACCTCATCGGGTCTTTCGAGCTGCTTATTACCTTTCCAGCGCCGCCGCGAAAAGCGATTAATAAAGTAGCTGCCAATACTGGCACTGACAAAGCCAAGCGGCAGCGCCACAAAGCTAATACGACTCCAGTTAGCCTGCATAAAACGAAGCAGATCAGTTGTAGCAGGTTCATCCGGTGGATACCAAGTTGGGATAAAACTGGCAAGAAGGCCAATGAACAAAATGGCTAACCCCGTCATGCTGAAGCGCTTGCCCCACTTGTCTTTACGTTGAATTTGACTCAGATCGCGATATACTTTCATAAGATTCTTTTAAGCTTTGTGTCTTTGTGTTTTGGATTTACTTTTGAACTATTTTTAACATCTCTACTGCAAAACTCATGCTTTTATGGCAAGAAGACCATTTTTAACACTGTTTTAATTTTGGACTAGCCTTGTCCTTTCTTTGAGAGCGCCTGAGTACTAAGCGCGATCTTGGCGGGCACATCCTGCTCGATAGCCTGCTTGGCACTGCGCAACACATGCGCCATTGCATCTGCGGTGGCGCTCCCGTGAGCCACAATGGCCAGACCCTTCAAACCAAGCAGCACTGCACCACCGTACTGACTGTCATCCAACCGCGCCCGAACATTTCGCAATCCACTGCCAGCCAGCCACGCACCCAGCTTGTTAATCGGCCCCGACGTAAGCTCCTCGCGCAATATCTTCGAAATCATACCGGCCGTCGATTCAGCCGTCTTCAAAAAAATATTGCCCGTAAAGCCATCCGTCACAATCACATTCGCTTGCCCATTTACCACTTGTTTGCTTTCAATATTTCCCTGAAAATTGATCTCGGGCGTCTGCATCAATATCGCCGTTGCATCAATAACTAGCTGCGACCCCTTGCCCGCTTCTTCACCATTGCTTAATATCTTGACAATCGGATTTTTTACCCCAAAGACAAACTCCGAATAAATGCTGCCCATTACCGCAAACTGCTGCAAATTCTCAGGCTTTACATCAGCGTTTGCACCTAAATCAAGTATATGACAGAAGCCCGACAAAGTGGGAAATACACCAATCAAAGGCGGCCGCAAAACCCCACTCATGCGCCCAATGTGCAGAATACTGGCTGTCATAATGGCGCCTGTGCTGCCCGCAGAAACAAATGCCTGAGCGTCCCCTTTCTTTACCATTCGAGCTGCAACAACCATCGAGCTATCGGGCTTTGCTCGCACAGCCTGCGCTGGCTTCTCATCCATCTGAATTACTTGACTTGCAGCAACAACTGGCAGCTCTAACCCTGCTGTGTCATATTTCTCTAGTTCGGCCTCAATCACATCTGGCAGACCTACGAGCGATATCTTTAAATCAAATTTCCTAGCCGCTTTTACAGCACCGGCTACAATCTCAACAGGCGCATAATCACCACCCATTGCATCTAACGCAATATTCATAAGCTAACTCAAATAGGTTGAATCTTTACGCAAAAAATAGAGAGGGAGAAAATAGAAATATTAACGTTCTCTGAAGGAATAATATCCATACAAATTTCAGAAATGTGATAGGTAATGGTACTACAACTATGCTTTATGTGAGAAGTTTCGAGCCTATTTTTTTGTGGGACTGTACTGTCAGAGCCTCTCTTGTGCAGAGTTATTCATGCGCACTGTTTCCATACAGTGCGGCAATCGCGACAGCAGATCCGACGCCAGCACGCCCGATAGGCCGATCTCATGCGCGCACAATTTTCCCGCCTCGCCGTGGATCCACGCTGCCAAAGATGCTGCGCAAAAAGATGACGTCCCCTGCGCGAGCAAACCAGCAATCGTTCCCGCCAGCACATCGCCCGTGCCAGCCGTTGCCAGTGCGGATGTTGCAACGGGCAGCACAGCCAGCCTCCCATCCGGATCCGCGATCACCGTATATGGTCCTTTCAGAAGCACCACCGCTTGCCACGCCGCCGCCTTCTCGCGCGCCAACGCCCAACGAGACTGCAACACCTCATCCAGCGGCAAACCAGAGAGCCGCGCAAACTCGCGTGCATGAGGCGTCAGCACACTCTGTTTCGGCAATAGGCCAGGCCAACGCGCCATTTGTGCCAAACAATTCAGCCCATCCGCATCGATCACCGTTGGCGGCAGCTTCTCTCGCTTCGAAAACAAATCGTGGATAAATTCCTGTGTCGACGCCGTATTGCCCAAGCCGCATCCAACCAGTAGCGCGCTATATCCATCCAGCGCATCTACAAGTTGCGGTACCGCTTCTGCCGTTATGTGGCCACTTTCAGTTTGCGGTAACGGCAGCCAAGTCGCTTCCGCCAGTCGACCGGCAACCGGTCCCCAGAGCGATTGCGGCATTGCGCCAGTCACCAATCCCGCACCAGATCGTGCCGCCGCCGAGCAAGCCAAAAACGCAGCACCCGCATAATTTGTACAGCCCGCTACAATCATGGCTTTGCCAAAAGTCCCTTTGTGGCTATTTGTCGATCGGTCCGGAAGGGATTCGCCCACCCACTTCTCTGTCAACACAAATGTCTGCACATCCTCAGCCAATTCGGACGTTAGACCAATATCTGCCACCACCAACTCACCCACCGATTCTGCACCCGGAAATTGATAGTGACCCACCTTGGCATATCCAAACGTGATTGTCAGATCCGCCGCCAGCGTTTGTGGATCCAGCGTGCCCGTATCGCAATTCAACCCACTGGGACAGTCCACCGCAACCGTCTGCGCGAGCTGCGCACGCTGCACAATCTGCAATAGCTCCGCTAACTCTCCTATTATCGAGCGATTATTACCCGTTCCAAGCAGCGCATCGACCACTAGATCCGCATCATCTGCCCAACTGTGCAACGTTTGCCAATCCGCGTCATCATCAGCATGAATAATTTCCATATCACCCGCAGGATCCGTGCGCCGTTTCCACAAATAGACGCGCACCGCAACGCCCACATCGTACAACGCCCGCGCACAGACTAATCCATCGCCGCCGTTGTTGCCCGGCCCCACTAAAATCAGGATCGAACGCGCGGCAGGGAAACGCTCACCGAGTATCCGCGCGCACGCTTGACCTGCCATCTCCATCATCACACCATAAGAGTGGTCCGCGGCATCCGCGGCAGCTTCGATCTGATGATAGAGATCAAGATGGCGGTACTGAAGCGGATGATCTTTCTGCGGACTAATATTTAAAGGCAATTGGCGTATCTTTTCAATAAGTAGCGGTAGCGCCGGTTGAGTGCTGCCGCAGTATGCAGTGTATCGAAACCAAGCGGGTCATTTACCCCAGAATATTGAGAAGATACTAATTGGCATTCAAAAGGGCTGGTGAGCTACATTTCCACCAGCCCTTTTTTGCGTCTACGACTCTTCCGTGTGCAGATATTGCAGTGTGGACCCAGTGCGCATGGCGATGGTCATGCCGCCGAAGGTGTAGTACTTCTTAACGGTCGTTCCACTCACCTCATAGTGACCAAAGGGATAGAAGGTTGTCGTCGTACCGACGGTCTTCTTGATGCGAATGCCGTTCTCATCGTAGAGATACTGCTCGCCCGCGACGGAGTGCAGGCGGTTCTCCACGTTCCAGACGAGGGTTTGGCTGCCGGGGCGGGTTTTTATTTGGATCGAAAAATCTTGATTGATTGTGAGTAAAAAGAGGCAGCGGATCATCCCTGAGCTGCTGCCTCTTGCTTGTTGATATAAGAGCTAAGTAGCCCACAGAGTTGTTTTATCTAGGAGGTGGCCTCTCAAGGAGATTTGGTTGATTTAACTGGCTCCCACCCAAATTCATGTGCTCTGTCACCCCACTTTTGTAAAGCATTGACTCGCGCCCTTTCCTTGACAATTAGTTCGAGCTTGTCAAATATAGTAAAATCGCCGCTTAATACGTCAGTTCCTACATCAAGTAGCAATCCTGCGATGTTAGAGATAGTTTCATCCAGAGTCATTGAGTTCGTAATCTGCCCTATAGAGGACAAAGGCAGCGTTTTTTGACTTCGGACTACCGCAAGGTCTACAAGATCAAAGCAGTTTAGGATAGAATCTGCTCTCATTTCGCCTATTGATGGAGGGAAGATACCCATTTGTAGTCTACATATCTTAACAAAGACGTGGTTTTCTCGTAGAGAATACTCTACCTTAATACCAGTAGTGTCGTTAAGCATGGAATACTCATAGTATAGCCCACCATTATTTGGCTTCGCGATCTTAAACTGAAAATCCTTTTTAAGAAGACCAAATTCTTTTCTGCAGATTTTTAAGAACCGTCTATAACTCATTAAGGCCGCTCCATTGGAATAGTTGGATAATCTAATTCCTTTATAATACGTTGCTCTAATTCATAGAAAGCACTTCTCATATTTCTGCTCTCATCGATACCAATATCATAAATAGTATATCCTTCCTCGATTTTGCTACGTATCCACCTTTCATTTCGGCGTAGACTTTCACCTAAATCAAAGTTATCGCCAAAGAACTTTCCCCACGCTTGATACCATTTTGCATCTATACTTTTTGCCGCAATCTTAATATCATCCATCCCTTCCCCAATAACAATGACCTTTTTAACAACTGTCACTGCTTCATCAGCATATTTTGCCCCCTTGGCCGTATCTCCCAAGATTGGTATGACACCCAAAAAGGTTAAACCTGCATCCCGATATTGCCCCTCGGTCAGATACATTGCTGCATTGGCCGTGTCCACAACCCCTGTTGGATCGACGACACCCACAGCATCAAGTGCCATATGCACTTCTTCACGAGTAGGTGTGCGGCCCTCTTCACCCGGTGCTGGCTTACAGTCAGGTTCATGTCCAAACTCGCTAAACGCACCTACACAATGCCCACTCGGATCATTGTACTTAAGAGGATTCGCTCGCCCATAGGCAAACCTGTTGTAGTCGATCAGCGCCCCCGAATCCGGCACAATCGTATCGGGACTAATGAACATCCCCACCAGCGGATCGTAGTAGCGCGCGTTCATGTAGACCAGCCCGCTGCCATCCAGCCGTTGACCCGTAAAGCGATGGTCTGTCACCACGGGGCCTGTGTCGCGCTGCTTGCCGTAGGCGAAGTACTTTTGGTCTGTCGTGATTGTGCCGCTTGCGTTGGTCTCTAACACCGTACCACCGAGGTGGTCGGTATGCAGATAGGTGAGGGCCGTGCCTTTACGCATGGCAATACGTTGACTGCCAAAGAAGTAGTATTTGGTGACCGCGGTGCCGCTCACCTCGTAGTGACCAAAGGGATAGAAGGTGCTCGTTGCGCCGACTGTCTTTTTGATGCGAATGCCAGCCTGCCCTGAGCGAAGCCAAATGGGTCGTAGAGATAGGTCTCGCACGCGGCGCTGTGGAGGCGGTTTCTACGTTCCAGGCGAGGGTTTGTAATTAAGCCTTTCTTTGAAAAAATTGGATAAGGAATAATGCAATAACAGCTATGATGAGACCAATGCCCAACAAGTATTTATAAGCAAATAGCACGGGATTCTCTATATGAAACCCATATCCTGCAACAAGAGCACCAACCATAGTGGTTATCGCAACGATCTGAAGAAGCGTACCACGAATATTAGTTGATACTGTCCCTAAACCTGGTTTAAGTAGCAGGCTAATAATATAATTGGCAACCCCATACTTTGGGGCATTAATAGTTTGCATACTCCAATGAACCAGCCATCCTGCAAACCATATTAAACTGCACAGAATCAGTAGTGATAAGTATTGTTGAATTTCATTCATAGTCATTCCTGTAAAAGGCCAGTAGGTTGCATAAAAAATCGTGCAGCCTACTGACCTTTTAGCTATCTTTTACTTGTTCGATAAACTTTTTGAGGTTCGTTTTTTATCTCTATTCTACCAACATTGTTGAGAATACATCGATTCCGACATTACGAATAATTGGTCTTACAACATTATGAGTTTGCTCATTTACAGCTTGCTGTATGCCTCTACTATTCAGGGATGAATCTAGAAACACAGTGGGAACAAAATCGCGGGCAGTCTGCGGATTGCGCAATATAAGTGGTGAAGGAGATGTAAACCCACCGGCAAATAAATCTCCTGCAAAACCACTAAAAGCTGCTACTCCTCCGGCAGAAACCATTTCGCCAGCAGATATCTCTTGCCCATTTACCATTTGCATAAGCCCATATTCCCCTACGCCAAATCCGCCCGATAACGCCGACCTAGTTAGACCTGGTACTAGCCCAGAACCCGGAATTGTGGCCGCAGCAGCACCTTCTAATCCTCCAGCGGCAGTTGTAATGACGAAATCACTTCTATCAAAGGTGTTGCTTGTTACAGAATTTGCGATCATGTATGATTCAGAAGAAATTAGAGCTCCTGCACCACCAGCTACTGCTGCAGAAGTTGCTAGTGTCATAGCCGCTGACATAGATGCAGTGCCTGCCGTAATTCCAATGCCAGTACCAATCAGAGCACCTCCAACTGCACCTGCACCCGTAACAACCCCGAAATCTGTTAGATTCCATTGAGCATAAGAAGTCGTGGCAAGATAAGTTCCACTAGTTAGTAAGCCTCCTGCAAATCCTCCAATAAAGCAGGTTGGACAATGCCCACTCGGATCATTGTACTTAAGGCTATTACCCCTAGCATAAGCAAACCGATTATAGTCGATCAACACGCCCGCATCCGGCACAATCGTATCGGGGCTGATGAACATCCCCACCAGTGGATCATAGTAGCGCGCGTTCATGTAGATCAACGAACCCGCATCGCGGCGTTGACCCGTAAAGTTGATGTCGGTTGGCAGCCCGTTTGTGGTGTCGCAAGCGTTGGTCCCGTTGATGCGCCGCTTGCCGTAGGCACAGTAGCCCTGCTGGGAAGAGTACGCCCCCGCACTAGTTGTGATCGCCGCGACGCTGCCCAAGTGATCCGTGTGCAGATATTGCAGCGTGGACCCGGTGCGCATGGCGATGGTCATGCCGCCAAAGGTGTAGTATTTCTTGACGGTTGTTCCGCTCACTTCGTAGTGACCGAACGGATAGAAGGTGGTGGTTGCGCCAACCGTCTTCTTGATCCGAATCCCGTTCTCATCATACAGATACTGCTCGCCCGCAACAGAGTGCAGGCGGTTCTCCACGTTCCAGACGAGGGTTTGGCTGCCGGGGCGAGTTTTGGCGTTGCCGTTGGCGTCGTAGCCGTAGCCCGTTACCTTGGGCGCATGGTAGGGAAAGGCGTTGGTCGGTGTTAATGCTCTGAAATTTGCATTCTGCTACACCGACCTTCGCCTACTAAAAAGGGGCAGCAGACCTAATTGGATCCACTACGTCTTTTGTTCTCTCAACTTTACCATTAGACTCAGAAATGCCTAGCCTATCTGTTAGAGAATCCCCATTCCAATTAAGGTCTTTAAACTGCTAAATACCCGAGCATATGTCATTCGGTATTCCTACTTAGGGGAAAATACCGAATGACTTTTGCTCGGGTACCTACCATGCTTAAGAAATCATCATGGGCCATCTACTGATTCTAGGTATTCACCCTCTGCTAGAGAATAGGCCATACTATAATCTGATGCTAAAGCTTTGCCATCTCTTGCATTGACAATTTCGATGTTTGGCAAGGTAGATGGTCCAACAGACCCGTCCAAGAACTGTAATAAATCTAACAATGGGCCACTTTGCAACTCAACAATCATGTCTTTCAATCGATTAGGATTCTCATCGATTGCAGCCTCTTGTAAAGTTTCCGAGTAGTCGCGGTCTGCTGCATGTTCATACATGTGCTTAATGATTGATGTAAAAATATATTTTATGGTTTCTTGGTTTGACCATTCTTCATTGGTACTTTTCATTGTTGTTTCTACGGGCCTCCTTGCAAAATAGTATTTACTTTATTCCAGTCTATTGTACCTGGTAATCCATTGCCTGTTCTGTAGAACAATGTGTTTGCTACAGAATATTGTTCTTCTAATTGTTTGGCGTAGTTCACAATTTCACGGGCAGTAGGTGCGCGACCTAATTCCTTTGTCCATGTTGTCCAAACGTCTGTATACAATCGCTGATGGATCCGTACTCCAGTAGATGACTCGCGTATTAGAACTTCTCTTAGCCAGCGTGGATCATGGACATTAATTCCAGCTTGACTCATTATATTTTGGTAATCTTGAGGTATGATATGATGCACCTGATATTCAGAACTTCGCTCAACACCATAATGTTGTTCGTAACCACTTCTGTAAGAACTTTTTGACCATTTCCAAGGATCAAATTTATTTGGATCTAACCCCCCCGGATCACCCGTATTTCCTGCATTACTCGCATCCGCTCCTTGTGATGCGCTTGCAGCATTCTCACCATTGAGCAACCAGTCCCCGTAAGCATATGCCTTGTCGCCCCATTGTTGTGCAAGATCTGCAGCCATGGGCCCATATCGGACTGCTGCGTTTTGTATTGCAGTCCCTGCACGTTGGCCCCATATGCCAATTTGTTGTGCTGCACGCTGACATGGCCCCATTGCACATTGCTGTGCAATGCACATTGGGCAATGCCCAGTTGGATCGTTGTACATAAAGGGATTGCCACGAACATACGCATACCTATTGTAATCGATCAGCACGCCCGCATCCGGCACAATCGTATCGGGACTAATGAACATCCCCACTAGCGGATCGTAGTAGCGCGCGTTCATGTAGACCAGCCCGCTGCCATCCAGCCGTTGACCGGTGTAGTTGATGGTCGTGGGCAACGTGCCGCCAGCGCGCTTTTTGCCGTAGGCGAAGTAACTCTGGTTGGTGGAATAGACCCCAGCACTGTCAGTTACCGCGGCGACGCCACCGAGATGATCCGTGTGCAGATATTGCAGCGTGGACCCAGTGCGCATGGCGATGGTCATGCCGCCGAAGGTGTAGTACTTCTTAACGGTGGTGCCACTCACCTCGTAGTGACCGAACGGATAGAAGGTGGTGGTTGCGCCAACCGTCTTCTTGATCCGAATGCCGTTCTCATCATAGAGATATTGCTCGCCCGCAACAGAGTGCAGGCGGTTCTCCACGTTCCAGACGAGGGTTTGGCTGCCGGGACGGGTTTTGGCGTTGCCGTTGGCGTCGTAGCCGTAGCCTGTGTTCTTGACACCCTGGCGCGGGATGGTTGTGTTGAAGCTATTGGTGGTCTTGAGTCCGTATCCCGTTATCTTTATCCTTACACATCCAAAAGAGGTGGCAAACTTAACTAGGTCTGCCACCCTTTTTGGTTACTAGGACACACCACACTTATCACTCATGCTGGGGTTCAAAATAAATGTCGAGATCCAATAATATATTTTTCTCACCAAGTAATTGAAGAACTTGAGGTTCAATATCTGTACCACCATTCCATTTGTTCAACCATAGACCACACTTAAGACTAACTTCAAATCGACTACTGAAATTAGACCAAACAGAAATATCTGAGGTGAACTTTTGCATTAAACTATTGATTTCATAGCCAAGTGAACTATTTGATTTACGTTGTCCTTGTAACAACCATAGTCCAGTTTCTCTGATTTTATCATGACGGCTTCCTTTGTGTATGTCTCCTTTTCGATAACATTTTGTTGGCTTGCTACCTAGACTATTTGTTATCTCTTCAGGATCTAGAAGTTCGCCAAGCATTCTCAGAGATACCATTATTCCGTTGACATTACCTCCAGCAATCCACATTAACGGTTCTTGTGGATTTTCTGGAGGATTGCGAAACTCTTGTTTCATATTACTATATAATCCTTTATATTTTTTGAACCACAGAGGATTGTCAACCCTCTGTGGTTTTGCAAAGATTTATTTGCACTAGAGAAAATGCAATTATTTGTTATAGTCTTCAATTAAATCATCCAAGAAACCGATGTAATGTGCAGTTGAGTCTTTCGCCCCTTTTCGCAAAGCCCACACGTATCCAGCGGCATCCTCATAAAGATCAAAATGCTTTACAGTACCAGGTACATCTTGCTTTAGGGTATGTGCGCTTAGTCCAAGATTCTTCCAATATTGATCATTTCTTGAACGAAGATTTCCAGTAGGCTTAGAAGGTAAAAGTGATAGTAATAAATTATTGTTTATTACTGGTTGTGATAATGTAAAACCTGGGTTGTTTGATAGAGCTGAAGTTCCAGAATCGGGTGTAACAAGTAAGTATGTTTCCTCTGTAACTAGTGGTATTCCCTCAATTGAGAGTGTATTTGAATCTGGTAGCGGGAACGATGCACCCATTTCCCCAATCTCAGCTTCTGGGTATGGAGTTGGGTAATCAAGCGCTGGTTCGTTAAGCACATAGTCTATAGCAAGCATCCCAGCAACAGGTGCGGCAACTGCTGCTGCACTTACAGCAGCGTATGGGGCGACGGTAGACCAACACGGTAGGTCAATAACTAATCCTGGAGGACCAGCAACAGCAATTGTCGCACAATGCCCACTCGGATCATTGTACTTAAGGCTATTACCCCTAGCATAAGCAAACCGATTATAGTCGATCAACACCCCCGCGTCCGGCACAATCGTATCGGGGCTGATGAACATCCCCACCAGCGGATCGTAGTAGCGCGCGTTCATGTAGACCAGCCCGCTGCCATCCAGCCGTTGACCGGTGTAGTTGATCGTCGTGGGCAACGTGCCGCCAGCGCGCTTTTTGCCGTAGGCGAAGTAGCTCTGATTGGTGGAATAGACCCCCGCACTGTCAGTTACCGCGGCGACGCCACCGAGATGATCCGTGTGCAGATATTGCAGCGTGGACCCAGTGCGCATGGCGATGGTCATGCCGCCGAAGGTGTAGTACTTCTTAACGGTGGTGCCACTCACCTCGTAGTGACCGAACGGATAGAAGGTGGTGGTTGCGCCAACCGTCTTCTTGATCCGAATGCCGTTCTCATCATAGAGATATTGCTCGCCCGCGACGGAGTGCAGGCGGTTCTCCACGTTCCAGACGAGGGTTTGGCTAGATAGTTTATAAACTCACGAATTATTAGATATTATATCGATTTGATTTTTCCTATGTTTACAGGGAGGCGCGACCTTTAAAACAAGAGCAAATCAACTAATCGATATAATGCCTATTGTGATAGATTAAAGCATCTAAATTCGCTGCTGCATCCGTTTTTTCGTTGCTTGATTGTAAGTTTTATACAATCCAGGTTTTTCTCCGTAAACCACTCGAGCCCATGTAGCTAGTGCAGAGTTGCCTAAGGTTAATCCCTTTTTTCTTGAATTTGTCTGTTCAGAACGAGGCTGAATAATTACCTGTGTTTTTAACAATTCATCATTGTACGATCTCCACTGTCCAGCAAGATTGATTTCTAATACTTTTCCTAAATAAGCACCGATACCTCGTACGATTTGTACAGCCTCTTCTGTCGGCTTCTGTATATCTGCATCTTCCAGAGAAAAGTAGTACTTTTGAAGATACTCCTCAACAAGAATTAGACTCTTTGGTGAGAAATCTAACTTTTCACTTGGAATGCCTACTATACTTTGAAGCTTTTTAATGTCTTTAAAAGCCGCATCAGATGAAATAGCAGAGGCTAAGGAATTTCCTCCAACATGTAAATCTTTTATATATTTTTCTAACTCTACTCCGTAGTAAGCCATCTTCGTTCCCCTATTTTGTTTCTTCACTAGATGTTCCGTTAAGTACTATCCATGGGATTTCATATTTGTCCAGCAGGTTTCGTACACCTCGACTAGGTGATTTCGCAACAAATACCCAAAGTGGCTTTATTGCCTGTTCTGAATCAAACTTTACTTCACGCCGAATACGTCGATCTAGGCTAATACTTACTTTGCTATTAAGGGATGTTTTTACTTCAACATATCTACTACCATCTGTAAGCTGACCATCATATATTCGAGACCCACCTCCAGGAACTGGATTTTCTACGAGTAATTGAGTTCCATCTATAGGCAAAAATGCTTCAGCTTGCTCGACTCCCCAATTTCCAATACTATTTGATTCCCCATTTACAGGTGGCTGCGAGGACCATTGCCTTATTGTGAACATTGTAGAAACTATATCGGTTATTTGCGCAATCTGATCTAGATCGGGACAATTAGAACATTCACCTCCCAAAGTAGGTTGATTTAATATCTGTTTTGTCAAATCTGTTGGAGAAGCGTTGTCAAAACCAGGAAGGCTGGGGCAACCACCAACCATCATTGTGCATGGACTGTTCATTAACCACCACATTTGAACGCGCTGGGTAAAGTTCGTCCACCGATCCGGTGCCCAAGGTTGATGTCCACTCGGATCATTGTACTTGAGCGGATTCGCCCGTCCATAAGCAAACCGATTATAGTCGATCAGCACGCCCATATCCGGCACAATCGTATCGGGACTAATGAACATCCCCACTAGCGGATCGTAGTAGCGCGCGTTCATGTAGACCAGCCCGCTGCCATCCAGCCGTTGACCGGTGTAGTTGATGGTCGTGGGCAACGTGCCGCCAGCGCGCTTTTTGCCGTAGGCGAAGTAACTCTGGTTGGTGGAATAGACCCCAGCACTGTCAGTTACCGCGGCGACGCCACCGAGATGATCCGTGTGCAGATATTGCAGCGTGGACCCAGTGCGCATGGCGATGGTCATGCCGCCGAAGGTGTAGTACTTCTTAACGGTGGTGCCACTCACCTCGTAGTGACCGAACGGATAGAAGGTGGTGGTTGCGCCAACCGTCTTCTTGATCCGAATGCCGTTCTCATCATAGAGATATTGCTCGCCCGC
>ENA-ORXT01000046-ORXT01000046.1-marine-metagenome-genome-assembly--contig:-NODE-46-length-172545-cov-9.922478_pt1 | contig 172545 bp, 156 predicted proteins | sample MGYA00237868_ERZ511482 | MGnify/ENA metagenome assembly ERZ511482 | reverse complement strand
ATATGAAGTGCAGTTTGAAAACTTTTTTATGTCACCTGATGGGAAAATATTGACTGAATTAGTTGCTTTGTTCGACTCAGGTAGTGTTAAGCCGGTAATAGATAGTGTATTCCCATTCGCGCAAGTAGCGGATGCATACGACCGATTGGCGACCGGGCGTTCTGTTGGAAAAATAGTCGTTGACGTCATATAGATACGGCCTCTTATGATGATTCAATTAGTAACTTACCAGGAACGACAATGTCATTACTAGAAAAATTTATGTTTTGGTCTCCCAAGAAGGAAGCGGATGGTAGCTATTCGCCCTCCCCTCTGGCGTTAAAACTCGCCACTGTAAAAAAATCTGACTACAGTCATGATCAGTACGATAACGCCTATACCGGTGATCGATTCAAAGTGTTGATGATCTGCACTGAAGAAAAAAACATGACGATGAAAAACGGTAAAAAATTCTCTACCGGCAATCATCCCGTTGAAATGATAGTGCCTATGCTGCATTTAAAAAACGCAGGGTTTGACATTGATATTGTTACGCCCACAGGTAAGCCTGTGCAAATTGAAATGTGGGCAATGCCGCCGGAAGACGAAGCCGTTAATGCGTTGCATCAAGAGTATAAACACCAGTTTGACAACCCCGGCTCAGTTAAAGACTTTGTGCAGCATTCATTAACTGATGATTCACCGTATATTGCCGTTTTTCTACCAGGTGGTCATGGTGCAATGTTAGGTCTTCCTGAGAATAAAGATGTCGGAAAGATCATCCGCTGGTCACACCAACAAGGCCAGCATATGCTTGCTATTTGCCATGGCCCTGCTGCATTGATTGCTGCAAATATTGATATCGAAAAGGGTGAATTCATTTACAACGGTTATGAAATGAATGCATTCCCGGACGCCGTCGACAAACAAACTCCGGCAATGGGCTATATGCCAGGTCATATGCCCTGGCGTATAGGGGAAGCGTTGAGCAGTGTAGGCATAACAACCATCAATAAAAAAATCAAAGGTGATTGCTTTATTGACCGTAAATTAATTTCGGGTGACAGCCCGTTGGCCGCCAATGAATTTGGAAAACTTACTGCAACTGCATTGCTTAACAGGGTCAATGAAACAGCCTGACGAGTGGGCACGGCACGGGTAACCGCTATACTATGTTGTTTCCGCATATACTGTTGATGGTTGCGTCAAAAGACCAACCGCAACATCGAGTCGTAAGCTAGGCCACTCTATATTGTTGATAGCGCTAACACCTCTGATGACAGTGTTTGAGCTTCCTGTGCTGGCCATATCGGCACTGGTGCTGAGATTACACAGCCCTCAGTAGAAGTAATCATTTACATTCGAAACGGTTTATCAACATTGCTAGCTGATCTAAAACAAGGCTCATACAAATAAGCCTTGATCAGCGGTCAATAGCTTTCTATTTGATTCAGGGAGTGTCAAGGCTTACTGTCCCGAGTTTCTTACAGCTGTTGACCAGCTTGACCTATGTCGAAGCCAGGCGAGGTTGCAGCCCGCAGTCTGTAACCACCCAGGTCTGCGTGAAATTCACCCAGTAGCCAGATTTTTATACTTTTTTATGTTCAACAAGCGCTTAGAGAACACGCTCAATCGTTAACCAGTACTCAGTTTTCATCACAATCCCCCTTTTTGGCCATCTGGCCACTGCGTTTCGCGCACCGCTTCTCAAAGCCGTTTTCACACCCTAAAACTGTACTGTTTTTAAGCACTTAGCGCGCATTCGATTGCTTTGCCGGTTTTTTGACTAGAGTGTTTTCAGACCCTATCTAATTGTTTTATATCGTTTTTATCGTGATTTTTTGGCCCAGTTGCACCCCTTCTAATCCAGCAGTAAAGTGCACGTCAGCACTAAGGCACTCCCAGCAAACGGGGCAGACGGACCGGCAAAGACCGGCTTCGAAAAATTATAAAAATTAAGTATTGGGGATAACAACATGAACAAGCAAAACATCACTAAATTATTTCTTGCAGCAGCGCTTCTAGTTGCAAGCTTCGGCACTTCAACCGCACAAGCTGCTGACGGCCACCTGGTATTCAACACTGCCGCTATTCACTTCAAGAACTTCAGCGACCGTAACGCCTTCGTACCGGGTCTTGGTTGGGAATACTCGCCTACCGGTAAGATTGGTTTTCATGTGGGTACGTTGTCTGACAGCTTTGGCGCACAAGCAACTTACTTAGGTGTGAACTACGGTACTCGCAAAATGTTTAACAACCGTGTTCGTTTTCTTTTAGGTGCAACCGCTGTTCGTAAGCAGTACCACAAGAACAAAGGTTTAGAGACAAAGGTAGTTCCTTTCCCAGTAATGGAAATAGCTCTATCTAAGCGTGTAAATCTAAACGTATCTGGCTCACCTGAGATCGACTATGCAGGTTCACACAGTAACGCGGTTATGTTTTTCCAACTTAAGATGCAACTTCGTTAACAGCAGTAACGCTTTTTCTGTAACGTTTTATTTGTAATATTTTATTTGTAACGTTTTTGTTTTACCCCCTTCGGCTGGTTGGCTTCACTGCGACCAGCCGCTTTTAAAGCTAGCCAGACAGGCCAGCCTTTATTTCTTCAGCATGTTCTACTAGTTCCTCACGCGTTATCGCAAAAATTCCTGACCCACCACTATCAAACTCTAGCCATAAAAACGGTACGTTAGGGTATGCACTTTCAAGCGCTGGAGCACTGTTACCCACCTCAACAACCATCAAACCATTTTTGTTAAGAAACTGACTGGCTTGATTCAGCATGAGCCGCACCAGATCGAGCCCATCAACACCTGCAGCCAAACCCATTAACGGCTCTTGCTCAAACTCTTCGCCCATTTCATTAATATCGCGTGCATCCACATAGGGTGGATTGGATATGATTAGATCATATGAATCGGTTATTTTTTCAAAGAGGGAACTGTGGATTAAACTGACCTGATTTTGTAGCTGATGTAATTCGATATTCTCGGTCGCCAAATTCAACGCATCCAAAGATAAGTCACTCGCATGCACTTTTGCATGCGGCACATTCACCGCACACGCGATTCCGATACAACCACCGCCCGTACATAAGTCAAGAATCGAATGAGTCTCCGCTGGATCGATCAAATTAAAAAAGTCTTCCAGAATAAATTCCGCCAATGGCGAGCGGGGAACTAATGCCCGCTGATCTGATCTGAGTGCCATACCGGCAAACCACGCAGTCCCAGTAATGTATGCCGCTGGCACTCGCTCCACGATTCGACGAACAACAACCGCATTGCAGCTCTCTAGTTCACCATCGGAGAGCACACGGCTGTAATCGGGCTCCTGCAATGGCGATAAGTTCAGCGCGTGCAGAATCAACCAACTGGCTTCAGCAATGGCATCGGCTGTGCCGTGACCGTACACCAAGTGATGCTGCTCGAAGGCTGTTGCGCTGGCCCTAATAGCGCCCTCAATGTCCAGTTGCATTCCAGGATGTAATACAGACATTTCGGGCATTGGCAATAACCTTTTAAGTAGACTCTTGAGTATAATTGTTCCATCGCCTTAAAGCACACAATCGGCTGAACTCTGTTCGGTCGATCGTATGCGAAGATGCTGATTTCCAATACTGACTGCAACTAGCGGCTCGAATTTACAATACGGACAGTTGTAATCATTTTTATCGACCGCGCAGGCTATTACTGACCAGGCTACATAAAAATAGTGAATACTTCATCAAACGAGAAACCAGGCCGCTCAAAAACGTGGATTCCGATGCTGCTGATCGCTTGCGTGGCTATTGCTGCAGGTGTTTTTGCTGGAACCTTGAAGCTGGGTGATACTGAGTCGCAAAGTGCTAACGAGCAAGAACTAAGCTCTATACAAACTAAACTTCAGAACTCACTGCTATTTCCAGACGATTTCAAAACCGTACCTGAGTTTTCCATACTGCAAGGCAAAAATGAACCATTAACAGAGGCTGACTTAGCCGGCAAATGGAGTGTCTTATTCTTCGGTTTTACCAACTGTCCAGACATCTGCCCAGTAACATTAGCTGAAATGAACAGCGTGGTAACTCAACTGGCTGAAGAATCCATCCAAGCACCTCAGGTTATCTTTATCACTGTTGACCCCGTACGAGACACCGTTGAAAAAATGGCTGAATACGTTGCGTACTTTAATGAAAACTTTATTGGCGGCTCTGGTGATTTGACCGACATAACCGTGTTAACGAGAAAGCTTGGCATAGTGGCAAGCTACACCGCCTCAGACGCTGGTGATAACACCTACTCAGTTGACCACACCGCGTCCATGCTCGTTATAGACCCAGAGCTACGTGTACGGGCTAAATTAAATCCTCCACACAAAGCAGATACTATTGCAGCTGATTTAAAAACGCTCTTGACCAACTTTAATTAGTCAGTTTTATAAGCAGACTCAATCAACAAAAGGTTCACTGTTACCCAATACGGTGTACAGAAAACCGAAAGCCAATTTCCAACTTCAAATTTTTATCTAAGACTATGCGCATATTAATATTGTTTCTAAGCCTTTGGTCAGCTTCCCTCTTCGCGGCTGACTACCCAATGATTATCGACCCAGTAGTTAACGCAACACCACCTGGATCGAAGGTCACTGCAGGTTACCTGACGCTAGTCAACGAGACTGAAAAAGACATTATCATCACCGGTGCATATAGCCCAACTATTAGCCAAGTCGAAATACACTTATCGAGTGTTAAAAACGACGTAGCCAGTATGGAAAAACAAGATACAGTAAGTATTAAAGCCGGAGACACCTTAGAGTTTACCCATGGTTCGTATCACCTAATGCTGATGCAGCTGACAGAACCACTTAAAGAAAACGACTCTGTTGATATCATTCTGATGACATCAATTGGTGAAATGTTAATCGAAATGCCCGTTAGAAAACCTGGTATGAAAAAAGATGAACACGCGGAAATGAAAAAAGATGAACTTGCAGATTCGACCACAAGCGAACAGTCAGACGAGATGTCGGATAAACATAACGACATGAAAAAGGACGGTGATGCTCACACCGAACAAACAAAAGTCGTTAAGTAACTATTTCACCATCAACATACCCAATCAAATAAGGATTTATTCGTGATGTTGGCAGATTGGCTAAAAACAATCCCTCTCTATCCACTGCCACATCACATGATCTCTCGGGCTGTGCTCTGGCTCACGCGTCAAGAATCCACGCTAACGTTGCCAGCAATTAGGCGCTTCGCAAAAATGTTCAATGTTGAAATGGACGATGCTGTTGAACCTGATCTGGCTCACTACCAAACATTTAATGCATTCTTCACTCGAGCAATAAAATCTGAGGCTCGCCCAATAACCGAAGGTGAAGGTGAAATCGCCTGTCCCGCAGATGGTCGTATATCTGCCCTTGGCGATATTGAAGACGGTAGAATTTATCAGGCTAAAAATCAGGACTACTCATTACTAGCATTGCTTGGTGGAGACGAGTCCGCTGCAGCACGTTTAAACAACGGCAGGTTCGCCACGGTTTACCTTTCTCCCCGAGACTACCACCGCTTACATATGCCTATCACTGGCAAACTGATCAATCAAACCCATGTACCAGGCCGCCTGTTTAGCGTTGGCCCGCATACGGTGCGCACATTGGATAACTTATTTGCGCGTAACGAAAGAGTGGTTGCACAATTCGAAACCGAGTTAGGCCTCATGGCGCTGGTGTTGGTTGGTGCAATTAATGTCGCCGCTATTGAAACCGTATGGCACGAAGGGCTCATCACTCCACCAAAAGGCAAGAAAATATCCCGTACCGACTATTCAGGAGAAGATTCAATAACACTTGAGCGTGGCGATGAAATGGGCCGATTTAATATGGGCTCAACGATTATTGTGCTGTTAGAGAACAAAGCAAAATGGCGTGTCGATATGGGCACTGGTGACAGCGTTCGTATGGGTCAATACTTAGGTAACTGTGTGTCTTAGCTCTATCGATGCAACTTTCCTGTCCGCTGCTATAGACTGACTAGCGATAGACGCCCAGTTCAATACACAAAGTTAGGTTACTGCATCCATTTTTCACGGGCCAAGCTATAGTGAAATTCATCGCTTGAGACACCTTTAAAAAAATCAGCCTGCTCTATCATTCCTGCAAGGCTGAACCCCAATTTCAAAACCACACTTTTCGACGCCTCGTTTCTGGTATCAATGTAGGCATCGATCGCCGCAGTGTCGTAATTTTTGAACACATGCTCGATAGTCGCTTTTACCGCTTCCGATGCAAACCCGGTACGCCATTGCGGTTTGAATATTAAGTACGCGATAAGGCTGGGCTCATCTTTTCTAACAGTCACTTGTGTGTATCCAATTACTTTGCGAGTACCACGACGAACCAAAACCCAATTTAGCCATACCTCATTCCCGTCAGGACTAATCGTAGTTTCCAATGCACGATAACGTTCTTGCAATGCCTCAATAGAAGGCGGTGGTAACTCTGGTAGGTATTGATAAAGTGCCTCATCTGACAGACCACCGAACATAAGCTCTGCGTGCGCAAAGTGCACAGGCTCTAGTATTAGGCGATCTGTTTCAATCATATTGGAATTTGTACCCTACACTCTGTGACAATCCAGCTTCCATATCTTGTCCTTCGCGATACCCGGAAGTAGCACCTGCCCCAAGGTTGAATTCCGACTAATCGAGTGAGAAAGAAACGGATAAAGCGCGGTTACGTAATTATACACCTACCGGAAAGTTTCACGTACGGACCACGCAAACCAATAAGGTTACCAAAGGTATCAGTAACCTGACACATCCCCATACCCTGCTCTATCTGCATGGGTCCTCTATACACGATCGACCCTAGGCCTTTGAAATCTTCGATTGACACTTGAAGATTATCGACAGCCCAATACAAAACGGCTCCAGCCATGCCACTGGAAACTTTTTCATCGCTTTGCACAATTTCAATAATGAATTCTCCTACTTGCAGAGCATATATATCCGAATCTGGAAACGTTATTCTACTGGCTTCAGGAAAGGCTTTTTGATACCAATTAAACCCAGCCGCAGGATTATCAACATGTAACATGAGCGCTGCAGGTTTCATTTAGAACATCATCCCTTTTAAGCACATTAACTGCTAATTACTATTTAAATGTGAAAGCATGGCTAGCTGAGCTATCAACAATAGGTATAAAGCCCATAGATCCATAGAATGAGCGTCCTGCGTCATCAGCAACTTGCAACCGAAGATGATCAAAATTACTTTTTGCAGAGCTAATCAAACTTTCCACCAAAGCAGTTCCTATACAACTTCTACGAAATTCAGGTAGAACGTAAACATGTCGAAGTCGACCTATAACTTTTGGGTCAGAAACATAAGGGTCTTGATTAACACCACCAATAGCAACGACGCCTATAGACAAGCTTGCAACCATAAAACACTCAGAGTGTTTATCAAAACAATTTTTTCCAGAATTCCATTCATCCATTAGTCGTGAAACAAATTTAAACCCCTCGCGCTCGCTTGTAGCGACAAACCTGTGCATGTTATTTGGGAGTGCGTTTTCCCTAGTGATCAATAGTTTATTTGGCATAGACATTTAAAATTCTACAAAGAGTGTTACGTTGATCAATTGAACCGGCAATGTATAAAATTAATTTAGTTTGAAGCCACCGAATTTTGTAAAAATGAGCTTGCAATAGACCCAGCCATTAAAGCGGACAAAATAACACAACTAGCTAAAAGTAGTTTCACACCGTTCATCAGCACTTGACTTGTGTGCCTATTACCGCAGACAGTTGGTTTTTATCTGCATACAGCCAAACCATACGATCAAGAAACCACATTTTCGAAAGGTATATGGTTGTTGTACCATGCAGCGTTATATAAATATTAAAATTCCATATCCAGTACGCCAATAGTAAGCCCCCTATCGTCTGTAAGATGTTGAGGATGGTTATTGGCAGTTTATGATGCGCCGGTATTGGGGTTTCACCTTGCTTCAAATAAGTACGCTCCCCAAGCACCGCTTTTGAACCCCAGCTATCAAAAGATTGAGGTATTTTGAACAGGGTTGGGGGGGCCGTTAAATCTATTTGAATGCTTTGATAAGTGCGGTATTATCTGATTAGGCTGCATTAACTTATTCAAGGGATCATGAATTCCAATACACCAATGTAGGCACAGGATTGCTTATCAAGCACAGAAGAATTTTTAACCATGACAACTAAAACTAGAGCGACAAAGCCCCTCAGCGTCACCAAAAATGCGTCCAAACCCAAAACACGGTTCCAAAAGTTGTGGGACGAAGCTGAACGTGTCAAAAAACAAAATTTAGAGCTAGAAGAGTCATTAGATAAGTTAGTACAAAGAATGGAAACTGAGGTCGGCCCCATTGAACTCGAGTTAGGTCACGCTATGCGTGCACAAATAGACAAGCTGATCGTGTTTGCTGGACGAAAATCCTTGTCGCAGTGGCAAATACACGTATTGGATGAATGGATTATTACTACCATGGATTTTTTACATTCCATGGGGTTAGTCGATGAAGCGCTTACCAATAACTTGGCACAATTGCACGCTAAATCCTTGGGCATTGATATCGATGCTAACAGCGACATATCCGTAACAGAGCAATTGAAAGCGGGCATGGACGCACAATTTGCTGAAGCTGATTTTAGTGACGAAGATGATCTCTACGACTTTGATGAAGATGAAATTGAAGATGAAGATGAAGAGTTCATGCAATTTTTAAAGGAAAAAATTGCGCAAATGGAGCAGGAAAATACAGACAATTCTGAACGCAGCACAGGGCACGGTAACGAGCAAAACAACAACGAGAGTGCTGATGATGTTCAACCGCAGGATTCTGAATTACCCATCACTGTGTTCAAAAAGCTGTTTCATCGGGTTGCCAGAGCGTTGCATCCTGACAAGGAAACTGACCCTGAAAAAAGGCAAGCAAAGCAGGCACTCATGTCTGAACTTCTTGACGCAAGACGCCAGCATGACTTAATGCAAGTTATCGAGCTCTATCGTAACCATGTTAACGACACAACGGATTTTAATGAGCAAGAACTCGAAGGATTAGAGCAGGTACTAGAACAATATATCGATAACGAACATCTACGCGTTGAAGAGATCACCAGAAAATCGTACAAGCATGAAATTGTATTCCATGAATTATTTAGCTTCGACCCGAAAAAGACAGAGAGGGCAATAGTAAAAAGAATAAAGCAGATAAAAACTGAAAAAAAACAAATTGAATCATTTACTGCATCTGTCACGTCACTACAAAAATTAAAACCACACCTTGAACGACGACATGACGAGCTTACTCAACATTTGCCGTGGTAGTTTTATGCAAGCAATTTCCCACCAGTCTATATGGACAGCAACCACTATTATTCGCGCTTTTTCCGGTTTATGTAATAAAGCGCGCTATACCATGACGCAATCATTGCACAAAAAGACCCACCAACTTTGCCAATACAATACGACGCTTAAAGGAGCTCCAAAACCTCAGACAAACTCGGCGTGTGCAGCCCCAGTGCTCTAGCTCTACCCATTGTCATGCGCAAATCAATCGGCAAGCCAGCAATACCAACGCCGCTTGTTTGTTCAACGCGATCTTTATAATCGATACCCCAGAAGTCGAGCATGCGCACACCAAACGTATAACGGCTCATTGCCTCATCACCCACTATGTTCAATAGTCCAGACTCATCAACGTGCTCCAGTGCCAGTGCGCATAGCGATCGAGACAATGACACACTATCTACTGGCTGACGAATAACATCGGTAAATAGTTGCAGAGAATCACCCGCGGCAAGACGCATCGAAAACCCTTGCGTTCCTCGATCGATTTTATCGGTGCCGTATATCAAGGAGGTGCGAGCGATCGCCGCACTGGGCACGCGCGATGTTATGAGCGCTTCACCCCGTGCTTTACTCACCGCGTAGGCGTTCTCAGACAATGGGGATGAAGGTGCATTATCGGCGTAAGGTGCATTATTACCGCTTAATACCGTATCAGAAGACACAGATACTAGTCGACAACCTAGCTCTTTTACAGCATCAGCAACATGCCCAGTACCGCGCTCATTAATGGCAAACATTGACGCATCACTACCGCCTGGATTAATCGCAGCGCAGTGGATAACGGCATCGGGTTTCTGAGATAACACCACATCGAGAACGGCTGCGCGGTCTTCAATATCAACTGAGATGGCGTGTACATCTCGATTTATCGCGTCAGCATTGCGCGCGATGCCAACAACATCCGCAAGCTCCGCCGCAATTGGAACCAGCGCTTGAGCTAGATAGCCGCTAGCACCGGTGATTAGAATTTTTTTCATAGTGATACGCACCCACTCAACGACCCTTCAACCACGTTTGTATGGCTACTTAAGAATGCCAAAGCGTCCTCAGCATCTTCTTCAAACCAAGCCTTTGTAGAACCTAAGCGAAAAGAATAGCCCCAAGCATCCATATCAGCCATCATGCGCGTGCGGCCCATACCATCCAGACTATCTGCCAATAATATTTGTAGATAACAAACCGCATTCTCTTCCATCATGGTGCCTCCGGCATTGGTGTGCAAAGAGAGCTTGCGCTGATCATCCATTAACAACCAGTGACAGCCTTCATGCAAAACAGAATGAACTGGGGTATCTAACCGCGCAAAAAGTGTAGTCGTTATTAAGCCCGCTTCATCATCTCCCCAGTGGCTACCAGGAATATCAACGCCAGATTCAACGAGCTCAATGTGCAAACCATGTTCAGCAAACAGTGTTTGTAAACCTGCCACACCTAAATCGCTGACTCTTAGTACATTCATGCGCGATCGCTCGAAAAAGCTAATACATTGTCAATATGGCTTTCACCGGTGATCAATAACAATAAACGATCTATACCCAGCGCAACGCCTGCACAATCTGGCAATCCATGTGACAACGCCTCGAGCAAATGTTCGTCCAAAGGTACCGCCCTTTGATCACGCGCCGATCGAAGACGTTGATCGTGTTCAAATCGATTACGTTGTTCACTTGCATCGCTTAGTTCGTGAAAACCGTTGGCCAATTCCAAACCACCCCAAAACATTTCAAATCGTTCGGCAACGGCCAAGTTGTCTTTATCAGTAACGACTCTAGCTAAAGCTGCTTGCGATGCCGGGTAATCGACTACAAAGGTTGCGTTTGTAATTGGAAAATTCGACACAACGAACTCATCCATGAGTAAATCCATCGCACCATCAAGATCGTTACCGATGGCCGTTGGGTAAGAGCGACCTCGTTCGTTAAAAACACGTTCGATGTGCTCGACCGTTATTTGGTCGAACGGTTTTTCGCACACGCAAGCGACTGCATCGGTGTACCGGATTGTTTCCGGTTGTCGCCAGTCCATTTGAAACTGTGTGAGCACCTGCCCAAGTAGCTGACTCACATCATCCATCAATGCAAGGTGATCAAACCCAACGCGATACCATTCCAACAAACTAAATTCCGCATTGTGATTCCGCCCTGCTTCGCCATCACGAAATACGGTCGCTATTTGGTAAACATCGGTAGGGTATGCTGCAAGCAGCCGCTTCATTGGAAATTCTGGTGAGGTATGCAGGTAACGATCACCTACTTGAAAACTATGAATGTTTGGGTCGGTAGTGGCCGCGCATGATAAAGCCGGAGTGACGACTTCAAGTACCGCCTGTTCCTGCATATAGCGACGAATACACGTGCGAAGTGTCGCAGCGCTGCGCAGCACATCAAGCGATGCACCCGGATGCCACATTGCGTCACTCAACTGAAAAACCAGTGAAGTTGAGCACTACCCGAGTGCAATTGTTGATTCCCGACAACCGAGCGGTGTTTAACTCTTAACGCGCGAAACGTAGTCACCGCTGCGTGTATCAATTTTGATCATTTCACCTTCCTCAATAAACAAAGGCACTTTGACCACTGCACCCGATTCCAAGTAAGCAGGCTTGGTTCCGCCGGTTGCGGTATCTCCTCGCAGACCCGGGTCAGTTTGCTTGATGGTCATCTCTACAAAATTGGGTGGTTGTACCGCCAAAGGCTGGCCATTAAACAGAGTGACCTCACACATGGCCTCCTCGATTAAGTACAGGTGGCTATCACCTATCGCAGTTTTGTCAGCCGCAAGTTGTTCGAAGGTTTTTGGGTCCATGAAATGCCACATTTCACCGTCCGAGTACAGATACTGCATTTCCGTATCCATGACGTCTGCACCTTCAACTGACTCGCCCGATTTGAAGGTTCGCTCAACGGTGCGGCCGGTTTTCAGATTACGCACCTTGGTACGTGTGAAAGCCTGCCCTTTACCCGGTTTGACGAATTCGTTTTCCACAATAGTGTGTGGGTCGCCGTCGAGCATGATCTTGAGACCACCCTTGAAATCGTTGGTGTTGTAATTGGCCATAAATGCAGTTCTGTGTTGAGTTGCGCGTGATTCATACATTATAGCCCGCTAATCTGTCGCAGCACAGCTGTAAGGCCCAATTCATCGGCTTTTCACGTGCAAAACAGTAGGTCATAGCTACACTCTTTAAGGCGTGTGAGCATTTTTTGTGCTGACCATGATGTGCCCTTAAGGATAACCGACCAATATCGTGAATACCGATATTCCACAGCTCAGCTGCCTAGTGCTAGCCCATCAGGACGATTACCACCAATTGGTGAGCGCGTGGCTGGGCGTGAGTAAGCGTGTGGGCAGTGTAACGGCGGTTCAGGACGATGAAAGTCTGTGCAAACAACTCAGCAACACCAATACCACCCATCTTTGCATCATTGTGGTTGCTGACCGAGAACAAGTGCTACCAGCCTGCACCTTGCGCTACCCCGATATGCGCTTGCTGGTGCTAACAGCCAGTAATAAAACAGGCAAACTGACAGGATGGCTCCAACAAGGCGCTACTGATGTGGTCAGTTTGCAAAAATCAGCCGCGGCTCAGCATGCCATTAGCCGCCTGATCGATGAGTGTGTTGCCGATCTGCAGCAGTACTCTCTCAACACCCGTATTGCACAGCTTGATCAAGAAGTGAGCTACCTTAAGTCGATGCTCCAGGGTGACAAACGCTCTTTTTCCATTACTGCAAGCAACGATACCCAACACAGCGCAACCCAACAGGTCGAAGCGGACCTTCACTGTGACGAACAACCCGCGCTCGAGAATATTGTGGTTAAACAAAAATTGCGTGATACGGCAACTGGCCTTCCTGCCAGAACATCGGTTATGGAGCGTTTTGCGCACATGTTGCAATCCGATATTCAAGCACCTAGATTCACCGCCATGTTGGTTCGCATATTGACCGATAAAAACAAAAATGAGCAAAGTGGCGCTGAAAAAACAGTACAAGATCTGACTTTGTATCGCGCTGCAGACGCATTGCAAAAACGCATGGTTCAAGGCACTATTCTTGGTCGGGTTAACAAGAACGCCCTTTTGCTAATTCAGTCCAGTGATATTGAGCCAGCTTCAAGAGATGCGGCTAATCGGGTACGTGAAACGATTGGGTCACTTGGCGGTTTGATAGATTCAGAAACGGATGTTCGAATAAACACCATGAACTTGCCTGCCAAAACGAACATAAGTGTTGATGAGATGGTGGCGCGGTTAGAGGCACATTAGATAACGTTACACAGCGCGATTTTTCGTTTGCTAATCATCGGACTAATTAAAGTCAATTTTCTATATCGTCGCTTATTCGTTACACCCTTTTTACGGCGACCGTGCCCGTAATGTTAATGCTTACTAACAACTAAAAAATGGGCTAACTCATAGGGCACTAGCGGTAGAGAAAAATATCTGACGCAACAATGCAGTCATCGCACTTTCAATAAAAGCGCTTCAAAATCAGGCCCACTGTTGTTATTGTCAATTCAAGTGGCGGAACCCCGCCATTTATAATCGGAGTTTTAATGTTGAGGTATTGCACCACCTGCTGACGGGTTTCCTAGAGGAAACACCCCGAACAGCGGTTGAGTCTGAATAACAATATTCAGACCATCAGCATTCTTTTGTCTAAATTTCGAGTAAAACATTGAATAATACAAGTATTAGATTTTCTATTAGTAGTGATTTGACAGCTGCAAAGGGAATAATCGACGGCGTCGAATTGTTCCCATCTGAGTTGTTGGACGATATGTTCTGCGCCAGTTCAGATGACGCAGAGCAGACTGAATTCTGGCTCACGTTTGACGACGGATCACCAGTAGCGATAGCATATTGTGCACCGGAGCCTATGGCCGACGGTACCTGGAATCTGTTATTGATTGCCGTTCATCCAGATCGCCAAAGTGAAGGCATTGGAGCTCAGATAATGTCGTATGTTGAAGCGAAACTAACCGCGGAAGGCGTTCGCGTGTTTTTAGTTGAAACATCCGGTACTGACAACTTCATCAGAACCAGAAATTTCTATGCGCAGTTGGGCTATAGCGAAGAAGCTCGGATACGTGAATACTATGGTGTCGGAGACGATAAAATTGTATTCCACAAATATGTGTAAGTTGTAAGTTGTAAGCAAGGGCAATCCACTTTCGGGTGGGTTGCTTCTAGATATTAGAAATATAATAACGGCCGATGTGGGTCGATTGTTTAAATTATAGTCCTTCACGGAGCATCCGGATTAGAGCTCTCCAACCACCAAGCCAATCTCACCAGAGTACCAATCCGCTTAGTGAACAGACTGGATTAAATTGCTCACACTTTAGGGTTTAGAGCAGACGTAACGGCATGTTTGGGTATGTATGGAAAGTCCCCAAACCGGACTAAGCCAGTAGTTTAGGGAGATATATCTGAACGCTATGGGTCTTGCGACTTCACTTTGAGTAAGGCGTGCCACTTTTATTCGTAAATTGACGTTGTACTGTTCCATTTGCAGCAATGTGCAAATCAACATCTGAATAATGCCCAGTATCTTCCTTTGGATTACGAGTGCCTACAATCAGATATAAAACATCTTCTTGTGTGCGATTAATCATGTGATGGCCGTTGGGAACGCCAGCGATATGAGTTGTTACATCCCCCGGTTCAAGTTGAGTCTCACCATTGTCATCAACCAAGACTGGCCTGCCTTTCAAAATGTAGACAAACTCGTCTTCATGAGTATGCCAATGACGCTGAGACGACCAAGCACCAGGTGAAAGTAAAAACCTGTGAACCCCAAATTGAGTAAGGCCTCCCGCATCTGAAAGGCGTTCACTTTTCCTTGCGAGACAAGGTTCATCAAATGGCGCTGGATATCCACTACCCGTACGAATATCGACTTTTGACATATCAACCTTGGGCATTAATTATTCCTTGTTTACTGTGTGAAATCTGTTTCGGCAAACGTCGGCAATGGATCGTTCGTGCACGAAAAAATTCGATGCAGCGCATCTGCTCACTGTAGTTTATCTGAATTCAATCTTCTCTGAACCGGTCGTAGCGGTGGTCATTAGCTAAGGCGGCTAGGTGCCCGAAGCAGGCATCGCGGTCACTCAGAGGCATCGCCTAAACACTCACTTATTTCTTTAGTCTTCGGCCTGAGGAGCAAGCTCAGCTAATCTCTTTGTAGGAAGATTATATTTTTTCGCAACATCAAAAAGCACTTCTACCGTGGCCTTGCTGAAAGCAGTTTTGACGACAGCTTTACTCGCCATTCTTAATTCAGCCAGCTCCATAAGAATTGCTACGGGTAGCTCGCTATGACGTTCATTAATCGCTTCGTATGATGGTTTTAAGTCCGTTTCCTCTCCAAACCTAATAATCAAGCTTATGGTTTTAAATGGAGCATTATCGATAAAACTGATCTCCATAAGCAGAGATTCAAACTCATCACAAATTTCCGCCATTGCAGGGCCAGCTTGTTTGACTCGACCCTATATCAGTGAGGCACCGCCGATAAGAAGTACTCTCTGATCACCCCTATTTCTGAGTCGTAAATATCATGTTCAAGTTAGAAATGAAGCGGATTGGCTATGTCCGCTGTGGGCCGAAAATTACTATAACTTGGCGACAAATCTCGTCTGCTTTCTGAATTATGCTCGACTGAAACATTTCATATAACCGCCATTCTTAGCGTCACCGTGTAGGGCGGCTTGGTGCCCGCTGCGGTCATTTTGAAAAGCGTGCGTATTTACTCTTCCCCATACATCAATGGGTTTATATCCCAATGCGGCTCTACTTCCCAGTATTCATTTTTTGGTGTGATATTTTCTTTGTAATCGTCGGGCATGGCTTCAGATTTAAATACGCCGTTCACCATGTTTTCAGCGGTTCGGTGAATAAGATCCATCCATTTTTTCTGATCTTCACCACTAGCATCTTCCCTAGTTGCGAAATTTCTTCGAAAGAACTCAGGTCCAGCCAACCAAAATATTAATCTAGCAGTATTTCTATCGCATACCGGATTTTCAATTAATATCAAGAAGTCATCTGCTTCACCCCAGTGATGTTGTTTGACGAATTCATGTAGCTCCTCAGCCGAATCAGAGGTGGCCAAGTAATCATCGCGAATTTTTTTCCAGATGGGTTCTTGTGTCGCAAATTCCTTATCATTTAAAGCGTCAGTTTCATGTTTCGGTAAATCATATGCCCACTCATCATTAGCAATATTAGCAATGAACTTCCTTCTTTCTTCTGGTAATGTCACAACAATGCTCCTTAAGCTCATACTAATTAAAACTGTAAAAAACGGAATATAACAGTCGCTCAATTAGCGTTCATTTAGTCTGCTTAGAGCCGATCGCGCATGAAAATAATAGAACCAGCGCATCTGCTTATTGTAGCTTAACTGAATTCAATCAACTCCGAACCAGCCGTAGCGGTGGTCATTTGCCAGGGCGGCTAGTCTCCCCAAGGCACCATTAAATAATTCGTTTTTTAAGGAAGCTGTCGATCTTAGCAAGGCATATGTCTATTACGATTCTTTCGCCGGTGGCCTCATTTCACGACCGCATGGGTCCATCATCAGGAGTTGTTCGTGCGGGCACGTTATCTGGTCTTCCATAGCCAACGGCTCTTCAGTTTCATCATCGTAAGTACTCAAACCCCAAGCAATTCGCTTTTCGTCTTCCGGAAACCCTTCATATGATGCATTAGGATCACCGAGGTGATAGCAAATACTGAACGCTGTTTCATATCCGACAATCTTGGCAAATCGAGCAATTGTCTTTTCTGAAATACCTTTACCTAACATCTCTTTTATGATTGTCCCATAGTCATCTAAAGGGCCACCTCCATCTGGTAAGTTAGCGACATGAGCCACCCAATCGGTGTTTTCTTCATCTGGAATTAACTTCCATACGCCACGCAGGAATATCTGTGTTGAGTCCATTTTGATTTCTCCAATTATTCTTAACTGACTACTCGTGTAAGACGTTGTTGTCCATAATACGGTGGTTTGATTCAACGTCACCCCATACCTTGAATGACGGTTGTGGGCCGAAAATTACCACAGCTTGCCGACAAATCTCGTCCACTTACTGAATTATAGTTGACTGAAGCATTCCATATAGCCGCCGTTCGTAACACCACCATGTGAAGCGACACTGTCCCCAATCCAGGCGTCAGAAAGGTTCGAAATCGGAGCTTATGAATAGCTACCTTACTACTTCCTATCGGTTGTAGGCAGTGAACTTATCTCTTGAATCCAAGACTCAGATGACCCAATCCATTTCTGTTTTTTGGGAGTTATCTGATTTCGTTGATCCACTGTCCCTAGCCTTATTCCATATTGCTTGGGACCATCACCGACAGATGAGGAGTAAATAGGAGAACCACAGTCCGAACAGAATGCTTGCTCTCGCTTGTTACCACTATCTCCAGTTTTTATATAGATATTTGGATAACCAGCAAGAAACTTAAAAGCATTTTTTTCGGACATTGCAACAGTTCGAAAAGCGGAACCGGACAAACTCTGGCAGTCAGTACAGTGACAGATCACTACGTTATCCAGATCTATTTCCGCCACATAGGTAATTTTTCCACAATGACAACCGCCTGTTATCTTCATCTTAATTTCTCCTACTGCAGTTAACTTGTAATGTCTTTGCCGGCTAGCATCTCGTCGGTGTCGTGGTCTCTATGTGCACCACCAATTGCTGCACCTATTAGGACCGTATCCGGTCATTTAAGACCGTTCTAGATATCGAGCATCAAGTCTGAACGCATCGGGTCGTCGGCGAAGTGCTCCTTCCACAGGCGTGGCGTCAGCTGCGCTATATCTTTGTTCGGATGAACTGATATTCTCAGCAGCACGTCAGTAAGATAAGTGTATGGATCGATGTTCTGCATTTTGCACGTACAGATCAGGCTCTGAATGATGCCTATTTGTTGCGCGCCAAGTTCTGTCCAACTAAATAACCAGTTTTTCTTACCCATCGGTATGACTCGTAGCGCTCTTTCCACGTGATTGGTATCTAGCGGTACGTCAGGATTTTCCAAGAACACACGCAACTCGATGACTCGGTTGTTCAGATAACCAAGGGCTTTGTTATAGGGTGAGGAAGGCAGGAAAGCTCGAGTCTGGAGTTGATCTTGAACCAGTTCGATGATGCTGTCCACGATCGGTTTGCTGTAAGTGAGCCTGTGTTTTCGCTTTGCCTCACCTTCCAACGCGTGTGCCTTACAATGATCCTCATACTTATAAATCGCACGGATACGTTCTAGCATATCGTTCACCAAAACAGGCTCATCTTCGGTAGCCTCAAAGAATTGTCGCCGCGTGTGCGCCCAGCATTGTGCGTGCACAACATCGTCCGTCTTTGCAACGTAAGAGGCATAGGCACTGTAACCGTCACTGATCAAAGTGCCAGTGAAATCGTTGTTTAACAGCTCTTCGATAACGCGTCTTGCCCGAGAGCTGGAGTATGAAAATACGATTTCTCCCTGATCTCCACAGATTGGCCAGAAGTAGCCTTGATGCATTCGCCCGCGTTTGGTTTTACTCTTGCCCGCTTTCGTTGGCGTCTCATCCATCGCCAATACGCGACTTTGCAATACACTGTCGCGCTGGGCGTCCACGATGGGCTCGAGTAACTCGATTGCGCGTCGCACCAGGTTCGTCAGCGTGGTGCGGCTCAGCATAATGCCAGCAGCACTTAAGCGTTGGTGCTGCCGGTACAGCGGAAGATGGTATAAGAACTTGTCGACCATCAGTCCAACCAAGAAACTGACATCCCCAACACTTCTATCGAGTACGTTGCTCACCATGATCGCTGTCTTGATTTGCTCAGACTCTTTGATCTTAATCACAGGCTGTTCATAGCACAACACGACATAGCTTGCGGGTCGCTGTGCTAGGCGGTACGTTTTCTTTATGCTGATGATGTCGTAATCATCAGGTGTGAGTCCATCGATACCTAAGACCGGTAACTGAATGTGTTTTACTGGCACTGAAGACTCGAAGCGCAACCCTGCTTCTGTTACACAATCCTCGGGGCGTACCTTCGGGCCTTTGCCGCGCTCATACGTGATCTTTTCTTTGGGCCGAGTATCCACTGCAGACTCAGGTGGTGCAAAAGCCTCACCCAGAGAGAGTTGATAAGGGTTAGGGTCGATAAGTTTCTCGGATTTAGGTCCAAACATTTGTCGTTTAAACCACTCCAGCTGCCTTTTAAGTTCTGTATTCTCAGCAGCCAGTGTATCGTTCTTATCTTTAATCAACGCCAACAATGCATCCAGTTCCCCGTGGGTAACTGGCGCATCGTTTTGCTTTGTATTGGTAGATTCAGACACGCGTTCATTATATCGCGTTTACGCCGCTCGGTTTAAATTAAAACGTTTGCGATGCTTTGCGTCACGAACATCAATACCTTCTAGTAGGCACTGTAACTGCGCAAAGCTTATAGATTGTTTTACGCCTGCTTGATGGTTAACGACAAACGAGCCTTGCTCCAATCGCTTGCACCAAACGGCGTAACCGGACGTATCAAAATACAGAATTTTCATCTGTGTTTTACGACGGTTGACGAACACATAGTAATGTCCGTTGAGTGGATCAGAATCCATACGATGTTTAACCATCGCTGATAATCCGTTAAACGATTTACGCATATCGGTGGGCTCGGTACATAACCAAATACGTACCGAGCCTTCAAGACCTAACATTACGCTGGTCGTGCAATGCGCAGCTGGATGCCTGGAGCTAAGTCAAGTTCAATGTGCCATGACGGCGCGGGCTCCACCTCTTGCGTGAGCTCAACAAACGAAGGTCCTAAAGGAACATTCACTTCTTTATTCTGGCTGTCGCAAAGCAGTCGTTTCTTCCAGTTCATAAAGCTTGCGTAGGCAATAGATTCTTGTTCGCAAAACTGCGGTGCCGACAAACCAGAATCGTGAAACGAATCAACCAACGCTTGCCATTGTACTGCGCTTCGACGTGTGCCCATGTTGTATCTCCAGTAAATGTGTGGGATACAGCCTAGGTGAGATAGTCGGTCCTTGGAAGTATGTGCGTAAATGAACGGTTACTTAGGACCTGGTTATGAGCAACCTTTAACAATCAATCTGCATAATCCGAGTAACGTAGTATTCCTGCCACAAGCGGACCAGAGCGCTTGTCCGATGGATGATTCACACCATCATTAACAACGACTTCTTTAAAATCAAACGGACTCACTCCTTCCAAACACGCAACGTTAATTCCAAACTGATTAGGGTCAGAGCGACGCTGGTGGTGCGTGTATATTCCACAGGTTGAACAAAAATAGTGTTTCGCTGTATTGGTATTAAATTGATAAAGCGTCAAGTGTTCTTGTCCCTTTATAAAAACTATACCATCAAGATCAGCAGAAACAGCAATCGCTCCGCGCATCCGACAGTACGAGCACGAACACCTTCGAATCGAGTGGAACTCATCAGTTAGTCGAACATTGAATTGAACGGCTCGGCAATGACAGGTCGCTGCATGTGACTTTGGTACTGTGTTCATGATAATCCTATACTCTGATTTTTTTCTGCACCGCTAACGGTTGAAAAGTGCATAGATCGGAAATAAATAAGCAATACACCACCCGTCACGTTTCACAAGCGGCACCTTAGCTTAGTCCCAATCCGGTCAGCGAAAAACAATCACTGCCTAAAGTGTTCTTCGTATTGCTCAACATCACCGGGAATCTCTGACCATTGCCGAGCCGACCGAACGAACACGTGACGTCGATCCAAATTAGTTAGCTCAGACCAAGTCTGATCATCCAGAGATCCTACAGAAATCGACTGTATCAAAGGAACAGCTTCCAGAGTGAGGCCGATGTTGGACCCACAGGTATTACAAAAATGCTGATCTAACCATCGACCTGACTCGTCTGATATGTGGCGATAGACCGACAAAGAATCGGTATGAAATTGAATTTGGTTTTTGTTAAAGACCAACTCAACACCGAATGCAGAACCTGTACGTCGCTGGCACCACATACAGTGGCAAACAGTGACGCGTAAAGGTGAGCCGCTGATGCTGTAGCGAATTTTTTTACAAACACAGCCACCGTTCTTAATCTTGGGTGAGTTCATCTCAATATTTTACCAATGGGCGAGATATGTATTTACCCCAATAGATTTGCCGAACTACTCTCAGTAACATAGTATGCCCAGAGCTTCGCCTTGGTCTACCGGCATATCGTTATTTCATCGATGCTAAGCGCATAATAAATGATACGGCTTTAATCCACTCAGCATTAAAATGGCGCAGCGTGACAGACGCCCAGTAGCTAAGTTTATATTGTACTCAGAATATATCCGTTAAAGTAGGTCAGAATATACATAGAAATAAAATCACTCATCGCGAAATGGTAGTGAAATAGACATCATTCGCCTTATTAAACCAGCTCTACTAGATGTTTTAGTTTTCATGAAAATTGATTGAACTTGTTTTTTTACGGTTTCTCGGCTCACACTTCTACGATTTGCCACTTCCGAATATGCATGTCCGTCACTCACATGATTCGCAACTTCTAATTCAGCCGGAGTAAGAGAATATACAGCTTGAAATCCATCTTCGTTCAGCGAAAATGAATTATTCGGGTCAACGACCAACGCCACAACTCCAACTAGCGAATTTCCAATATCACCATACTTATCTGTTAGGGGAGTTAGCTCAATAAGCAGATTATCATTGTCGTTATCTGTTCCAAGCATCACATGACTTTTCGACGCATTTACAACTTGGGAGTGAGAGTTTGCAATCGAGGATATTGCGTGGAGGAGATTGTTACTTTGGCCACCTGTGGCTGTGAGCTTTCTATTAGATGATATTGCTAATCTGTGATTATTTTCAATTGTCTCATTAGCGTTTTGATTACTGATAATCACTGTGCCGTCAGATTTGAGCAGAAGCATTCCAATATTCACACGATCAAGCATGCTCAATACGGCTCCGCACTTCTTTCGAATCTCATCATACATCCTTCCCAATGCTATCGATTGAGCAATGTGGGGGATGTACGGTACGAGCTGTGAGAACTCTTCAAGTGTGGCGTTGCCACGGGATATATCATATTGGAAGGCGATGATATCTTCCCATGCTGGGTCATCGTTCAGCCTCACTCCAAATCTATCCCTAATACCAAAATTTTCGATCGCGTAAGCAACATCTGGTCTTGCTGAAATCGTATCTCGATCTTCAAACGCTGGATCTACAACCATTTTCCAACGCGGCGTGTTGGTGCTAATTTTAACTATGTCATGCTCATACTTTGCAAATTCCTTGTTATAGGTAGCGAGTTTTTCCGGGTCAAGAGATTTTGATGCAATACCGAATTGATTTGGCGCATCACCATCATTTTTATATTTATCTACGATTACCAGACCTGCGGATTTTGCATTCAAAATCGGGTGTAATCGATCAAGGATAGCTCCCCACTTTTTATCTGAGCTTGTTGTTGAGTATAAGTCTGAAATAAGTCCGTGATCAATGCTTCCCATAAATCTCCAGCCCTTTTACTAATAAAAATTATTACTTTCAACACACCTACAGTTTGGTTTTCGTATGATTATTCATACGCTCAGACCCGTTTTTTGCATTCAGTCACGCTCAATTGACACTTGAACCGTTAACCACTCTCGTTGTCCACAAAGTGACAATCGCACAAACAACAGCGATAAAATTTACTACCGCAGCCGCATTGTATGCACGCATTAATTGGAGACTGTCACTGGGCGCCGCAACCAATGCAACGAGCAATCCAGCTACGCCTACAATAACGGTTGACCACGCCATCCGGCGTCTTTGCTTGAATAGAAAAAAAGCCAAATAAAGATACACAACAGCGAACAACAACATCGGCATGACATCAGCTGTAAAATTACCCAGCACGAAGATGACTCCATGCACGATGGCAGCGAAAATAGCGGTGATTGCAGTTAATCGGTACATTATTTTTTCTCTGAAATAGCGGCTTGCATTAGTGTTCGCGAACAATCAGATAAAGTTTTGCATTGCTAGAACAGCAAATCAATCAAAATACGACAATTGATACGGTTGTTCATCAATAACCGTCAGCTCCGGAAACAGTGATACCCAAACTGTGCTTACGCGTCGTTGATCCGGTAGCGCAATATCCATCACACCATCCTTATTATGATCAACCAGCTTGTCAGTGGATACGCGACTCGACCCAATACTATGATTTGAAAATCCTCGAAGCTCTGCAAGCTGTTCAAAGCCATTTTCAGTCATCGACCACACTTTTAAAATGCCACCAATGTGCGGTGTTTGTACGTAGGCAATGTCAAGTTGCCCATCATCATTAAAGTCAGCGATGCCAACCGGTGCAAGCCATCGATATGCAGTGCCAATCGGCGGTGTGGCAGCCAACTCAACTGCGGCCTTGTCTTCGATGGTATAAACCACTAAAGCTGCACCGCTTTGCGCATCGCTTCGAACCACAACAACATCGTTTATCCCGTTGCCATCGATATCAGCAATGCGAGGAATCAAGTCTTCAAAAACTTGCGTCTTTGGCAATTCGATCACATACGATGCATCGTTTTCATCTTGAAAGACCAAACACCCCGCTTCAATTGCATCGCCCAATACGCCATGCGCATAACGGCCAGTCGCACACGAGAGCATAGCGCCCACAACACCCTTGCCTGAAGCACTTGCAATCGTACTATCAGGAATGGCATCGTCACTGTTCAACACCGATTGTGCAGAGGCACACCCAAAGGCAAACAGTAGAGGCAATAAAGCGCAGAAACGTAACTTGTGTGAGTGCATCATCTATTCCTTGAGTCGCTTTTTATATACAGACAAATGAAAACCATTATTCCAGCGCTGCGCTGGCTACCGTCTGAAAACCTCTAGGCAGCTTACGACCACGTTGACCCCGCGTACCAGCGTAGTTCTCAAGCTCTGAGTACTTAATGGTGGTGTGACGCTTCCCGCTGGTGATACGCAACTTCCCTTTTGGCGGCACAACACATAGCGCCACCATGGCCTCTTCTCCCGCTTTAAACTTCTTGGATGGAATATTAAAGATCTTATTGCCCTTACCTTTCGCCATTTCTGGTAATTCACCAATCGGAAATACCAACATACTACCGCCATCGTTAATTGATGCAACCAAATCGTCAGTCAGTGAATTCACTTTCACCGCAGGCAATACCGTGCCGCCTGCAGGAACCGATATCACAGCCTTTCCAGACTTATTTCGGCTAACTAAATCACCCAGCCGTGCAACAAACCCATAACCGGCGCTGGTTGAGAACAGATAACGATCATCATCTGCCCCCATCATGACACTGATGAACTTTGCACCATCAGGCGGTTTAACTCGACCACTAATCGGCTCGCCTAAGCCACGCGCAGATGGAAATCCATGTGCAGGTACGCAGTAAACTCGTCCAGTGGAATCGAGAAACATCGCCGTCTCATTGGTACGTCCCAACGCGTGATCTTGATACTCATCACCCGTTTTGTAGTTCAGTGCAGAAGGGTCAACCTCATGGCCTTTACCTGCTCTAACCCAACCACGTTTCGATAAAACAACAGTAGTTGGTTCACTTGGAATCAAGTCAGATTCAGATATAGCCTGCGCTGCATCTCGTTGAACTATTGGTGAGCGTCGTTCATCACCATAGGTTTCGATGTCTTCGTTTAGTTCTTTTTTAATCAACGTTTTCATACGACGATCAGAACCCAATGTAGCTTGTAAGTAATCGCGCTCTTTCTCAAGTTCTTCTTGCTCGCCACGGATTTTCATCTCCTCTAGCTGGGCAAGGTTTCGAAGTTTAAGTTCAAGGATGGCTTCGGCTTGAATGTCAGATATTTTGAACGTCTTCATCAGCACCGGCTTCGGCACTTCATGTGTGCGAATGATGCGTATCACTTCATCGATATTCAGATAGGCAACAAGCAAACCCGCCAAGATGTGTAAGCGTTTCTCAACCTTATCTAGACGCCACTGCAAACGTCTACGCACCGTTTCCATTCGGAACGTGAGCCACTCTTTCAATATGGTGATTAAGCTTTTAACTTTTGGGCGTCCATCAAGCCCAATCATGTTCATATTGACTCGATAGGTACGCTCAAGATCGGTCGTGGCAAACAAATGCTGCATCAGGTTATCAATATCAACCCGATTGCTGCGTGGTGTAATAACCAAACGCGTTGGATTTTCATGATCTGATTCATCACGTAAATCCTCCACCATAGGTAGCTTTTTAGCCTGCATCTGTGCCGCTATTTGCTCCAGGACTTTTGAGCCAGACACCTGATAGGGCAAAGCTGTGACGATGATGTCGCTGTCTTCTTTTTCATAGATTGCACGAGCACGCAAACCACCATGACCGGTCTCATAAATGGTTCTGATATCGTCAGGAGTTGAAATGATTTCGGCCGTGGTTGGGTAGTCTGGGCCTTGGATATAGGTCAGAAGATCTTCTAACTTCGCTTTTGGCTTATCCAACAAATGGATGCAGGCTTTACCTACTTCACGCAAGTTGTGCGATGGAATGTCCGTCGCCATACCAACAGCAATTCCTGTGGTGTTATTTAATAGAATATGCGGTAGTCGCGACGGCAGTAACTTAGGCTCTTCCATCGTGCCATCGAAGTTAGGTGCCCATTCAACCGTGCCCTGCCCCAGCTCTTGTAATAAAGATTTTGAAAAGCGCGTTAGCTTCGATTCTGTGTACCGCATAGCCGCAAACGATTTTGGATCGTCTTGCGAACCCCAGTTACCTTGACCGTCAACCAACGTGTAACGATAAGTAAACGGCTGCGCCATCAACACCATGGCTTCATAGCAAGCACTATCGCCGTGCGGGTGATACTTACCCAACACATCCCCAACGGTACGAGCAGACTTTTTATGCTTTGAGGTGGCCGACAGACCAAGCTCCGACATCGCATAAATAATACGACGCTGAACCGGCTTTAACCCATCGCCGATATGTGGTAATGCACGATCGAGAATAACGTACATTGAATAGTCAAGATACGCCTTTTCGGTGTATGCACTTAACGGAAGCTCTTCAACTTCAATAGCACCAAACAACGCAGCTTGTGCCGCTTTCGCCGCATTCTTCTTCGATACTTTTTTCTTAGCGATTTTTTTCTTACCAGCCATTTTTTCTATTGCCCACTACTGCGTGCATTGTTATTGGTTGTAGACGATGACGCTTTAAGCGTGCAGATTGCGCATTTTCAATGCACGATTGATCAGACCATTAGTGGACGCATCATGACCGGTAATAGTCTTACCACCTGATAGTTCTTTTTGTATGGCACTGGCGAGTTGCTTGCCAAGCTCCACGCCCCATTGATCAAACGGGTTGATATCCCAGATTGCCGACTCAACGAACACTTTATGCTCGTATGTTGCAATCAAAGCACCCAAAGCGCGTGCATCTAATCGTTGCATCATAATCGTGTTGCTTGGTCGGTTACCAGCAAAGGTGCGATGACCGTTTAATCGGTCAATTTCGTCCGGTGATGCACCCGCCGCTTGCATCTCTATGGTTAGCTCTTCACTGTTCTTACCCATCATTAACGCTTCAGATTGAGCAAAACAATTAGCCATTAATAGTTCGTGATGATTTCCTATGGGATTCAGGCTCTCCATTGGCATAATAAAATCTGCAGGAATCACATGCGTCCCTTGATGCACCAATTGAAAATAAGCATGTTGCCCATTGGTGCCCGGTTCACCCCATACGATTGGGCCTGTATCGCAACTGACTTCATCACCGTTGACATGAACCGACTTACCGTTACTTTCCATTGTTAGTTGCTGTAGGTACGCTGGAAAACGATGTAGGTATTGATCATAAGGTGCAATTAAATGACTGGTCGAACCACGAAAGTTATTGTTCCATATCGTTAGCAGTGCAAGGATGACCGGTAGGTTCTTATCCAACGGTGCGGTTCGAAAATGCTCATCCATTTCATGTGCACCTTCAAGGAACTGAACAAAACGCTCAGCACCAATAGACAACATAACGGGCATACCAATCGCTGACCATAAAGAATATCGCCCACCAACCCAATCCCAAAATTCGAACATGTTGTCAGCATCGATACCAAATGCCGTGACTCGCTCGGTATTGGTTGATAACGCAATGAAGTGTTTAGCCACGTCTTTCTGATCAGCATCTGAATCGAGAAACCACTGCTTAGCAGATTCTGCATTCGTCAGCGTTTCTTGTGTCGTAAACGTTTTGGAGGCAACAATAAATAACGTGGTTTTGGGATTAAGGTTTTTTACAGTTGATGCTATGTGCGACCCATCCACGTTTGATACAAAATGCAATCTGAGCCGCTCATGCGCAAAAGCGGCCAAAGTCTCACACGCCATGAGTGGACCGAGATCAGAGCCGCCAATACCGATATTCACGACATCAGTAATAGCTTCTCCCGTGTGGCCAAGCCATTCACCGCTACGCACACGCTCAGAAAATACGCTCATCCGATCAATTACTCGATTGATATCTGGCATCACATCATGCCCTTCAACCATCACCGGCTTATTCGAACGATTCCGCAAAGCGGTATGGAGTGCTGGCCGCGATTCGGTCGAGTTAACGATGTCGCCGGCAAACATTGCCTGAATTTTCTTAGTAACCTCTGACTGCTCAGCCAACTGATTTAGCAGCTTTGCAGTCTCACTGGTCACGTGATTTTTCGAATAATCCAAAAACAAACCAGCGGCAGTGATCTGAAATTGATCAAATCGCCCATTATCCACTGCAAACAAGTCACGCAGTGATGTTTGCTTACTGGCTTGGTAATGCTTGCTAAGAGACTGCCACGCAGGCAGATCAACAGGTTGCGTCATTTCGAGGTCCGAATTTGGAGGAATGCTGCGCTCGAACGATAAATTCTCGCGCGAACCCCCGAATTGTAGCTGGTTTTAAGCGTGCTGGCCGTGCCGTAGGATTGCACTTCAGCGATACGACGTGCGACACTCAGCAATGGAGTTCTGGTTTTGACCCGTTACAGGCTTATTCCAATTAAACATGCACAACGCGTTAGAAAAACACCTCACTCAGACATGGTCAATTTATGAGCAGTAGCGTTCAACTACCGTTTTGGATGGTGGTCTTATTAGTTCTGTTTACAGGGCTATGGTTGCTACAACATTTCTTGCTGCCATCGGCAAAATGGTTTCTCCGCCGCCGAGCTAATAACCTGATTGACGAAGTAAACAACAAACTTGCGTTACGCCTTCCTTCTTTTAAGTTAACCCGACGTGAAGTTTTAATAGATCGACTGGTTTATCACGACCGCGTGATGGAAGTGGTCGATGAAATGGCCGATGAACGAGATATGCCACGCGAAGCACTGATGCGTGATGTGCAAACCTACGCTCGCGAGATTGTCCCCGCGTTTAATGCCATTGTCTATTTTAAAGCGGCCTATTGGACGGCCAAGCGATTGGTGCACGCGTTATATAGAGTGCGGCTTGGTTTTGCTGACGACAAGGCGCTGTCAGAATTAGCCGATCACAGCAGCGTTGTATTCGTGATGAACCATCGCAGCAACATGGACTACATATTGGCAACCTACCTAGCCGCCGAGCGCACAGCGTTGTCTTATGCGGTTGGTGAATGGGCACGTGTTTGGCCGTTGCAGCAGCTTATTCGCGCAATGGGTGGTTACTTTGTCCGCCGTGATTCAGGCGACCCACTCTACCGCCGTGTACTTGAAGTCTATGTCCAAATGGCAGCCCAAGGTGGTGTTCCACAAGCCATATTTCCAGAGGGCAAGCTTTCACGCGACGGAGTGCTTGGCCCACCCAAACTTGGCTTACTCGGCTACTTGGTGCGTGGGTTTGATCCAAACACGGAACGCGATATCGTTTTTATTCCTGTGGGTATCAATTACGATCGTGTGATGGAAGATCGAAGCCTGCTTCGTTACGCAAAGAAACTACCGCGCCGTGGACTTGGCTATACGTTCGGAAAATCTATCTCTTTTCTTGGAAAGAATCTTTGGCAGGCCATTACCGGTCAACGTTTTCGCTATGGCTATGCCTGTGTAAATTTTGGCGAGCCGGTATCGTTAACCGAATGGATTGCCAAAGAGAATAGTGATAAAACAACCCTGCCGTACTTACACGATGTTAAACCACTGGCAAACGATTTAATGGAACGCATCGGTAACATCACTCCAATTCTTCCAGTAGCGTTAGTTGCCACTGTGTTTGCACGATCACCACAAACAACGTTTACCGAGTTGGAACTCAAAAGTGAAGTATTCAATTTGCTTTCGCAACTAGAGGCCGCAGGATATCGTGCCTACATACCGCGTGCTGATCGAGACTATGCAGTCACGGTTGGAGTACGCATGCTTACTTTGCGTCACATATTGCTCGACGATAAGGGTGAGTTCAGCGTTAATCTCGAAGAGCTGCCGTTGCTTGAGTACTATTCTAATTCGATAAAGCACTTGGTTTTGAAACTGGAGAATACAGCAAGCGTTAAACAACCAGCGTTGGCTTAAAGGGCAGCCGCGCCTACGGTGCGGTTATTTCACTAAAAAGTGATGATGGGGATGCCGCGCTTGATATTGCCAAGTCACGAAATAATAGTCGTGTTGTAAAAGTATTCGAAAAACAGTTTGTAGACTTAGTAATTGAATAGATTCATTCTTACCGGTCTCATCAGCCCAACGACCCTCGTTGAACTGTACCCCACAAATTTCAACTCCTTAACTTTACGAGTCCACCAACTAATCTCTACGCGGTTGTTCAGAACAATCTACAAGTCTACCAAACCGGTTCTCAAAATCTATTCTTTAACCCAATCCGGTTATGTCATTTTCACTACGCACTCCTACAATGTCCTTACCATAAAAATAGAATTCGAATTTAGGAGGTATTTAATGAAACATGCTTTACGTGCTTGTGTTGCAAAATCAACGGTGGGGGTTGCGCTTTGCGTCTGCCATTCTTTAGCCAACGCACAAGGGTTTGCAGATGATTTCTCGTCTAACACCGTCAATTCTGATTTCAGCATCTATAGCAATTGGATTGCCAATATAGAAACTGTTGCAAGCGTCGATGACTCTGGCGTGCTCTTAAATATTGTGCATGCAGATCCTACTAATGATGAACGTGCAGTATATGAATTCACTTCTCAGCGTGTGCAAAGCTCTGTTCGCTCAACCGGACAGTTTGTAGGCCAAAGACCCACGGTCGGGAATGTACGATATGAATCGCAAGGTCGGTTTTATAACAGTATTGCAGATGGCGGTCTAGGAGAAGACGATCGAACCGGTGACGTAGAAATTGAATTAGTGCTGCGCCTAGGCACATCACCAGAAGAAGATAGGGCCGAGGTATGTTTCAAAGACCGAGATTCTGAAGGCAATAGTCAACCGTTGGAAGAGACACGCAACAAGTGCGAAAATTTCCAAATGACAAACCTAGATGTAAATACACCGTACACTTTAGAAGTTGGTATCGACCGATCAACCCAAGAGCTCTTTGCTGAATTAAACGATGAGCGAATCACTGTTTCATCGCCCACGGCGTTTTATGAGCCGAACAACCGATACGGCTGGGCACGATTTCGAGTACGTGATGGCGCCGAAAGCGCACAGTTCCGTTTGTCTAGTTTAATTTTTGATGGCGAAGAGGCAAATTTACAATTCCTTGACACACAAGGTCGCTATAAAACGGACAATTTTGATAACTTCAGTGGCGACGACAATCGTTCAAAAGAAGTGATTAATGGACGCTTAAGAATGAGCGCAACTGTTAATAGCAGCGAAGAAGACAACGATGCATTCCTACGATTAGCGAATCCAAACGATTACATTGAAGCAGATCTAATTTACTCCAGTGAATCATCTGTCGACACATCTGGCGGTGGTTTCGCCGCTGTTCGTGTCGGCGGTTTATTGTACAACGACACTTCAGATGCGCTTGATGTCGGTAACCTTGGCACAGTCTGGGCTTCAGTTATGCTTATTGACAATGCTGACTCTGGGTTAGTCGGCGAGTACTGCGTCATTCGCTCAGACGCTGCAGACTTTAGTGAATCAACAGATCTTGCTGATGGAATGGATAATGATCGTTGCCCAACATTCGAACTGGCTGTTTCTGCTGATACCATCTATAACGCCAGTTTAAGTCTAGACAGCGAAGCCAAAACGATTACTTTCAAATTAGCTGACGAAGTTATTGTTTATAACATTACAACAGATGTGTATAAACGAGACGGTTTGTTACGTGCGCAAGCTCGAATGGCAAGTGGCGCAACAGGTACAGTTGTTGGTTATTTTGACAACTTGCGCAACAGTCCTACCGCACTAACCGATGAAGAGCTATTGGCTTCAATGAACGGAGACAGTGGCACCGACGGAAGTAGTGCGTCATCTTCTGGTGGTGGCGGTGGTTGCAGTATTGTTGACGGACAGAGAGAGTATTCGATGATTCTTCTAATGCTAGCGGCTTTCATGTCTGTTTTCTGGAGAAAAGCTGCACGTCGCCGTAAACTTTAAGTTTAAATCTACAACAAGTTTGACGGGCGGGGTTGCCAGCTTACAACCCCGCCTTGAATATCAAGCCCTCAGAAGATCACAATGCGTTTTGATAACCGACTGTACCGGTAAACTAAAACCGATCGTTCCCAGCAACATCCAAATTATTAATTTTACTTTTCCGCATAAGCTTCAACAAAACTGCCCGCCCCGACCTTAGAATCGGATACAAAACGTGCGACACGCGCTTTGATTTAAACACCCAATAGTTCAAGCGATTAAACACACCCGAGCGACTACTGATTAAAGACAGTGCGTGAATGGCATCGGAACCGTAATAAAGTTGATCTCCCATCTTTAAAACCATTCCGTCATCTATGTCTAGACCAGCTGCGGTTATCTCTCGCATTATTGGTGTGTCTTCACGTGCATCGACCAGCTCTAACCGACCAACAGATTCCTTCACACGAACCATGATGCTGTAGTTATTGCAAGCTGGGCACTCTTTGTCATACACAAGTAGTAAAGGAGCGGCGTCAAGTAGAGGTGTTGATGCAGCATCAAGCACAGAAGATTGATTAGTCATACTAATGGTACTCACCCGATATCAAAGAATTTAATTCTGGAGCCGTCATGGCTCGAAGTAAGTCGATATTGCGTTGCGGGATACTGTCTGTGTCAGGGTGCGCATCCACTGCTTGCTCAACTGCCACCTCCTGCAATAGGTGCAACATGGGATATGGCGATCGATTCGTGTAGTTGGCCGCATCATCGAAATCACTCTCATCGAACTGATAATGGGGGTGAAAGGTGGCCATTTGCAACACCCCTTCGAAGTCTAGATCGGCAATAAGTGCATTGCCCAAATCGACCAAATCGAGGTAGTCGTCGAATTGCTCAAAGCCATTGGGCAGCACGAACAGCACCGTAGCCTGCTCAGATGCGCCACTCACGGCATCAAATTGCTTGGCCAGTGAGTCCAGTACAGCGGCCACATCACTGCTAGTTTCGGTAACCAGTTGTAAATGGTCTGATTTCACTGCAGCCTTGGCAAATGGACATAAATTGAGCCCAATTACCACTCGCTGAACCCAATCCAGGGTGAGCGCCTCAATAGTCGTCGTATCGTTGTTATGCACCAATTTCACAGGTTCCGTATACTCTGTTCCATCGCAACACAGCCATTCTGAGATGAACCCCGAACTCGCCCTGCTACAACCCTACCCGTTTGAGAAAATACGGGCCCTGCTAGACGGTATCACGCCTGCAGATAAATCGTTCATTGCACTTTCAGTGGGTGAACCAAAACACGCAGCCCCCCAGTTTGTGCTCGATGCCCTGGTGGATAAATTGCGAGGTGTGGAAAACTACCCGAGCACGCGTGGCAGTGAAGAGCTACGAGGCAGCATCGCCAGTTGGCTCACCAACCGATTCTCCCTGAACAACGCAGACAAGTTGGCAGCGTCTCAGATATTACCTGTTAACGGTACGCGCGAAGCACTGTTCGCCATCGCTCAGTGTTTACTGGACCGCACGCAGAAGTCACGCGATGTCCTAATGCCAAACCCGTTCTATCAGATATATGAAGGTGCCACGTTATTGGCCGGCTGCAAACCGGTTTTCTACAGTATTTCCGCTGCTGGCGATGATGACATCAATGCCATCACCGACGAACAATTCGAGTCGTGTCAGCTGTTCTATCTCTGTAACCCCGGAAATCCAACTGGCAGTGTGTTGTCGAAGCCTGCGTTAACCCGCCTGATAGAAAAAGCACAGCAATTCAATTTTTATCTCGTTAGTGATGAATGCTACAGCGAGATCTACCGAGAAAGCGCTGGTGCACCCGTTGGTTTATTAGAAGCTGCACATGCTATGGGTAACACAGACTACAAACAATGCGTTGTGTTCCACAGCTTGTCCAAACGCTCCAATTTGCCAGGACTTCGCTCAGGCTTTATAGCGGGTGACGAACAGGTGATAAAGCAATTTTTGCTGTACCGCACTTATCATGGCTGTTCAATGTCACCACCAGTACAACATGCTAGTGCCATTGCTTGGCAAGATGAAAAACATGTTGAAGCGAACCGAAAAGCATACGATGAAAAATACGATGCGGTGTTGCCCCTATTAAAACCTGTCATGCAGATTGAAAAACCTGATGCCGGCTTTTATCTGTGGCCCACGCTACCGGTCGAAGACACCACATTCACACAAGCCATGATGCGTGACCACAATCTTGCAGTTGTACCAGGAAGCTATTTAGGCCGCGAGATCAACGGCTCCAATCCCGGTTCCAGACATGTACGGCTTGCTCTCGTGGCGCAGCTCGATGAATGCATCGATGCGGCTAATCGATTGGTGAGCGCATTGTCTTAATAATCAAAAAGAATTCCATGGGCAATAAAAACGCCCTGCAATCGTTGTATCCGGCTAGCCGCTCGGAATACAATGAGTCAATTAAATTAAAATAAACGCAATTTCAGGAGATAACAAAAATGAGTGATCTAGAAGCTACCATCAACGCCGCGTGGGAAGCCCGTGCTGACATCTCCCCGGGTAGTGCTGGAGACGACATCAAACACGCGGTCAACACGGCTATCGCCATGCTGGACAGCGGTGAAGCTCGTGTTGCAGAGCCACAAGGCGTAGGCAAATGGCAGGTTAATGAGTGGTTGAAGAAAGCAGTACTGCTCTCATTTCGCTTACGCGACAACGAAGTGATGCCAGCGGGCGGATTTACGCAGTTCTACGACAAAGTACCGTCGAAGTTTGGTGATATGTCTGCGGCAGAATTTGCAGCCTCAGGTGTTCGAGTGGTGCCGCCTGCCGTAGCTAGAAAAGGCAGCTTTGTCGCTGCGAACACAGTACTCATGCCCTCTTATGTGAACATCGGTGCTTATGTCGACTCAGGCACCATGGTCGACACTTGGGCAACCGTTGGATCGTGTGCGCAAATTGGTAAGAACGTACACCTCTCAGGTGGTGTTGGTATTGGTGGTGTTCTAGAACCGCTTCAAGCTTCACCGACAATTATAGAAGATAACTGCTTTATCGGTGCACGATCTGAAATTGTTGAAGGCGTTATCGTTGAAGCTGGCGCGGTGGTTTCAATGGGCGTATACATCGGCCAAAGCACACGTATTTATGATCGTGAAAAAGACGAAGTCACTTACGGCCGCGTACCTGCAGGTTCAGTCGTTGTTTCTGGTAACTTGCCATCTGAAAACGGTAAGTACAGCTTGTATTGCGCTGTTATCGTTAAGCGTGTTGACGAAAAAACCCGCAGTAAGGTTGGCATAAACGAACTATTAAGAGTGGTGGATTAAAATGGTGACACGTGTCTACGGCATTCCTAACTGTGACACCGTGAAAAAGACCCGCCGTTGGCTCGATGCCAACGGTGTGGAGTACGAATTTCACGATTACAAAAAACTCGGCATCAGCGTTAGCACTTTAGAAAAATGGTGTGACGAGCACGGCTTTGAAGCATTAATTAATAAGCGCGGAACAACTTGGCGTAGACTAGATGAATCAGATAAGGAAAAACTGACGCAGAAAAAAGCCGTTGCTCTTATGCAACTGAATACCAGCCTTATTAAAAGACCGGTTACTGAGCATGGCACTAGCCGGTTGATCGGGTTTGATGAGCCGCAATATGCAGAGCTGTTTGAGTGATAGTGATCTCAAACACTGGAGTTTGCGCGCCATGCATGAAACTCACAAATTACTCGTTGATCTTTTGCAAATAGCTATTTAGTGCCACCTTGCATATGGGTCCTTTTGCGCTATTGTGTGATGGATGCCGGAGAGCGCAGTAACCCATGTGCGTACAATTTTTAAAGAGGGTCATGGCATTTACCACGCCCCCCCTGAATCGAGCTTATTTAGCTATTCGCTAATGACAATTTCAATGGTCGCGGTACTACGAACCGAACCGTCCAGTGCATTGGTCGCCACTACATCGAAACTAAACACACCGCCATCTATGACGTAAGACTGCCAACGAAAAGTACGAGTGCCATCAAGATTATCCTCAAGAATACCACCTAGTTCTGAATACGCTAGAAACAAGCCAGGCACGTGATCTATTTGTCTTGCGCTGACAACAATGGCAACCGTATCGCCCGCTCGGATGGTTTTCGAATAAACACCATCGCTAAAGTCACTACCAAAGAAAGTTGGTGCGGCAAGTGGTGATGGAGCCGAAGCACCCACATCGCCATCCTCATCGGCATAAACAAACTCACCGGCCGTGAGTACTTTTAGACCGTCGGTCGTACCGATTGCTAAAGCGTCGTTACCCAATGCAATTGAATATGGTGCAAACCTACCAAACCACAAGTTATTCCATTGATCATTTTGATACGCAAATAGCGAAGTCGCTTCAGCTGAACCAACAGCTAATGCATCATTTTTCGCTGATATATACAAACCAAATTTGCTTTCAACATCGACCGACTCGATGATTTTCGTTTCCGCCCAGTCACCAAACGAATTTTTCTCGAACACATAAACAGCGCCTTCGTTTTTATCGATAGGGTTGCCGTTATAGTCGAAATGATTCAGAGATGTATCGATGTTGCGAGCTGGCGCTCCGACGTAAATTCTATTGCCATCGATAGCGATATCCCAACCGAAACGCAATGTGGTTGTGTTGTCGCTGGCTTTCAAGTATGCGGTGTTGATCCAACTACCGAACATCCGTTCATATACATAGACTGCACCTGAGGTTGCAGAAATAGAACTGTAAGGATTGTCAGACTTGAAGTCGTTATTGAACATATCTGCATCGACCCCACGACCAGCGCTACCTTCACCAATGGCACTCACCACCATGATATCGCCATCAATAGCAACAGCACTACCAAACTGATCGTGCTCGTCGACATTCGGTGCTTTAATAAAATCAGTGTTGGACCAATTCGATAGGCCGTTATCGTAAACCCGTACCGCGCCTGAGCCAGCTAAACGAGTTCCATCTATTAAATAGTCATGTGACGGGTGACCAGTAACGACTGTTTGACCACTCATTGCTATATCGCTCGTGTAGACTTGCGCGTAGTCAGCAAAATCTGAAGCTGACGACGATACTCCAAGACGGCTCTCTTCAACCCAAACATCAGCTATGTTTTCATAAACAATAACCGGCTCATAGGTAAGATTCAACGCAGCAACGCGTCGACCATCAGCAGACACTATTGACTGACTCCCCCATGGATAGGTGCTGGGCCCCGGAATTTCATCGTTTTGAGAAAACGACTCAGTATCGACATCAGAAAATACCGAGAACGCGCCAGAACCTAAGCTAAAGATAAGGTCATCTGAGCCACCAAAACCAACATCGACATCCTCTGCAATGCTTATCGAGTAAAAGGTACCTTCTGAAATCGTGTCAAAATTATAAAAGCCATTGGTATCGACACTGGTTAGAGCAGTTTCTGTTGCATCAATAATTTCCGGTTCATCATTAAAGTCGTCGGATTCATTAAATTCAGTTACGTTCACAAACAACGCGCTTGAACTCATCGAACCATCTGCCTGAGCATCGGATGCAATTACTGTTAACGTGTATTCACCGATATCCTCAATACCAGGCGTCCAGTTAAAGGTTCTAGTGCCATCACCATTGTCATCAAAGCTAGATCCCTCAGGCATATTGGCTAAATACAAACCGGGCACACCACCATCAGGGTCCCAACCGGAGACTCTAACCGCTAAGGATTCACCAGCTGCCACGCTCTGTTCAGTCAGCGGATTAACACTCGGCGGCGCCGCCCATGCGTAAGAAGATACAACGCCAATTGAAAGTGCAATAAGTACGATAAGTCGTGTCAACATTCGCGTCTCCATGAACGGCAAATTTTAGATAGACATCTTAATAACTTATTCTAGCTGGAAGCGACTGCGGGTACCAACGGCGGTGGTACTATTACCTGTAAAACATTGCATCTCTCACTCATTGTCGAGAAGTGATAAATAAACTATGCGTAATCCGGTCCAATCTGAGCACCCATTCTGGAACTAATTCGTCACCCATTCTGTTTTTTAGCTGGGAATCGATTCTGTAGTTAATTGGTCACCTTTTGCGTCTTCGCCAGACAAACCCCTACTCCACTGAAATACACCTGAACTAGCAATTGTTATAAAAGATTCCAATCAGCCGCACAAAGGTTGATAATAAGTTCGATTCGAAATTCGACTTATTAATAGCCCATGGTCAACTTAGTTTTAGTGATCGCTGTTTTTCTACTGGCGGTAGCAGTCAAATTCAATTTCATGGCCAACATGAACATAATTACCAAGGTCAAAAAGGACTGGTTCGAACGGTTCTGGACTGGCAGCCGAGCTGCAAAGGAGAATCTGACCGAGTTGGGCTTAAAGTATCGCAAACAATCGAATCTTTATGCTATTGCAGGCTTGGTGCTGTTGGTAATTTTTATTTTCTTGGTTAAAAAAGTGGCGGCATGACCTGCTCATTAAGCGACAGCAAAACCACAATAAAGACATTACGTACACCGTCGGCGTACATGGGTTTGTACTAGCGAGGGTGGTATGAGACCCAACGGTTGTGCACCAGCAAAGTTGCCCTGTAGTCAGACACCCTCCAAATACCGTATAGCAACGCTGCGCCCCCACAGCGATGAAATAATTGAAGCCACATCACCCACTTCGCCGGTTGAATAAAATGTCGTTCGTTTATCATCGGCACGAACTTCAATGCTTGACCGAAGGTTCAATCGGTCAAGTCGCCGACCTAACTGCCTAGCAACCGCCGCCCCCGGCTCTATTATGGTGACAGAGTTTCCCATAATGGTTTGGATAGCATCGCGTACAAATGGGTAATGGGTGCAGCCAAGCACAACGGTATCTGCACCGGCATCAAGCATCGGTGTCAGGTATTCTTTTAAGAGTTGTACGGTCTCTGGTGTATCTAATTCTGCTCGCTCTATGCGATCAACTAAGCCTGGACAAGGTTTCAGTATCACTTCAACATTTTGGCCATACAGCTCACACAGGCGTTTTACACCGGGGCTTTGAATCGTTTGACTGGTGGCCAACACACCAACCACGCCAGACCTTGTAACGCTCGCGGCTGGCTTTATCGCAGGCTCAATACCGACTATGGGAATATCAAAGGTATCGCGCAGTTGTTTGATCGCCACAACCGATGCCGTATTGCAGGCAACCACCAGCGCTTTGATGGGTTTGGTTTGTCGGTGCAGAAATTGAGTGATGGCTATGCATCGATCAATGATGTAATCAGCATCGCGTTCACCGTAGGGCGCATGAGCAGAGTCGGCTACATACATGAACTGCTCGTTTGGTAGTAGCTTATGTGCAGCTCGAAGAACCGTTAAACCACCAACACCTGAATCAAAGACACCTATGGCCGATTCGGTTGACTCTTGTTTCATTGAAATTTTGGCTACTAATGAATAACAATATCAACAGTGTACAAAATTTTGTGGTAATACACAGCACTACAATGTTATGAACTGGATTATACAATTATTAATCCAAGTTCAATTTTTCGTGAACCTGGGTTTCATTACCACCACCAGTGGTTAGGTTTCCAGAGACGACGTGGATTGCGCCGCCAACTATTGCAGCCCCTCCACTGTGCCGAGCGGTGTTGAGCGAATCAAGTGTGCGCCACTTATTGGTCTTTACGTTGTAGGCTTCAACGGTACTCAGCGCTGGAAGACCACTGTCTTTCTCGCCACCGATAAGAATAACTTCGTCGCCATAACTAACCGTCATTGCACCAGCACGCTTTGTTGGAATATTCACACCGGCTGTCCATTTGCCTGTGCTGAAGTCATAAACATCAACATTGGCAACTAAATTAGCAAAGGTAGCTGGATGATCGGTTTGTCTACCACCTGCAGCCACCAGCTTACTACCGACTATTGCTGCAGAGAAATGGTCACGCTTTGACGGCGCATTGGGCAAGGTTTTCCATTGGTTGTTTGCTGGGTTGTATTCATCAAACCAGTTAACCATTCCGCCATCGTGTCCGTTAGTAGAGCCACCGACTATATAAATTTTATTATTATGTACAACCACTCCGGCAGACCCACGCCGTCGATTCTGTGGCAGAGCTGCACCAGTGGTCCACTTTTTGTTTGCCGGGTTGAATATCTGTATGTTCGCAATGACTGTTTCACTCGGAAAGCAGCAGTCTAGCGATCCAAGTACATATATCTTTCCACCAAGCTCAACTGGTTGAAAATGGCTTAGTTCAAAATCTGGTGAACCTAAGTTCTCCCAACTATTCGACGTAGGGTTATAGCGATTAACCTGACGGATACCCCGCCCACCCATAAGATAAAGCCTATTTTGATACGCAACAGCACCCGCTTCATGACGGGACTGCGATTTGCTTCCGTTGGCCGTGCTAACGTTTTGCCAGTTGTTGTTGGCATTAATATTACTTGTCGGCGTTGGCTCTTGAACAGCGGTTTTTACTTCTATTTTTAAACTGTCATTAGCAATCAGCTCACCATCAGTAGCTGAAAATTCAAGCACGTAGTTACCGACGGCACTAAACGATGCAGTCGTACTTTCACTACTAAGCTCACCAAATGTCACTTCACCTGAGCCAAACATTTTGTTCCAAGAACCGCTAAGCGTGCTCGTTGGCAACCCATCGTCTTCGACGACAGCAGATAAATTCAGCACCTCATCAATCGTGACAACCTCATCATCACCAGCATTCACTGATGGAGGTTGATTCACAATGCCTGAGGTCACTTCGACTTGCATTTGATCAACTGCGGTATGAGGGCCATTTGATGCGCTGAGTTCCAAAACATAAGTACCAGCTAGATCGAAGCTAGTAGAGGTGTTTGCTGTGGAGGTATCGGTGAACATGGCATTACCGGGACCCGACTTCTTCACCCACTTCACAACAGGAATATCGAGCGGTGTACCGTTGAACGTAACAGAACCTGCCAGTGCGAGAGTGGCAGAAACTAGAACTTGTTGGTCGGCAGGTGCACGCACGATTGGCGTTGGGTCGATTGTAGGCGGTGGTTCAACCGGCTGCGTTGACCCGTCAGCAGCTCCAGTATCGCTATCGTCTGTAGAGCCGGCAGAACTACCATCAGACGCACCTGCGTCAACGCCAACATCATCTGTGGACCCAGATGCTGACGAACTTGCTGAGCTGTCATCGGTTGAGGTGTCATCTGTCGAACCTGCAGATGCTGCATCAGTTGCGCCTGACGACGTTCCATCCGTAGCTTCAGTAGTCACACCAGCCGATGTATCCACAGTAACAAGCGGTCCGGAGCTTTCTGTACCGGCATCTGTGGCGGGTGCTTTGGACGAGCCACTACCACAAGCAGCGAGTATCAAAGCACTGAGCGAAATAGCGATCAGGCCGCTAGCTTTTTGATTTAGGACAGTTGTATTTGAGCTATTCATTAGTATTCAGCATGTCTAATGACCATGTATCGGCTGATTCGCCGAACTTTAGACTCTCTGTATTGCCTATATTTTGTTAACTGGTTAGCAATTTAACATTGGCAAACTATTGTTCGTGAACAGGGCCACCAAGGGACTAATGCCATACTGGCGCATTACCGAAAAAGAACGATCAACGAATTTCTGCACAAACAGTTAAATGCGATGACAATCGGCAGAGCAACATTTTGTTATCACGAAGAATAAGTCCATAAGCAGACACACGAATTTGTTGCACCATAAGCAGATCCTTCTCAGGGTTAATACAAGTTTATGAGAGTGCACAACTGCATTGAGTTATGGCCCCCGATGCTATCGGTAACCAACAAAACTCACCACATACTCGTCCAATACCGCAAGACGAATGTCTATACGTCGCTCATCGCAACGATCTGCCAACTCAGGATGTATGAGCCTGACCGACGGGCAATAGAACTGGGGTAATACTTTCGCTTCGCCAACTTGTTTGACTACTATATGTTCTGTGGCCATATCTGCTAACTCTACATCTTTGAACCCAATAAATTCACCGTATAATGGGCGTAAGCATTTATAGAGACTTTCTTTAATGCTAAATAGGCCTACTCTTCCCCATCGAATATTCTGTGCATTTTCAAGCAAGTCTCTTTCTTGATCTGTTGCGATAAACCTTAATACATCTTTTGCAACGCGATCGATGCGCTCAATATCAATACCAATAAATTGATATTTATCACCGCACTGAGTTACTGCAGACATTGCCCACTCGTTAGTGTGTGAGATGCTCCCAGTACAGCTTTCAGGCCACACAACCGAACCATCACTTCGCCGCAATAGACCCTCTGGAAACTGAGATGGCTCAACACCGATAAGCGACATAGCTCTTTTCGCACAATACCGGCCAGTAGAAAATGTATTTTGTCGTATGGCAACTGCCTTACTCACCAGATCAAGCTCAAGTGGCGTCAGTTGCTTAGTGTAGTCGCCCACTGCTTGCGCATAAAATTGCACGCCATTACCGACAAAGTCATGTCCCCATTGATGAATCGTTGTAATCATGGCTGAACGCGCACTTATATTTTAATGAATACAAGCCTATTAGCTCGTTTTTGACCGTTGCATTGTATAGCAGTACCGGTGACTGAATCTAATAACAACGTAATAGCTCGCCTAACAGGCAGTATCACCTGATGGATTTGATGCAACTGAGTTTGTGCACTCATAACATTATCACCAATAGCTCTTTCTCATGGTGGAGCGCCTGGCTGAATCAGAATCCAAGCCAACGTGTTATCGCCCCTGCACTGTGGACCGCTGGTGCAAAAACCCATACAGATAATTTACCGAGCCGGCGCTCGTGTTGCAGGACTGCTACCAGGCTAAACACCCACATTTGCCATAGGAATAGCGGCGTCTATGAACCAATACCATGATTGATCTCAACTCGCTCGAGTAATATTGCCTGTCTCATTACAATTATCATCTTCAATTATAGGCAGTGTTTCAGTACTGAAAACTGCCAAAAACTCGGTTGGATTCTAATCAATACTACCCTTTGCTTTTCTGTTACCTAGGGCTACGCACAGACAAATGATAACGATAACAATGATATCGAAACCAGAGTATTCCACTGTGCTAACGATCCGTTCAACTAGCAGAGCTCACATTGAAGTGCCTATTAAAGCAATCGCTAATGGGACACTTCTTAACCTTCGCGCATTACATAATCTGGCAGTTCAGACAGATCAGCAAATGTTACATCAGCGTATTCACACCTATCAACGCCCGAATCAGCCGGCACATAAATTGTTTTCATACCAGCGTTCTTAGCACCTTCCATATCAGCCTTTGGATTGTCACCAATAAAATATGAAGTTGCTAAATCCGCATTAACGGTACGACATGCAAGTTCGAATATAGCTTTGTCTGGCTTTCTAACGCCCACCGCTTCCGAGACAATGACACACGCAAACAATTCGTTAAAACCCAGTGCACGAAAATTACGTTCTTGAAAAGGTGTTTTCCCATTTGACACTAGGCCTATCTTGTATCCACGACTACGAAAACTTTCTATAGCGGCCAGTGCTCCGTTCCTTGGTTTACAGAAAGAACAAAAAGTGAGCAAATAGGTATTGAGAAGTTCTTCGGCGGTCCAACCTGTGATCTTAAATTCTTCTATTAGTGATTCGTAAACTTTGTCTTTCCAAACCATTCCATTCTGATCGAGCTCTATGAATCGTTCGACGAATTTTGAAGTATCAACAATGCAAGACCGGAGCATACCTTTGGCCTGCCATTCGACAAAGTTTTGTAGGGAACCAGATCGATCGAGGATGGTTTCGTCTAAGTCAAAAAAGGCTGCACGCATAAATTAATATCTCCCAGTGATCTCGTCGGGCCTCTTTCCCGTTCACCCAAACAGCCAGATGGCCGTAAAATTGAGGCTAATATCCAGGTCTGAGCATGAGAGCTCAGGGACGAGCTTTGGTCTGGATGTCATGAGATGATTCCGATTAGAACAAAAACCTACAACCGCTCCCCATCAGCCCGCTGCTTCTCAGTCAACGCAACCCTATCCCGCAAATACACAGGCGATGCCTCAGCGGCAGACAAAAAACCTCCAGCGCTAGCAACCGGCAAAGCCACACGCAATACATCTTGAGCATTCGGCCAACAGTCAGCAACCTTTCGTAACTGAACATGCTCACCCACAGCAGCTGTTAAAATATCAGCGTATTGATCCGCACCTGAGCCTAACAGACACCACTCAGCAGCACTCTCATCAACAGGCATCACAACTTTATCCGGAGGACAAACACAATCAACTTGCAGTGCGCAAACAATGCCATCGTCACCAAGCGCGTACGCGCCCCAGTATACTTCGCTCATGCGCGCATCAAATGTGGCCAACACATGCGAGGCGTTATGTTCACGAAACGCTCCTTGCGCTAACGCCTGCAAACTTGACACGGGAATAACCCCGACATCGACACCAAACGCAATGCCTTGCGTGGTTGCCGCAGCAATGCGAACACCGGTAAAACTTCCAGGCCCACAGCCAAATGCAACACCGTCTAAGTCGGATGCTTTGATGCCTGCGTTTGCAAACATAGCGTCGATCATCGGCAATAGAATTTGCGCATGCTCTTGTGGAGCCATACGGTGATCAAGCAACACTTCACCATCGCATTCGAGCGCAATGGAACACGCGTCTGTGGATGTCTCTAACGCCAGTAACTTCATTATTCCGGCTCTTCTTCCAACGCTTCTTCACGATATGATTCGCGTTCTGCACGAAAGAACTGCTGTATTTCAGTTATATCGCGCGATATTGGCATGGGAGGCAAGCTGTTTATAAACACTTCGCCGTAGTTTTTAGTTCGGATACGGGGGTCGCATAGGACCAGGACACCGGTATCGGTGACATCACGAATTAAACGCCCTACGCCCTGCTTCAGCGCAATGGCTGCTTGCGGCAATTGATATTCAAAGAACGGATTGCCACCCGCTTGTTTCATGTGGTCGATGCGAGCGCCCATAACTGGGTCTCCCGGCGAACCAAACGGAAGCTTATCGATAACCACAACTGACAGTGCTTCCCCTCGAACATCCACGCCTTCCCAAAAACTACTGGTCCCCAGTAATACGGCATTACCCAAAGATTGAAACGCCTCTAACAACTCGCGCTTCGGCATTTGTCCTTGCGTTAATATGGGGTAGTCGAATTGGCCATCGAGAAAACGCTGTGCCTCGTGCAGCGCTCTGTAGCTTGTAAACAATAAAAAAGTGCGCCCTTTGCTGGCTTCAATAATCGGCAGCACTGCCTCCATTGCAGCCTTTGTATAACTTGCGTGTTGAGGCTCGGGTAAGCCTTCAGGTAAATACAACATCGCGTTATGCCGATAATCAAACGGGCTATCAACTAGTAACTCATCTGCAGTTTCAATACCTAAGTTGGTTTTAAAGTGACTAAAGTCACCACCAACGGCCAAGGTCGCTGATGTAAATATCCAGCTTGCTGGCATGGCATCCATGGCACGTTTAAAGGGTGCAGCCACCGTCATTGGCGTCATATTCAAACTAAAACCAGAACGATACGTTTCAAACCAATGCACGTATTCATTGTTCGGTTCATTGGCGATAAACCGATCTAACGCAGATGCATGTTGTGCGGCTCGTCGATAACAACTCTCTAAACCTTTGCCTCGTGTAGCCACTTCTTCCAGCATGTCACGAAGCTTACCTAGCAACATGGTCATGCGCTCAAGCTCTCGGTCGATTGACGGTCGCTCGGACACCGCTATCCACGCATCGCGTGTAGGTTCTATGTCGAAGGCTAATCGAAAATGACGTACACCTGTTTCTAACTGGCTTGCCATGTCGCGAAGCTCGGCCATATCTGGAGCCTCATGCAGTTGTTCACCAACCGTGTCGCGAGCAAGGTCTAACAATTGTCGGCTACTGAGTTTTTTGCCAAAAAACTGGGCAGCGATATCGGGCAACTGGTGCGCTTCATCGATGATGAACGCATTGGCGCTGGGCAACAACTCACCAAAGCCTTCTTCTTTTAATGAAAGATCAGCGCAGAGTAAGTGATGATTGACCACCACTACGTCTGACTCTTGGGCTTTTTTACGAGCCCGATGTATGAAGCAGTCATCGCGTTCGTCACCTTCATGCTCGGAGCAGAAGTCATCGCTTGAGGTGATGAAACTCCACACCATAGAATCTTCCGGCACGTTCATCACCTCAGCGATATCGCCGTTTTCGGTGGTGCGCGCCCAGTCATTAATAATGCGAAGGTGACCAGCATTTTCCGCATTATTGAGTGCTGGATGGCGCAAGGCGCGTGTGAGGCGATGTTTACACAGGTAGTTCGCCCGGCCTTTCAACAGGCTGACGGTTGCACCGGTATTCAGCGCCTTTTTTACCATCGGCATATCCGAATAAAACAACTGATCTTGCAGATGCCGAGTACCGGTGGAAATGATGATGCGCTTGCCAGAAAACAGGGCCGGTACAAGGTAGGCGAATGTTTTTCCGGTTCCGGTGCCGGCTTCGCCAACTAAAACCGAGGTGTTTTCCAATGCGGAAAACATCGCCTCAGCTAGGTGTTGCTGTTCTACACGCGGCGCAAAACCTGGCAGCAATTGCGCAAAAGGGCCTTCATCGCCGAGAATGTCTGAAATGGAATCCATAGGTTCAAGCATCGGTGCCTCCGTGCGCCGAGAGTGGAACTGTACGCGCGCTGCGCGATACAGTTTTATCTGTATTGATATTCCTGTACTTTCTTATGAGCACTTCTTACACCGAGCAAGTCACCACGCAAGCTGCGGGCATGTTCGATGATAAGCCAGTTACGGTGTAACAGGGACACATTCGTGCCTGCAAACGTGTTCGATTTCGTGGCAAAGTTCTCAGCTAACGAGGCTTGCTCGCTATTTAACTGAATTTCAGCCGCCCGACTCCACAACAAGCTGTTCTGCGGCGATAGCTCTAGTGCCTCAAAAAGTCGTTGTAACGCCAGATCATTGTTCTCTTCTAACCGAGCTTGTTCAGCTGCTGACCACAACTGAGCAATTCTTGCACTATCAGTATCGTAACGAATGCTCCCCTCTGGCAGCGTTGCAGCACCAATGCGTGGGCCTGATACCGGCACAGGCACAGGTTCAGCTTGCTCCGGAACGCTTGCACAGCTCGACATAAGCACAGCGCTACCCGCGATCAGCAATGGTTGCATCGTTAGTCTGAATATGCCATTCGACGACGACTTTGCGGCTTTCTTGTTATTGTTTTGCATAAGGGCTAAAACCCGGTCCTGTTTTGTGTTGTCTGTAAACCTAGCGCTGCAGACAATGATACTAATACTTCAGAAAAGTTCTGTTACTGAGTGAACACACTCATTTCAATTCGTCTATTTTCGCTACGACCTTGCTCAGTCGCATTACTTTTTATGGGGCGGTTTTCGCCGAAACCAAACGGTTTCAACCTATTTCCATCAACACCATTTGAAACCAAATACCGAATCACCGACATGACCCGTCGCTTTGACAAAGCCAGATTTTCTTTCGCCGGTCCCCGATTATCAGTGTGACCTTCCAGCTGCAGTACCACTTCTGGATGTGTGTTGAGTAACGCAACCAGTTGCGCTAATGAATTTCGACTAGCACTGCTGAGCTGATGTTTACCGGGCTCAAACGCAACGTCTTCAATCGATCCGCTAAACAAGCTACAGCCTTTTTCATCAACCAGACTGCCAAGAGCCGTTTGCAGGCAGTCATCGACAGCATCTGCAACTTGGTCATTATCTCTATCCAACACAGTTTGCCGCGATGGCAGGCTATTGCATGCACTCACAAGCACTACAACCGCGATCAACACCACTAATTGAGCCGGGCCCCGTCTGTTCATCTCAGTCACTCTCGTTTGTCCTCTTTCTAACGACGAACCCGCCTAAGCGTAAAGCGCCAGCCAAGTATTGCTATCGATAATACTGACAGTAGCAATAGAAGCAAATCAAAGCCAGTCGATTGCACTGAGCAGCCTGCCGCATTAAGACCGGTTTGGACCAACCCGTTATCACCCGGATCATCTTCAGATGGCTGATTATTAGCGCCAGGCAGAATATTCGACCCGGGCCGAGCAGCAGGCTCTCGGGTCGGTTCAGGGTCGGTAGAACCTGCATCTGGCCGGTTTACGTCAACGGGCGACCCAACTGCTGAGTCACTCGTTCCGGTGGGCGACACGTTCGTAGGGGCCGTACCTGCGCCTGCATCACCGGCTTGCGCAAATTCGTCAATATAGTCTGGCACCGCGTTGCCATTGTTATCAACGGCTACTAGTGGAATAGACAAAATGGTGTCGTCCATACCATCTAAAACGGGAGAGTCAAAAAAGTTGTCGACACGGCCATCCATATTAAAATCTGTACCCCCTGCTTCCACCAGATCAGAGACCCCATCGTTATCACTGTCCAGATCTTGAAAGTCTGGATAATCGGTCAAGTCGGTGTTACGTGGCACGATATCTTCGACACCGTCACCGGTTACATCACAACACGTTTCATCATTGGTGTTTTGCAGACGATCAGCAATGCCGTCATTGCCAACACTGCCACGATCAATGTCAATGCGGGCGTCATTGTCTGAATCGAGTGAGGCTGATACGCCAGCTTCAAGCAAGTCAGGCAAGCCATCATTATCAGAATCTAAGTCGATAGCATCGGGGAGATCGTCTTCAGGGAAATCGGTATTCGCCAATGAGTAGCGCATCTGACCATTGTCTTGCGCTGTCTCAAGGGCATCGATGTAGCCATTTAACCCAACTGGCCCTAGCAGTCGACCTGAGACCACGCGCAAGGAAGAAAAATCAATGCTAAAAACTGCACCTGACTCTTGCCAATCTAGAACGCCATCGTTATCTGAATCCAGGTCAAGTCGATCGGGGATGCCATCTTTATCGCTATCCACATCTTGGCCGTTTGCAGCAATCTCGTTTACATCAGTAATGCCATCGTTGTCATCATCAACGTCGACCGTATCCACAACCCGATCGCCGTCGGAGTCGTTGCTGGTGACTACGTTATCCTCGCCTCGAGCATGAAGCTGGGTAGCGTTGATTAGCAACGTCGCAACCACAAGTGGATAAAACCACTTTAATCGAGCGTTCTCAGTGTTCATAGTATTGCCAAAAATCCCGGACGCATTCGCCCGCTAATAGTCTTTACAAAAGATTAGCAGAGGATTTCAATCACACAACGACATTAGCGGCAATAAAACGTCATTCCCACTCAATGGTGGCTGGCGGCTTACTGGATATGTCGTATGTAACACGTGATACGGATGGGACGGAGTTGCATATGGTTCGTGAAACTTCGTCAAGAAAGTCGTATGGCAGGTGCGCTGCTCGAGCAGTCATGAAATCGATGGTCTCGACCGCACGCAGTGACACCACATAATTGTAGCGCCGGCCATCACCCGTTACCCCAACTGATTTAACGGGTAGAAAAACGGTGAAAGCCTGAGATACCTTGTCGTACAAATCGTGTTTAATCAGCGCTTCAATGAAAATGTTGTCAGCTTCACGCAAAATATCAGCGAACGGTTTTGTCACCTCGCCTAAAATGCGTACGCCAAGCCCCGGGCCTGGGAACGGGTGGCGATAAACCATCTGCTTTGGTAATCCAAGATCAACACCAATGCGTCGGACCTCATCTTTGAACAGCTCGCGCAGAGGCTCAATTAATTTGAGCCGCATTTCACTCGGAAGGCCGCCCACATTGTGATGGGACTTAATCAGGTGCGCCGAACCGGTGCTGGAGGCCGCTGATTCGATAACGTCTGGATAAATGGTTCCTTGCGCCAGCCAACGAACGTTCTGCAGTTTGTCGGCTTCTTCTTCAAACAGTTCTATAAACAGGTTGCCTATGATTTTACGTTTGGCTTCAGGGTCGGCCTCACCTTTCAGCCGGTCAAGAAAACGATCTTCGGCATTAACCCGAATGACTTTCACGCCCATATTTTCCGTGAAGGTTTGCATAACGCGATCACCTTCATTCAATCGCAACAATCCGTTGTCGACAAAAACACACGTGAGCTGATCACCTATTGCTTTGTGCATAAGCGCTGCAACCACCGACGAATCTACACCACCCGATAATGCGAGTAACACATCGTCGGTACCCACTTGTTCGCGGATAGTGCTAACGGCATTTTCAATAATATTGCCCGGTGTCCATAACGCATCACAACCACAAATGGTGAGTACAAAACGTTCGATGATTGCCGCACCTTGAACGGTGTGCGTAACTTCAGGATGAAACTGAATACCAAAACATTTTTTTTCAGCATGTGCCATTGCAGCAAACGGTGCATTCTCGCTAACACCTATGATGTCGAAACCTTCCGGTAAAGATTCAACCCGATCACCATGACTCATCCAAACATCGAGCTCTGCTGGTGTTTGCACATCGCGATCAGTTAACCCATCCAGCAGCTCACAACTAGCCTCTATTTTTACAGAGGCGTAGCCAAACTCGCTGTGATTTTCTTGCGAACGAACCTCACCTCCTAACTGTTTAACCAACGCTTGCATGCCATAGCAAATACCCAACACCGGCACACTCAAATTCAATACTTCGTCGGGTATAAGCGGAGCATTGTCTGCGATAGTTGATTCAGGACCACCGGAGAGAATGATACCTGTAGCGTTGAAATCCGTTATGGTTTTCGCGTGTAAATCCCAAGGATGAATTTCGCAATACACACCACACTCGCGCACACGACGTGCAATAAGCTGAGTCGTCTGGCCACCAAAATCAAGAATAAGAATGCGCTGTGAATGTATATCGTGCATGGGTGTAATCGCGTTAATCGTTAAAGCAATATTGCTGTTGAAAATAGTTCACGCACCTATCAATGCGCGAACCACTTACTTTGTGAATTTTAAATATCCAATATTTAAGTTACAAACTCGATGCGCTTAGCTGAGTCGGTAGTTGGGCGCCTCTTTGGTCATTTGCACATCATGCACATGACTCTCTCGCATGCCAGCACCTGTAATACGAACAAATTCAGCATCGTTGCGCATAGATTCTATATTCGGCGTTCCACAGTAGCCCATACTTGAACGAACGCCACCGACCATCTGGTGAATGATGCTAGCGACCGGTCCTTTGTAAGGAACACGACCTTCTATCCCTTCGGGCACAAGTTTGTCTTCGGAATCTTCATCGTCTTGAAAGTATCTATCGCTGGAACCGGCGCGCATTGCACCAACAGAACCCATGCCACGATACGATTTATACGAACGACCTTGATACAGCTCGACTTCACCTGGGGCCTCCTCTGTTCCGGCTAACAAACTGCCAACCATTACCGAGCTTGCGCCTGCTGCAATTGCCTTTGCCATATCACCAGAAAATCGAATACCACCATCAGCGATCAGTGGAACATCCGTGCCTTCAAGCGCCTTGGCAACGTTATCGATTGCGGTAATTTGAGGAACACCAACACCTGCAACAACACGAGTAGTGCATATGGAACCTGGCCCGATACCCACTTTGACGCCACTTGCACCACGGGCAACAAGATCAGTTGCCGCAGCTCCAGTGGCGATGTTGCCACCGATAACATCCACGCCACTGTATTGGGACACTATCCACTCGACTCTATCAAGCACACCTTGGGAATGGCCATGCGCCGTATCAACTATCAACACATCCACACCTGCAGCAACCAATTCTGCAACACGTTCTTCTGTATCGCCACCGGTACCGACAGCTGCACCCGCGAGCAATCGTTGTTGTTCGTCTTTGCAAGCGTTGGGAAAGTCTTTGGCTTTTTGTATATCTTTAACCGTGATCATTCCACGCAGCTCGAAGCTATCGTTAACCACCAACACTTTCTCAATACGATGTTGATGCAGCTTCTCTATTGCATCGGCGCGTGTTGCATTTTCAGGAACCGTAACGAGTCGTTCTTGCGGCGTCATGATCGACGACACGGGTTGGTCGAGTCGTTTTTCGAAACGCAAATCGCGTTGAGTGACAATGCCCACAAGTTTTGCACCATCAACAACTGGCAAACCAGATATGCCATGCGTTCTGGTTAGCTCAAGAACCTGACTGATGGGTGTGTTCGGCGCGATGGTAATGGGTTCGGTGACAACGCCACTTTCATGCTTTTTAACGCGACTGACTTCCTGCGCTTGACGTTCAATTGAAAGGTTTTTGTGAATGATGCCTATTCCGCCCTCTTGTCCAATAGCAATGGCAAGACGGGATTCGGTCACGGTATCCATGGCCGCAGACAAAATCGGGATGTTCAGCGTAATGTTGCGAGTAAGCTGGGTTTTCAGATCGACATCGCGAGGCAGAACCAGCGAATGGCGTGGGGTAAGCAGAACATCATCGAAGGTAAGTGCTTCCTGGTAAACCGTCATAACGGTTAACTCCTAGGGTAGTCAGGATGCGTCTCAATTATACAGTGAAGCGAACCATAACGGTTCGTTATTAGAAAAGATATTGCCTTTAAATAACTTAAAATAAGGAATTTCGTTTGTGATCAGATATCCTTAATCTATATGACAACGATCTGCGAACAGTAATGCCAGTGTCAGAAACAAAAAGACGTATCTACACAGTCTCGCGGCTAAACCAGGAAGTCCAGTCGACACTCGAGTCCGGCTTTGGCATGTTGTGGCTGCAGGGCGAACTGTCCAATTTCAGTAAACCGGCCAGTGGACACTTCTACTTTTCGCTTAAAGACAGCCAAGCTCAAATACGCTGCGCCATGTTTAAGGGTCGAAATCGTTATGTCGATTTCGACCCTCAAAGTGGTGATGAAGTGCTGGTTCGAGGAAAACTTGGTCTGTATGCGGCGCGTGGCGATTTCCAACTTATTGTTGAACACATGGAACCTGCTGGTAGCGGCAAGTTGCAAATGCAATATGAGGCGACCAAAAAGAAGCTTGATGATGCGGGTTGGTTTGACCAAGAAGCTAAGCAAGCCTTACCTGCAATGCCCCAACGTATTGGTGTTATCACCTCTGTGACTGGTGCCGCTGTTCAAGATGTCCTTAAAGTGCTGGCTAGACGCTGCCCTCAAGCTCAAATAATCGTTTATCCAACGTTGGTGCAAGGATCGCAAGCTGCTCCAAAAATAGTTGAAGCCATACAAACGGCAGACCAGCGCAATGAAGTCGATGTGCTTTTACTCGTGCGTGGTGGAGGCTCCATTGAAGATCTTTGGGCATTCAACGAAGAAATTGTTGCAAAAGCGGTATACGAATGCTCGCTACCGCTTGTCTGTGGTGTTGGGCACGAAGTCGATGTCACCATCTGTGATTTTGTTGCTGACTTACGCGCTCCAACTCCATCCGCTGCGGCAGAAATGGCCACACCCGATGGCGAAATTATGGTTCAACGGGTGCACAGTGCTCGTGCGGCACTGGGTCGGATGCTCAACGCGCAACTCTCAACACATCGCTCTAAGCTTGATTCCCTTGATGAACGGTTAGTCATGCGCCACCCCCGACGACTACTCGAAGATCGCGGACAACGCATAGATGAACTAGAAAGTCGATTGCAGCAGACGATGCGTTCCATCGCGCGAGCGCAACAACTAAAATTACAGAACCTTTTCGGTCGTCTGCACTCTCATTCTCCCAGTCAACAACTGACTAAACACTATGCGGCATTGGGTAACATGGAGCTAAGAATGACCAACGCTATCGAGAAACAGCTCAGCACGTCTAGAAATCGCTGGGCACTGGCCGCTCGGGCACTCGATACGGTGAGTCCGTTGGCCACCCTTGATCGAGGTTTTGCGGTGGTAAAACATAAGAATAAAGTGGTTTCGAACGCCACCGATTTAGTCCCGGGAGATCAGATTACAACCCAAGTGGCTCAAGGCCTGATCCACAGCAAAGTGGAGAACATCGAGCCAAAAATAGTAGAATCGTAATTTTCTTTGATTTAGGCTGATAGCCACATTTGACAAGCTATCAGCACTTTTCACGGTTTATTTGGCAGCGAAAAAAGTGTATATCCTGTTGCAATTTGTTTCTGATTTTGATAAAACACCGCGCTGCACCGTACACCGTCCTATGAGGGGACCAGACTATGGCAAAGACTGTATCGAAAAAGAAAGCCGCAGGATCGACGAAGGCTACGAGTGCCTCCGAAGGTAAAGCTGTCGGTGCGAAAAAGGTCGCTAAGAAGAAAGCGGCCGGTAAAGCACCGTCGTCAACGCAAAAGGTATTGAAAAGCTCAGTGGCAAGTAAACCAACAGCAAAAAAGAAAGCGACCAGTAAAGCAACTGCGGCAACGAAAAAGACGGCCGCAAAAAAGGTCAGCGCGAAAAAGACGGCAGCCAAGAAAGCCCCAGAGGCCGAGGTGGATGCTGTCGCCAAAAAAGTAACCGCGAAAAAGGTAGCTGCCAAGAAGGTGGACGCCGTAACGCAAGAACCGACAGCCAAAAAGGCTGCGGCCAAGAAAACCACTACTAAAAAAACAGCAACTAAAAAAACCGTGGCAAAAAAAGCAACAAGTAAGAAAGTCAGTGCAAAAGCGGCGTCCAATGAAAGTGAAGTCGCTGTAGAAAAGAAAGCTAAAAAGAAGTCCGCCAAGTCAACACCAAGCATTGCGGTTGGTGAACAGGTTAGCGCAACAGTTGTGGCCTACGAGCGCGAGAAGAACAATCACTATATGGACAAAGATCAGCTTGCCCATTTCAGCCAGAAATTGGCGGAGTGGAAACAGCAGCTGATGGAAGAAGTCGATCGCACCGTTGGCCACATGAAAGACGATGCGACTAACTTTCCTGACCCGAACGATCGTGCGACACAAGAAGAAGAATTCAGCCTTGAACTTCGAACTCGCGACAGAGAGCGCAAATTGATTAAGAAAATCAATGAAGCACAAAAGCGCATCGAAGAGCTTGAATATGGCTATTGTGAGACGTGCGGAGTTGAAATTGGTGTTGGCCGGTTAGAAGCACGACCAACCGCTGAACTCTGCATTGACTGCAAAACGCTTGAAGAGATTCGCGAAAAGCAAATAGCTTAGTCACCAGCAATTTAGCTGACGACCAAGCAGTACAACGCGTATGAAATCGGCTCAGTATGTTGGCCGATTTGCACCCTCGCCTACTGGGCCTTTGCATTTTGGATCTTTGCTTGCCGCTATGGCAAGCTACTGCGATGCGCGCAATCACAACGGTACCTGGCACCTTCGCATCGATGATATAGACCCACCCCGAGCCATGCCTGGTGCTGTCGAGCAAATCCAGCAAACACTCAAAGCCTATGGGTTCAGGTGGGACGGAGAAGTTCTACTTCAATCGCAACGAACACAGCATTACCTTCGTAAGCTTCAAAAGCTCAACGAAATGCACTTATTGTTTCCGTGTAATTGCACTCGACGCAGACTTAGCGATCAGCCTGTGTACCCAGGTTATTGCAATCCAATATCAACAACCCCTATTCGCACAGCGATCGAAGCTGCAGAGATAGTTCAAACCAAACTACTCAAAGGCAATCAGAATCAAGCCATTCGCGTCATCATTGATACATCGATTTGGTTCGACGATCGAATACAAGGCGAACAAACATTTAACGACGGACAACCGGGCGATACGATCGTTGTTCGCCGTGATGATTTATTCAGCTATGCACTAGCCTGCGCTGTAGATGATGCCGATGGCATGACTCACGTGGTTAGAGGTTACGATTTACTTGCAACGACGGCGAGTCAACTGGCGATTATCAAACGTCTAGACTTGCCGCCACCAAGCTATGCACACATACCAGTGGTCGTTAACAACGAACAACAAAAATTGAGCAAGCAAACTCATGCACCATCGCTCGATACAATGCCCGTGCTCATCACATTGTTAAAGGCGTGGAAAGCTCTTGGCCAACGCGAACCGCAAGCGGCCACTGTGGACGCATTCTGGCTCATGGCGATACCAGCATGGAATCTTGCCAGCGTGCCAAAGGAATCACAACTCGACATGCCAGTATGAATATTTGCTTGCTTGGGCCGAACCCACGGCGCATCATTAACGCCAAATCTGGTTTCAAGTCACACGCCAATGAGTGATAAAAATCGTCACGACCACACTTTGCTGATTTTCTTCGCAGCAGTATTCGTTTTCAATTCCCCACTGACCAATTGGTGGTCGTTGCTCGGCCTGCCTTGGTACGCTATTTTTGTCGTATGGGCTGTGTTTATTGCTGTCTCTGCGGTGAATTTGAAGCGGGACGCTAACGATGGGCATTGAACTCTGGTGGTTGTTCGCAGCAGCGGTTGCGTACCTCATCATTTTATTCTTAGTGGCCTACTCGGCCGATAGTGGTCTCATTCCAAAACGTTTTGTGACCAACCCAGTCGTGTATACATTATCTTTGGGTGTGTACGCGACATCATGGACTTACTATGGCAGCGTTGGCTTAGCTGACACCAGCGGCTATGCTTTTCTCAATATTTATCTTGGCGTAACCGGTGCGTTCCTACTCGGTCCATACATACTAAAACCGATACTAACGTTATGTCGGGAATACCAATTAACGTCTATTGCCGATCTATTGGCTTTTCGATACGGCGGCAGAGGTACTGGGTTCGTCGTCACGTTGTTTATGTTGATTGGCATCCTTCCCTACATATCTTTGCAAATTAGAGCGGTCACTGAATCCATTCAGGTTCTCAGTAAACAAGTGCCGCCAACTATCCTTGCGTTGGTCTTCTGCTTAATGATCACTGTTTTTGCCATACTCTTTGGAGCAAGGCACTTGTCACCACGCGAAAAGCATCATGGCCTGGTGTTGGCTATTGCTTTTGAATCAGCGATAAAATTGTTGGCGTTACTGGTTGCCGGCGTGTTTGTGATAACACAAGTATTCGAATCACCAGCTGCTATGAGCGAATGGATAAGTACCCACGAAAGCGCGGTCGACAATTTATACATGCCAGCACAATCCGGCCTGTGGTCCACTTTGTTGTTACTCGCTTTCTGCGCCGCTTTTCTATTGCCCCGGCAATACCACATGACGTTTGTTGAGAACGAAAACCCCAAACATCTTAAAACCGCGTATTGGCTTTTCCCTCTGTATTTATTGTTATTGAATTTGCCGGTTATCCCAATACTATTTGCCGGTCGATATTTAGAACTCAATATTGCGCCCGATTTTTATGTACTGGGAATGACGTTAAGCCTAGGCAAACAATGGTTGGCCGTACTGGTGTTTCTAGGCGGGTTATCAGCCGCTAGTGCCATGATGATCGTAACCTCTTTGGCGCTGTCATACATGTGCCTTAACCACATTGTGCTGCCCGCATCAATGTCAGGTAAACAACCAACCGATTTTTATCGACGCCTGCTATGGAGCAAACGCATCATCATTGCGCTCATCATCGCGGCAGGATACGGCTTCTATATCGTGATTGAACTCAACGAAGGGTTGGCAAGCTTGGGGCTCATCTCGTTCGTTGCAGCAGCTCAGTTGTTGCCAGGAATGATAGGCGTCTTATTTTGGACTAGAGCCACACAAGTTGGATTTCTCGCAGGACTGATCGGTGGCGCTGTGGTTTGGTTTGTGTTGTTGATACTGCCATTGTTAGTTTCCAATACGGGGATAATTGAAGCCATACCCATCGAGACCGATATATGGAGCCTTTCTACATTCTGCACGCTCACGACCAACGCTGTTTTATTTATTGTCGGCTCATTACTAAGCAAGCCTTCACTCGATGAGGTAACTGCAAGTCAGGCGGTAATGGAACGAACCAGCTTTGCTCTTAGCGCACCGTATACAGCTCGTTCTGCTGGACCCTACTTATACGCAATGCAGCAAGTACTGGGCACCAAGGTTGCGCAACAAGAAATGAGCCGTGCGCTGGAGGAATCTGGCATCGACATGGATGAAACTCGTGGGCCAGAACTACGCGTGCTGCATGAACGACTCGAACGTAATATGAGTGGCTTGATTGGGCCAACACTTGCGCGATCCATCGTGCGGCAAAACCGCTCAAGTCTAAATTCTGATGCCGTATCCCATGACACAAGATTACTCGAAATGCGTTTGGAAGCATCGCGTGAACAAATGCGTGGAATGACAAAACAGCTGGACGACTTACGTCGTTACTTGCGCGATGTGCTGCATCAGTTGCCATTAGGTGCTTGCTCGATTTCAGAAAAAGGTACCATTTATTTGTGGAACTCTGCAATGCAGTCGTTGACTGGGATTAGCGAAAGAACCGCACAAGGCAGTGTTATGTCGGAACTCCCATCACCTTGGAACTCACTGCTAGGGGACTTTACCGAATCGGCCGAAAATCATCGCTTTAGTTGCCAGGTGACCAAGAACAATAAACCTGCATCAGTGAATTTGCATAAGGCTGATATCGGCACACCTGCAAATACTGATGCCGCATTTGCAGGGCAAGTTATTTTGATGGAAGATCGAACTGAATTCGATACCTTAGAAGCTGAGCTTGCACACAGTGAGCGACTTGCATCCATTGGTCGTTTAGCTGCTGGAGTGGCACACGAAATTGGTAACCCACTCACCGGCATTGCCAGTATCGCGCAAAACTTGGTACACGATGCAAAACAAACATTGGAAAACAATGATGATGAAGAAGTTGGCGAACAGGCTTCTGACATTTTGAACCAAGTCAGCCGAATCAACAGCATCGTTCATTCACTGCTCACGTTTTCACATGAAGACAAGTTATCCGGTACAACTTTCCAAAATGTTCTTATCAGTCAAAGTGTTGATGAAGCAGTAAGGCTAGTGCGTTTATCTGATCAATCAAGACTCATTAACTTTGCAGTCTCAATTCCGAGCACTATTGAAGTGTCTGGCGATGCAAATCAATTAGTGCAGGTGTTCGTCAATCTCGTTAACAACGCTTGTGATGCCTCACCTGCTAACGAAACCATACGCATTACCGGCGCTGTGAATGATGATCAAATTACTATCGCGGTAGAGGATAGCGGCCATGGCATAGACCCCGCCATTCGCGATCAAATCTTTGAGCCCTTTTTTACGACAAAGTCTGTTGGTAGTGGAACAGGCTTAGGCTTGTCGTTGGTCTACAGCATTGTTTCTAAGCATGGCGGACGAGTTCGAATAGATGAACCACTGGACGAAGGCACGCGCATTGTAGTGAACCTGCCGATTGCGCAACCAAGTGGTTTGTACGAACAGGCACACACGAATGAATAGAGTACTGGTTATAGAAGATGAGGGAATTATTCTTAAGGCGCTGACAAAGCTACTAGAGCGCAATCATTATGACGTGACTACAGCGCAAACGGTTGAAGCCGCTATTGAAGCGCAACCACAATCTTTTGATTTAATCTTGGCAGATCTTCGACTACCGGGTGTTGAGGGTACGGAGATTATCCCGATCGCTGACCCCATTCCTGTTGTCATCATGACAAGTCACGCAAGCGTAAGGTCAGCCGTTACAGCCATGCGGTTTGGAGCCATCGATTACATCGCTAAACCGTTTGACCACGACGAACTACTACTCATTATCGAACGATCACTTCTGCAAAACCGAATGAGGGCGCAGAATCAAGCGTTGAAACAAGACTTAAAACGATTAGTACCAGCCGACAATGTTAACCAGTGTCGAGGTATGAATGATATCGTAGAGCAGTTAACAACTTTGGAAGAGAGCAATCAGTTTGTTGCATTGTTTGGAGAGCGCGGAACCGGTAAGGAATTGCTGGCGCGGGTGACGCACACCAATAGTGACCGATCTGAAGCACCTTTTGTTGTTGCGGATTTGCCTTCAATCGATGCGTCACGCATGCATGCAACTCTATTAGGTGGAGAGGCACCAAAACCCGATGAAGATTTTATGCCTGGTGGGCTACTGCATGCAGCACACAACGGTACCCTGATTATTAGACATCCGTCTATTATGCCTGCGAACGTTCAAATTGCGTTGGCACAGGCACTCGATGAACGCAGCTTGCCTAGTAACGCAGGTGGACGATCTATTAACGTGCGCACCATTCTTATCAGTGAAAACAGCTTGGACGCGCAACTAGAAAACGGCAGCTTAGCGCCACAGCTTGTTAGCTTATTTAACGCCAGTGAGTATTCAACCCCAGCGCTCAGGGAAGTTCCAGATGATATTATTACTCTTGCAGAACATTATTTGCATCATTTCTGCCTGCATCACAACCGACCGGACCTGAGGCTCTCTGCTGACGCCAGAGCAGCCGTGCTCGCATACCGCTGGCCTGGTAATACTGATGAACTAAAGACACTCCTAGAGCGCGCTGTGCTGTTGACAAACGACAATCAAATTAACCCTAGCGACTTAGGCTTGAGCAGCGATGGGGACGAAACCTACCAACACGATTTGAGTCTCGACGAGTATTTTCGATTCTTCGTTTTTAGGCACCAATCGACACTATCCGAAACTGAATTGGCGAGTCGTCTGGGCATAAGTCGCAAAGCCTTGTGGGAACGGCGACAAAAAATACAATTGTTGCGCGAATAGTCAAAAACATAACGATATTTTGTTGTTATTTTTCAACAGCTTAATAAACTCGCAACAGGACATTTGACACACATTACCGTGCAGGTAAACTGCCCACATCGAAAGAGAGAATAGCTTTAAATATGTCCGAAGGTAAAACCTATCCGGTTTCCAAAGAATTTGCAGAATCAGCGCATGCCGACAGGGCGAAGTACGATGCGATGTATACCCAATCAGTTGAGAATCCAGACGAATTCTGGGGCCAACAAGCTGAGGAATTTATTGATTGGTTCAAGCCATGGGATACCGTTCAAGAATGGGATTTCCACAAAGCCGAAATTGCATGGTTCAAGGGCGGCAAGCTCAACATTTCATACAACTGTCTTGATCGCCACCTGGAAAATAGAGCAGATCAAACAGCGATCATTTGGGAAGGTGACAACCCAGAAGAAGATCGCCACATCTCGTACAAAGAATTACACGACGAAGTCTGCCGCCTCTCTAACGCACTAAAAGGTATTGGCGCAAAGAAAGGCGATCGTGTTTGTATCTACATGCCGATGATTCCAGAAGCAGCTGTTGCGATGCTTGCTTGCACTCGCATTGGTGCAGTACATTCAATCGTGTTCGGTGGCTTCTCACCCGATGCATTGAAAGATCGAATCAACGATTCTGAATGCTCCATTGTTATCACCGCCGACCAAGGTCTGCGTGGTGGTAGAACTGTTCCGCTTAAAACGAATGCGGACACCGCTTGTGAAAGTACCGAGAGTGTCAAGCGCATGGTTGTGGTTAAGCGCGGTGGCGAACCTGTCGAGTGGAAAGAAGGTCGTGACCTTTGGTATCACGAACTCATTGAAGCTGCATCCAACGACTGTCCAACGGTTGAAATGGACGCAGAAGATCCACTATTTATTCTTTACACCTCGGGCTCAACAGGCAAACCCAAAGGTGTATTGCACACCACCGGCGGATACATTTTACAAGCAGCCATGACACACAAGTACGTGTTTGATTATAAAGATGGCGATATCTACTGGTGTACGGCCGATGTTGGCTGGGTAACTGGGCACTCGTACATTGTTTATGGTCCATTGGCTAATGGTGCGACCACCATGATGTTCGAAGGCATTCCGACCTACCCGTCGGTTAGTCGATTCTGGGAAGTTATCGACAAGCACAAGGTCAATACCTTCTACACAGCACCAACCGCGATAAGAGCGCTTATGGCGCACGGTGAAGACCCGGTTAAGTCGACCGATCGAAGCTCATTAAGAGTGTTGGGTTCCGTTGGCGAACCCATCAACCCTGAAGCTTGGGAGTGGTACCACAGTGTTGTCGGCGACTCGCGTTGCCCAATCGTAGATACTTGGTGGCAAACCGAAACGGGAGGCATTCTCATCTCTCCACTACCAGGTGCAACCGATCTGAAACCAGGTTCGGCCACTAAACCATTCTTCGGCGTTGTGCCAGCATTGGTTGATGAAGAAGGCAACATCCTTGAAGGTGCGGCCTCTGGTAATTTGGTAATCACTCGACCGTGGCCTGGAATGATGCGCACCGTCTATGGTGACCCAAAACGTTTCCACGAAGCTTATTTTCAAATGTACCCAGGTTACTACTTCACTGGTGATGGGGCCCGTCGTGATGAAGACGGCTACTACTGGATTACTGGTCGTGTCGATGATGTATTAAACATTTCAGGACATCGATTAGGTACAGCTGAAATTGAAAGTGCATTGGTGTTACACGACTCAGTCGCAGAAGCGGCTGTTGTTGGTTATCCGCACGACATCAAAGGGCAAGGCATCTATGCGTACGTGACCCTAATGAACAATCAGGATCCAACCGATGAGCTCCGGGCAGATTTAGTTAAGCATGTTCGAAAAGAGATCGGACCTATTGCTACACCCGACGTTATTCAGTGGGCACCTGGCCTGCCGAAAACACGGTCCGGCAAAATCATGCGTCGTATATTGCGAAAAATTGCTGAGAACGATGTGAGCAATCTTGGTGATACATCGACACTTGCAGACCCAGGTGTTGTTGATGGACTGGTTGAGAATCGCGCTAATTCGTAGCGCACCTGCTCAATCTTAATTTTTTATCTGCGAAGTTTAGCCAATGGTAATCCGGAAGCTCAGTGGCGTGAAGCTATTGAACTTCCGGTTCCTATTGTGTTCATGAAATTAAATCCTAGTATGCATCAATGTCACTCAATGCAAACGGCCCTGGGCGCCAATGGTATCGACAATTAAGAGATCTCACATTTTCTCGACGACTGCGCGTCAAAACCATGACCTTTCCTGACCGCATTGTGAATATCGGTAATAATACAGAGAGCCTTTCGGGACTTTTTGAAATTTTAAGTCCAATATAGAAGTAGCTTCACATCAGTGTTAGCTGGGTTGCCAAGGCTTGCTTACATCCATGCATTATCCTAATTATATTCCTGTTCAATTCTGTCGTTTTTCTGTCGCAATTCTTGTCACGACCGTCTTGATGGCAGGCTGTTCAGAATCTGCAGATCGTGTCCCTGATGATGCGCTAACGTCGATAAATTCTGGGGTGTCGAACGTCAGCAATGACAACAACGGGTCTAACAATGCGCCTAATATATCCGAAGCTGACGATGCGTCTAATGCATCTGAAGCTGATCTTTTATCTGACATGCCGGGAAATGATGCAACCAATGTTGTACTAAACGAACCTGCTGCTAGTGACCCAGTTGAGGCAGACCCTCTCGTACAAAACACAATATCGGTTAACTTTGATATCACTGTGCCTGTCTATCAATCCAACGAGCTGAGCATTGAGTTGGCTTGGGGTGATATGAATCTTGCGGGTGTGTGGGTAGGCGATGAGTATTGGACAGCCTCCGGTGAATTGCCAACAGACACCGAACAGTTGCTCGTCGTTACTTTTTATGACCGCAATGGCGACATAGCGTTAGCCAAATTTAGTGAAGAATTTCGGACTGGCTCAAACGTGACTGAGTCTTTCCAAATTTTGGCAGATCAATTTAATGCTAACCAGTTTGACGAAGATGGTGATGGGGTCAGTAACTTAGACGAGTTAAGTTCAGGAACTGATCCTAAGCTTGATGAAGATTCGCTACTAGAAATACGCGACTTTTTCGCACTAAGTAGTATTTCCACTTCTCGAATGTCTGTCTCATCAAGTTTCGAAGGTCAATTATCAGAAGACAGACCGTACTTCGATACGTATGAGCGCCTGCCTGTACCAGACGGTTATCCAGGAACAGATTTTAGCAGTATCGATATCGACACTGAGGGTAATGGGACACGCACGTACAGTGTGTCTTTACAAGGAACGACTCTTAAACTTGCTGGAACGCGGACTAACTCGGGAAGTGCTATCACTTGGGAAGGTACTCGATCTGCTTATGATGGGGACTATGGGCATAACGTCAGCTTCACTAACACGGTTACTGTGGTGGATGAAAATACTCGCAGCTTTGTTGAAGAAATCGCAGGCAGCAATGGTGGTACTTACCAATTCGGATGGGACATTAGCTCCAATCTAACAGGGCATTTAATTGAAGAGACCTCCTTTTGTGAACCTGTTGCTGGGATAGTGTCGTTTGAGTATCGGGAAAATTATTGGGACAATGCTGGACTTACAACAACCTCCACCACTGTCAGTAAAGAAATTGAAGACCAGTATTGGAGGGTGGTCAGTGTGCGTGCGAACGATGAAATCAGTGAAATGACTGAATATTTTGTACGTGAGTTAGTAATACACCGCCCTTACATTAGCGCATCTGCTGAAATAGCTCCAGAGTTTAAATATTTCATCTGTGATTTCGTGGATATTTAAATCTCCAGTTGCAGCGCGCATAGTTGCTTAATAGCAAACATGATTGCCGAATGATCGCAGTCTGATGCGATGCGAGCCTTAGAAACGTAATTCAGCTTTATTCTACAAATGCACTGCTTAGGACAACAACGCCGTTCGGCGTTTCTAGTTCCGCCGTCATGTAAGCAGCAGCGTCTCCTTGCAGGTCATGCACAATAACCAACTCAGACGCTTTTAAGCCGGTTAATATAGAGGACAACCATTGCGGGTACGGATGGTAAATATTCAGAAAACGCAGCCGACAATTCAAATCAGCCATATTGGCTGACGGATGGGCATCCGTTTGCCACTGCATCACGTGCGGTAACATGCCACTGGCTAGCAACCGGCCATCGTCTGGCACGGCGAATAGCCAATTAAGATCTCCCCTACTCAATGGTGTTACAACGCCTAAATCAAAACTCACTTGCGCTTGCAGCTCCACCAATTTATCCGTATTCACAACCCAAGTCAGTAGTCTTGGTTGATGCTGCAAACTGGCCCGGATGGCAGGGTCATCCATCCCAAACCATCTTGGACGCGCCGGATGATCTCCATCAGGATTGATCGCAATGATTTCCACAAATGCTTCATTGCCAAGCTGCATAAGGTGGTTGTGCGTTGCCATAAGTGGATGCTCACCACCCTTCGGAATGTCGACACCAAATCGCTCACGCACAAAAGCGACACCTTGTTCAAGTGATGCGGCGCCTATAACAATGTGATCAAGTTTAGTTGTCATAAAGCGTTCCTGTTTTCGGCTTCGTGAGAGTTTTGGATTGAACCGTTTGGTTATGAATCGCTTATCGCAACAATGGCATCGACAATGGTTTCATCATCCCATTCACGTGGACCAATGGCCTCATACACAATCTTACCTTCCGAGCTAACAACAACGGTATGGGGCAAACCACGAGCAGACCAATTGCTGAGTGTGCGAATTTTGTCACCAATAACAATCGGAAAATCAATTTGTAGATCGTGCTCTTTTAGGAATTGTTCAATCTTATCGGCATCTTCGCCAATGTTGATCGCAAGCATGCCAACATCGTGTTGCTGCAGTTCACTCCACGCTCTATTCAACGACGGCAACTCTTCAAGACAAGGTGCACACCAAACAGCCCAGAAATTAATCAACCATGTTTTGCCTTTCAACGCTTCAGGGTCGTACACTTTGCCATCGACACCTTCCAAACTGAAATCGGGTACCGGATTGTCAACACGTGTTAGTGTCTGTTCGGCCGCGTTTGCGATGCCTATACTGAACATCACCAACATCGATACCCATAAGGTGTGACGAAAAGATTTGATCAATTTATTCACCCTTCTTTCTGTCGACGAAATCCAAAGATGCTGAATTAATGCAGTAACGCAGGCCAGTGGGTTGTGGTCCGTCAGGAAAAACATGGCCAAGGTGTGCGCCACATGATTTGCACAACACTTCCGTGCGCACCATGCCGTGTGTTGAGTCACTCTCCTCTAACACGTTCTCGCTAATCGCTGCCTGGTAGAAACTTGGCCAACCGCTTCCAGAATCGTACTTGGCATCAGAATCGAACAAGACATCCTCACAACACACACAAACGTATTCGCCATCGCCTTTGTGGTCGTTGTACTTGCCCGTGAAAGCAGGCTCTGTGCCCTTGTTACGTGCCACCGCATATTGCTCTGGCGAGAGCTTACGCGCCCAATTCGTGTCGGATTTATCATCTTTTGTACTCATTTTTAATAACAACCCTTTAATGTTGTGAAGCAATCTATTGAGTTTGACCATGTGTATTGGTTGAGTTCCCTGCCACGGCTCGTATAATAAGTCGTGAGCGATAAAAATCCCCTAAGCGAAGACGACAAGGCCCTTTTCCGTGATGCGGTAGGCGACGTCAAGAGCGTTGCAAACGACAAAGTACCTGATAGTACTGCCAAACCCAAACCACGCGTGAAATCCACCCGCCAAGACGATCGCTCTGTCATGGAGTCTCTGCTAAGCGAGCTCAGTGAAAACGACTTACTCGAAACCGGCGAGCATTTAGCCTACACAGCGCCAGGCGTTCAGCGAGCGGTTTTACGTAAGCTTAAATCAGGTAAGTACGCCATTCAAGGAGAGATAGATCTACACGGCATGACTCTTTCGATAGCCAAAGCCGAACTTAGCGCCTTTTTGGTTGAATGTCAGCATCGCCGGTTATTGTGCGTACGAATCATTCACGGCAAGGGCCGCAAGCAAGCCGACAAAGCGCCGCGCATGAAGCCGGCTGTTAATCAATGGTTGCAAAGTAACAAAAAAATCCTAGCTTTTTGCTCTGCTCGGTCAAACGATGGAGGAACCGGAGCGGTATACGCTCTTATGAAGCGGATATCTGATTCTTGAAGCTGGGAGTTTGCAAGCAATTCGAGGTATTCCGTTACTTTCATTCCTCTTATCCTTCTAAGTTGGTAGACATACTCAGAATTTTGAATCGTGCCTGCCCAAGAGTACTCAGACTAATGCTGGTCAGTGCTTTGCTCACAACGACCGAGGCAATTTATGCAGAAGATAACTTAGATCAAAACAAACAGTTACCTAATGAATCCGCATTGTCTTTTGAACACGATAATATCAACACAGATTCACGACTTGCAGTACTCACCGAGAACTTTAGACACTATTTGGCCGCGCTCAACATTGAGCCAGATAGGATGGCCTTACAACTGTCCCACGCTACGACCACCTTCAGCAGTGTTATCGACATTGAAATGAGTGATCTCGACGACATGCAATTCCCTAGTTGGTTTTCCGCTGGGGACTCAATACCATCAGCCGTACTTGACGAAGGAACGCTTACCAAAGACACTTTTCCTGATGGGAAACTGCCGGCAGACTTTACGAGCCCTTCTTTGTTAAGCGCAATGTATCTTGGAAGGCTCATATATCAGCGGCAGTGCGAACAAGAGCAAGAACGAGAAGCTAGCGAGGATATACCTGAAGTACGTACGCCTACTGAGCCTAAATCAGGAGAATCCACATCAGGAAAATCCGCACCGAAAAAAATCGCATCAGTCACAAGCCAACCAACCGAAAGGCAAACAAGCCTTAGCCCTGACGAGCTCAGACACTTACATCGCTTTATGCTGCTTGAGCAGATTTGGACCCAGCAAGACTATGAAATAGTTGAATTAGCCGTCGCTCGTGTGGCTGTCGAGAAAAACAACGACTTCTCAACAAAATCAACTTTCCAGCCGGTTATTATTTGTTGATTCCATCGTTAGTGTGTAGACTCGGCCAGCCGCACAACCATGTTCAAGGAGAACATCATGAACACTAAAAATATCACTCAATCCTTTTGAGCCAATGAGTAAACGGCGTAAGGGCTTTCCATCTGAAACTCAGGTTAAGAAAGGCCAACGCATTATCGGTACAGACAAATACCTAGTTGAGAAGTTAGGTCGCAACGATCCGTGCCCATGCGGGTCGGGTCGTCGGTTTTAAAAAGTGTTGTCTGCGCAGCGGAAAGTATGAAGGCTCTGCGCGCGACGACTATTACCGATAATATTGTTTGAACAGTTGGACATATAGCTTTCTGTATGTTCAACCTTTTCCTTTGATCTCATTTTAAATTACGCTATGGTGCAACTGACGGACATTCTATTTTATTGACGATGAATACTTTACTGCTTCCAGATCAAATAATCGCGCTAGCCAATGAACACTACGATTTAGCTAATATAGAAAGCTGCACGTTTTTCAACCGTGGATTTAATGACCACTACCTGATCGCCACCAAGCAAGATAAGTTTGTTTTCGTGTCTATTTTAATAACAAATATTATATTGAATCGGATGATGCATACCAATTCGAATTGGATTTAGTTGAGCACCTTCACCCCAACAATATTCCCGTATCTAAACCGATACCTTGCGAATCGAACGAGTTAATGGGTCGGACCGAAACAGCACAAGGAACAAGAGCTTTAGACTGTCGCGAATCAATGATTAAAGGCTATGATTCGGTGCGACCACTTAGCGATACAGAACGCGCCAGCATTCAAGATTTCGGTAACTTAAGAAATCTTTGGGATATCGGCGACATGATGGCCACTGAAAATTTAACAGAAGAGTAAGCGCTTGTCGTTTGAAGAAATAGACTAGAAACTCTAGAACTTATGAGAATGGCAATGTTTGACTGAGCCATTCTTACGCCTAAGCAGACAACGTAAAGGTTTGGCTGCGTTCACTTATGCGGAGGCTGCATTGCGATAAGATGGAGCAAAATCACAAGGTAGTCTACGTTATTGATTTACGTTTATTTTGGCGTGTTTTCTGTCAGAAATTGAGACTCAAGACTCATTTGCACAGCCGCCAAACTACTATAACAATCTGCGGCCGATAAATACTTTAATATCAACCTGTTAAGGTTACCTAGCCAACACTATAAGATCCGATAAATGACGCGCAAGGATACAACTAATTCTCAGAACACCTTCGTCACCATTATCGGCGACAGCGGCTATGAATTGACAGCCCGGTATTGGCAGGCGGAGGATGCTCAGGCGTTGCTCGTCTTGGTACATGGCGTAGTCAGTCATAGCGAATGGCTGGGAAACATAGCAGCCCCACTTGCACTCCAAGGTATCAGCAGTCTTGCAATCGATAGACGTGGCGCTGGTTTAAACACCAATGCTCGTGGCGATGCCCCATCCACAGGTGCGCTGCTTATAGACCTACACGCTGCCATGCAGTGGGCGACTCAACAAAACCTGCCTATACATCTGTGTGGATTTTGTTGGGGTAGCAATTACGTTGTTAATTACCTAGCGAACTACAAAGCCACTATCGCCAGCATGCTGTTTATTGCACCTTCACTATTTCCGGCTGCATGGATTGTTGAGCAACCATTTGAAGTGGGTGAATCATCTGTAGCCACTCAAAACCCCGTGATGCCTATCGACCAATTTACCGATGGCCCGATGTATGAATCGTATATCAAACCAGACCCTCATCGCTTACGCAAAGTGTCTACTAGAATGAACAGCTGCATGCAATCATTCTCACGTGGAATTTGGATGAAATTTTTAAGATTAAAATACCCTTGCCTCATGATCCTGGGTGAGAAAGACTCGGTGGTTGATAACAACGCCACTTGTCAAGTGTTCGACCGATTGCCGATCAAACAGAAAACTTGCCTGGTATTAGATGCCGGTCACGGTATTCAGTTCGATCAGCCAACTGCCGCGGCAAAAAGCATTGCTCAATGGATTCAAGCAGGCCATTTACCACAAAAATCACATCACCAGTAAAGTTACCGAAACAATGGACAAATCAGAAAATTTTGCAACCACTCGCGACTCATTTACTACATGGGCAAAAGACCGACTCTTTAAGGATGAACATCGCATCGCGACCGAATTGCTCGATACCGCAGTTGATGTCCACCTTATCAGTCTATATCGCAACCTGGACATGCACAATGATCTCGCAAAGGCGGACACGGCCGTTAAGCTAGCAGAAGCTTTGGGATTTTCGGACAGCGCCTATATTGCTTTGCAGCCCATGCTCAAGCGCTTGGCTAACCGCCACAGCTTTATTGATTCTGATGGGCCGGGGCTAGATTGTCATTACAGGTCCCATCAACAACCTGACGATCTAAGTGATACTCTGCCCGCTATTACTGAGCGCATGGGTAAACTCGGTAACGATTACCTAGCGACTCTCGAATTTCTGGATTTTGGTGCAACGCATTTTGTCAGATCAATGCGCGACGACCATGAATTTATGGATCGCGTACTAACTGGACAAGAAAAAGAATTTGAAGAAACTTGGCACCGGGCTACTAACACTGACCCACTACAAGATATACACGGCATCATGGGTGCAAAGGCGGTCGAACTCTTATTTGAAGGGGGCAGTATTTTGGAAGTCGGTGGTGGGACGGGTAACGGCTTACGCAACAACCTCAATGCCTTACAGGATGCAGGCAGAATAGCCGAAGTTGAGAAATACATATTTACCGATGTCAGCATGCAGTTCATCCTCAACACCAAACGTGAATTAGCTGATCGCTACCCAAAAGGCACATGCAAATGGCAATTGCTCAATATCAACAAAGATTGGACTGAGCAACGCGTACCCAAAGGCGAAGTATCGATGATTTACGGCGTAAACGCTGCGCACATTGCCATGCACACTGTCAATTTCATGAAGGAGTGCATCCAAACACTTTCGCCCGGTGGCACAGTGGTGTTTTCAGAACGCATCCGTAGACCACTAGAAGAAATGGCTCCTCGCGAGATCGTTCTCAATCAATCTTCGTATCACCGTACTGCTGCCATACGCCATCCTGAATACCGACCAGAACATGCCTACCTTGCACGTGAGCATTGGTTAAGAGCGTGCGAGCTTGCAGGGTTTAGTGAATATGATATATGGCCTCATGAGTCCTCATTGTCGGAATACTTCCCCGATCAATACGCCACTGTTGTCGTTGCCAGAAAGTAGATATTGATATGACGAACATTAAAACATGGTACACCGATGTACTCATAGTTGGCGGTGGTGGTGCGGCGACCGCTGCAACTATTGCGGCACACGAAGCTGGCGCTAGCACCATGCTTGCGGTTAAAGGCCAGTTTGGCGTGCCGGGCGTGCGCGGTGCCGGCGCCACATCTAACCCTGTTGGTGACTACTGGACTATTCGTACCATTGGTCCCAAAGGCGGTTTCTTTAATCCACCTGAAGCGATCTTGTCCGATATGCTGCAAACCGGCTTGGGTATGGCCAATCAAACACTGTGCGAAATTTTTGTTGAAGAAGCACCTGCGGCAATCGCTCGATTGCGCGAAATGGGCATGAAGTTTCAAAGTCGCATGTTGGCAACGATGCCAGCAAACGAGGACAACAAAACCAATAATATTGTCGCCATACAAAAAGCCATTATCGAAGAAACACAAACGCAGGTACTCGAAGGTGCAAACCTGACCGATCTTATCGTTGAAAACGGTGTTTGCCACGGCGCTGTGGGCGTGGATGATAACGGCAAGCCGTTTGTTATACGATGTGGCGCGGTTGTTTTGGCCACTGGCGGAGTTGGGCAAATGTTTCAGTACAGCTTTAACCCACCAGGCAACACTGGCGATGGTTATGCCATGGCGGTACGCGCGGGAGCTGAGTTGACCAACATGGAATACATGCAGCAAGGCATAGCCACTACCTGGCCTTCTCAGGGCATCGTTATGTTGTATGAAATGGAAGACCCCTACCGATTAATTAATCGTGATGGCAGAGCATTCTTAGAGGACTACCTTCCCGAAGGTATTGACATGAATGAGGTATGCCGACAAAAATCTTCTCACTGGCCTGTTAGTTCACGCGATGACTCGATACATCTTGATCGTGCGATAAAAGCTGAAGGCTTAAAAAACGAAGGCTTGCCACCTGGCGTGCATGCGCCGGTTTATCTGGATATGTCCCGCGCCGAGCGGGGTTTTTTGCCTGAACTGTTTCCAGCCTTTATGCTCGAAAAAGGTATTGATATATCCAAAGACTTGCTGCAAGTACAAAACCACCACCACACTAGCAACGGTGGAGTGTGTATCGATGAACATGGCCAATCCAACATCACCGGCTTGTTTGCCATTGGTGAAGCATCGGCTTGGCAAGGCGCAGATCGATTAGGCGGCACGATGCTCGGTGGATCTCAAGTGTTTGGTTGGCGGGCTGGTACAAAGGCTGCTAAAGTGGCTCGACAAACTGGCACTGAAAAAACAGTATCGGACGCCACTGATGCTGCTCTACACCCACTGCGTCAAGCTGCAAAACGATCAGGCGAAAATACGGTTGCACAGTTGCACAAAGAACTACAAACATTGATGTGGGAAACTTTAATTGTCGAAAAGGATGAAGCCTCACTAGAGACTGCACGGCAAGGTATTGCCAAGATCACTGACAGGTTGGAAAACGATACCGGTATCAGGCACGCGATGGATCATGCCGGCATGGCAGAGATGCGAAATATGTTGTGCGTTGGCCAAATGATTTCGGAAGCTGCCAGCATGCGCACTGAAAGTCGCGGTAGCCACTTTCGTAGTGACTTCCCAACACGTAACGATAAGAGTTGGTTAACTAATATTGTGCTGACAATGGATAGCGGAGGTTTGCAATTGCAAAAGCAATGGTTAAGCGAAGCAAACGGATGGGTCGACCAACCCAACGATGTCAGAATCACACCTTGGGGGTAACGATGACTCAACAAAGCAATAAAGAACCACAGCGAGTTGCGTTAGTTGCAGGTGGTGGTAGAGGCATTGGCTACGCGATATGCGAACGCTTAGCCGCTGATGGCTACATTGTCGTGGCAGCAGCCCGCACTCTTGATGAGCTAGACAAGTTAAAAAATGTATTTCATAGCAAAGGGTTCACCGCCTCGTGTTACGAGTTTGATATTGCCGATGCTAAATCTGTTGATAAACTGGTTAAACAGGTTATGGCTGAGTACGGCAGAATCGACGTGCTGGTCAATTCTGCGGGTACCAGCTATGTCGCACCGGTCGCTCTATCCAACGTAGAAAAATGCCAGGCTGTTATTCAAGTTAACATGATGGGCGCATTTATTATCTCACGCGCGGTTGTACGAATCATGATTAGGCAAAAACATGGCCGCATCGTGCATATCGGTTCAATCTCCGGCACCATAGGCGCCGCCTACAACGCAATTTACGCAGCCTCCAAGGGCGGTGTTGCTGGCTTGGTTAAATCACTTGCACTTGAAGTGGCGCCCCTTGGCGTTACCGTAAATGCAGTACAACCCGGCACCGTTCACACAGAGTTGTTCGAACAAACACACGGCGCACGGGCCAAGCTCAAAGGTATTACGCTTGAAGAACAAAAAATGGAAATGGAAGCCGACAGCCCGATAAACCGCTTAGTACAACCATCGGAGATTGCCGCCGCTGTGGCCTATCTAGTCAGTGATGACGCAGCTGCGGTCAATGGGCATTTACTAACAGTGGATGGCGGGCGCTCTGTGTCTTAGCAGTACGGTGTTACTGCACATTAAACAAACGGTGGCTCTACCAAGACCAAGACTAACGATTCGCTAGCGCACGATCAAGAATCGCTTTTATATTCAGCGTGTCAGCCACCTCCGTTGGCAGTTGATTTTTAACGGGTGCAGTTGTGTACTTTCCATAGCTGCTGGCATCAACGCCCCATTTGGTGGTCTTGCCATTTATCTCCGACGGATCAAGCTCGTTACCCACTTGATCTGGCATCGTTAATACATCTCTATGTGCTTGCACTTGCATTGAAATCGCATTTTGAGTTTGTTTGATGTTGCTGATATCAATGCTGTCATCAAATAAAACAACGTATTTGACAAATCGCTGTTCGCGTAAAATAGTCGATATAATGTCATGCGCTGAGGCGTCACGTATGCCAATGTTAACGGCAATGTACACAGTCATTGCCACGGGCAAAAATACTCTCTCAACACAGCCAAACTGCGCTACTAGCGACTTTTGTAAATACACCTGAACCGCAACACCCGTCATTGTTAGGTGCTCGAGCTGTGACGGCACTATATCTTGAAACAAGGGATCACTGCGATGCGAAATGGACTGCACAGTAAAGACTGGCCGATCCGCGACCGCTGATACATATCCAAAGGCTTCGCCATATGGGCCTTCCGGTGCGAGCTCCTTGTGCGACAGGTTGCCCTCTAAAACGATTTCCGCGTTAGCCGGTATCAATAGCTGTTCATCATGCAACCCTTTAACCACTGGCAAAGCACTTTCGCATAAACCACCGATCACCTCCATCTCGTCGAGCTCTAGCCCACCTGCGGCCAAAGCCCCTAACGACCACAAGGGATGAGCACCGATAAACGCAGCGATTGGAGTATCCTCGCCATTGGCCCTATTGTGTTGATGAATGCGATCCAAATGTCCATTAGGCGTGGCATAAAGCGCTAGCTGGGTTTTGTTACATACCATCAAACGATGAAAGCTGATGTTTAAACTGCCGCTGCGTGGGTCTTTTGCAACGACATGAGCCGCACTGACATAGGGATGAGTTTCAGTGTGGGTGTAACGAATGGCAGGCAACTTATTTAAATCAACATCGAGGCCTTGAACAACATGCTCTCTAATCGGAGCATCGTCCACTAATTCAGGTGCAATAAGATTGTCGTACGCTTGCGCAAGCCGTCGCTCAAGCTCTGGTACCGTCCATCCTTTTGATTTAGCAATACGACTAAGTGATGCACACACGTTTTGCACCACTGACATATCGGTGTTTTCGACATTGGTAAATTCGATTACTGGCATGCGCATCTTACTCACCAATGCCTGGTTAATCGCCGCCAGCTGCCAATCACCGTTTAGACGGTCGTCTATTTGCAGGTATTCGCGTTGAGAGTGCTCCTGCAGATACGCTATAAAACTCCGTAAGTCAGTACTGCTGGTGGTCGTCGTCGTCGTCAAGTCAATCTGCCCGGCGCATTTTCCTCAGCCCCAATCAATTGCTGCTTGTCAGTTTTGCCATTGGCTTTAAGTGGGAATACAGACCAACAGTGATAGTATTTTGGAGCACGGGCAAACGCTACGTGGTTCAAGCAGTGCTTACGAACACTTTCAAGTGTATCTGGATTTTCGTCTGATAATATAACGTGCGCTTCAATGCGCTGACCGTAAAGCGGGTCGGGTATGCCAACGACAGCAACATCGACCACGTGAGCGCTAAGATTAAGCACAGCTTCTAGCTCTTCGGGAAACACTCTTTCACCGGCAGATTTAATCATGGCTTGAATGCGGCCTCTTATAAATACATCGCCCTCTTCGTCTATGTAGGCAAGATCACCTGTATGCAAACGCCGATGCTCGTCAACCGCACGCGCTGTATTTTCGGGATCATTCCAGTACCCATGCATAATCGTCGGGCCAGCCACCACTAACTCACCCAGCTCACCTTGAGCGACCGGATTACCCGTCTCGTCAAGAAATTCAACTTGTAGGCCTTCAGCCACATTGCCAACGGAGTCGGCTTTGGTCTCTATTTTATCTGGGTGGAGTGCTGTGATTCTAGGTGAGCACTCTGTTTGTCCATAGCTAATGTGAATTTCGATATCAGGTTGCCCGCTGCGGATTTGTGCAAGGCGTTCTGTGGCACACGTGCCACCAGTAACGCCAACCCAGCGTAAGTTAGGTAGCGCTGTTTCTAGAAAATCACCGCGCTCTATCAATGCCGTTATATGAAATGGCACACCAGAAAACCCGGTAACACCGGTTTCAAGTAGCTTTTTTGTCACCAATTTTGGAAACATAAAACTGTTCATAAAATGAATGCCAGCACCACGAAGGTGCATGGTTACTAAGATCATCAAACCGTGTATGTAGTGCAATGGAACAACCATCAAGTAACTATCGGTGGCCACGGTGTTATACCCGTCACCTGCCATCTTTGCTACCGATATTAAATTGGTATGCGTTAGGCATACACCTTTCGGCTTACCCGTGCTGCCAGAGGTATAGACAATAGTGGCAATCGCATCGGGGTCAGCTCTACGCGCGCTAGCCAATTCCATGCTAACGTTAAGGGCAACACTATTGGCTTGATCAGCTGGCACTGAACACAGTGTTTTCAGATCAAGTAGCTTGATTGCACTGCGATTTTTTACACCATCACTTAGTTTAGTCTTAGCTAATTTTTCAGTTGCCACGATAACTGAAGGCTCAGCATCGTCTACTATCTGTTCAATGCCCTCTGTTGGTGTTTGCTCGTTTAAGGAAACAGCTATAGCTTCGCATTGCAATATCCCCCAATACAAAGCCACCGCATCAATACTGTTTTCAGACAATAAACAAACACGATCACCATGACCAACTCCTTGTTGGTGGAGCTGTTCGCCAATGTGAACACTCGCGTTCCACATCTGCAAATAATCAATTGACCGATTGTCATCGGCCAACGCAAGATTATTAGGATGTTGTTCTACAATCGATTGGAGCACATCGTAGAGCATCAGTACTTAGGCACTCGAAGACATTTTTTCGATGTATTCTGTGATGGCGTTAAGCGTGGCAAAATTCTCAGGCGTTAAGTCATCAGTATCGACCGTAAAGCCGTATTGCTCTTCGCTCCATAACACCAGTTCCATCATAGCGACACTATCAAGTATTTCGTCCTCTAATAGATTTTGATCAGGTTCAAAATCAGGAACGCTAGGCTTGAGTGTTTTAATAAAGTTGTAAACTTCTTCTTGCATGCTCATAATTTTATACGTCTTGGTGCCAAAGTTAATACAGTACGTGAGTGACTCGGTTTCATCAATAAAACTAATCACACAGTAGTATACGGCTACTGTGTACGAGCTCCGTAATGGCTTGTTGCTTCATCTTAAACGACTGTAGTGGCCCTTCAACCTCCACTCGCTCTACCGGATCTATCGCTAGAAAATGTCGATTCTGGCCCAGTCCCTCTACGTAGTCGAAGCCGGTACTCCTAGTTAGTAGCAATTCGGATGCCTGAGTCAGAACTCCGGTCTCTCCCACCATCGATCCGCTGACAAGCCCTATTCCATTGGCATTAGCGTGATCTCGGATGATACGTGTGGCGCGCATACCGCCATGCTTACCAATCCGCAAGTTATAGATCTGGAATCCGCCGTTTTTATGCCACTCTAAGGCATCCTCAATACTGCAGACACTTTCATCGGCTGCGAAAGGTATATTGAATTGGCTAAACAAGGATTGCTGGGTATCAGCATACGACTGATCGCTATGACTAAAGGGTTGCTCGATTGATTGCAGGGCAGTAGAACCTGCGCAGGCTTGTAACAGTAACTTCACACGATCGACGTCAAGCAAGCCATTTGCATCGACTCGAATCGGCACTTTGCCGTTGAGGTGTTTATCAAGCAATTTGATACGATCTATGTCGTCATCAAGCCCAATTTTGATTTTGACGACCGTGGCTTTTTTTAATGTGGCATCAATTGCCCGTGCACGTAGTTTCTCGGTGGCCGCGTCAAAACCAATCGTGACACAGCGACCAAGTGGGCGCTGGTTGACTGGCCCTATCGCTTGGTCCCAATCTACACCATGAGATTGGTTAAGCGCATCCCACATCGCCATCTCCACTCCACCAAACAATGCGGTATGATATTGGTATCGCGGGAGCTGCTGATCAATCCAATGTTCTAGTTCACCTTGATTAACAATGTGTAAACTTGATAGTGATCGCGCAAGCTCAACAGCTTCGCTTGAAGCCTCATCCAGGATGGCATCCACCGTTTCACCCGTGACATACGCGCGAGGCAGTATTTCGCCCCAACCATGAACACCAGAATCCGTGGTCAGTTTCACCAAAATCGAGTCGCCTACCGCGCGCGCGGCCCGAGCATGCTCAAATCCGTTGTTAAATGGCAATTGTAAGCGGATAAATTCAACAGATTGGAATATCATCAGATTAATAGATACCTAACAGCTTACGGGACATTATGCAGCAGGTGGCAGCCTTCTTGTATCACGTACTCCAGCCTGAAATAGCGAAGAAATCACAAGATGCTTAGACTCAACCCCCATTCTATCGCCGATCGTGTATACCGTCAGCGTTTTTCGCCAGCGTACTGGTGGAAATCATCCTGCATGGCACTGTGCATGACTCTAATGAGCGCATCAACACCGAGCGTAGCGCAAAACAATTTATTGCAAGCAGACCTGTGCCAGAAGCTGCATAAACGCATCGATCGCGTGTCAGTCAAGCCGGTGGCCAAACCACCCTATTTGCGATTGTTCAACGAGCCAACCTTTGCAACCAACGTTATGCGTATTAGTAATGGCACATTAGGTACGGTTACTAAACCTGGCAGCAATGCTGCACAAGCTTGGAATATGAACGAAAGCCGAATGTTGTTGCACCACTACGACAGCAGCGGCAAACACAGCGTGTCATTACTCGACGGTCTGAGCTACGCTGCATTGGGCACCCTTCAACTCCCTGCACTGGCAGTTCAGAACGTTCATTGGAGCCAGCAAGATGCAAACATATTGTTTTATGTGCCCGACACCGCAGAGGACGCTGGCAAACTCACTCAGCTCAACATTAAAACGGCTGAACGCTCAGTGATTAAGGATTTTGCGCCTGACTGCAAAAAAAGTGGGCTATCTGCACAAGGTGGAATACTCGCAGCGCCTTCTGCAAATGATGATCTATTCGGTTTTCGTTGCGGTACACGCAACAATAAATCGCTAGCCGTATCTTTTCAGGCCAATAGCAACAAGGTCAGCACATTGAAGATTGGAAAAGGGTCACGATGGCCTATCGACTATGCGCCAAAACCTTTGCCACACAATGGGTATATCTTGTTGGGAGACAAGATACTCGATAGCAAATTTAAAGCCAGTGGTAAACGCTTGGACATCGCTAACATCGATGCCCCTTACGCAATTGGTGCCGCCGCTGACCAACAAAATCAATTTTTTCAATCTGCTGTTAAACAATCTCCACGCGGCTGCAATAACGATATATGGAATGGCGTTGGTTTAATTGTAAAACACAACATTGAGGGCGATAGCTGTTCATCTCTGCTTACACAAACAAAAGGCTACCCGGAAACACCCAGCGGAACCTCGCTTGCCGCCAACGCCTATCAAAACCCTAGATGGCTTGCCATGACCAGTGTTGGCTACGAGGACTTCGACTGGTTTAGAAAAAAACGACCTGCACCACTGCTGTTCTCAGAAGTCGTGCTGCTCGATACTAGTGCTGCGCAACCTACTGTCTGTCGGCTTGCACACAACCGCACGTTTGGCGAACAAGCGGCCAATGCCAGTTACGAACCCTCACTGGGCAAAGTTAGCGTGTCCTTGAGCCCGACGGCAACACGCGTGCTGTTCAGCTCAGACTGGTACGACTCGGGATCAATTGACACCTATGTAGTGCAATTGCCTGCTTATACACAGATCAAACTGCAAGGCATGTGGGTGGATGTAAACAACACTAGTATCACAACCGAGTTTAATCAAATTGGGGAGACCGTCAGCTTTAAACGCACAACGCCACATCCCCAAAACGGAAAAAAACTGCTTGTTACTGGAGATGGAGAAATAAATTCGGGGCAAATTAATCTGACCTACCAGTACTCAATTGCAGTAGATCGAGTGACCAAAGGCCGATGCACAGGCAATCAATCCGCGGACAATAGCGAAACCATACTGACATGCCGGAATGATATCAACGGCTTTGATGCAACACATACCTTAGTAAGACCAAAGTAATTAGAACGACCGTTTAGCCCAATTGGTAATGTCGTTCAGCATGTCGTTGCGATGATGTTGCAACATGTTCAAGTGATCAGTAGCGGGAAAATAACTAGTGCTCGCCATGCCAGCAAAATCGTACGCGCTAAACATATCCCAAAACTGTCGACGGTAATTGTAAAAGCCAGATACCCCACCGGTATAAATATAATGCATCCGAACGCCACGTTTTGCTAGTTGCTCGAAATGCTGGCCCGATTGTTCGAGGCTCCAGTTAGTGTAGGCAACTGAGTTCATCAAAATCGAGCCTTGCGTTTGTTGCCCAGCTGCGCGCCGCTTTAAATTTTCTTTGTAACGATTTAGCAATCGCATCCATCGTTGCGGTTGCGCGAACCGGCGCAACAAGTGTTGAAAAATGTAGTTAACGTAAAAACGCTTGGTGCGATAACCGACGCCATCGATATTCAGCAGCCCCACTACTCGCTCATCAGTAGTCGCCTTTAGTGCAGTATCGTTTGCGCCAGAGCACAATCCCACCAGCACAAATTTTTGAATACCGTAATTGCTTTGCATGAATTCCATCGCCTTATCGAGATCTTCGGAGACAATTTGACAGTCCTGAGCATTGCCAGATCGAGTCATGCTGTCACCAAGGCCAGATAAATCCATTCTAAGAGACGCAAAGTTAGCAGTCGCAAGACGTCTTGCCAGGTCAGTGTTAAGCCGATTCGGACCCACTCGATGTAAAAAACCAGCGTTAAGCAAGATGACGCACGGTAAGCCCGAAATCAATGAGCCATCCGGAATATTGGTTAATCCAATCAAATTGGAAGTCGGGTCAATATTATGTGCCGATTCCATAGACTTATCCTTCGACCAAAGCAATGATACGATTAACCGCCGGCTGCAAAAATGCCAAATAAGACGCTTGATCGTAGTCTGACCAAAGGTTGATATCAGAAACATGAGCGTGCGTTATTTTTTTATCTTCAATCAAACCACTCACGCCCATATCATTGTGCACAACCACCTCTCCAGTGGTCACAAGGTGTATTTCTGCCGTTGTTTTTTTAACAAGTGGACTAATATCGAGTGCCATAAGCTCCTCGCTAAGTTGCTTGGAATAGGTATAGCCAAAGCGTTCCCATTGGTTGGTTTTTCGTTGCCGGTATCGATATCGATCTAGATTATTCAAGGCATAATGATGCAATCTATCCAGGTAAGATAAATAGGCAGACCCTGAACACACCGGATCGAGCATGATGGCCTTGTCGATGTTTTCAAGGCTTGCACCCAACATTAACGGCGCCCCTAAACGTACACCAATTAGTGTTATCGTATCGATGCCGCTCTGCGCTCTTAGATACTCTGCAGCTTTATTTATGTTGTCATGCCAAATATCTATCGACACTTCGGCAGGCGTTGCATAAGAATCTCCAAATCCAGCCAAATCAAATCGCAACACATGATAGCCGCTGCGTGCCAGTTCTGTTGCCAGCATTTGGTAACCGCGATGTAAACGCATGTACTCGTGCCCGATAGAGGGACAGAGCAAAACCGCTCGCTGTTTTATGTGGCTGCCAGGAATATGCAGCATGCCAAACAGGCGTTGATCGTTGGCACCAAAAAACGCCGGCTCCATTAGATCAACTTCTAATTGTTCAGTATCATCTTCGATTGCATCATCGGGCCGAACGTATGCTGCGATCTGCGCCAAGTTGGCCGTCAACAACATGCGAGGCAGCACCATTTTGTTAAATTCGCGAAATAATCTTGCGTTAAATCGCATGCCCGATAAGGACGTACCACCACTGGCGACAAAATTATCGTAGATGGATGGATCAGGGCCGTTGAGGGTTTTCTGCCATAGCGTGGCAATCGCCTTTTCGGTATCCGTACGTGGTGCCACACGTTGCGCGGCCACCTTGATGCTTGGGTCTGGCAAATCCTTGCGACTGATCTTGCCATTGGGTAAGCGTGGAAACTCATCCAGTTCCTGCAATACTTGTGGAATCATATAATCGGGCATTCGTTCATTTAGGTATTGCAGCAGTTGTGAATGATCAACCGCAGCCCCCTGCTTCACCCGATAGTAAGCATGCAGCTTATTATCGCCTGGAGCGTTGACTAACGCGGCTCTGACTCCACTATATCGGGCAATGGTTTGCTCGATCTCTGCAGGTTCAATTCTGAATCCTCGAATTTTTAATTGCGCATCCTTGCGCCCTCTGTGTTCAATGATGCCGTTAGATAAATATCGACCTAGATCACCTGTTAAATACAGTTTGCCACCGCCAAACGGGTTATCAATAAATTTCTCTCTCGTTAAACCTTCTTCTTCACCAAAATAGCCCAGCGATAATCCACGACCGGCCACTGCAAGCTCACCGATTGCTCCCGGTGGCATCAGTTGTTGCGCAGAATCTAGTATATAAACCTGACAACCAGTGATAGGCCGCCCAACTGGCATATTAGCGGACAGGTTTGCACGGGTGATTTCCATTGCGGTGACATCAGCGCTGACCTCAGTTGAGCCATACAGATTGAGTAAAGTACAACCTTGCGCATCGTTTAGAAATTGCTCGGCAATGTTACGTGTCAATGGCTCTCCACTAACCACACACAATTTCATCACTGCAAGATGGGTGGCGATGCCCTCTACACTATCGAGTAACACGGAGAGATAAGAAGGTAACAACACGACTCGTGTTATACGGTTTTGCTCCAGAGAATCAACAAATTGATGCGCGTTCTTGACGACATCATCTGAGAAAATGACCGTTGGAATACCTTGCAACAGTCCACCAAATAACTCCCAAATGGAATCAACGAAACTTAACGAGGTTTTTTGACAACCCACTTCTCCCATCTCATACGGATAGGTCTCCCACATCCAGCGGAAACGATTGAGAGTAGCCGCATGTGCACCAATAACACCTTTAGCGATGCCAGTGGACCCTGATGTATACATCACATAAGCGCCAGCTTGATGGGCAATATCGTGTTGAGACGCCGCCGCAGAGGTTATCAACGCCCATTGGGTATCAAGCTCTACGACAAGCCGATCAGCCCGGTCGAATTGTTTAGCAGTACGACTGTTAGTTAGCACCACAATCGCACCGGAACTTGCCAGCATATCGTTCTGTCGATTAGCAGGATAGGACGGATCAATGGGAACAAACATCGCACCCGTCATCATGATACCCAGCATTGCCGAGTAGACGCTCGTTGATCGCTCCAATACCACGGCGACAGTGTCACCTGGTTTGACTTTCTGACTGATCAGAAAATTACGTACGTGCTCAGCAGATTCGGCAAGCTCTTGATAAGTGTAAGTACTGTTGTCATCACTAACCGCTCGGGCATGGGGAGTTTTTTGCGCTTGCTGCAAGAAAAGCGAATGCAAGGAATCACTGGAACCTGCCTGGACATCTGCTTGGACACCTGCTTGATTAAATTGATTTACCAACAAAGTACGATCATCTTCATCAAGCAATGTGATATCAGACAGTGTCGCCTGCTCCGGGTGCTTAACATCGACCAACCACTGTAGTACCGCAAGGTAGTGCTTCATTAGTTGCCGTGCCGCTGGCTCGGGAAGCACCGCTTGGCTGTGCATAATCAAAAAATCAAGCTGATGCCCTTCAAAAATATGAATCAGTAACGGTATGGGGCTGTTTTCATGAACACTGACATTGCTAAACTGAATAGGCGGCTCGCCCATTGAACCTAAGTCAGGGAATGTTTGAAATACCAGCAAGGCGTCGAACAATGCAACTCCGGCAGGCAGCTCGCTGGCCAGATGAATATCTGCCATTGATATTTGATCACTCTGCGTTAGCTCAGCCTTTTCTCGTTGCGCATCGGAAAGCCATCTAAACAAAGATCGACTACGCGCACATTTCAAACGCATCGGCAAGGCGTTGACGAACATGCCGAACGTACGATCGTGACTATGCAGTGCATCACTTCTGCCATTCAGTGTAATCCCAACGACAACATCATCCGTGTTGTTATAACGAGCAAGAGTCAGCGCCCACGCAGCTTCCACTAACGTACCAACCGTAATTCTGGCAGAGCGCGCAAGCTCGTTGAGCTTTTTGGCCGTTAAAGCATCCAACGAAACCCGAAAACTACTGTCGGTATGGTGCTCGTCTCCTTTATCATCAGGTACGGTCAGCTGTAAGCTGGTGGCTTGTTCAAAACCGCTAAGTTTGTCTGTCCAATGATCAGCGATACTTGAATCTTTGTTTGAATTTAACTGGGCGACGTATTCACTGAATTTACCTGGGAGAGGCAAGTTAGCTTGTGTGCCACTGATTAGTGATCCATAAATGCATTGTAGCTCATTAAAAAACAGCACACTAGACCAGCCATCAAATATCAAATGATGGATGTCGAAGATGACGTGACATAGCTGATCATTCAAGCGAGCCACTGTTACTCGCATCAACGGAGCTTGGTCGAGAGCAAAGTCGTTTTGCACACTTGTTAGGGCAAGCACATCTAGCTTGGCATTCTGGTCATCGGCGCTCAAACCTCGAAAATCGTGTTCTAGCCACGGCAGCTCCAATCGCTGCTTGACAACGACTGCTGGCTCATCGAGACCAACGTGCAAAAACAGGCAGCGCAGACTTTCATGTCGGTCCACCAGCTGTTGAAGCGATTGACGAAAAAGGGTGAGATTGAACACGCCGTGGACGTTGTCACGAGATTGCGTTCGATACAGCGCATCGGACTCCGATAGGAGTATTTGGTATAGCAGCCCCTTCTGCGCTTCAGTAAGCGGGTAGATGGTCTCTACGTTATCTAGTGGTTCCATTGTCTAATAAACGTAAGCTAACGTTTGATTTTTGTCAAATCCATCCTTACTCTTTACAACCGATAGCGACCGATAGCGACCGATAGCGGCCGATAGAGCTATTTTAGCGTACAGATACGCAACCTGGACCGGTATATCTGTGAAGCTATTCATGTATTCGATTTTAACTACAGGCTTATCTGTTCAAGAAGAAACGTCAAGATGATCTCCTGTATCTCCGGATTTTCCCACAATTCGTGACGAGTACGCAGCGGCGCATAATCGACCACATACGACAAACTACCGTTGTTTGTATTCATGAATTCACCGCAATCTCCTTGGTGAAATGATGCGGTGTACCAAGGGTCTTGATCCGCTAGCAATGTGAGTACTGCCTCCGAAGCCGGAGCTGCAAGCCCTTGAAACTCTGACCAACCCGCATGGCAACCCCAGCTTTCCGCAACTCGCGCTTTGAGATAACCCATAGGATTGTCCTTATTGGTGTAAGTGGTTACCACTGCGGCACCTTCACTTAATCCTGCCAATATAAGGTTATTGTTGTCGGCCCAATCAAAAGCACGTACTTTGTTTATGGCGTAGCCTGCATCGTACTGACGAACGCGTAGTGTCGGTCTGTACAAACCTGTTTCGCGCGTACCAACATCACAGGATTGGGGATAAAACGAGCGTGCAAAACTTAACGGTGCAATAACAACGAAACCGTTTGTGGCCAACCAATTGATTCTAAATTCAGTGCCACTCCAAAATCCGTTACAACCGTGCATCCAGATAACAACTGGATAAATTTGATCGGGTACTACCTCTCCTGACTCTAACGCATTCACGTTGGTCTCGATGATCGTGCCGTTGCTGTTCGGCAATCTGACCAAGGCTGCCTGCCACGTAAGCTCCATCTCATCAGGCGATCTGTGTAGCAGTTCTTCAGCTGTCAGATCAGGTTGTGGTTCCGGTTGTGGTTCCGGTTGTGGTTCCGGTTGTGGTTCCGGTTCCGGTTCCGGTTGTGGTTCCGGTTGTGGTTCCGGTTCCGGTTCCGGTTGTGGTTGTGGTTGTGGTTGTGGTTGTGGTTGTGGTTGTGGTTGTGGTTGTGGTTCCGGTTGTGTATCGCCACCCGCGCTACAAGCCACATTTACCAACATAGCCACCGCCACCACTAAGCAAATCCTAATGCGCCTGAGTACACGTAGGTGGGGATATTGTCTTACCACTGTTTGTCCTCTTAATGGCGTATGCTATTTATACATATCGGAATAAAATTGACATGCGATCTGACTGCGATCTGGCATACGATTCGCATCAAATTATTACAACAATCGCTCACGCTAATCACTCAAATCAACTAGTAAGCCAACAATATTCTCGTGTCAACTAACAGCATACTTGGGCATATTCGTAACTACGCCACTGCAGGCATTGTGTCTGCCTTCGTTGGTATTTTGTCGTTCCCAATTATGACACGAAACCTCTCAGTCGACGACTACGGAATAATAGGCCTAATTACGGCTAGCATCACGCTAGCGGTGGCGTTTGGTAAACTAGGCATACAGCATGCCATTGTTCGCTACTACGCAGAAGCCATGCATAACAAACGCGGCAATTTGCTTATCTTCAATTCGACAGTCGTCACCCTATTTTTATCACTATCGGTCATTACGATGTTGCTATGGCTGACCACCGGCACCTTTGTTATACCGCGATTTATTGAACATGACGGCATCACCAAATACTTCTGGATAGTATCGCTGTTCATTATATTGCGCATGGTAGGCAGCCTAACCTGGAACATGCTACGCGCCAGACAACACAGCGCCGATGTCAGCATGAGCACCATCATTGGTCGCAGCTCATACCTTGTGATGCTCCTCATACTGCTGGCCTTTGAAAAAATATCACTAACATTTTTACTGAGCGCTTTCGTGTTGGCCGAACTTGCCGCCGTGCTGTATGCCACACGCGCCTACAAGCCATTCTGGTCATACAGCAAATCGGCGTTTTCATCAGATCTCACTAAACGACTGCTCCGCTTTGGTCTGCCTTTAATGGTGCTGGAATCTCTGTCACTGATGCTGCGTTTGATCGATCGCTATATGATCGGTTCATTTCTCGGGGATAAAGACCTAGGCCTGTACTCCGCTTCTTACAATTTATCCTCTTATATAGAGGTGGTGATAACCGCCAGCTTGGCAGCAGCTATACGTCCTATGTACACGCTGATATGGGAAACTGAAGGAGCGGATGCCACTAAGGCATTTTTATCCAAGTCACTGCACTTATATCTCATGCTAGGCATACCTTTTATCGTTCTGTTTATATTGGTTGCACCCGATGTATTGGTATTTCTGGCCAGTGAACGCTATGGGTCGGGCACATCAATCATCCCTTACATCGCCACTGTTATTCTGCTCGACGGCGCGTTAATATTTTTGTCTGCCGGCATGTACTTTCTCGGCTCAACCAACACGTTATTATTTTGGGGAATCGTTGCTGGTGTGGTTAATTTTACTGGTAACTATTTTGTTATACCTCGCTTTGGTATCGAGGGTGCCGCCGTCGTTACGCTGTGTGCATTTTTGGTTTTTTGTACCGGCTTTCTAAATAGCTCTTTAAGGCTATTAATGTTCGATATATCCTGGAAAAAACCGCTATTAATGCTAGTCGTATCTGTTTTGATATATAGCTTGTGTAATCGAACGTTTACCGATGGCACCTTACCCAACATGATGATCAAAGGCGCCCTGGCCGGCAGTTGCCTACTGGCACTACTGCTATTGATAGACAAAGATGTTCGAATCTGGTTGCAGGCACAGGCCACTACACGGTTGCAGCGACCAAAGCCGTAGTCGCAACTTAACCTGCCCCGCCTTTTAGCATGGCGGCGATGCGTGCCATATCATCTTGAGAGTGCTGTGAAGCCTTGTGAGCAGCATCAACAGTTCCCACCACCGAATCCGTCTTGCCATTCGCTTGTTCGCTGATTTGATCCGACGCTTGCGCACACAACCGTATCGAGCCCAAATTAAATACATCCAATATTGTGAGCGTAACATCGCGCTTTTTACAGGCTGCAATAATTTGCATAGCTGATATAGAATCACCACCTAAGTCAAAGAAATTGGAATTGACACTAAGCTTCTCTCTGCGCAAGGTTTTTTCCCATATCTCACTCAAGGTCTTTTCAGTTGTTGTCGTCGGTTGATTTTCAGGCAAATCAAACACATCCACATTTGCCATTTCAGCAAGATTGGCCGAGCTAGCGTGTGGATCGGGCAGCGCTTTTCGGTCGATCTTACCGTTGGGCATTCGCGGCATAGCATCGATGATCATAAACGTCGCTGGCACCATATAGAGCGGCAATTTGTCGCGCAATAGCTCGCGCAACATTAGCTCATTGGGTATGACATCTTCATAATTTGCATCGGGAACCATATACGCTGCGAGAAAATCATTGCCCGAATCGCTAATCAACTTTACAACCGCATGATCAATACCGTCTGCGTCCCCCAACACCGATTCAATTTCGCCAAGCTCAATTCGAAAGCCACGCAATTTGACTTGGCTATCAATACGTCCAAGACACTCTAGCGTGCCCTCTTCAGTCCAACGAGCCAAATCGCCCGTTCGATAAACTCGCTTGTCAGACTCCGGGTAGAGAGGGTGTGGGATAAATTTCTCTGCGGTGAGCTCTTCGCGATTTACATAACCCAACGTAACACCGTCGCCTGCAATACACAGTTCGCCCGGGATAGAAAGTGGACACAAATTATTGTTACCATCGAGAATCAGTATCTGTGTATTGGCTATAGGTTTGCCTATGCTGATTAATCCATCCGCATCGGTTATCTGATCGCACGTTGACCAAACTGTCGTCTCAGTTGGGCCATACATATTCCATAAAGTGCTAACGCGCGGTATGAGTGCCGCCGCGAGATCACGCGGTAAGGCTTCGCCGCCCACCAGCGCTTTGAACACTGGTAAATGTGCAGCCGTTCCCTCCCACTCTGCAGCTAACAATAGCCTCCATGTAGTCGGGGTTGCTTGCATGGCTGTTATGCCCTGTTCGGCAATACGCTTCGCTAGTTCGTGACCGTCAAATGTAAGATCTCGAGAGGCTACATCAACGCAGGCTCCAGTGATTAGTGGCAGGAATAATTCGAGTACCGCAATATCAAACGACACTGTGGTAACAGCGAGCAGCTTGTCGTGTGCTTGCAAGCCTGGCCTTTCCTGCATGGCATATAGAAAATTAACCATATTCCAACGGGTAATCTTGACACCTTTGGGCATGCCGGTTGAGCCAGAAGTATAAATAACGTAGGCTAAATCATCGCCAACAGGGCTGACTACCGGCTGAGCAGTGACGTTAGGGTCCAGTGATGCTTCGGCCACGTTCTCCCATTCGATATCCAGATTGAGCAAAGGCGTTGCATGATCACCTGCAGCCGCTCCAACATCTGAATTGGTGATCAATAACGCCACATCGGCATCAGATAAAATATTATCAATACGGTGTTGCGGATAGTCCGGATCGAGCGGCAAATACGCAGCACCTGCTCGTTGCACAGCCAACAGCGCAACCAATAGATCGGCATCTCTTACTAAACACACACCTATAAGATCATTTGCGACAATGCTGCGAGAGCGTAAATAGGTAGCTAGCACATCGGCCCGTTCAGTGAGTTCTCGATAACTCAGCGACACATCACCAAAGCTTGCCGCCAATTTATCCGGATACAACTTCGCCTGCTGCCAGATAAGATCAGCAACATGTAATTCTTGTGGAAAGTCTCGCTCTGTATCATTGAACGATTCAGTCATCTGCTGAATCTCTTCAAAGCTCATCATACCGATTTCAGATACAGTCGCCGTTGTTTCAAGCGATGTGATCGAACTTATGAGGTTGGTAAAATGCGAAATGATTTGTTCGACCGCATTTTCAGCAAACATCTCTTCGATAAACATCACTTGAATTTCAAGCGCGTTGCCTGGAAATACTTCGATCGTCATCGGAGTCGGACTGTTTTCATGCACGGTACGATCTCTGATCTCTAACGGAAACTCCTCTGAAATTGTAAGCTTCGGAACATTTTGAAATACCATTAGCGAATCAAACATGGGTACGTTGGATGGCATCTCGCTAGATTTTTGTATATCGATCAATGAAGAGTTCTCATGCTGGACCAATTCCATTTGATCTTGCTGTATTTTTTGCACCCAGTCATACAGCGTGATATCACTATTACAATTGATGCGCATCGGCAGTGAATTAACAAACATGCCTACCGTTGTTTCATAGTTACTGATACCAGAAGAACGCCCAGTAACCGCAAAACCAAACATAACATCATTAGTATCGTTGTACTTTGACAGCAGCAAAGCCCACGCCGCTTGAACCACAGCATTAGGGGTAACTCGACATTTTCTCGAAAACTCATCCAAACGTGCTGAGGATTCTTCATCCATCAACACATTAAGGTTGGCGCGTGCATAAAGATCAGCTGCCTTGTCTGTTTTTTGAGAGATAGGCGTTGGCAATGTAAAACCTTGCAGCTTGCCACGCCAAAATGCTTGGATCGCTTCACTATCCTGTGTGTTCAAGAAGGACACATGATCCCTGAACCGGCCAACGCCCGTCAATCCATGTTCAGCACCTTTGAGTAGGGCGAAATACGCAAGAAGCACTTCATTGGAAATGATCGCCAGAGACCAACCATCCATCAATATGTGGTGCCAATCGAGAATAAGATGCGATACGTTTTCGTTAACCAAAGCCAATTGCACTCGCATCATCGGCTGTTGATCAATTTCAACCGGTTGAGCAATCGCTTTTGCGGCTAGAACATCGCACGCAGCTTTGGCATCATCCAAGTTCTTTTCTTTGAAATCATGAAAGTCAATATTGACTTTCCCTGTCGCCGTAATGATTTGCATAGGCTCTTGCAAACCTTCATGCAACACGACGCTGCGTAGCATGTCATGCCGATCGATCACGATCTGCCACGCCTGCTTGAACAGGTTAGTATCCATTAGTCCATGTAAATCGCACCGAATTTGAGCCAAATATAACGGAGCTTGTGTGCCTTGCAACAACAAATGGAAAAGTATCCCCTTTTGCGTTGCGGTCAGCGGAAACATATCGCTGATATTTTCGGAACTACCTAACACTGGAAAGCTCTGCGCCAGCTCATCTAACGACAGTAGCCCTTCGTCATCAGTGAACAATTCAGCACCCGAACCTACAACGCCTTGATCAGATTGCTTTATAAGGTGCTGTATCGGATTATTGTCTATCTCTATTGCAATCTCAGCAACATTGCCTATCTCTAGAATTTCTTTTAGTGTCAACGCAAAACCTAACTTTCTCGCACCCACCATAATGCGCATCGCAGCGATAGAGTTTCCGCCTAGATCAAAAAAATCGGCGTGAATATTAACCTGAGTTAAACCCAATGTGGTTTTCCAGAGCGAGACCAAGGTTTTTTCAGTCGGTGTTCTTGGGGTTATGTCTTCTTCTGAATCAGGGCTCTGCTGAGGCGTTAACATACCTAGCGCACTGCGATTGATTTTTCCGTTGGATAACAACGGTAACTGCATGATGCGCACAGGCTGAGGCAGCATGTAATCAGGCAGCCGTTTTTGCAAAAATCTAAGCATGCCGCTCTCGTCCACCTCTTCTCCAGAGGCGACAACATAAAAGCCATAGAGCTGATCATTTTTGCCAACGTACAAAACGGCAGACCTAATGTGGTCAAATTGGAGCATCGCATGTTCAATCTCGGCAGACTCAATGCGATGACCGCGGATCTTCAACTGAGCATCACGTCTGCCGTGGTGCTCGATTAGACCGTTGTCGTTAATACGAGCTAAGTCGCCCGTTTTAAACAACAGGCCGCTGACGAAGGGATTGCTGATGAATTTCTCACGGTTTAGCTCATCACTTTCAAAATAGCCACCAGACAGTCCTGCACCCGATACACATAATTCACCCACCGAGCCAGAAGGCATCAGTTTCATCTGATCATCAACAATGTAGATGTTTACGCCATCAATGGGGCGACCGATTGGCATTTTTATAGCCAATTTGTCGTGCGTGACTTCATCTACCGTAACGTCGGCCGTCACTTCGGTTGAGCCGTAAAGATTGAGTAATTGGCAATGCCCCAGCTTGTGCAAAAAACCACGCGCAACATGCAATGGCAAGGGCTCACCACTGACAATGCAGTATTCAAGCGCACGAAGCCGACTGGCAACATCTAAGTCGCTGTCGAGTATCACTGACAAAAATGATGGCACAACAACTAGACGGCTGATCTGTTCAGTCTCGAGCACATCAACAAAAGCAAAGATATCCAGCACGGTGTCATCCGGGATAACGACTACCGGCACGCCTTTCAACAACGGGCCAAACAACTCCCAGACCGAGTCAACAAAGCTTAACGCCGTTTTTTGACAGCACACTTCGCCAGCCTGGAACGGATAGTGTCGCCACATCCAGGCAAATCTGTTGAGCGTTGCTGCGTGGGTACCTACGACCCCTTTGGGCAAACCAGTGCTACCTGAAGTGTACATAATGTACAAAGCATCGCCTACTGGAGCCGATGCTAAGAAAGCATCGCCAGCATTTTTAGTGGCATCTATTGCGGCGTCGAGCTCAGTTGCCAGACGATCAATTAAAACCAGTTGCGCATCGTCTAAATCTAATAGTGGATCCGTTGATTGGTTACTCAGTACCAATTTGGCACGTGAGTTCTTAACCATAAATGACAGACGCTCGGACGGGTACGTTGGATCGAGCGGCACCATAACAGCACCTGCTTTCATCACGCCTAACATGGCTGGATACATGGCCAGCGAGCGTTTGAAACAGATTCCAATCGCATCACCGGCTTGCACACCCTGCTTTTTCAGAAAAGCTGCGATTGTATTGGATTGACTGTCAAGCTCTGCATAGCTGACTTGTTGATCCACCGTTTTAATCGCAACAGCGTCTGGTGTACGTTTGGCTTGCGAGGTAAAGTGAGCATGCAGAGTAGCGGGTTGTATTACATTGGGAGTAGGCCCTGCAGCGCTTTGCAACAACGCCGTACGTGTCTGTTCATCAATAATCTCAAATCCACTAACAGCTTGATCTGGATCTTCCAATAGAGCGTTAAATACCTTGCTGAACGTGTCGGTATAAGTAGTTTGATGCTTCTTGTTAAAGACACTGCTGGCAAGATCAACAGACAGCGTAAACTGGCCATCACCCGAAAAATCAGTGATGTTCAAATCAAGTTGCGAATTGGAATCCGAAAACCCTGAGTAATGCCATTGCACGTCCACTGGTAGTCCAGAAAACTGCTTAATATCTGCAGAGAGTATATTGATACTCGATGCATACGCAGCCTGGCTTTCTTTGGTTTGAACACCAGGCTCTATATGCGAAAACGACATCAGCAATTCGCGCATTATTCGACGCGATAGATCTCTGAAGCTATCAGAGCTGCTAAGAGACAGGCTAAGAAACCCTATACCGGTAAACATACCCAGCGTGTCACGATCTTGAGCTGTTTGCCGAGCATGAGACGGAAAACCCAGATTAAGCTCTGTTTTACGATGCAAACGATAACCTGTCACCATCATAGCAGTAGCCATAAGTGCAAACAGCGACAAATCCCGCCCGATGGATTTAAAGCCGGGTAATGTTAAGATTTTTTCAATGGCCAACCGTTGCTTGCTATCAAGCGAAATTGATTTTCGTATTTTGGCGTATGAGTGATCAAACGCTTGACCAAAATACTGCGGCTCTTCTACTTCGAGTGCAGATTTATTTTCCCAATAGTTACTAATTTTATTTCGCCGTTCACTACCATCAAGCTGACGTTGCGTTTTGAGAAATTCGAAATACGATGGCAGCTGTTCCGTAGCCGTTGCAGAGTGCTCGAGCTGGTTGTAGATGGACGACAGCTTGCTTAACAACAACGAGATATTAAAACCATCGCTACTGATGTGATGTTGACACCAATAAAAAACATGCGTGTTATTAGGCAAAGTTACGAGTGCACATTCGAACATTTTCTTACGCGGATCAAGTGGGATCACACTACGATTAGCAATCCATTGATCGAGCTCCTGCTGATCTGCCATCGGCACTAATTGGCAATCTGCAGCTATCGTAGCTTGTCTGCAATGCAGAGGGTGCTCAGTCTCTTCATTGATGATAATGCTTTGCAAAATATCCGATGCATTGACCAACGCCTCTACTGCATCTACAAATCGCTGCGTGTCAAGATTACCTCTAATCGAGTAGGTAACCACGAGATTGTAAAGTGGCACATCTATTGCCACTGACTGCGCTAGCCAAACTAAATGCTGGGCGCGACTAAGGGGCATGGAATTTTGAGCACTACTTCCGTGCATCTCGGGTTGGGTTGCATTTGACAACGACATCAGCCTTATAAATTCTGTTGGTATGAATGATATCGGCAACAAAACCGATGTTTATGCGAATCTTTGCACGTCAGTGGCATAGATGTTGTGAGCACCACAAAACTCGCTAATTAACTAACACTATATTAAGGTCTAGGCAGGTTTGACGCAGATAATTTGAGCAGAATTTATCTGTTTGTGACAATCAAGACGACTGGTCAACACTTCTGACTTAACTTGCTCGTCGCTGACATCTTGCGCTTTTTTAGCCAACCTAGCATGGCGCAGCGCGCCATATGCAACACGATAGGCCACCATCGAGCCTAATCGCCCCGAACCACATTTATCGGCGTATTCGCTATTAACCTGCTTGAGCCCATGATCAAACGCTTGACACCAACTCAAAGCAACAGCTCCCGAGACTAGCTCATTATTACCGCCCTCAGGCCAATCGAGCATTACAGAGTAGTGCGGATCTTTGCCACTTGACGGGTAACACAAAAACTCAACTGGTTTAAAGCCCGTTTGAATTGAGGCATCACTTGCAGCCAGAAGCACATGCTGCTCAGTGAGCTTTTCTCCAGTGATGCTCGAGGTTTTACCGAAGCGATAAAGAAACTCTATCACCGGCACCGTATCGACAAACCCGGATACCTGAACACAATCACCGGTTCGATATCGATAGAGCCCACCACCGGTTGTCACTACTAGCTCATAGCGCGCACCCTGCTCCACCTGCCAGGCAAACCGGGTTGATGCTTGCTGATTCTCAATCTCGGCCTCTTCTATAAATTCATAAAAATGTGAAGTGTAGGCCAAGGCCCCACCACTTACAGAGTCTTCGACCGGTATCGCCATCATGCATTCACTGGATTGGCTTATGTAATCGCGTACAGGCAGATCGCTAATAAACGGAGCTAGTTGTTCGAAATAAGGTTGCACGATAGTTGAACGCCAACATACCACTAGGTTTAACATCGGCCAGATATCTAACAAGTGCGGAGGGGCGTTTTCGTTCATGGCATCACTAAGTCTGTTAGCGGCAGCTTCATCTGTGCGAAGGCAGGATTCAAGACTTTGTTTACTCGCGACATTCAAGCAAGTCAACAAGCGAATATCGTCCGTACCCCAGGTACCCGTTCGTAACCCTCTAATAAGCTCCATCGAATGCGTCTGCAGCACACGACAAAACTGCAGCAAGGTGCTTGGGTTAAGGCACATAATACAATGCAAATCAGCTTGCAATAGCAAACGTGCAACTGCGTACAGCCGAGCATCCAGATCGCTCACTAATCGTAACTCGGCAGGCAGTGGCCAGCGTTGAATTGTGTTAATGCTACGCCCGCGACGTGACCAAAAGCTGGATTCAGAGCAGATTTCAATACCTGATTGATTTGGCTCGGGTTGGCTGGCATCGATAAAGTTGCTTACCAGCGTACCTGTGGCCACTTGCGGGTAGTCCCTGTAGATCATGCCCCAAAAGATGGCAAACGCCGCGACCTTTTGCCGCATAAGTGCTGGGGTAACGGGAATTAACTTAGGCTTTGATGTTGACCCGCTGGTTTTAAAAAACGCTAGGGTACGATCTGCTGTGAGACTATTTGGGTAAGCCTCGATGCGCTCAATCCACGGACGAAGGTCCTCATAGCTTGCCACCGGCACGTGAGCCACATACTGCTCGGCCGTTGCAATATCGGCAGCATTAATGGATCTTGCATAGTCCGACACCACAAAGCTTTGCAAAATCGCATCAAGCACATCTCGCTGACACTGCTCTAATGCTGCTATATGGTCGGTAAAGAATTCGAGATGTGTATTTGAAATCAATGCATTCCTCAAGCTTAAACTAAACTACTTGTTATGAACGAGCATCGCGCACCGACTCCATCGACACCACTCGTGCCCCCACTATGGCCGCCAAGCGAAGATACTCACGTGCATGTCTGGTTGATGTTTCATGACACCCTGCCAGCACTCGAACCGCTGCCGCACAGCTCGATATTGAGCGAAGATGAAGTGCTACGCCAACGACGCTTTGCTACATCTGAGTTGCAGTATCGATTCCAGTGCAGGCGCGAGATGCTGCGACATACCCTGACATTATACCGCCCTGATATTAAAGCATCTGAGTGGATTTATACCCACAACCCACAAGGCAAACCACAACTACTCCCAGCACAAAGCCATGACAACTTGTTCTTTAACCTATCCCATACCGACGGCCTTACCGTACTGGCGATTTCGGCAATCGAAGAATGTGGCATCGATATAGAGAACACCGCTGTTAGCCGACCAACCAGCTATTTGGATATTGCTGATCGTTTTTTTACTGAACTAGAATCCACCCACATTAAGCAAGGCTCAATCGTAGAGCAAATCCAACGTTTTTTCGATTTTTGGACACTCAAAGAGGCCTATATCAAAGCTGTTGGAAAAGGTCTTAGCGTTGGGCTTGATCGCTTCCAGTTCGTAATCGACCCGGTTTCACCAATCGCCATCGATTTCCCACCACCGGCTATCGACGTTGCGAACGGATGGGCATTTTACCAGCAAACAATAGCCACAGACATACGCCTGGCGATTGCTCTGCGTACGGATTCATCCGAGACCTTGTCGTGCGAATTTTCCCAATACCTAACGAACAACCCAATTTGATACAAAAGTAATCTGAGACAGCACAGTCGTCTCCAACAATGCCGATTGCCTCGCGGTCTGGAAGAACTCTGCACAGAAATGCATTCCTTACAGAATCAAGCCACGCAAGCTCGACTAGACCTATTATTTGTGTGAATTGGCTCAAGTTTTCGGAATTTTCAGGCCGCCGAGAGGAAACAATCGTCAAACGCGCAAAACCGCAGCGAATTTGGTGATCAAGTACAGGCTCAATAGTCAAAAATACGGCCGCATGTGCTCGGGCTGTCATACTGGCGGAGGTGTCACACAACCCTCGCTATTTGATTTCAGTAGTGCCGACGCAAGCCATGCCACCTTGGTAAATCAAGCTAGCACTCTCCACCGTGACAAAACGTTATTCACTCCTGGCGATTCGAGCCAAAGTTACCTAGTTGATAACTTAACCGGTAATCAGCAAGGTGGTGCTCGTATGCCAATGCGTTCGGCACCATTGGACGATGAATTGATCACTGCGGTCCGATCGTGGATTGATCAAGGCGCGAAGCGAAATTAAACGGCCCTACAACAACATGCACCAAATTTAGGACGACTGGTGCATGTTCAATACTTGATGGCATTAACAAAAACTGGAAGCAGCTCTGTTTTTCTACGACAATCACTTACCCGCATCAATCGAAACCCCATAGCGTTGACTGCAATGCGAATAAGCACACCACGCCACTCAGCCACGGTTTCCTACAGCGAGGCTTAGCAGACACTTGCCTCAGAGTTTAAATATGCAAACAGGCTAACCGCGCAGGCAGATGGCTTCAAACCCTTAACGTTGAACCCTGAACGTTTGCGCTAAAAAACTATATACGTATATGGACTCCTCCTCTTTTACAACACTCAGTCGATTAACGAACGACGGTACGACTGCCAACGTATAATCGGTCTCTTACTGATACCAGTTTAGTTTGTGGTATCGGTGCTGATCAGCCGGGTATTTCTACATCAAGATAGTGTTTCAACAGCTCTTCAAACGCACCCCATGCACTAACAGCCTCACTATTCGCTAAAACGACAAACCAAAACCCACTGTCCGGTACGTTTGCGATAACCGATGTAAACCCGTTCCAGCCTCCATCATGCAGAATCATTTCGTGCTTAAATACTTCTTCAATTCCCCAGCCATAGCCATATTCAACTTCACTACCGTCGTTTGTCTTGGTTTTTGAAAACACTTTATTTCTCATTTTAGGAGATATCAAAGTATCGTTTTCTAATGCATGTATCCAAGCTTGCATATCGTTAAGTGAACTGTGTATGGCGCCTTCACCGTAAATCGTATTGCCCGTATTGAAGTCGGTGTTTTCGAAAAATGGCCACGCCGAATAGGATGTAGCTGCGTTCTTGATGGTCGAAAGGTCTTTAAAAACAATTGTACTTTTCATACCTGTTGGTTTGAAAATATTGTTTTCTATAAAGGTTGGGAATGGTTCGCCTGCCACAATTCCGATTAGCAGCGCCAGTAAACTGTAGCCACCATTGCTGTATGCGTACTTTTCACCAGGTAGGTAATCGAGCTTTTCTTTTTTTTGTAGTCATCATAGACATCCTGATTACTCACATACGGCTTGCTGTTGTCACTACTCCACAGCTTGTTATCATATTTCGGCAAGCCACTCATGTGATGCACTAAGTGGCAAACCTTAATCTGCGACATGTAGTCAGGTAAATCTTGTAAATACTGACTCAGGTAATCATTGCTTGATATTTTGCCCTGCTCTTCCAATATAGCAAGACACATAGCAGTGAACTGCTTAGATACAGAAGCCAAATCAAAATTCGTATCAGCTTGTATTTTCTCTTTGGTTTCAAGGTTTCTTAACCCGTAACCTTTTTTAAAAATGGATTCGCCGTCGTTAATAACCATCACAGCTAGACCAACTGACCCCGCTTTATCGTAGTTAGAAAATTTTTCATCGAACGGCAGAACAGCCTGCGATTTTTCGAGATCAGTCATTTAGAGCTCTCCATTAACTTGCGCCATTGAGACAAGCTAAGTGCAACTGCAACTGCAACTGCAACTGCAACTGCAACTGCAACTGCAACTGCAACTGCAAAACAATACCGTACTAGATTCGAGGATGCCCCATTGATTGCAAAGTTGCTTGTGTAACTGTACTCAGCGGACCAACAATATCTTTAAGAATCGAAACCCGATCAAAACGTTCAAGGTCTTTAGCGAGAGACTCCCGCAATGCCTTACCAAACGCCATCCGCAGTTCGGTGCCAATGTTAAATTTGCAAATATTGGACTCACGCGCAAGCAGCAGACGTTGAACGACCGGAACACCTGAGCCGCCGTGAATCACTAGTGGCACTTTCGTGACTGACTCAATCGCACGGATTCGTTCTAGATCAAGTCCATCACCATCATCTTCTTGCAGGTGCACGTTACCAACAGAAATCGCCATGGCATCAACCGACGTTTCGCGTGCAAACTTTTCAGCTTCAATTGGATCGGTTCCATTGGATGCTTCCCCGTCAGCATAACCAACAAATCCAATCTCCCCTTCGCAAGAAACACCAGCGGCATGTGCAAGCGCAACAATATGCGCAGTCTCATCAATATTTTGCTGTAGGGGCTTTCGAGAACCGTCATACATCACCGACGTGAAACCTGCATCGATCGCTTCAACGCATTCTTCAACAGAGTAGCCATGATCTAAGTGCGCCACTACGGGCACCGATGCGTTACGTGCTAAGTGTCGAAACATTCTCCCAAGAATAGGTACTGGCGTATGTTCTCGACAGCCTGGGCCCGCTTGCAAGATAAGAGGACACTGCTCAGCTTCTGCGGCTGCAACATAAGCCTGCATATCTTCCCAGCCAAGACAAACCACACCAGCAACGGCATAGCCATGCTTCAATGCCGGCTGTAAGACTTCCGCCAAAGTGGCTAAGGTCATTTAAATTTCGCAATCATATCTTTAATGCCTGGGATTGTTTCTATCTGATAGGCATGGGTTGGTTGGAAGTATTGCACTAATGAACGCTGAGACAACCCACCAAGAATGGTGAAGTAATACATCTCATAGCCTGGCAATACCGCACAAGGGTGGTAACCGTTGTCTAAGCAAATAGTTGAACCATCAACAATGTGATAAGCATCGCCCGCTTCGTTGTCGACCCGTTGCAGCATCTGCACGCCTGAACCGTGATTCGGTTTGAATCGAAAGTTATAAGTTTCATCATGTCGTGTTTCATCTGGCAAGCGATCGGTGTCGTGCTTGTGCGACGGAAAACCAGACCAACCACCTTGACCTACCGTATATAACTCACTGACTAATAGGCGACCCACTTTATCGTGATGCTTTTGTCCGAGTATGTGTTTGATCTTCCTATGTGTTTTCGTGTCATCAGATCCATACTGAACCAGATCAAGCCCGTCGGCACGCACATCAAATGGCTCTAATACTTTGTCGAACTTTGCACCAGCGACAAATACTTCAGCACTATCGGATTGGCACACCATCGTGACTTTAGCACCGGAGGGTACGTATACACCTTCTGGCTCACCGTCCCATACATCGACACCGCGATTACCAAGTGCGCTGTAGGAAACTCCTTCGACTTCAACATCAACAGTACCGGTTGCAGGAACGATGCACGTCTCATAGCGTGGCACTTGATATTCAAACGCTTGGGATTTTTCAAGTTTTACGATGTTGAAATAGTTGAGCGGCACCGCATCACTTTCAACATCAACAATGGGCTTATTCTGATTATCGTACGGAGCAATATGCACTGGTCTGTTCCTTTCTACGTCTGTTCTGGTACGGTAGCGCCGGCATGCGACGACAAAAATGTTTCTAATTCACTTACTGACGGCATAGCTGGCGCGCAGCCAACTTTTGCAACAACGATGGAGGCGCATGCAGACCCTCGCATGACTGATTCTTCAAGGCCGTATCCATTTGCCATACTGGCGATAAACCCACCCATAAAGCTGTCCCCAGCCCCAGTAGGCTTAAGCGCCGTTACTGGGTATATGCCCGTTCGAATCTCTTCGGAACGGGTCATTGTTATCGCGCCGAGCTCGCCCATTTTATAGACAACGATGCTCGCTGTCGATTGCGCAAGCTCGCGCGCTTTTTTCAAGCCGTTGGCATAGTCGCCCGCCATAAACCCAAATTCAACATCGTTACCAATAATGATGTCGCACAATTCGGCAGCGCGCGAGTAGGTTTGTGCAGCATCCTCAGGAGACACCCAACTATACGGCCGGTAATCAACATCGAATATTAATGGCACACCAGCCTCTTTCGCCAATTCAAACGCGCGAAAAGCGGCGGCTCTGGAGGGTTCTGCAGCCAGCACGGTTCCTGTGGTAATCAATGCCGAATAACCGGTGTAGTCAACAGCCTCGACATCCTCGATGCTCATTTGAAAGTCCGCCGCACCATTTCGATAAATAACAGACTGATGATCCACCATCGTTGATTCCACAACCGCTAACGAATTGCGATACTCACCACCTTCTTGGCGAACATGTTTACGATCAATGCCATAGTGGTCGAGTTGATTCAAGCAGTAGCGGCCTATTGCATCGTCTGCAACGCAGGTAACCAAGGACGCGTTTCCACCTTGCTTGCAAATGGCCACACAAATGTTTGCGGACGATCCCCCAAGACTTGCGAAAAAATTAACCGCATCCTCCATTTTTGTACCCGGGGGGTCTGCATAGAAATCCATACCGGCACGGCCAATAACAATAAAATTGTTCCCAGCCAATTGTTCTTGAAGTGTCATGATCGAACACCTGAGCAACAGTGACTCACTAGCATGACCTTACACACCTTTACGTTGTTTATGACGACTCGACTCCCAATCGGTATGCGCATCAGACACTTTTTTGTTGGAGGATGTATGCGGTGTGCCAACTTCCCACCAAGTATGGCCTTCATTGGTCCAACCTTCATAAGGGTCAACCTTCATAACGATAACCGTGGTTTGGCTCGACGCTTTCGCAGCGATAAATGCCTCACCAAGTTCGTCAGGGTTGGAGACCGTTAGCGAGTTTGCCCCCATAGCTTTGGCGTGCGCTTCAAAGTCAACGGAGAACGGTGTGGCTGTTGCCGTCGGTGTGTCTTTAATTAAGTTATTAAAACTCTCGTTACCCGTGTTGTTTTGCAATTTATTGATAACCGCAAAACCACCATTATCTAGAACAACTACAATCAATTTTTTCTCAGTCAATACTGCAGAATAAATATCAGAGTTCATCATCATGTATGAGCCATCACCAATAAAAATGATGGTGTCTTGATCGGCTTGTTGTTCCGCTTGGGCAATACGTGCACCCCAACCACCAGATATTTCATAACCCATACAGGAGAAGCCGAACTCAACATCGACAGAACCAATGCTCAACGTTCGCCAATTTGCCGTGACTTCTGCAGGCAGACCGCCTGCCGCTGCAACCACTCTGTCGTTCGCATGGCAGCGCTCGTTAATCACACCAATGGCTTGTGCGTAGGAATTGGGGCGATTGCCGTAAGAGACATTTTGTGCAACGTAGGCATCCCACTTCTTACGTTCTGCCTGTGCAAGTTGCGTCCAAGAAGCCGGAGTTTGATAGTCGCTAACCGCTTCATGCAAGGCAGTTAATGACAGTTTTGCATCAGCGACAACCGGTAGAGAGCGATGCTTAGTGGCGTCGTAGCGCCCAACATTCAACGATATAAATTGTGCATCTTGCGCAAAGGCCGTCCACGAACCTGTAGTAAAATCTTGCAACCGTGTACCGACCGACACAATCACATCGGCTTGCTCGGCAATCGTGTTGGCAGAATTAGATCCAGTCACACCGATAGGACCAATGTTTAACGTATGGCTAGACAGCAAATTCGCTCGACCCGCAATGGTCTCCACAACCGGTATTTTAAGCGCTTCCGCCAAGTCAGTAAGCTCTTTCACTGCACGTGAATATTGCACACCACCACCAGCGATGATCATCGGGCGTTTTGCAGATCGCAACAACTTTGCGGCATCGGCTATTTCATTGACATCGGGACCTGTGCGTCGAATACGATGAACTGTTTTTTCAAAGAACACCGCTGGATAGTCATATACCCAGCCTTGCACATCTTGAGGCAATGCAATAAACGCTGGACCACAGTCTGCAGGGTCTAACAAGGTGGCTAACGCATGCGGTAATGATTGCAATATTTGCGCTGGGTGGGATATGCGATCCCAAAAACGTGTCACTGGCTTGAACGCATCGTTCACACCTAACGTGGGATCACCAAAGTTTTCCATTTGCTGTAGAACGGGATCGGGCAATCGCGTTAAGTAGGTATCGCCACAGAGCATCAGCATGGGTAGTCGATTTGCATGGGCCAGTGCTGCTGACGTTAATAGGTTAGATGTGCCGGGACCTGCCGATGCCGTGCAAAACATCATGCGTTGACGCAAATGGTATTTGGCATAACCGGCTGCAGCAAACCCCATGCTCTGCTCGTTCTGTCCGCGGTACAGTGGCAGTTCATCTTTATGTGCAAACAATGCCTCACCAAGGCACGTTACATTGCCATGACCAAATATGCCAAAACCTCCGCCAAACACGCGCTGCTCTGTGCCATCAATTTCAATGAATTGATTCGCCATCCAACGGATAATCGCCTGCGCAGTTGTCAGGGTTTCTGTACGCGTATCGATGCTCATAAGTTATCACCATTATAAAGAAGTTAACCGTCTACACTAAAAGCAGATTGACGATTCAATAGTAGTGAGGATACAATAAATGCAACCGGTTGCAAACCAAAATATCACCCTGCGCTGAGATCTCTACAGACCCCACTCAGCGGGGGTTTCACAGCATTTACTATACATATTAAGAAGGCTTTACAAGATGACCATCAGAATTGGCAATGCACCCTGCTCGTGGGGTGTGGAATTCGCAGACGATGCGCGAAACCCTGACTGGGAAACTGTCTTAAAAGAGTGCAGCGAAGCCGGGTATACAGGCATTGAGCTGGGTCCAATTGGCTTTATGCCAGAAGACCCTGCAATATTGAAAGAGGCGTTGTCTCAATACTCGCTCGAACTAATCGGTGGAGTGGTTTTCCGAGCCTTCCACGACCCAGCTCAGTGGGATGACGTTCTTGACGGCGCTAAGCGCACTTGCGAGGCTTTGGTTGCACATGGCGCTAAGCACTTCGTCCTTATCGATTCAATTTCACCTCGACGCGCGCCCACCGCCGGACGTGCAAGCGAAGCTGAACAAATGGACGATGCAGAATGGAACGCTTATCGCGATCGCATTGTTACGGTCGCCAAAATGGGCGCTGAAGAACATGGCCTCATTCCGGAAATACACCCACACGCTGGGGGCTTTATGGACTTTGAACCAGAAGTTGAAAGGCTACTGGCAGAAGTGGATCCAAACTTATTGAAAATTTGCATTGATACCGGTCACTGCACATACGCAGGCTTCGACCCGGTTGCGTTCATGCAGCGTCACATGGATCGTATTACCTACGTTCATTTTAAAAATACCGATGCAAAAGTGAAAGCTGATGTCATCGCTAACCGGACCGGTTTTTACGATGCCTGTGGCCAAGGCATTTTTTGTAACTTGGGCGATGGCGAAGCTGACTTACCCGCAGTGAGACAATTGTTGGTTGATGCGAACTATTCAGGTTGGTGCACCATCGAGCAGGACTGCGACCCTACCCTCGACCCTGATCCCGTTGGCGATGCACGAGTCAATCGTGAGTACCTAGAATCAATTGGTTTTAGCTAAACGCAAAGCAACCCAACAATATGGAAAATTAAGTAATGACTAAATTAAAATGGGGCATGGTCGGTGGCGGCGAAGGTAGCCAGATTGGGCCTGCACACAGATTAGGCTCAGGACTCGATGGGTTATTCGAATTTGTCGCCGGCGCACTTGATCATCGCGCTGATGAAGGCTGCGAGTATGGACAGCGTTTAGGTTTGGATGCCGATCGCTCTTATGGCAACTGGCAGGAAATGCTCGAAGGTGAACGCAACCGTGACGACCGAATCGATATGGTGACCGTTGCCACTCCCAACTCAACACACTATGAAATTACCAAAGCGTTTCTTGAAGCTGGTTTTCATGTGCTGTGCGAAAAACCGATGACGATGACTGTGGAAGAAGGTGAAGATATCGTTAAAACCGCAGAATCCACAGGTTCTTTGTGTGCCGTTAATTACGGATACACCGGCTACTCATTGGTGCGTCACATGCGCGCGATGGTCGCTCGTGGTGACTTAGGCAAGATCAGACTCGTTAACGCAGAATTTGCACATGGACATCACGCCGATGCGGCAGACGCTGATAATCCACGTGTACGATGGCGCTATGATCCTGCGCAAGCTGGTGTATCAGCGCAATTTGCTGACTGCGGCATTCACGCGATGCATATGGCCTCTTTCATCACTGGCCAAGAAGTCACAAAATTATCAGCGGATATTGTTTCGTGCATAGCATCTCGTGAACTTGAAGACGATGCCATGGTTAACTTTCGAATGGACGGTGGAACCGTGGGCAGACTATGGACCTCATCTGTTGCTATTGGACGTCAACACGGCTTAGGTATTCAAGTGTTCGGTGAAAAAGGAGGGTTACGCTGGTCGCAAGAACAACCGAATCAACTTTACTGGATGCCGTTGAATGAACGACTCCAAATCATTGAACGTGGTGAAGGTAATTTATCACCAGAAGCCGATCGCACCACTCGCGTCACCGTTGGCCATGCTGAAGGCATGCCACTTGCCTTTGCAAATATCTATAAAGACATGGCAGAAGCGATTAACGCCAATAAGGAAAACAGAAAAATGGACCCTGCTGCCGATCTCTTTCCAAGAGCCTCAGATGGTGTACGCTCTATGGCGGCGGTGCAAGCCGTTGCAGATTCAGGTGCGAATGATGCAGCATGGGTTGATGCCCGACCACCGATGTATCGCTAGTTGTATAAAAAGAAAGTTGCACGGAGCCAACTGCGCTCCGTGCAACCAAATTCATAACACGCACTAAACCTTTGAACCATAAAAAGTAGCGACAACTGAAGAGTTATACCAACAACTCCACGTTCGATAAAAATTTAGCTTCATAGCGCGCTGGTACTTTTAGCTACTCACATTATTTCTACTGATGCAGTAATATGAATACCCCTTATTGGAGACATGTTATGGCGCTCAAAGATACAGTATGTACGCTAGTTCCTTATTTCACTGTGCAAGATGGAAAACTTGATGAATTCAAAGCATTGGGTGAACAGATGGTTGAAAAGACTAAATCAGAAAGCGATGTGGCTTTCTATGGTTTTAGTTTTAACGGTCAACGCGCTCATTGTCGTGAAGGCTACGCCCACGCTGCAGGCGTTTTAAAGCACTTGGAAAACGTTGATGAATTGCTTCAACAGGCTTTAAAAATAGCCAGCTTAGATTTACTCGAAATTCACGGACCTGCATCCGAGGTAGACGCACTACGAGAACCATTGAAAGGTTTGAATCCGGCGTTTTTTACAATGGAAACTGGTTTTCGTCGCTAACGATTGCTTGATACATTAACGGCACTTAATCAATGAGTGCCGTTGAATTTGCTCAAGATACTTTCCCATCATCGTGCACAGTAAACCCACCCGCGCATTCAGCAAACACCTTTGAAGATAACCTGCATAACCATCCCAACTATTCGTCAGTTGAAGAGTTGGAATCTGGCCACCCATCGAAAAACAACTGCCAAGAGGCAAATACGCCTAAGCCAACAAAGATAACTCCCCAGAACGGCGTACCGTTAGCAAACTCAAACAGCCCCCAACCGTGGCAGACCAAAATAAGAGCGACCCGTCTCCAAATGGGAATAAAGAATGGAATTTGTAAATCAAAAAAAGCCATGTTTCTATGACTGCTTTAAGCAGCACCCTCGTTTTCAGATCCGATTTTCGCACCCGTTATAAAAACTATAACATCCTGACTGTCTATCTCATCCAGACGAGTCAGGCACTCACCGCCGCCATGTTCGATTCAATGTAATTAAAACATTCCAAAAGCGCAGCCTTCGGATTTTTTAATTCATGTACTAGCGGTGAAAACGCTTCAACCGAAACAGGCCCCCTATAACCCTTAGCATGCAGCTCATCGAGTTGTTGAAGATTACCTAGCACGTCGGCATCATTGACGAGTGCGCGGTGTTCATCAAGCAGTTGACTTATTTCGATGATATTATCTTCAACACCAGAAATGTGCACCATACCCGTATGGTTCGGAAAAAGTGCGTCTTCTCCAGCGAGCCGGTGATGGAATGTATCGTGGACCAGCTTGTAGCAATGATTAAGAGAATGCACCTCTAACAGTTCAACCACTTCCGCTTTACTTCGCAATGACGATTGCTCAAAACCTAATGGCTCGATGTATCCGAATAAATTGTTAGCTTCAAGCACTGGAGCAAACTTGATCAGCGTATCGGTTAAATCTGCTATTCGTTCATCTGTCGAACCACCTTCTCCATCATTACGAGGTATAAGGCTAATGGCTTCAGCACCGCAGGCTTTTGCGATCGCCGCTAGCTGTTGAAGCGATTTAAAGACACGATCAGATCTATCATTAAAGGCAGACACCTCAGATAATGCAAGCAATCGTAGCCCTAGGTCGCGAGCTGAGTTGCCAGCACTTTTGGCATCCACCCCATCAAATAACTCAGCACTAAGATCGTCTCTAACCTCAACACCAATGCAGCCTGTTGCATTCGCCAGACTTAACAACGATGCGTAAGTCGCATTGGCTGTGGTCATGTGATTAATCGCTTTTAAGAGCAAAATTTATTGCCGCACCTTTTTCTTTAGCCAGTTGATTATGCGAGTGGTAAACAAAGGTTGCAAGCACTTTCAGCAACCGGTTGCACAACTGGTTATTTCCATCGCCCTCACAGCCAATGCCGACGAACCGTTATTTATGGCTCTCTATCCATCGAAAGATTTCCTCACTGCCTACGAATATCTGTACCTTCCTCTGCTCCACCTCCGCGCCCATCCCGCCCGAACGAAATTAGATCAAACCCCTCTTCGGTTTGCCTGTATTTAAAGTCCCTCTTCCACTCGTCTTTAGGAAGCGATTTAGATAACCGTTGGTACTAAAATTAACTGGTATCGGTGGTTCAACTGCCTTATTAATTAGTGCATCTAAACCTTGCGATGTAGTTGGATAAGCAAAATTATCAAGCTTATACATCTCCTGCGCTGCAGAAATTGAATCAATCCCAATACGGGTTCTATTTTTTTGGGGATGCAAGTCTGGATGCTGCATAAATTTGGGTACCACAAACAACACACAAAGTGACTGTGTTTATTAGCAAGAATATCCCAAAGACTATTTTAATCCACATTCCAATTTCCCTTTTCTTATCCTTACACAGACCGGGACCTCTGCATGTATGACTTAGTGATCAGAAATGCTGATCAAAGATTATAAATAAATACATATTGTCTTTATACCTGAATTTTGTCATCCTACAGCCACTTAGGTCGCGAATTGAATTTATCGTGGGACACGAAAACTACACACATTCAACCTTGGCTAACGCTACTCCAATCGAAGTACGCCAAATAATTCGTGAAAATCAGTATTCAGGGCATACAGCGGGGCTTTGTGATGGACTATTGCAATGCAATGTCGTCATTCTGCCACAAGCTTTAGCTACTGACTTTCATCAGTACTGTTTACAGAATTCGGTGTTCTGTCCTTTACTGGGCAAATCTGAAATCGGCGAATTCGGAATCAGTGCTCTTGGAAAAGGTATCGATCTGCGTACTGACTTACCCCTCTACAACTTGTACAAAAATGGCGAACTGGTCGAATCCAAATCAGATGTTACTGCTCTTTGGCGTGATGACTTTGTTGCATTCGCCGTCGGCTGCTCTTTCACCTTTGAACGAGCGTTATTGAGCGCAGGCATTGGCATGCGGCACATCGAGCAAAACGTGACTGTTCCCATGTACAAAACAGACATTGCAACAAATCCAGTTGGTGCGTTTCGCGGGCCTGCGGTGGTAAGCATGCGCCCAATCAAAATAGCCGATATAGAAAAAACCAACAGCATATGCGAGCACTATACTCACGCCCATGGCGTGCCCATTCATGTTGGTGATGCATCAACTATCGGTATAAAAAATATAGACAAGCCAGATTGGGGTGACGCCGTCAAAATCAAAGACGGTGAACTTCCCGTTTTCTGGGGCTGCGGTGTTACAACTCAAGTCGCTGTAGCAAATGCTGCACCCGAGATCTGTATAACGCATGCACCCGGTGCCATGTTAATAACAGAGATCGATGAACTATCTAATTCTGACTGGAGAAGCGCCGGATCTCTAGAAGAATAATTCAAAGCAAACGGCTAAGGAAAATACAATGAAAATAAGACTAGGACTTTTGGCCGTTACCATGACAATGGTAGCGACCACAACTAACGCTGCGGAATTATCCGTAGTTGGGAGTTGGAGTGGCTTACCACTACACAAGCTTTATGAAAAACCTTTCTGGGAAGAAAAAATGCCCGCAGCCAGTGATGGCAAAATAACCGCGAGCCTAACCACGCACGATCAAATGGGCATTAAAGGCGGCGATGTATTTCGCATGCTAGGTGAAGGTGTTTTTGATGTTGGCATGACTGTCGCCGACTATGCGGTATCCGATACACCAGCGCTCGAAGGTTTAGATGTACCGCTAATCGCAACCGATGCAGCATCTGCCAAGATTATGGTAGAAGCGGCACGCCCACTCGTCGATGACATTTATAAAGATGTTTTTAATGCAAAGGTTTTAGGTGTCGCACCCTACCCACCGCAAGTGGTTTTCTGTAATGCCGAAATCGCATCCCTTGCAGATCTTAAAGGTAAGAAAATCCGTGCCTCAGGACGTTTGACGGGCAAGCTTTTAGAAGCACTCGGCGCAGAAGCGGTCAGTGTTGGTTTTGGTGAAGTGCCTGGCGCACTACAAAAAGGTGTTGTAGATTGTGCAGTGACCGGAGCTGGTTCTGGCTATAGTGCTGGATGGTGGGAAGTATCAACGCACCTCATGCCAATCCCTCTCGGTGGCTGGGACCCTGTTATCACTGCGATCAACATGGACAAGTGGAATAGCCTAAGTGCAGAAGAGCAAGGCGTAATTGAAGCTGCTGTTAAATCTGATCTTGAAGCTCCAGCATGGGATACAGCGCAAGATGCACTTGCAACCGATGTGGCATGCCTCACAGGTGTAGGTGACTGCCCAGGTGACAAGCGTGGCATGACTTTAGTTGAAGTCACTGATGCCGACGTTGCAACAGCTCGCGAAATTCTCCTTTCATCGGTTCTACCCGATTGGGCAGAACGCGCAGGTGGTGACTGGGGACAACGCTGGAACGACACCGTCGGTAAAGCGACTGGTGTTCAAATACCGCTTAAATAAAGATGTTTACTAAACGATGAAAAGCCTTATCTCGTGGCTTGCGCGCATCAATGAATGGATAGCTGTCGGCGCTGGCATTTTGCTACTTGTCAGTGTCGCGGTAACGCTATTTGATATTATTGCACGGCCTTTCCAAAAGTCGCTTGGTGGAACCGATGAACTTTCAGGTTACGCCATGGCGATAGCCACGAGTTGGGGCATTAGTTATGCGCTTACTAGCATGGCGCACGTTCGCATTGATCTGCTGCGTGCGCGTTGCGCCTCCAGGGGGCAAGCGTTGTTTGATGCCATCGCAATCTTGTCTCTTGCAGGAGTTGCAGCCATCATTGCTTATCGCGTCTGGCCTGTTTTAGCAAAAACGATAAAATTTAATTCAACCGCAAACACAACGTTGGAGACACCACTGTGGATTCCACAATCGCTTTGGCTCGCCGGATGGATGTGGTTTGCCGTATCGTCAATTATTTTAGCAATATCTGTTTTGATCTATGTCGTATCAGGACGATTTGACGAGGTCAATACTGTGGCTGGCATGCGAGGTGAAGCATGATTCTATTCACCTCCACAGGGCTGCTCATACTGCTTTCACTCTCTATTCCAGTCGGCATTGTTCTCTTTCTTTTAGCTTTTGGTATCGATATCTTCTTCAGTCCTTTTCCACTCATGCGTGGGCTCGGACAAATCGTCTGGTCGTCTTCAAATAGTGCAACGCTTATTGCCATCCCTTTTTTCGTTTTGCTCGGTGAAATACTGGTGCGAAGCGGTGTTGCGCAACGCACGTATAAAGCACTTGAAGCTTGGGTGTCATGGATGCCGGGTGGCTTAATCCACGCAAACATTGCAACAGCGACTTTATTCTCTGCAACATCTGGCTCATCCGTCGCTACTGCTGCAACCGTTGCATCGGTCGCTATGCCCCAAGCAGAAAAGCTCGGATACGATCCAAAACTATTTTCTGGTGCCATTGCAGCTGGAGGTACGCTGGGCATTATGATTCCACCGTCGATCAACTTGATCGTCTATGGCTTTCTAACGGAAACCTCTATTCCACAACTGTTCGTTGCAGGCCTAATTCCGGGGCTGTGCCTAGCTCTGCTATTTATGCTCGTGACCGCTATTTTGTGCACGGTTAAACCATCACTTGGTGGCCCAGGCATTAAGGCCGATTGGGGACGCCGCTTTGCAGGTCTTATCGATTTAGTGCCGCTGCTTGGGCTGTTTGGCGTCATCGTTGGCTCGATCTACGCCGGCTGGGCAACCCCCACGGAAGCTGCGGCCATTGGCGTTGCTATGGCGTTCGTTATTGCCGCATCACAAAAAGCCATCAACCGCGAGATGTTAACGAATAGCTTAAAAGGCACAGTAAAAACAACCGCAATGATTATGCTGGTCGTTATCGGTGCCTATGTTTTGAATTTTGTTTTGACCGCCTCGGGTGTCAGCCGCGCATTATCCGACTTCCTACAAGGCTTGGGAATGGGGCCACTGGCGACACTTATGGTTATTGTGCTGATGTACATCGTATTAGGTTTTTTTATAGAAACCCTTTCACTCATGGTTGCAACAATACCTATAGTGGTACCCATCATTGCGCAGCTCGGATACGACAAAATCTGGTTTGGTATTCTGATGATCATCCTTGTTGAAATGGCTTTAATAACACCCCCTGTTGGGTTGAATCTTTATGTTGTGCAGGGTGCTCGTAAATCGGGACGCTTTTCAGATGTCATGATCGGTGTCATTCCATACGCTTTAGCAATGCTTGCCATGGTCGGACTGTTAATTCTGTATCCAGGCATAGCCTTGTTTCTTCCATCAATTCTGTAGGAAATGCGATGAAGTTCTTAACTGAATCAGGGGACGTCGATCTCAGCATTGACCACTTGTTTGTGGCAGGCTGGACAGGTCGAGATAGCAGCTCCGTGCAGCATCACATCCAAGAACTGGCCGCGCTAGGCATAGCCCCGCCCTTAACGGTCCCACTGTATTACCGGGTATCTAACGCATTACTAACTCAGAACAACAAGATTGAAGTGCTCGGCGCTGGCACCTCTGGAGAAGTGGAACCTTTACTGGTTCAAAACAACGGAACGCTGTGGCTTGGTTTAGCATCTGACCATACCGATCGCGAGCTTGAAGCACATTCGGTTGCAGCCTCAAAGCAGATCTGCCTTAAACCTGCAGCAAAAGAACTGTGGAAGTACGACGACGTTAAAGCGCACATAGACTCCTTAATATTGAACTGCTCCATCAAAGAAAATGGAGACTGGATCAGCTATCAATCAGGCAACTTATCGAATATCAGACCACTAACCGAACTCATTAGCAATTCTGGCTTCGGCGACAACGCTGCAATGCTCTGTGGCACGTTAGGAGCGATAGGTGGCGTAAGGCCTGCCACTGAATATAAAATGGAATTACACGACCCATTTCGAGATCGCACGATCACTTTGAATTATAACGTCGTTAATTTACCCATCATGGCCTAGCTGCGTCGATGACTCTCGACCAACTGACCACTTTCCTGTGGGTATCTCGCTTGGGCGGCGTACGTAAGGCCGCACTTGAAATGAATATTTCTCAACCAGCCGTGTCTGGTCGTATTGCCGGGCTCGAGACATCGTTAGGAACCACGTTGTTCGACCGAACTCAGCGAGGTGTAAAGTTAACTAAAAAAGGTGTGTTACTAAGAGAGTACGCTGAGAGCATTGTCGACATTGTAGAAGATATAAAATCTAACGTTGTGCCGACTGAGGCGGTTGATAGTCTGTTAAGAATTGGTGTTGCCGAGACTATCGTCCAACTTTGGCTGCCCAATTTTTTGGAAAATCTTTATGCAATGTACCCTAATATAAGAGTTGAAATTGTTGTTGATGTATCAGTCAACTTACGCCAACAGCTATTAGAAAGATCGTTAGATTTTGCCATTATGATGGGGCCAGTTTCAGAATATTCTATTGACAACGTCTGGCTGCCAGCGATTGATCTCACTTGGTTTCGAGCAAAAGACAAACCCAATACCGACTTCAATTCTGTCCCAGTTGTCTCATATACTCGACAATCACGGCCCTATCGCGAACTTCGCGGAGAACTGCGGAATCGCTATGGCCAAAGCGCGCAAATATTCCCTTCAAGCTCAATTTATGCTGGTTTAGAAATGGTTGCCTCAGGGATCGGCGTCGGACTCTTCCCTCATCAACTCGGATTAGAGCTAATAAAACAAGGGCGCATAGTCACCTTTGACCCTGGTTGGACTCTCGACCCGCTTCAATTCACCGCATCCTATATTGGAGACCCTCGCAACAAACTACATGCAGAGGCTGCAGCGATAGCCGCATCTACTGCAAAACAATATTTAACGCAGTAAGCAATCTAAAAACACCAAAAGTGCTATCAATGGTACTTTGAACCATACTTTCCTGATCAATATCTACCTTGAAGCTTCCAACCACTATTCGCTCAACGGTTAATGAAGCAATTGATGTTTATCTCATTCTGCTAAAAATACTGGTGCCAACTATTCTTCTGGTTAAGGCATTGGAGTCTGTCGGCGGCATAGAGTGGCTCGGCAATCTACTATCCCCAATGATGGGCTTGCTTGGCCTACCTGATGCGTTTGGCGTCGTTTGGGCTGCAACCATGATGACCAACATTTTTACTGGACTGGTTGTCTTCGCATCAGTAGCCGCAGAACAATCCTTATCTGTTTCACAGATGACAGTGCTTGGCATATTACTGTTGCTCTCACACTCACTGCCTATTGAAGGAGCGGTTGCGAAACGTGCAGGCGTACCCTGGCGGGCAACATTGATGCTGCGCATCGGCGGCGCACTCTTACTCGGATTTTTAATCCACGGTTATTATTCGGTCTCAGGTCGTGGCACTGAACGGGTGTCTCTTGAATGGCTTCCAGAGCAAGAACAAGACACTATGTGGACTTGGCTAGCGTCTCAGTTGCAAACGCTTGTAGTGATTTTCTTCGTCATACTGGCACTCGTTGTATTACTAAGAGTGTTACGCGCAATTAAATTCGAACAACTACTGCACCGCATGCTTGCCCCACCGCTAAGGTTACTTGGCATAGGACCAAATGCCGCTAACGTGATGGTTATAGGACTTATTCTGGGGCTCAGTTTTGGAGCGGGTCTTCTTATCCGAGATGTGGACAGCGGTAAGATGAGTGCGCGGGACAGCTACCTTGCTCTGTGCTTTTTAGGGCTAGCGCACAGCATGATCGATGATTCGTTGCTGATAATGGTAACAGGTGGCGACATTATAATATGCATTTTCGCACGGCTGGTTTTTGCCATCGTAACGGTTGCGGTGCTGTCACGCTATTTCGGCCCGCGTTCGCCGCTTGTCCACGAAACAGGCGTAAAATAACCACAGCTGTATCGCATAGCATTCCTACCTTGCTTTTATTCTTTTAACTATCGGTATCTTCGATGATCAAACTTATTGTCAACGGCGTTGAGCATTCGCTCGATATAGAACCTGGAATGCCATTGCTTTGGGCGTTGCGAGAAGAAACTAAGCTGCGCGGCACCAAATTTGGCTGTGGTATTGGTCTGTGTGGCGCTTGTACTGTCCACATAGATGGAACACCTGTACGCTCTTGTTCCTACCCCGTTAGCGCAGCAGTTGGCAAAAAAATTAATACCATTGAGTCTATCGGCACTGCAGATGCACCTCACGCAGTGCAGCGCGCATGGATTGAACATCAAGTACCACAGTGTGGCTATTGCCAATCTGGAATGCAAATGGCAGCCGTTGCTCTATTGAATACAAATCCACATCCTACCGATGCAGACATAGACCAAGCGATGACCAACTTGTGTCGCTGTGGTACTTATGACCGGATTCGTGCAGCGATTAAAACGGCTGCAAAGGAGATGGTGTAATGGGTATCACTAGGCGCATTTTCATGATTACCGGCGCAACGATTGGCGGTGGGTTGTTACTCGGTGTTGGTGGTGTTGCTGCACACTTACTCACTCACGATCGAATTGGTGTTCAACGCGACGCCAATACCAGTGACGATGCAGAACATATCAATATGTGGCTTCGCATCACACTCGATAACAGAGTCATCGTGATCAATCCACACACCGATATGGGCCAAGGCAGCAGCACCGGATTAATGCAAATAGTGGCAGATGAGCTTGATGCCGATTGGGCGCAAATGCATGTTGAACAAGCACCAGTCGAACCTGCTTACTCAAACGGTAGAGTATTTGAAGGCTTTATCCGCGAAATGGTAACGCCACCGAAATGGACAAGCACATTGGTCGAAAATGGCTTTCATCGAGTGGGTGATTTGATGAAGGCGCAAATGACCGGCGCTAGTTCGACAATACGTTTCACTGGATGGGATGCCATGCGAAAAGCCGCCACAGCCACTCGCGCGATGTTGATCACAGCTGCGGCTGAGAAAATGAGTGTGCCTGAAGAATCACTCTCAACCGTTGCTGGCAGTGTTGTGCATAGTGAGTCAGGAAACTCGATGACCTATGGCGAGCTTGCCGCTTCGGCAGCTGTTATGGACAGCCCTAAGGATGTACAACTTAAATCACCAGATCAATACCAGTTTGTTGGTCAACCCATTGCACGAGTCGATATACCAGCAAAGGTCATCGCCAATGCTGACTACGGCATTGATGCCGATGTACCCAACATGCAATACGCAGCCGTTGTTACCAGTGGCGTTTTCGGTGCGCAAGTCACTTCAATCGACAATACCGATGAAGTAAAAGCTGCGCGTGGCGTCAGCGATGTATTAATCGTACCCGACGGTGTTGCCGTTGTTGCTGATAATCCATGGCGTGCCGAAAAAGCCGTTCGGCGTGTCAAATTCACCCGAGCGTCACACGTCAACGACTCGCTGAGCACAGAGTCCCTAATTGCCAATCAACGCGAAGCACTCTCTGGCGAATTAGTCGAAGGGTTGAGTATAGGAACGCCCAACGACATTGAAGCAACCCTTAAGGCCGAGTATCTTGTGCCCTACTTGGCCCACTCAACGCTTGAGCCACTGAATGCCACCGTCTGGCAACAAGATGGCAAATTGCATGTCACTTGTGGTGTACAAAATCCGTTAATGGCAAAAGCACAGGTTGCAAAAGAATCCGGTTTCGATCTGGATGATGTTGTCTTTCACGCACGCCAGATGGGCGGTGGCTTCGGCAGGCGACTCGCGTTTAGTGTGGGAGGCAATGAGCCTTTAAATTGGTTAGTTCAAGCCGTGCGAGTGGCTGTAGACACAGGTAAGTCAGTAAAAACAACTTGGTCACGCGAAACCGACACACGCAGCGATGTGTACCGTCCGATGGTGATGGCACAAATGGACGGCGCGATTGGAGACGATGGAAAACCTACTCTCTGGCGTTCTCGTAGCTACGGCAAAGAGATGAATATAAAAGCCGTCGCGCCACCTTATGCTATTCCAAATATAGTGATCAATTTTGCCGATAAATCTCACCGTGTCCCAGTTGGTTTCTGGCGCAGTGTAGAGAACTCACAACATGGATTTTTTGTTGAGAGTTTTATTGATGAACTGGCAATCGCTGCAAGCGCCGACCCTTTGCAATATCGATTAGACCTATTAGACGCGGCATCCCCTTCAGCGAAAGTACTGGTTAAAGTTGCAGAGATGTCTGGCTGGCGGATCGGTGTAGACGATGAAGGCCGTGCGATGGGCGTGGCCATGTTCCACAGCTTCGGCTCTACTGTTGCCCAAGTAGTTGAAGCAACCATGACCTCTGCCGGACCCAAAGCGCATCGCGTTTGGTGTGCAGTAGATTGTGGCGTTGCCGTTAATCCACAAGCGGTTGAAGCGCAGGTACAAGGAGCAGTTAACTATGCGTTGTCTGCAGCCCTGTATGGTAAATGTGACATAAAGGATGGCGGCGTAGTTCAAAGTAACTTTCATGACTATCGAATAGTGGGAATGGGTGCAGCTCCACGAATAGAAGTTGAGATACTAGACTTAGGCAGTCCTATTGGCGGTGTTGGAGAAATCGGTGTACCACCATTGGCCCCGGCTTTGAGCAATGCGTTAGCGGTGCTCGATGGCAAACGACGACGCAACATGCCATTCGCTTAAATTACAAGTTCAGCCTCAACCATCTTTTTTATTTTTACCGCCTTCTCAAAATGGTCAAGCTCGTGAGTCTCAATCCACCATGTAGCGGCGTCCATAAGTTCTTTTGGGTTGTCGTTTTTATTCTTAAAGAAGGCATAGAATGAAAGTCCAACACCCGGACCTTTAGCCAGTATTTTCTCTGCACAAACCTGAATGACTTTCTGTTTTAAATCAGGATTCATCTAAAACTGCTCAAACATAATTTTTTATTACCAATAGCTCTTGTCTGCGTCGGACCGAAAATGACTTCGGCCTAACTATCAATTTCGACGGCAAAGTCTTGATCACTTGCTTCAAGCCATTAACGAGCTTCTACCGCTTCACAAAAACGATTAACCTCGTCTTCAGTATTGTAGTAATGAACCGAGGCGCGCGCCGCTGCAGGAAGATCGCGTGGGCCAAAATCCAGTTGCGCAGATTCTCTTTGTGTAACAGAAATATTGATACCTTTGTTCTTCAAACGCATGGCAATCTCAGAAGGTTGTTCTCCAGATTTAGTGAATGTGACGATGCCACATTTTTTCAAGCCTTGATCATGAACAAGAATGCTATCACCTCCCTGTAGTCGCAAGCGTAGCGCCTCTGCAAGTTTGGTTACACGAGCTTCGATATTTTGCACGCCAATATCTAGAGCGTATTGCACCGCAGCAGCTAAACCCACACGACCGGCCACATAGCTTTCCCAGTTTTCGAAACGTCGTGCACCAGGAACAAATTGGTAGTGGTCTTTGTCTGTCCAGTTTGCTGCATGAAGATCAATGAACGGGGGTTCGAGTTGATCTAAAATGTTGCGCGACACATATAGAAATCCTGTACCACGCGGCCCACGTAGAAATTTTCGACCCGTTCCCGATAACAAATCACATCCAATTTCAGCAACGTTCACATCGATCTGACCCACCGATTGACACGCATCTAGCAGATAGATCAAACCGTGAGCTTTCGCTATTTTTCCAACCTCTACGGCAGGGTTTACCAAACCACCTTGCGTTGGAACATGAGTAATGGCAATCACTTTTGTTCTAGTGGTAACAAGCTTCTCTATGCTATCAACATCAATCTGACCCGTTGCGTCCGATGGTGCAACATCTATCTTTATTCCAAGCCGATTTTCTAGTTGCAAAAACGCCAGATAATTGGAGACGTATTCAGATTCATGGGTGATTATTCGGTCGCCCTCTTTTAACGGAATCGAATAAAAAGCCATATCCCATGCTCGCGTCGCGTTCTCAACATAAGCAATTTCATCGGCGTTCACGTTTAATAACTTAGCAAACACATTATAGAATTGGTCAAGTATCGGCTTTGCTTGTGCCTCGGCTTCGTAACCACCTATGTCCCTTTCCAATGCCAAATGATCAGTTAGCGCTTTGTAAACAGGCTCAGGCATTAACGAAGCGCCAGCGTTGTTGAAGTGGATAAGATTCTCACAACTGGGAGTGTCTTTACGCAGACGCGCAATATCCAGATTAGATTTCATTGGGTGTGCTCTTCATAGTAAGTCGCATTTCGGTCTAATTGTCTAGATCGTAGCGGGTTTATGCTGTCTTAACCATACTCCGAATTTATCTCAAGTTGTATGGATTTTTCAGCAGCTAAACATCCACGTTCTAGCTACGCTATCAGTCCTGTACAGAAACACTACGTCTGATCACAAAGCCTATGCATGCGTAACCACTGCACAACCTGCGGCCACAACGAAGCATTTTTTGATTTAAAAAATCCAAAGTGTCCGATTCGCCCCTTAAGACCTTCCTTAGTTTGTATCTCGTGATGTTCTATATCTGCATTAGCAAATGCATTTAACAATGACTGCACACATCCGGATGGCGCGAATCCAGCATCATCGGATATAGACAGCGAAAGCAACGGTCCTATAAATGCTTCATAGCCACTTGTGTCGAGTGTGGGGTCGCTCCACAGATATCCACGCGTTAGACTCCACATTCTACATTCGTTGGCGACCCCATGCGGAAGCGTGTGACCCACACCAGGCCATGCAGGCAAATGACCTCGGAGTGCAAGCATGAGTGGCAGAATGAATGACAATTGTGGCTACGGCTTGCGAACGTTTCTTGGAACGAATCCAATTGGCCACAAGAAGACGATCATCCTTACATCGAATTTCAACTTCCTGCATAAGTTATCGAACATTTCCTAATTTAACAAAAGCGAACTATCAATAGGGATAAACTCACTCGCAGATTCGATCAGTGAATTAGCAGTTAACTTGGCGACCCCATAAACTTCAACTTTCTTACCCTTTTCATTCTTTACTTTATTGGCAAGAAGATCAAAATCACCATCACCCGATACTAAAATGACCACATCAGCATTGTCGGCATACTCCATTATGTCAATCGTTATCCCAACATCCCAATCACCTTTAGCAGAACCATCAGATCGCTGTATAAACGGTTTTAACTTTACGTTGAACCCAATTGCTCTTAGAATATTTTGGAATTCACGTTGTTTCGGATCGCCTCTGTCTATGGCATAAGCATAAGACTGGACAACTTCGCGGCCAGTGGTAGCCGTAGCCCAGAACTTGTTGTAGTCGAAGTTTTTTCCAAATATTTGCTTGGTTGTGTAGTACACGTTCTGGACATCAACGAATATAGCCACTTTCTGCATTGTTCAATCTCTGATTGGTTAACGAAAGCTCAACTACGAAATACCACAGACCCTGCGGCACCTACCATTGCCCCTGCAGCCACTCTGTTTAACCATTTTAATAACTATCCCCGGTATGAAAGGCAATATTTTTAGTTACTTATAGCACCGGACTCTATGCTAACCAATTTATCTGCAGTATGAAAATATCGGTCATCGTGACTAATAACGATCAGTGTGACGCCTTGCGACTTCAGCTTTGGCAATATTTCTTCATAAAAAACTTGCCTAAATCTCGGATCTTGATCAGCAGCCCACTCATCCAGTACCATAATAGACCGGTTATCCAGACTAGCAATGACCATTGCCAACCGCTTTTTCTGCCCAGTGGATAGTCCTACAGTATCTATGTTTTCTTCATCATTAAAAGATAGCACTCCTTCAAGCTCTAGCAGACTAATAAATTTCTGAATATCGCCACTGCCCGCATTGCCATCGTTCTTGACAACGCTATCAAATATGAAATAGTTAGACAGTACTGCAGAAAACATAGCGCGGTATTGTCGTCGATTCTCATCACACACCTTCTCATTATCAACTAATATATCACCACTAATTGGCGTTATTAACCCACACAGTATTTCAAGCAGCGTCGACTTACCCGCACCATTGCTCCCTACTAAAAACGTTATTTCACCACGATTAATTTGCAAGTCAATTGGGCCAAGTGAAAATTTATCGTTACCTGAATATTCATACACGATATTTTTAATATTTATAGCTTTCCATGAAGGATTCATATCGACTGCGGGAATCAAGCTATGCGCAGGAGGAAGGTCTAACGCATCTAAGTGTGTCCATGCTATTTTTGCGTGAAGTATGTCTTCTACTTGATGGACCAAATTCCCTATGGGTTGACGAATGAACATTAGGACAACGGCAAAATTAATTCCAATATTGAAAAAATTACTGTTCTTCATGGTGACTGCCCAGAGAACGATTCCAACCAGCGCTATGGGTAAAATCCCCATAAGTTGGCTACTAACTGAAATTAAACGACCTGCAGATATCTGAAGATTTTTCGACTCTAAAGCATCACCCAATGTTATTGAATCGATGATATTTTTACCTCGCACTTCATTCAGGGCAAGCTCTTTGTGCCCAGAAATAATATTGCCATAAGAGGTGACTAATTTGTCATGGATAGCTCTGTCGAGGATATATTTTTTCTCAGCAAGCGATACTATTGAATTACAAACATAGACAACTAGAATCAAAGCCACAATAACAACTAGCGCAAGGCTCCAAGAAAGCCAAAGCATATAGCACAAGCCTGTCACTATTAATGATATTCCATATAGTGTGTAAGGAATTCTTTGAATAGCAAATAATATGGCTGGTATATCCTCAGAGAATAAATTATATATTTAGCTTTTTTCTAACTGCTGAAAGGAATCAGGATTGGCATGCACAATGCGTTGAAGTAAATTTTCGCGTATCTGAAAAACGATTTTATGGCCCACACCTTCTAGAATATATTGGGCGACGACATTAAGGAAAAAAGCCAGCAGCAGGCCTAAAACAAACAAACTTGGGTCGATTAAATGTTGCCCACCATCAGCTTGCAGCGCATCGCTAATCATCCCAATAAGAAAAATATTCGCTATTCCACCACTAATGATCAATAGGATTCCAAAAAATATTTGGTAAATATTCTTCTTTATGGGTATGCCTAATTTTAGAAGCTGACCTTCCATGAGTGTTCCAAGTGTTATCAATATCAGCTAAGTTACGTTACCTTTAAATCAAAATATTATTAGAACCTACGCTGATGCACGCCTACTCACTGATAACAAAACACCAGCACTTATAAACGTGAGGCCCGTTAGTCGATTGAAATACCGCGCACGACCTTGTTTCATTAACCACCCAGATGAACGATGAGCAAGATGGGCGTAAAACAACAACCAGCCAAGCTCGAGCACCATAAAGGTTGATGCAAATATTAAATACTGAGGAAATCACGCAACAGATGTATCTATGAATTGTGGAAAAAGCGCCGTAAAGAAAACCAGTGCCTTCGGGTTACTAGCCCCCACTATAAAACCGCTCATAAAATGATTTGCTCTACTGGTCTGCCCATCTGCTTCGAACTCAACCTCGTAAGTTTCTTCAGGACAACGGAGTATTTTTATCCCTAAATAGATCAAATATGCAGCTCCAATCCACTTAATAATGCTAAAGGCAATATTTGAGGAGGCGATTAGTACACCCAGACCAGTGAACGACAATGTTAGAACGATTGAAATTGCCGTCACGCTGCCAAGTGCTGCAAACCTTGCGCTCAATAACCCTGAGCTCACAGACTTTGAAGCACACAACAGAACACTTGGTCCTGGGGATGCCGTCAAGATCAAGATAGCAAGCGCATAAACAACCCAAGTATCAAAACTCATTGTAGAAAATTCCAAGATTATTAAGTTGAAAACTGTTGGCGATTCTACAACCGAAGCAGCAGTTGATTCAGTTGCCACAAAATGTAAAAAAAGGAGCCGCGTGTTGGGAATGGCGAGTGTTGTGACTAATGACCGTACTGACTACCTGATTACTTCTTTTTCTTACGTTTTAACCAACTCAAAGAAGTGCTCACCAAATTACGGGTGGTTCTTCGAACTGACAACCATAATCTATAGAATCGATTCTTTGGTCGTGAAATATCTGAGTTTGGCAATCCGCCAAATTCATTGTCTCCGGTGGCATCTAAATCCACAACAGGAGAATCATACAGCTCAGCCATGGTGACCAATTCTGACGAGTGCGTAACCGTCGCAAGCTGACTAACTGCCTCAGAAGCCCTATCAGCACTGCTTGCGGCCGACACATCAGACATTGCTAACGAGCGGCTAGGCAGCGCGCTCTGTTCAGGCTCAACGGTATGATCGGTGACAAGCATACTTGCCATTGATGGTGCAGCCTGATCAATAACATCGGAGCTTGTGACGAATTCTTCTGAAGTGGCGGTATTCGCCTCTGCAGATTTGTCAGTGGCAACACTATCTCCTACAGGCTCGGCATCAGATGCTGTTGTCTCATCACTAACATGAGCTCCATCAACATCGTCAGCGCTTAAGGAATAATCAAAAGAATCCGCATCCAGTGATAAATCTAGATTCGCAAATGCCTCAGCAAGCTCCGCTTCAATCTTTAAAGCTTCTGCTTCATTTTGTGCCAGCATCGTCGTTTGCACTAACGCCTCAGCTTGCTGCGTTGCTAGCAATAAGGCCGCAGCATCTGCCGCAGCTTTCGCATCTGCTTCAGCTTTCGCGTCTGCCGCAGCTTTCGCATCTGCCGCAGCTTTCGCATCTGCCGCAGCTTTCGCATCTGCTTCAGCTTTCGCGTCTGCTTCAGCTTTCGCGTCTGCTTCAGCTTTCGCGTCTGCTTCAGCTTTCGCGTCTGCTTCAGCTTTCGCGGCAGCCCTTTCAGCAGCCCTGATTTTTGCAGCAGCTTCAGCCGCTTTTAGTCTTTGCTGATGCTCTTCTGTAATTTCTTCTAAATCTGGGGCTGAAATAACAACAACAGAATTTTCAGGCTCACCAGATTGCGATGAGCCATGCTCACTCTTCGCACCATGTTTGGCATTATTTCCAACAGCACCTTGCTTAAGAAAAGCTTTGGCACCGATAGCATTCGTCGTACTCAGAGCCGCTTTTTTCGACAGGTCTTGCGGTGTAAAATTATCAACGTACCGAGGCTTGTTTTTACGCGTTTTTTTCGAAACAAGAATTTGTTTGAAAGCATGATCGTTTGCAGCTCTATTTCCAGTGCTAGCACGTTTTGACGGTTGCGTATCAGCCGAACTTGTTCTAATTGACGATTCTTGTAGGTCTACTTCAGACAATTTATCCTGCGAAGTGCGGTTGTGCTCTATTCCAATCTCGTGATTATTGGAGGGTTGCATCGCTTCTGCTTGCGACTGATTAATCTCAGAATGCAGCTCGATGTCAGTTTGTATAATATTTTCAGAAAGCAACGATGGTTCGGCGGAATTCAGAGAAGATTCTTTGGTCGCATTTACATCTGGTGCATTTTCAGTTTGATCGTCTACAACATCCTTTTTATGAACATCTAAATTTGCATGTCCTTGTTCTTGTTCTTGTTCTTGTTCTTGTTCTTGTCCTTGTCCTTGTCCTTGTTCTTGTTCTTGTCCTTGTCCAATCTCAGTTTCGGTAATATCTACTAAGTGAATATCAACCAAGCTGATTGTAGAACTTTGTGTAGGCTGCTCATACGCACTATCACCCTGATCGTTACTGATTTGCTTAGACGATACCTTCGCACCCAGGTCAACATCAATGACTGAGCTTTGGTCTAGATCAACAATACCGCTATCTAAGGCTTCATCGCTACTTTGCTCACGTTCGCCTGTCGCTTCGTTTTCAAGCACGTTAGTGTTTTGCATCGAAGCATCCGGATCATCTTTGCCCACTACTTCGTTGTTTAAACCATTTTTCTTTATTACATACTTTGCCAGTGCGCCCACATCGAATAAACCGACTCCAAGTGCCGCCACATTATAGAGAGAAGATTCAGAGGGCGATGGCGATTCAGCTGACCCAAGATCATGCGTTAACGCAACACTTTGTGTTGAAAATCGTACGCGCTCAACGCTGGTTTCATCTGTCTCCAAAAGATCGTCTGGGACGTCGTCTTGAGCGCTTCTCCGCGATGGATTCAATGAACCATCTAAAGCTCTGCTCTGCTGAGCCTCATCTGAAAATTGACCAGGCTGGTCATCTGGAGATCGGTAAGGCACCAATGCCTTTGCCTTCTCGATTTTCGCAAATGCTTTAGCCGTTGTCGACAACGCTACAATTGACGTAGAACGTGTCAGCACACTGGAAACGCCTCTGACGGGTGGCATAAAGTTGCGCGGCAAAGCTGTAGTAACCGGTGCTTCGGCAACAACAGTGTCATCAGAGAATTGTTCCGCGTTCCTTCGCGTTACGTCGTCCCGTCTAGCTATTCAATGTAGGGTATCACCCGGTTCAGGCATATCGCCTGAATTACGATCATCACCAAGACGCTGAGACAAATCGCTCACATCGACATCGTCATTCTCATCAGCTTTGTTTGAAACAATGCTCGCTTCTAATTCATCGCGTGCTTCAACTTCTTGTTGGTGCTCATCAGAGAAATCTGAAATAACGCGTAACAACTCAAGCTCGGGACCCGACAGTGTTTCATTGTGTTCCGGTGCGCCTTCTTCATCGTTATCGTTATCTGAATCTGAACTGTCGGCAGTTGCGTTTTCTGCCTCGGGTTGCGAACCAGCAGCGCCGTCAACATCCATTGCACCATAAGCTGCCTGTGACCCTAATATAGGTTCTGCCGACTCATCATCGCCATCAGCACCATCGTCATCAGCTACTAAGTTGTCTTCATCAATGTTATTTGAATCAGCAGAGCCAAGATCTATATCCGCTGCATCATCACCCTCTGACACAATGTCGCCAGCCTCACCCTCATTATCCAAACCTACTGCTGATGCGCTGAGTTCAGAAGCACCATCCTCTGGAGTATCACCTTCAGACACATCACTTTCAGACACATCGCTCTCTGAGTCATTGCTTTCTGAGTCATCAACCTCAGAACCATCTGCTCCAGCGACATCACCCGCAGCAGAAACACCACCACCAGATTCATCAGAATTCTCCGTGCGCGAATCACCAGCATCGTCACCGTCCACAGAGTCACCGCCATCATTAGCAGCATCACCTTGTTCATCTACTTCACCAATTTCTTCAGCTAACAGCTCATCAAACTGATCAAGATCTTTAATATCGGCAAGTGAAGGCAACTCATCGAGTTTTTTCAAATTAAAGTAATCAAGGAAATCTTTTGTGGTGCCTAGCAATGCTGGTCGGCCAGGTACTTCTTTATGGCCAAGTACTTTGACCCACTGTCGTTCTTGTAAGGTTTTAATAATATTCGAGCTAACCGCAACCCCGCGTACTTCTTCTATTTCTGCGCGTGTGATGGGTTGTCGATAGGCAATAAGCACCAGTGTTTCTAGTAGCGCTCGTGAGTAACGCGGTGTTTTTTCTTGGAACAAGTTAGCAACCCAATCAGCTACCGACTCGTGCGATTGCAATCGGTATCCACTTGCTACCTCAACAAGCTCTATACCTCGACCGGTATATTCTTCTTTGAGTGACTCAAGCGCCTCTTTAATGATTTTACGTTCAGGCTTTTCTTCATCGTGCTCAAACAGCCCCTCTAATTGCGCAATGCTCAGCGTACGCCCGGCAACCAACAGCCCAGCTTCAAGAATATTTTTTAACTTACTAGCATCCATAGCTCTTACTCTGATACGGATTTGTTGTTGTTAGCCATATTCACATCATCGATCGATGGGTAAGTATCGCCTTCACGCGGTTTTAAATAAATAGGTGCAAACGGCTCGGCTTGAACAATATTAATTAAGCCCTCTTTGCACAGTTCCAACACTGCAAGAAAAGTAACGACAACACCAAGTCGTCCTTCTTCCGGGTCGAACAGTGTTGAGAATTCACAGAATTCACCAATACTCAATGCTGATAACACGGCGGTCATGCGCGCACGTACCGATAACAACTCACGATTAACATTGTGATGCTCAGCCATCTTGGCGCGTTGGGCAACATCCCTGAATGCCAACATCAGTTCCTGCAAAGTAATATCTGGTAACGGTACATCACGCTCAATAACGGGTGGCACAACACCCAGCGGAAAGTTCTCACGCAACATACGAGGCAGAATATCCAGACTTTCGGCACCTTCTTTTATGCGCTCGTATTCCTGCAAGCGACGAATCAGCTCTGCACGTGGGTCATCCTCGTCTTCGCCATCCTCTTCAACACGCGGTAACAGCATGCGCGATTTTATCTCAGCCAGCATCGCCGCCATCAGTAGGTATTCAGCAGCCAGTTCAAAACGCATGCTTTCCATCAAGCCGATGTACTTCATGTACTGCTCGGTAATGGCGGCAATGGGGATGTTAAGGATATCGAGATTCTGTTTCTTGATCAGATAGAGCAGTAGATCGAGAGGGCCTTCGAATGTATCTAAGAAAACTTCGAGCGCATCTGGTGGGATGTAGAGATCTTGTGGCATTTCCACAACCGGCTCACCAGCCACCATGGCGAGTGGCGGTAGGGCTGCTGGGTCTGTCTCAACCGTTGTAGGTGGATTCGCTTGCATCGATAGACATATCGGAAATTTGAACTAGTATACCGCGATGAGCATCTAAACCAAAAACATAGAGACGCTAATTAATGTTTAGTCTAGGAAAGTGATCTAAAATTGCGCACATAAAATACAGTGGGATGCACTCTATTGCATGTTAACCACCGTTCGTCTAATCCAGAAATGCGAGATCACCTCGACCTTCTCTGTTGACTTCGATTTCGCCGCCATCACCAAAGGTCAGCACCGAGGTTGGTTCAAAGCCACAATGGCCTCCATCGATAATGAGGTCCACGTGTTTTTCAAGTAATGATCGTATCTCGTCAGGTTCAGTTTCCGGCAATTCGTTGCCAGGCATGATCAAGGTGCTGCTCATCATCGGCTCACCCAGCTCGCTCAGCAGGTTCTGACAGATCGCATTATCCGGCACACGAATACCAATGGTTTTTCTTTTGGGGTTCTGCAATCGCCGAGGCACTTCACTCGTTGCTTTGAGAATGAAGGTGTAAGGCCCAGGCGTTAGAGACTTGAGCATTCGGTAGGTCGAATTATCAACCTTTGCATACAAGGAAATGTCGGATAAATCGCGGCACAGCAACGTAAAATTGTGCTTCGGACCGGTTCGCCTTATCCGCGCTATTCGCTCCATGGCGCTTTTGTCACCTAAATGACAACCCAGCGCGTAACAAGAGTCGGTCGGGTAAACAATCACCCCACCCTGCTGAATGATGGCAACCGCTTGACTGATAAGTCTTTTTTGCGGATTATCTGGGTGAATCTCGAAAAATTGGCTCATAAACGCCTGAAACTGGACCTAATTTACGGCGATTGTACTCGCTAGCGGTTCGTAGTTTGCATAATGTGGTGAATTACAGCTATTAATTAAGCATGTCCCAGCTGGGACTTTGATAAACGGAAGAATTCATGATTGCACGAAAACTGGCTTTGTCAGCCGCTATCAGTATCGCACTAGCTTTCAGCGGCACCGTTAGCGCCGACAGCAAGCATAGCGACGATGACAAAGAACATGCCGACCAGGAGAAATCGGGGCTAGCGCCTGATGACGTAGCCGCAATGGTCAATGGCAAGCCGATATCATCATTGCTAGCTGAGCGCGTTTCCGAACAGCTGGCAGCGCAAGGGCAAAGTCCTAATCGTGAGCAAATAGTTGACGAGCTAATTAACTTAGAAATCCTGACACAGGAAGCTGAGAAAATAAAACTCGATAAGAACAATGAAGTGGCCACTGCCCTGCACCTGCAATACACGCAGACCATGGCTAACGCCTACCTTGCAGAGTTCAGTAACGACTTAGTCATCAGTGAAGATGACATTCGAGCCGAGTATGAGAAGCAAATCGCTGAATTAAAAGTCAGTGAGTACAACGCTAGCCATATTTTGCTTGAAAACGAAGAAGACGCCAAAAAGGTTATTGAAGAGCTCCAAGCTGGCGGCGATTTTGCAGAACTTGCCAAAATAAATTCAACTGGACCAACCGGTCCAACCGGTGGCGAGCTTGGTTGGTTCCAACCTGAAAATATGGTGCCTGAATTCTCCGCTGTGTTGAGCACGCTTGAAGTCGGCAACACCACCGCCGAAGCAGTGCAAACGCAATTCGGCTGGCATGTTATTCAATTGAACGATACCAGAGCGGCAGCAAAACCAGATTACTCGCCGGCAGTTAAAGGCGGCATTCAAAATACACTGCTCAGACAAGCATTAGCTGCACATGTTCAAGCGTTGCGCGATGCTGCTGAGGTCGAACTAACCGACGCAAAATAGTTTAAATTTACGACAAGGCGGTATCCAGATCTCTCTGGATATCGTCGACATCCTCTAGCCCTACCGACAATCTAACCAAACCATCAGTCACACCAGCAGCCTTCCTGTCTTCAGCAGATATTCGGCCGTGAGTGGTGGTAGCGTTGTGGGTGATCGTGGTTCGTGCGTCGCCCAAATTTGCAGTAATCGAACAAAGCTTAGTGGCGTCGATGGTTTTCCACGCAGCCTCCTTTCCGCCCTTAAGATCAAAAGACAAAATGCCGCCCGCCGCTTTTTGCTGCGTTTTGGCCAGGTCATGGTGAGGGTGAGATGCCAACCCGGGATAATGCACCCGACCCACTGCAGGATGAGATTCCAACCAATTTGCCAGCACATTGGCGTTACGTGAATGTTGCTGCATCCGTAGAGATAATGTCTCTAGACCTTTCAAGAATACCCACGCATTAAAAGGGCTCATGCACGGACCAACGCTGCGCATATAAGAAGTCAGTTCCTCGATCAACTCAGCCGTCCCTACAACCGCACCACCGACACAGCGGCCTTGGCCGTCAAGGTACTTCGTGGCTGAGTGAATAACCACATCAGCCCCTAGTAGAAGCGGCTTTTGCAATGCCGGTGTACAAAAACAATTGTCGATAACCAGCTTCACCCCAGCACTGTGAGCGACATCGGCCAGTGCTTTGATATCAGCCACTTCAGTCAGTGGATTAGTGGGCGTCTCCAAGTATAAATAACGCGTCTTATCGGTAATGAGGCGTGCCCATTCATCAACATCAAAGCTATTCGCCCAACTGGTGTCGATGCCAAAGCGTGGAAGAAAATTCTTAATTTGATTAACGCTACTACCGAACATATTGCGAGTTGTGACAATGTGATCGCCTGCACGCATGGTACCCATGAACAACAAATTTATTGCTGCCATGCCCGATGCAGCCGCAATGCATGCTTCTGCTCGCTCCATTGCTGCTAAGCGTTTTTCAAATACCTGAACCGTTGGATTAGTGAATCTAGAGTACATAAGCCCATCTACATCTCCACTGAATAGAGACGCCGCCTCAGCCGCAGTGCCAAAGACAAAACTCGATGTCGTCATGATCGGTTCGGCGTGCTCTTGGAAAGAGCTGCGCTCGAAGCCGGCACGCACAGCCAATGTATCGTCGCCTAGAGGACTACCTGATTCTGAGCTCACTTGTTTTCTCACCTATAGAACAATGCTAGCGCTAGGACGATGCCTATGCTTACGTTATACTGCGAGCTTGAACTTTAACCAATTTCTACTAGCGTGCGTCGACTTTTTCTTTGTTTCCTTGTTATCGGCCTTTATTTCGTGCCAGCCACCTCACAAGCCACTCTGCTTCCAGCTTCGTGCTTAGCTCAATTGGACGAAACCGTCTCTTTGTACAATCAAGGGAACACCAATGCTGCGGCGACGCGATTCGAAGAACTTGCTGTAAATTGTGCGCAATTGCCTCAAGTTCATCACAATCTAGGCGTCATTGCCGGGGCCCGACAGCAGTGGACAGCCGCCAGCGAACATTTTACGCGTGCAATTGCAGGCGATTTACGCACCAATAACACTCAGTCTCACTTGCAGGCGATTCATCAATTCAAAGCAAGCCTGGCTTATCAAAAAGCGTTGGGCGTACATACCTCAACCAGTAAACCGCTACTCAACATGCAGAACTCTGCCGATACTAATGCGCTATTTGAGGCACCAATAAAAACGACACTACACACTGCGCCAACAGTTGACTACGAACTTTTTTCTTGGTGGACGGCCGCAGCAAATGATGCGATGCCTTCGTGGCTAGAGCATTATGTTGTTGGATACCCACCAGTTGAAAATACCGATGCGCAAGATATTAACTGGGATGATGTTGGCCGAGACATTTCGTTCACCGCCCAAGACGCTGTTGTTGTTCTGAGCTATCAGAAAAACGACGTTGATAAACGGATGCTTCTTTTACTACGCTTGCAAAACAATCGTTGGAAAATTTATAGAGAGAACGCTCTTTGATGCAACATGACTTAGTTAAAGCCTGCTTTTTATCTATAGCACTGTGCGTATCGATCGATGTGCAAACGGCAACCGCTAGCGATAGTATTTTCACCGCAAACGCACAACGGCACTCGTCCAACTTGGATACAAAAACCGAGCTAGCGTTAGATGCTATTTTATCTGGCGACTGGCCAAACGCTGCACATCATGCACAACAATTGGTTGATTCGTTTCCCGACTACGCTCTCGCGCAACTTATTCTTGCCGAAGCTCACAACGTAGCTGCACTGTCTGATCCACTGATCACTAGGTTGCCCAACTACTCAACTGAAATAATTGAATTACTGCTCGAAGCTCGGGCGCGCGTGCAACACAAGACGGTGACTAAAGACAATTTTGCTGACAACAGCACACAACTCCCAGCTGAACTTATTCAAGCTGGCAGCCATATTGATCATGTCGTCTTCGTTGATCTTGACTCATCGCAGCTGTATTTGTTCGATACAACCTCCCCATCTCCTCAGCTGATCAAAAAGCACTACATTTCCAGTGGTAAGGCCGGGTTCGGCAAATTGATTGAAGGTGATTTTAAAACCCCACTGGGCGTTTACCGAATTCACGGCTTTAGAAGTGATGACTCTCTTCCATCACTCTACGGGTCGGGTGCACTTATGCTCAACTTTCCAAATGCACTGGATCGGTCACTAGGTAGAACAGGTTCAGGGATATGGTTACACGGCAACCCACGCAGCGATCGCAGCAGATCACCAAGGTCAAGTGAAGGCTGTGTCACCATGGCTAACGATCATTTGCTTGATCTCTACCAACATATCGACATAGCACGCACCGAAGTGGTCTTAGCCCACGACGTGCAGTGGCGCAATAGAACTGACCTCGCCATACAACAAGATAAATTTAGAGAGCTCTTTGCACAATACCGTAGTGCGTGGTTACACAACAATTTCAATGACCTGGCGGCAATCTACACACCAGACTCTCTGCCGTCGGCGATAAAAAGTGCAGGTTTGGGTACCACGCGAAGAGTCAGTTCCAACAACACAACGCACTCTAAACTTCTATCCCCAGTGGGTATCAGTCTTGATGCATTGGCTAACACGCACGCGCAAGATATCTCACTACTGTTGAACCCCGACACTGATCAACCCAACGCAAAAAAACATTTAGTCATGAGTTTTGAACTCAACGATTCCTCTAGAACCAGAGTGACTTTTTACTGGGAGCAAAACCGAGATGGCTACTGGCAGATTAAACGTGAGGAGATCAACGCAGGGGGTGCATAATTTGCCCAACTTCCTCGCACCACCACTCTGGAAGCAGGCCCACCTTCGCATACTTCGATCACTTACCTAATCTACAGCGCTGATGTGCGTGATCCAAGCCTTGTTTGAATGTGAGACACAGCCCACAAAATCATTGACAAGGCGCGTGTTATCAGACGTTTACGCTCCTATTTCACGTCAAATTTAGCCAGTTATTAACAACAAGGGCAAATTACCTTACAAAGAGGTCAAGTCCTCTAGGATTCGGCCGATTTTTAGGGGGTGCGAGTTTTATATCGCTCAATTGCCAGGACCGGCAGACTACGATAAGAATCTGATGTTTAAGAACTTCTTTAAATCTGATAAGAAAGAACCTGAGCCTAGGCGCCGAAGCAAGCCTCGGCCGCAGGCGAACCGTACCGAGAAAACAAGGAAGCAACACCAAAAAATTGATGTTGCAGACTTGCGCGTTGGTATGTTCGTCGTGGAGCTCGACAAGCCATGGGAAGAGTCTGGGTTCATGTTCCAGGGCGTGGAAATAAAATCAGCATCTGATATTCAAGCTGTTCAAAAAGAATGCAAGCACGTTTGGGTTGATTTCGACGAATTCTCACTGAAGAAAAACAAACCGGCCCAAGGCTTACCTGCAGCAGCTGGCGCAGGCTCAAGAGACACCGGCGTTAAGGTTGAAGATGAGTTCGACGCCGCCAAAGAAGTGCATAACCTCGCTAGTGAAGCGATCTCAACACTATTCGAAGAGATAAGACTCGGTGCTGAAGTCGACGGCACCAAAGTTAAGCAAGCGGTCAACGGATGCGTTGACAGTATATTGCGGAACCCAGATGCATCTATTTGGCTAACTCGCATACAGGCAAAACACGAAGCCACAGCTCAACATTCACTAAACGTTGCAGCGTTGAGCATCGTTATGGCGAAAGCGGCAGGCATGACACAGCGGGAAATGGAAGACGTTGGTGTTTGTGGCATGTTGCACGATGTGGGTAAAACCAGTATCTCTACCGAAGTGCTCTCTAACACAGGGCCATTGAGCGCCGAAGAAATGATAGAGATGCGTAAGCATGCTCGATATGGCCGCGACATCCTTATCTCAACCAAAAGTGTTATGTCTGGTGCGGCTGATGTTGCTCACTCGCATCATGAATGGGAAAACGGACAAGGTTATCCTCGAAAACTAGAGTCAGATTCTATACCCATTTTCGCTAAGATCGTGTCTATTGCTGAAGCATACGATACGATGACAACCAAACAAATCTACAAAAACGCGGTCTCGCCATCTGAAGCATTGCAAGAGCTGTACTCGCTCAGAGGCAAGCAATTCGATGAAGACATGGTTATTAAATTCATCGACGCGGTTGGAATTTTCCCTCCTGGCAGTATCGTAGAAATGTTGAACGGTGAAATCGGTATCGTGCTGTCGAATACGTCCGATAAGCTACGACCTCGCGTCATCGTTATTCTTGATTCAGCGCAAGAGCCAGTACAACAACGTGTGGTGGACCTTTCACAAATGGATGCCGACAGAGAAGGCAATGTGTACCAGATTAAAACCACGCTTAGCGATGGTAGTTACGGCATTGATGTAGCCGACTTCCAACGAGCAGGCCTACGCATGGGGTAATTCCCCTTGCGGACATCTGCCCACTTCTAAATACAGTAAACTAGGCTCACTCCTCGACTTTATAGGTGATTGATGCCAACCCGTGTCCTTGTCCCTGCAGGTGTTCTTGGTCTTGGATTCGACCGCGATGCACTAGCACGCGGCGTTGCCATGCAACCCGACATTATATGCATCGACGGTGGCTCTACCGACAGCGGACCATTCAGTCTCGGTACAGGCACATCAAAATACTCAAGAGCCGGCTGTAAGGCCGAATGGCGCGAGCTAATGAAAGCACGCGATGCACTACAAGTGCCATTAGTTATAAGCTCATGCGGCACTTGTGGTTCAGACGGCATGGTTGACTGGATGTTCGACATCACGCAAGAGCTTGCCGCAGAACTAGAACAATCGATAAAGGTCGCCCTTCTGTACAGCGAACAAAATGCAGATACGATCGTCGCGAAACTCGAGGCAAACCAATGTCACCCTCTAGAGCCAGTCGTACCACTTAACGCAGAAACTGTGAAAGACTGCTCTCACATCGTAGCGTTGGCAGGGGTTGAACAGATTGCACTGGCAATTGAATCAGGTGCAGATATTATTCTAACGGGGCGCGCAACAGATACTGCACCGATTTGTGCGTTACCCATCATGCGCGGTGAGCATGTTGGCGCTGCTTGGCACGGTGCAAAAATTGCCGAGTGTGGAGCGCTGTGCTCAACTAATCCAACCAGCGGCGTCATATTACTTGAAGTAGATCAACTCGGCTTTAGCGTGCAACCCATGGCAAGCGATGCGCGCTGCACACCTCATTCGGTTTCAGCGCATATGTTATACGAGAACAACGACCCTCACCTACTGCATGAACCTGGTGGCACACTCGACGTAACACAAGCAAGCTACGAACAAACCGATGAAAGAACCGTTCGCGTGATTGGTTCACAGTGGCACGCTTCAGAAACTTACACCGTGAAGTTAGAAGCGGCGCGCAGCACCGGATATCAGTGCACCATCATAGCTGTTCTACGCAACGCACACTATGTTGCCAATGCCCAGCAATGGGTTGATCGCCTAACTGGGTTTCTTGACAAGGAAATCAGTACCAGTATGCAACTCACTAGCGATGACTACTCGCTGGAGTTTCGCTTGATCGGAGTGGATTCGGTGTTGGGTGCACTAGAAACAAAAAAAGGAACTCCAACAGAAGTCGGTGTGCTCGGCATCATTACCGCAACCAGCGAAAACCTGACAATAGAGATTGCAAAATTAATCAATCCCTTTTTGTTGCACTACCCGCTTACCGACAAAGAGTCCTTGCCCACATTTGCGTTTCCATATTCACCCGCTCACTCACAGCGCGGCGCTTTTTTTGAGTTTTGCATGAACCACATTATTGAATTGGATAGCCCTATGGATGTTTTTCACATTAAAACTAAACAGGTAGGCATCAATGCAGCTGGGTGAACTTGTAGTTGATGTACGGTCCAAGAACGCTGGCCCGTACTGGGTAACTATCGATGTGTTCTGCGGAAGCGAAGCAGTGTATTCGAAAGTGCAGACATTGCTTTCAAAGACCTTCGTGGCGACTTTGTACAAACAACCTGAAGAGACAATGAAATATTTTGAACTACCCGATTTACATGTATTGAAATTCAGCTTCCCAAGGCCAGTGGTGCAAGGCAGTCGTTATGATCGCGACATGCATGGCGCTCAGTACAGTGTATTGTTATCCGAGTTGGAAATGACGGCTTAGAGCCATAGAACACTGGCTGCATATTCAAAGCACACTACATAAGCCAACTAGGCTGACTTTGCAATAACCTGCGTTGCGCATAATTTTGTCCACCGCGGCCTGAGCCGATGCCATGGCCTGTTCAACCGTTTGCGTGCCACTAAGCGCTGCTGCTAATTCTTGACCAAGTGCTGTCCCAACTTCAGGAAACTCCGGTATTGATACAAACTGTATACCGAGGTAGGGCTTTCGGTTGGTAGCACCAGGTAGTGCTGACTCAATGGCGATCTTTTCAGCCGAGGCAAAATCAGCGATTTCTTGAAATTCAGGGATAGCATAAGTGGATGCACGTGTACCGGTTGGTACTGAACCCCAACCGAAATCTGCATGATTACCCACGGCTTGAATGTATTCTTTCGACGTAGCCCATTCAATAAACTTTCCAGCTTCAGAGGCGTTGGGTGTTCCAGTAGGCACCGCCAAAGTCCAGGCCCACAACCAGCTAGCGCCATCTGCGAAACCTGCGTTAGGAGATTGCGCGAATGCAATATCTTTATTTATGAATGACCCTGCAATTGTGGCGTCGATCCAGATACCACATTGGCCATCATTGAAAAGGGCAAGGATTTCGTTAAAAGAATTTTGCTCGGAATTGGGTGGGCCATAGTTGGTTAGCAGATTCACATAGAAGTTGGCCGCCGTGTTCCACTCTGCAGAATCCAATTGTGGTCTAAAGTTGCCATCGAACCATTGCGCACCAAACGAGTTCGCTATCGTTGAAAAGAGTGCAATATTCTCGCCCCATCCAGGTTTACCCCGCAGGCAAATACCATAAATATCTTCTTCTGGATTGTGCATCGCTGATGCGGCAAGTTCAATGCTATCCCACGAATCATTGTCGTTAATTTGCACTGCAGCCGCTTCGGCCAAGTCTTTACGGTAGATGAGCATTGATGACTCGCCGTAAAAGGGTGCCGCATAAAGAACGCCCTGTCCGGATAGACCCGTGCGCATTGATGGGAAAATATCGTTCACATCATATGCGTCACTGAAGTTCAATGGCTGGAGCCAGCCCGCTGCACCCCAGATCGGAGTTTCCTGCATACCGATATTGATGATGTCGTACTGATAGTCGTCGACCGACCCAGATGCGACCTGTTCACGCAGCACGTATTCTTCTAAGGCAACCCAATTCAACGTGATGCCGGTTTGATCTGTATAGGCCCGAGCAATAGCCTGCATGTTGATGCATATGACCGTTATTCACTATTGCGATAGTTAAGCTATCGACAGTATCGTTGGATTGCTCTGCGGTATTAGGTTGCTCTGTAGAGTTGGGTATCAGAATGTTGGCAGCCCCTTCATTCGTGCTGCTACTGCTGCAACCTATAAGAAGAACTGCGATACAAATAATTAAACCAATGTGATGAACTGGCATCTGATTGACTCCCGGACTGTTTACTGAAGTTCAGTGGTTAGCATGTGAATGACTCGTCACCAAAGAATACACAAACTGTGAGAAAACGCTTTGCGATATGACCAGCCAAAGCAATACCAGATCAATGATACAACGAGCTGATTACAATTGTCGCTGTGAGCACTGTGCCTGCTCACTATCTTTCGGATAGTTTTTTTTGGCCTAGCCAACCTTAACCACAACCTTACCGAAGCTTTTTCCTAGCAGAACATCATTCAATGCCGCAGGTGAATTCTCCAAACCTTCAACCACTTGCTCTGTGTAGCTGACCTTGCCGTCCTTAAGCCATGATGTCATCTCGCCGGCAAACTCTTTGTAGGTACTTTTTGGAAAGCTATCGAAAATGATAAAACCTTGCATCTTAACTTTCATGCGTAGGATAGTTCCCATAATCGCAGGGCCAAAATCAGGCCCTTCAGGTAGCCCCGTAAGGTTGTACCAAGAAACAACACCGCATACTGGCACACGGGCAAACTCATTGAGCAGAGGCAGTACCGCGTACAGCACCTTTCCACCAACATTCTCAAAGTACACATCAATGCCATCAGAACACTGCGCCTTAAGCTGCTCAGCAAAGTCCTTACTCTTGTGATCGATACAAGCATCAAATCCCAACTTCTCCACCACGTGCGCACATTTCTTGTCACCACCCGCTATGCCAACTACACGACACCCTTTAATTTTAGCTATTTGACCAACCGTTGCACCGACAGGACCCGATGCTGCTGCCACAACCACTGTATCGCCAGCTTTTGGTTCACCCAGCTTCAAAAGGCCTGCATAGGCGGTATAGCCAGGCATGCCCATGACTCCTAACGACCAGGAAGGATTAACCGGGTTCCCACCTAAATTAAGCACTTCTTGCCCATCAGACACAGCGTAGTCTTGCCAACCACTGCCAGACAGAACATAGTCGCCAACAGCGAACTGATCATTATTCGATGTCACTACTTCTGCAACAACCTGCCCTGTCATGACCTCTCCAATAGCAACAGGTGCTGCATACGATTTTGCGTCGTTCATGCGACCACGCATGTACGGGTCAATGGAAAGATACGCTGTACGCAACAGCATTTCGTTTGTTCCAGGCACTGGGATATCAACCGACGCAACACGCAATGTGTTTTCATCTGGAAGCCCATTTGGTCGTTGAGCCAATACAACTTGCCGATTAATGGTTTTTGATTGTGTCATGAATTAGTTAAACCGATTTTTTGAAGAACGTTATAAATCTTCCCACAGAGTGAGCTCGTGTTTTTTCTGATTATAGGTGGTGAGTAGCATCATCACACCACCGAACAGTGTTCCCACCACCACCGACATTACGATAACAGGTACCACATGCACTTCGTTAGATTTGTATTGAACATAGAACAAAAAAACGCCGACTAAAACAGTGAAATAGAGACTGCTATAAATTAGTACTGATTTAGGTTTTGAATAGTGTGGCAACCTAACTTCAAACCCGAGTAGCCGCAACAGTTTAAACAGCAGTGTGTGCGACTGCTTCCTGCGTACGCCTTTTTCGTGCAACTCCCACATGGCCTTTTCAAGCTTCGTTTCATACCCACTGTTTGACATAACGTTTATAGTTTCACTCATTAGTAAGACGTAGCTGCTACCTGCAACTATCGGTGCTAAGAATCCCGTCCATTTTGGTCCTTTTTTCTCAAAACTTTGGACCGCTTTAATCAATTTATTAATCTTACAATTTATTTATGGGAATATATTCCTACCCCGTGTAGTATGCAAATTATGCCGCGCAAACCCGACAGTTGCACAAGGCCTTAATTTACCCGTACACGTAGAGTATGCCCCGTGGAATCATCTCATAAAATTCGTTTAGCCCGTGCAGTGGTTGGTATCCTGCGCCCTTTAATACAACTGCTGATTCGTCATGAATTCACCCACTCCGAGCTTAATGAGCTTATTCGACAAACGTATGTCGAAGTGGCATATGACAAATTCAACATTCCAGAACAAGAAATGACCATATCCAGGGCTGCCGTGTTGACTGGCTTAAGCCGCAAGGAGGTGGTTCGCTTTCGAGATGCTTTGGATAACAATGAAGCGCTAATGAAACAGAAGCCGAATCGTGCACAGCGTGTGGTGCACGGGTGGTTAAGTGATAAAGAGTTTTTGGACAAGCAGAACAACCCCATCGACTTACCTATCAGAAACAAAAAGGCTGGAAAAGAATATGCAAGCTTTGTGGCTCTTGTTAAGCGCTACAGCGGAGATATCACCTACGGCATCGTACTAGAAGAGCTAAATTATATTGGAGTCACAGATCAGCCTGACCCGAAAATCGTGCGGCTCGTTAACAGCGCCTATGTACCACGTAAAGATGAGCTAGAACAAGTGCGTGTTATCGCCACCAGCGTTACCGATCTGTTTAACACGGCTATGCATAATATTGATGCAGCTAAAAAAGACATGCGATTTCAACGACAAGTCATTTATACAGACATTAACCAAGAAATGGTCGAGAACTTTAAAAGCTTAACTGTTGAGAGGTCTGCATCAATGATTGAAGAACTCAACAAGCAATTAGCGCAGAGTAAAAATGAATCTGCAGATGCACCAACGCCAAACCAAAAGCGGTTAGGATTTGGTATTTACTACATTGAAGAACCATCAGTTAAGCCAGTCAAAGCACCTAAAGACTAAATTAAACAATTTGCGTGCTACTAGACATTACCCCGCAAGAATCCTATCCAACGAGGCATTTAACCGTTATATCAACCTGAACAGTTAAAGAGAGTTAAATAGTCTGCCGCTCACTGATTATCAGGATGAAAAATGTAGCAATTTAAATGGCGCTACGTGGAACCTTGCTCTGGAAGGGCAATAGATACGACTCTACAGGTTCGATTTTCATGTCAATGAACAACATCAAGATAGGCATAGTGAACGCCATTCCCCACGCGCGGCGATACGGCCGAGCACTCACCGGCGATGCTAACTTCTCAGACTCAGTGTTAACGATAGCGTCATCGAACGTTATAGAGCGTGCACCAACCAGCTCTGTGTTACTGCCAGAAAAAATGATATTGCCATTGCTACTCATGGAATTTCATAAACTACTGGATTCGGATAGCGAAAACATTCCATCAAACCCAATAGTGCACGCTGAGCCGTCAGCTACCCCTCAGGATGAGCCTTTGTACGAGAAAATCGACCGCGCACTGCACAAGCTTACCGAAAGCCAACGCCGAGTTTTCTTACTCACCACATTGGAACAATTACGACCTAGCGTTATTGCACGAATGTTATCGCTGCCTGACACCGACGTTAAACAGCAATTTAAACAAGCTCACATAATTGTTAACGAATACATAAACGCTAATAAGTTTGAACAAGCGGCTTAATAGATTTATACATCAAAAGCGTCCACACGTAATTCAAATTCTAGCTATAAAACACCTGCAAAGATCATGTTAAAGAAGATAACGAATAACAAAGCGCCGACACTTAATGTAGCACTTGCCTACCAAGGCTTTGTAGATGAACCCGTGCCGTCAGCCATGTTTGACTCCATTGAGTCTGGCTTGGCAAAACGTCTGTCAATTGCCGTTATTGTTATCGGTGCACTCCTGACAGGAATAGGTATTTCTATGGCTTATGGGAAATTCAGAACGTCGACAGCTCCCTTAACCGCAGCCCAACTACCAGTGAATAAAATAGCGCTCAGCGCACACAACACATTTGCATCAGATCTTGTACACCCTGTACAAGTAAACGCAGACGACATGGAACACCTGAAAAATTGGCTAGCGTACCGAGTGGCAAAACAGATTTCAATCGCTGCATACAATGACGTTGGGTTCACTTTGGTCGGTGCAAACGTAATACCTGATGGAAATAATACATCGTCAATGCTACTTTATGAGAACGCAAAAAAAGAACGTATAAGTGTTTTCACACGTTATTTTGGTGGAAGCTTTGAGATGAGCAATATAAGTTCAGATCAAGCGCAAGACCTAAATTTACTAAACTGGCAGGAGCAAGGTGCGCAGCACACGATGGTGAGTAGTTTAAAGTTGAAGGACATGCGCACGATTTTCAATACGCATTACCAGTAGCAATACCCCCGCCTAAAGGGTTAACTATTTTCGACAATATTTTTTTCAAAGAAATTCATCTTTCGCATGATTTTTTTTCACTCGTGTTGTATACAACCCCCCTTTTTGAGGGATAGCCAGCCTATCCAAACAAAGCTATATTCCATAAAACTAAACGTACTACACCACGCATCTTTCGCGTAACACGTTGTGGGGATATTCATGTTTACGGCAAAAGGCGTATTAATGCTTGTCATGTTTATAGCTGGCGGTTTGGCTGCATCACAAGCGGCGATTAATGCACAGCTATCTAGTCATATTGGCAATCCATTCCAAGCATCGTTCATGTCTTTTTGTGTCGGCGCCTTGGCACTTGGCTTATTGCTTGTAGGAACACAACAAGGCTTACCAGCGCTCAATTCCTTCAAACAAATGCCTTCTCATTATTTACTTGGGGGATTGTTTGGCAGTGTGTTTATTACGTGTGCCATATTCTTAGTGCCCCGTATTGGAGTAGTCAACGTGCTGTTTTTAGGGCTCGCAGGACAAATGATTGTATCGATTGCCATCGACAGTTTTGGTTTATTTGGTGTTAAGCCACAACAGATGAGCACATACAAAATCATTGGATTAGCACTCATACTTTCTGGAGTGGCATTTTTAAAATTAGGTGGAACTAAATTTGAGGAAACTCTAAGCAACGGTTCTGGTACATCCACTGCACCGGTACGATTTATAAGCCATTTAAACAATGCTCACCACTCGTCTAATTTTAATAGCGCTACTTCGGCAATTGGCTCGCCTCTGTTAAAAAAGCGTCAATCATTTTCCAAACGTCGAAAACACAAAGCGATAGCACATGCCTTGAAACTGCGGTTAACAACTAATGCATAATTATCAACGCTCGTTCATGAATAGTAAGACTTTCGAACTGATCATTCCAAGCGGCAGCACGCAGACTATCGCGGTCAATGTCTTATTTTAGAACAAATGCAAGCTCAAGTGCCCCAACTTCGTCCTTGACGCGCATGCTTGGACAGCGTCAGATCAACCCATACTGGACGTATCCGTTGAGACTGTTTTTTTAGCCTGTATTCGCTCGTAGATTTCCTCGCGATGAATTCGGACATCATCTGGCGCATCAAACCCTAATCGAACTTGTTTACCCTTCACGCTAAGAACAGTAATAGTTATTTCATCACCAAACTTTAATGGACTCATCAGTCTCTCTACTTAAAATTAACATGTATCTAGAATACCTGGTATTTGCCCTGTCATATGCGCCACACAACCTGAGCATACTCAACAGGTTATTAAATTCGGCTCCCGGTGGTTAGCTCCATTATCTTAGATAAGTTGTTTAACCTAAGAGCAACAAGTTAAAGAATTCTACCTAAAGCTGCACAGCACAAATAAGGAAATAATGTGGAGATTTCACGACTACCATCTCTAGATCAATAATTTAGCGATAGCCTGGATATGATCATCCTGAATACCCTCGACAAGAAGCGCTTTATGTAATCCAAGTACGTAGTCCCTATTCGAGCCACTGGGCCCGATTGACTGCGCTATCTGATTCGCGATGGCCTCATCGCTTGCATCGCCTAGCCACGCATGATTAGTTGACGGAGCAATGTAGGTCAACGCGTCAAGCGTACCAAGCTCGTTGGTGCTTACATTTAATTGTTGACGTTCATAACCGTTCTTCTCTCGGTAGTCGAGATCTTTAAGTACTTGTGCCACATCAGCCTTTGCAATACCAAACACTCGCCCTTCACACCGAGCATCTTCAAAAGGGACTAGCGTTAATACGCGACCAGGAGACTCGACCGTACCGCGATGGTCATGTGAACCTTGCCAAAAACGCCTAGACCAGTTATCGACGGTTGCCCAATAAGCAATCTTGTAAGGAATGTCTGGGCGCCAGATAATGGAACCATAACCAAAGACCCATAACCCTATGTCTTCTAAATCATCCAATGCAACGCATTCCTATTCGTATTAATCACATTTTCCCAATCTGAAATCCACGCGACAAATGATGACGCACAAAGAATATCAACACTAGGCCAGGCAATAAAGACACTATTGTCATTGCCATGATAAGCCCCATGTCGGTGGTAAAACCAAACAATGCATTAATAGCCATGCTAATAGGCTTTCCAGAAGTGACCGTAAGAATGCGAGCAAAAACTACTTCAATCCAAGAGAACATAAAGCAGAAAAATGCGGCAACGCCAATCCCCGGCTTTATCATGGGAATAAGGATTTTCAAAAAAAAGCGTGGCAATGAATAGCCATCAATAAAAGCGGACTCATCCACCTCACGCGGTACAGCATCAATAAACCCTTGTAGTATCCAGATAGTGATGGGAATATTGAACAAGCAGTGCGCCAGCGCTATTCCAGCTACTGAATTAATCAAGTTTAATTGAGCAAATAGCTGGAACAGTGGCAACGACAAAACAATCGGTGGCGTAATACGAAACGCAATGAACATGAGAAACAAATGCTGATCGCCCATAAAACGATATCGAGAAAACGCATAGGCTGCTGGTAACGCTACTGGTATGGATAAGGCGATGTTGAGCAAAACATACAAAATAGAATTTATGATGGATGCACGAAGCTCAGGTCGTAGCCAGATGTTCTGGTAGTTCACCCAGGAAAAATCACCAATAAGTACGCCGGGGTGTTCTCGAGTGGCCTGCAGGCTTAACGTGAGTACTTGCACAAACGGTAGCAATACGCACGCAAGAAATAGCGTGACCAAGATAGCTCTGTAGGTGGTGGCAGGCTTTATCATCGTACTTTTTGCTTTTCGCTAGCAAACAGTGCCGTCTTAAATGCCCATGCCACACACAGAACCATGAGAAAGTAGACCACTGATCGAGCAGCTGCCGGACCATAGTTAAAAGCATTGATTTCTTCAGCTAAATCGATCGCCAAAAAATGCGTGGCAAAATGAGGGCCACCCGCGTTGATGCGAAAAGCTTCGGTATAGATCATGAAGCTATCCATAAATCGTAGCAGCAACACCATAAGCAAAACACTGCGCATACGGGGAAACTGTATATATCGAAATACCTGCAACCGAGATGCTGCATCGATTGCGGCAGCTTGATAGTATGGCAACGCAATGGTGCTTAGACTCGAATAACACAGAATGACCACTAGGCTGGTCCAATGCCATACATCGAGCATGACAATCACTATCCATGTATGTACCGCGTTGAACTTCCAATCTAAAATAATTCCCGCGCTTTGCATTAGCCTTCCCACTATGCCGGTCTCTGGGTTGATTAAGCTAAGCCATATTCCGGGGATAATATTCCATGGAAGAAGAAGTGGCAAAGCAGTAATAACCAGACAAACGGACACCAATACTCCACGCCGTGGCAAAGCCAACGCGATGAAAATGCCCAATGGTATTTGAATGCTCAATACGATGAGAGAAAAAAACGTGCTGCGACCAAGCGAATGCCAGAACCGCGAGGAAGAAATAATCTCCTGATACCACTCACCACCAACCCAATATTTCTCGGGCAAAGTAAAGATGTCGTGCAAAGAATGGTTGACCACGGTGAACAGTGGAATAACACCCACTAAGAACAGAATCGACAATGCAGGTAGCATTAAGAACCATGCAGATTGTCTAATTGGTTTAGTGGTCATAGGATAAATACGTTGGGAACCGCAATTTCACTCACACCTTAGATGGAGAGGAAACCTGCTCAGCATGGTCAAGCTTTGGCAGGAGTAACGCAGCAGCAAAGATAAACATTGCAGCCAGAGCCAGCAAGCCAAACAAAGTACTAAACCCCCAAACACTATGCACCCAAGCAATAAATGGAACAGCTGATGCCATCACTGAAAAAGTGACGACATATCGAACCCCGTACGCCCGACTGCGCCACTCGCTATGCACCATTCGTCCGACCAACACATCATTGATGGGAATTTGACCGAATACAAATAGCATAAAAGCAATCGCCACGATCAGCGCTGCAACTCCTTCAAGTTGCATCATGAGCACAAAGAACACAGCCTGCATGAACGCAACAGAGGCGAACACCACTCGAACTGAATAATGATCAACCAGATACCCAACAACAAGCTGCGCAAACGAGGCAATAGCAAACACAACGAATGTGTACCAACCCACCAGCGTGGCCGTATCCGCAAGATTGGTTAATCGCTCCTCAAATACCTTTGGTAAAGCGAAGGTTGTACTTTGAAAAATCAGCATAAAGTAGTGGTCCAGAAAATGGCCCACGTTGAGGAACAGGAAACTCTGCTGGTTGCGTTGCATGGAAAATTTCATTTGAAATTACACCTACAGAGCTACTACCGAATATCAATACGCACTGTCGACGAACTCTGATAAGCCGCAACGCAGTTACCCGACTTTTCCCGCACCACCCAAGGGTGAGTCACAAAGGTGCTTTGCGACCATTTGTCTCCTGTAGAGACAGACTCATAAAAGACTTCCTCACCCTCGTAGTTTATCCAGTAAACGTCAATATCGCTGTCTCGCAAATTCTGGAATTCAATAACATAGTTATCATCTCCAACCTTGGATGCGTAATTCCCAAGCTCTTCGCAGTTAATCAAATAGACAGAGCTGCCCGGAGTTGCTGGAGATGTTGCGCATCCAAAAATGGTAAACGCAAGCAGTTGGGATACTACAACCTTCGATAGATTATTCATCATGCCATTCCAGTGTATAAGCTAATGTGGAACTGTAGGTTTTCAGCCACTGGGAGCAGCAACGAAAAACTTATTAAATCCTACTTCACCTTTACGGGTAAATTTGATCACGCGGGTGCCTTCTGAACGTTTCACCCAACGAAGCTCCTCGAATCGTCTTAGATAGGCTCGCCCCAAACTCCCTGCTAAATGAGACCGGCGCTCGCTCCAGTCGAGACAATCCCTGCACATCATCGCCTTTTCACTTCGCAATTGAACTATGTCGATACCAAACTCCGTAGAGAAATTGTCACCGGATCTTGTCAACCGTAGCTCACCCTTTATTTTTTGTAAATGACCGTGACTCAAGAGTGTGTCATAAAGCTGAACGCCTTTATCACCGGCCAAATGGTTGTAGCACACTCGGGCATGACGTAATGCAAGATCAGGTGGTCCAATTATGGAACGCAACGGTTGGTTTCCAGCGACAAGACCCATGAGTGCTTCTAATACGTGAGCAACTTCATCACTGGCCAACGAAAAATACTTGTGTCTGCCTTGCTTTCGCAATTTCAGTAACCGGCCTTGTTCCAGTTTAGCCAAATGCGAGCTAGCCGTTTGCACGGTCACACCGGCCTCCCTTGCCAGCTCACTGACAGTCAGAGCCTTCCCGCTCATCAAAGCCGTTAGCATGCTGGCTCGGGTGGTATCACCAATCAGTGAACCTACTCGGGCAATGTTGGGACTACCTTTCATAGTTCGATCGTAGTCGAACCATCAAGAAGATTCAAGACCCTATAATGTAATTTCTTTCTTGATAGTAGCGCTGCACAAAATTCTGGTATCCACCTGCACGCCAGATAAGCTAGCGATGTGTTCCACCTATCCGTCACAACTGGAGTTTGTAAATGTCCGATATCACACAATATCTTCCTGGAATATTTGCGGCCTACGCCATTTTATTTGTTGCAGCATCGTCACCAGGTCCTGCAGTAGCATTGCTCATAGGGATAGCAACTTCACACGGCCGTACTCCAGCATTGGTCACAACTTTGGGGATCTGTACGGGTAGCATGACCATCAATATTCTAACCATGCTCGGGGTTGGTATAGTCCTCTCTCAAGCAGCCTGGGCCATCAGTGTTCTGCGTGTGATGGGGGCTGTGTATCTTCTCTATCTCGCTTATGGCGCTTTTACAAAGGCAGTTCAACCGCCCAATTTACAAACGATAGAATCGAATCACCGAAGTACATCGAAACATTTTCTTGTCGGTTACTTGTTGCAGGTGACCAATCCGAAGGCCATATCCTTCTGGGTCGCTATTGCATCAATTGGGGCTGTCGAAGGAGCATCGCTTTATATAGTGGCTATGTTCATTGCGGGTGCATTTCTAATTTCATTTGCCTGTCATGGAGCTTTGGCGTTGTCATTAGATACAGTGCGGCGCGGCTATGTCGCAAGTCGTCGATGGATTGAAACAACACTGGGTGGTCTATTCACGTTCTTTGCGTATAAACTTGCAACTTCTGAATCATCTTAATTCGAGGAGAGGTTCATACACTAAGACGTAAAACTGAGTACATCGGTGTTCAGCAATGTGTGCATACATAACAACATGCAGACTATTGGCTTGCGACTCCAAAAAAAATGATTTGATGACAGCCCTGCTATAGTATTAGGTGGCGACTAAGATCGTGGTAAGTAGACGTACAATGTTGATTTTTTGATTTGATTATTAGTTGAATATCGGTCCACAGCAGACAATTGGAGGGTAAAAACACCAGCGTTTTAGAAGGCAAGATATAAAAATACTTTGTTAGAGTAAGGCCAATGAAATTTCTAGCTTGGAGAGAATCGATGAAACTCTACACACTGATTTGCATGCTGGCTTTTTAATCGTCGGTTGTAGCTCCAATAACGACAATAATTCCAATAACGACCCGAATGCAATCACTGATGAGGTTGAAGATACGGGAATACTGCGTAATTGGGCCTTAGAAAGTTATAGTTTTGATGATGGAGTACGACGAGAGCCAGGCGACCTTTCGCCTGCTGGAATCAATTTTTTCCAATTAAATCGATTTCGTGCTAACTACAATTGCGGTGGTATTGAAGGAAATTTTTCATTGGACTCGGATGTACTTTCGACGAGCAATGCACGGATAATTGATGATGACGTTTCTTGCGATGGCGAAGGAGAAGTAAATGCTGTACTGAACGAATTCATTCAATCTAGCTTTAACAATACCGCGTTAATAATTTCGTTAACTGAAGAAAGTTTAGTGGTGACAACTGTCATGAATGAGTCTTCGGAATTCGTGCTTGCTAGCGAAAACTAATTAAACTTCGAAATTAATTGATAGCTAAATTCACTTGTATTTGATAATCGTAAATGACCACAGTGGGGAACCTTCCGCTGAAAAGTCTCAAGATATTATGGACGCGGCTCATAGCCTGCTCCAAGCGGAATCCATTGATCAAGTTCGATTGAAGTTAGGCGAGTTATCAGTAGATCAGTATCTCGATACCGTCTGGGTGTCTGCCCATCCGAATGTGCGCACTGCCATTGCTAATGTTGAAGAGCAACTTCAAGATTGATCGTCCGTGTCGGGCACCTAGCCACTCGGCTCTATGGAAGCTGAATTGAGCTAAACTTTGGGTAAGCAGACAAAATATTGAGCCGACTATTTGTAGAAATCGGCCCACAGCAGTCATAGCTTCATATAAAAAAGTTGGATACATGCCCTCAAACGACGAATTTTTAGAACAAGCTGCTGCGAATATTTCATTCACACCAATTTTCGAGTTTGAAGGTGTTGAAATCCATGTAGTTAGCCTGCTTAGTTGGAGCCCACCATTGCTAGCACACTGGTATAGAGGCAAGCAAGCCAGCATATTAGCAGTGGATGTTGATGGTAATTTCTTTCTTCGTCATTGTAGCGGCATGGTGCTTTACCGAAACCATATGGCCGAAACAACTACAGAGGTTTCAGGCAGCGTACGAGACTTTGTTTCGCAATTACGCGATGATTCCAACGGCAATTTGGACTGGTGGAAAGATCAGCCTAACAAGCAAGACTAGGTCGGCTCCGGGGACCTAGCCGCTATACAGGATGGTGTTATGAATGGCGGCTATATGGAATGCCCCAGTCGACTATAATTCAGTACGCGGACTAGATTTATCCGCTAGCTGTAGTGATTTTCGGCGCACAGCCGACATAGGATTGTTTCAAACTAGTAGTGCTTTCAGTTTAGGTATAGGCGTTACATCTCAGGAGAAAATATGGGGAACACTCTGAATAAAAATTCGAAAATGGAGTGTACGAACCATGGTTTGAAGTCCCCGGCCTTCATTTGTAAGCATTTACTAGATGGGCAAGGCGTTGTTTTTTTGAGCCAGAAGATGAGCCTGATCCAGAGTGGCCGTTTAAAAATGCCTGGTGCTCGAAATGTGAGGCCATCGCGATCGAGCAAGGGAGTTGGAATGATATTTCGGAAGGCTTCGCTCAAACTATGCCGATATGCGAAGGATGTTTTGAAGAAATCAAGCAGCGAAACACTTAATCAGAAATAAATAGCTAAATCGGTGTTCTTAAATCGCTTCAATGACTGCACTGGGGACTTTTCAGACCTAGCCAATGACCACCGCTACGACCGGTTCAGAGAAGATTGAATTCAGCTAAACTATAATAAGCAGACGCGCCAGATCGAATATTTTCATGCGCGAACGGCCCGAAGCTACAATATGATACATAGCATTTTCTCAAGCTGATAACCTTTTGAAAGGGTGAGCTTTGCATTAAACAACAACGTCAGGTTTACAGAATGGAATGTTCGCATCAAGAAGAATTGACAAAATACTTCCTTGCAGACGGCATTGCAGGCATCCAAAACCATTTGGATAAATGTAACGCCGATGGTAATGAGCGACTCAGATTGCTTGAATCGGTCCGAAAGGCAATAGATGCTACCTACATCGATGATCACACGTTAGATAGAATGCAGGAGATCTACGAAGGGTGCATAGCTGAATCTCTGCGCATCGCCGATGACGATGAATCCCTAGTGCAGCACGCGAATGTACTCTCGTACAACCTATCGGCGAATCTTGCAGATTGTTGGGTTGATGCGGTCGAACCTCGATCCGTCAAACATTTCTACGCCGGGGTTTTCGCCGCTAAGCGCTGCCTGAGTCTACGCAAACAGCTCAATAAGCCTCCAGCAGCTATGGCGATGGCTTATTTTTATACTGGGAGTGCACGAGTATTCTTTGCAACAATTTGCAGAAGCGAATAATTCTTGGTCGAAAAAACTTGAATCCGAATTTCTCAGCTATCAAGATCCTATTGAAGCAAAACAGGATTTGAATATTCTTCTTTCGCGTGGGTTAATCGCATTGGCGCGTTGGAGCCTGGGCACTGAAAATGAAGAGAATTACAGGGAAAGTATTCGCCATCTTAAGGCTGCGCGAACTGTAGAAAATGCAAATGAATGCGATCTCTTTGTCGATGAGCTAAGGCTCTTGAAGGAGCGCCACGCACCAATTGATCGATTATAGCGGCTAGAGCAGACGGACCTTTCGCAGGAAAGAGTCGGTGCGTTGAACTCGATTATTAACGAGTCAGACGGAATGGTTGCCCTCACTCGCACCAATTCTCGGCCCGATAGCTGACAATCGGTTAAAGTGTATTGGTCGTTGATACGCTCATTCATCAATCTACTGCGTTCAGAGAAACTACCTATGAACCATACAGTGCTTTCATTCGCTCTAATCACAACTTTATCTATCGTTAGTTGCAGCCAAAGTAATGATTCGTGTAGTGATCTCGAAGGTACGATAACTCATACCACCACTGAAATTACCGGAATAGAGTCAGCCTTAATTATAAAACGAAGCGCAAATTCTAATGTTATCGAGGCAGTTGATCAGTTCAACGGCACCGAGTTTTCGAACCTGATCATTGAAATAGAATTATCGTGGATTGACGAACAACATCGGTTTAGAGAAAACAATACATTTTTTCAACCGTTTCTCGATTGGTTTACCTCCCCAGTTATGGCTTGTACCTTAGCGCCTTACTACGAAGACTACCAACCAGCAGTATTTAGCTTACAAATATTCAGTAACAGCGATGTGAATGAAAACTACCCTTCTGGAAGTGATTTATCTGTACTTTTTGCAGCTAGCGGAATGATGGGAGAATCCAACTCATTACTCGAGGCCACTAATAATGGTTCGCTAGCTTCGTCAAAGGCATACTCGCTGGAACCAGCATGGATAGATGGTGAACTGGCAACCGCACCAATGACTCCCAATGAGCATATTTTTACGATAATAATTTCTCTTGAAGATGGTAGTACCTTCGAAATAAAGACTCCAGAATTGTTGCTTTCTGGAATTTAGTAACCTCTAAATTTCTGCTTGGCTAGGGCCGCTTGGGGGACCTAGCCGCCATTCCCAGATAGCGGTTCACATACTAAATATACGTCCTATATGTAGCAGTTCTTCATGCAATCAGAGAGCACGAATTGCACTCCTGCAGGATTGCTGATTTCGCACTACTTCAAGTCGTTAGTTAGATCGACACTTTCCTTTGGTATTGGCATTTATACAACTAAAGAACAACAAGATCATCCTCACCTGCAGCCGCAGATTTCTTTTTGTCTGATCGATTGGTTTGTAGTGCTTCCAGATAGCTACTATCGACATCACCCGTTATATATTCACCATTAAAACACCCGCATTCGAACGTTTCGATAGGATGCTTATCGTAACGAACGGCTTCTATCAGGTCTTCCAAGTCTTGATACACAAGCCAATCAGCTCCAATGACTTCCTGAATTTCTTCAACGGTTTTATCGTGGGCAATTAACTCACTTGCCGCAGGCATATCAATGCCATACACGTTGGGGTAACGCACTGGTGGCGCAGCCGATGCCATAAAGACGTTTTTCGCACCCGCATCACGCGCCATTTCCACAATTTGCCCAGAGGTAGTTCCACGCACAATGGAATCATCAACCAGCAAAACGTTCTTACCTTTAAATTCTAATTCGATTGGCGAGAGCTTTTGACGGACCGATTTTTTGCGCAACTGCTGACCTGGCATGATAAACGTGCGACCAATATAGCGATTCTTGATAAACCCTTCGCGGTATTTAACACCAAGATGAAACGCTACTTCCATTGCCGAGGTTCGGCTAGTATCTGGAATAGGTATAACCACGTCAATATCGTGCTTCTCACGTTCACGCAGTATTTTTTTAGCCAGCTTCTCACCCATGCGTAAACGCGACTTATAAACTGATACGTTGTCTATGATGCTATCGGGTCGTGCCAGATAGACATATTCGAATATACACGGCGACAAACTTGTCTCTTTTGCACATTGTCTGGTGTGCATGTTGCCATCAACGTCGATATACACAGCCTCCCCTGGCTCCACGTCACGTAGTCGAGTAAAACCTAACCCTTGTAAGGCAACACTTTCTGATGACACTGCGTACTCCGTGCCTGCATCTGTATGACGAACGCCGATCATGGCAGGCCGAATACCAAGCGGGTCGCGAAAGGCAAATACACCACGGCCAACTAGCATGCCTATCACGGCATAGGCCCCTTTACAACGCTCATGAACCGCTGCAACCGTTGCAAAAATTTGTTCAGGGGTAACGCTTTTTGAAGGCTTTAACGCTTGCAGCTCGTGTGCAAAAACATTGAGCAGTACTTCAGAGTCTGACCGAGTATTGATGTGCCTTAAATCAGATTCAAACAATTCGCGCTGTAGCTGCTCAGCGTTGGTTAGGTTGCCGTTGTGTCCCATGACAATACCGTATGGAGAATTCACATAGAACGGTTGAGCTTCAGCGGCATCAGATGACCCAGCTGTTGGGTAGCGCACATGACCAATACCCATGTTGCCTGCAAGCCGTAACATGTGATCGCTTCGAAAAACGTCACTGACTAAGCCTGCCGCTTTTCTAAGCATTAGGCGTCCGTTGTGGCTGGTTGCAATACCAGCCGCGTCCTGTCCACGATGTTGCAGCAAAGTGAGCCCATCGTAGAGCCGAGAATTAACGGGCTCTACACCTACAATACCGAGAATGCCGCACATGCTTGTTAGGTGCTCGTTGCTGAGAAATCAAAATGTCGCGCTAACTCGGTTGGGAGCTGCGCGTGAATAAACTTTGCGACGCGTTGAGTCGGCGGAATAAAAGCAGACTGGCGCCACCATGTTTCTTGTTTGAAACCGGGAAATAAGTTTGCCAATAAAACCAACAGTGTCACGATAACAACACCACGTACAGCACCAAAGCCAACGCCGAGCCACGTGTCTATTCGGCTTTTGTCGCCCGCAGTTAGAATCTTTTGAAACAAAAAATTGATCATGCCGCCGACGATCATGCTGCAAATAAACAAGGTGAGTGCACTGATGGCTTGACGCGCCTCTGGACTTTCGATTGTGCTACGCGGCAGCAGTGACGCGAACCGAGAGGTGAACATCAACGTAATGAGTATGGCGCCGACCCACGTCACTAGGCTCACTGCCTCTTTGAAAAAACCGCGAATAACACTGATCACGACCGAGACCAAGATAAGCAGCAATATAAGTAAATCAATACCTGAAAACACGAACCCTCCTGACACACTTCAAGTGTGACGGCATTCTATCAAACAGCGTCTGTCTATTAAGGATAGCTGACAACAATCGCTTCTCTGTCCAATAAACGCATTACTTTATTCCGATTCGCCTCAGCTTGCTGCAAGTTAATCATTGGCCCGACCCGTACGCGGAACATCGGGATAGCAGTATCGTTCGCAGGCGTGACAAAAGATGGAAAACCAGCCCGACGCAACTTATTGCGTACGGCTAGCGCGTTAGCCTCATCGCCAAAACTGCCGGCTTGCACCACCCACGCTGTCAACGGCTCAGCTGACTTTGTCATCGGCGCACCAGTACGCGGTGTTGGAGCAACCACTTGTGGCTGAACTGCTTCGGCAATTTGAACCTCTGCAACAGGTTTTACTGTCTCTAGCGCATTTAAACGGGCCGCTACACCCTCTTGCTCCAAGATTGCCGGGGTGGGTGCCTTTTCAACCATTTCAACCGGCTCTGGTACCCCTTTGGCATCCAATATACGCGGTGGTTCAGCACGCAAGCTCTCAACACGACGGTATTGACTCTCACTGCCTGACCCATCTAATAACAAGGGTAAGAATATCACCAGTAAAGCGATTAAAACTGCAGCGCCCCATAGTCGCGCCCGCAGTTTAACGGCCTTCTGCTCATCCAGTGGATCGATCGTGCTCATCGCTGACTATCCGCCGCCTGGGATGCAACATCACGCATTTGCGCTAGCGTGTAGAACGACCCTGCAATGAGTATCAATACTGGTTGATCACTCGTCGCAGAATTTGCAGCCTCCAAGGCTGCCTGCCATGCACCTTCAACCGTGTCGAAACCGTGCACAGGCGATTCCTGATGCTGTTCAACTTGATTTACTAAATCGTTCAGAGGCGTCGCACGAGGCACTGGAAGTTCGGCACAATACCAACTTGATATCGCTGGTGCTAACGCCGACACAATGCCTGCAATATCTTTATCTTTCAAGGCCGAGAACACAGCCAACACACGATACTCAGGATAGTGCGCCTGTAATGCATCGCATACAGACAGTGCAGCAGCCGGGTTATGCGCAACATCAAGCACAGCCAATTGATTTTCAATTTGCATTTCCTCGAAACGACCAGCGACATGAACGGATGTCAGCCCTGCTTGCACCGACTCAGACTGCACTGGCAATATTGACTGCATTGCCGCAACCGCCTCTATCGCACACGCCGCGTTTCTTTGTTGATGCACACCCGCCAACGCTGAGTGCGGCAAGCTATCTTCATTGATGTGAATCACATTCATATTGTGTTCTTGCGCTATCGCCAACAAATTGGACGGAGGATTAGGCTCACCTACAATGAGAGGTTTACCGCGGCGCCCGATGGCAACCTTTTCAGTGGCAACAGCTTCAAGCGTGTCACCAAGGTAGTCTTGATGATCCAGCGCTATGCTGGTGAGAATGGCACAGTCGCAATCCCACAAATTAGTTGCATCAAGTCGACCACCAAGTCCAACTTCTAACAACACGATATCGCACTTTAATTTTTCAAACGCGACCATTGCCGCAAGCGTTGTATATTCAAAATAGGTGAGTGATTCAGGCGTGCGTGCGCCCTCAATTGTGTGTAACGCACTCACGATTTGTTGATCTTCAAGCATCTCGCCATTGACACACATTCGCTCATTAAACACTTCGATGTGTGGACTAGTGTATGCACCAACGCGATAGCCTGCGTGCTGATAAATATCGGAGAGAAGCGCAACCGTTGAGCCTTTGCCGTTCGTGCCGCCAACCAAAATAACAGGCATGCTTGCAGGACGGACACGCAGCCGATCAGCCACCCGCCCAACACGCTGCAAACCCATGTCGATCTCACTCGGGTGCAGATGTTCGAGCCAGGAAAGCCAAGTTGCTAGGCTGCCACTAAGCGGAGGCGCGCTCATGGGACGTCCTAGTTAACCGGGGACCAATGCTTCATCGCTAGGCGCTTTATCGACAGGGGAGTCAGTAATGACTACTGGTGGTAAGTCACATAGCTTAGCCAACAAACCGGCAAGCTTATCGCGCATATTGCGCCGATCAACAATCATATCGATAGCGCCGTGTTCAAGCAGGAATTCACTTTTCTGAAAACCTTCTGGCAGGTTTTCACGTACAGTTTGCTCAATAACCACGCGCCCGGCAAAACCGATCTCGGCACCTGGCTCGGCAATAATGATGTCACCCAACATAGCAAGACTGGCTGATACACCACCCATGGTTGGGTCGGTTAACACTGAAATGTACGGAATTTTGCGCGTTGATAACTTAGCCAACATCGCACTCGTCTTACCCATCTGAAACAGTGAGAACAACGCTTCTTGCATTCGTGCGCCACCACTTGCGCTAAAACAAACCAATGGAACATCATCTTCAAGGCAACGATCGCACGCGCGAGCAAACCGTTCGCCCACAACTGAGCCCATGGAGCCGCCCATAAAATTAAAATCGAAACAAGCAACAACAACCGGATTACCGTGGATGGTTCCGCGCATTACTAGTAGCGCATCTTTTATGCCCAAGTCTTTCTGTTTTTGCGCTAATCGATCTTTATAACGCTTACTGTCTTTAAATTTCAAGATATCGACTGGCTCAATTCCACCGCCAATCTCAACACGGCCATCGACATCTAATAAACGGTCAACTCGGGTCGCCGCCGTTATCCGCATGTGGTGAGAGCACTTTATGCAAACATCCTGCGCCCGCTCAACTTCAGCGCGATACAGCACGTTTGCGCAATTGCTGCACTTGACCCAGAGCCCTTCAGGCACATTGCCTTTGGCTTCGTTTTTGGTGCCAATGCGCGACGGGATGAGCTTTTCAAACCAACTAAGACGACCAGCAACGGCACCGGTAATTTTGTCTTTTGTGTCTTTCTTGTCTTCTTCACTCACGGGATGAGATTTCTCTTGTTAGCCATAGAGCTTGGGTAGATCTGATGACACATAATACCACTCAGCGAGACCTAGCTCAGTTCTGCGTCTTTCTGACGTACTGCGGACATAAACGACCTTAAAGCTGGATGGTCTTTCACTCCCTTCGACGCCTCAACGCCACTGCTGACATCTAGCGCATAGGGCCTGACCTGTTCGATCGCACTGCCGGCATTGTCCGCATTCAGACCACCGGCTAATATCAATGGCTTACCAATATTTTTATCCAATTTTTGCCAATCAAACGCATGCCCGGTGCCTCCCAGCTGCCCAGGCTCGTTTGAATCGAATAGAAAGGCCATTGCGTGTTTATAAGCTTGGAGGGACTCCAGAGACGGCATTCCACCTCCAAGCCCGATGGCTTTGAGGTAAGGCACACCGTAGCGATCACAATCCGCAGGCGTTTCCTGCCCATGAAACTGCGGCAGCATGCCCGGCATCACATTGAGCGCCTGCGTAACCTCCTGAACAGGAGCGTTCAAAAACAGACCAACGCGAGTAATAAACGGGGCGACTTGATCACTAATAGCTCTGGAAGCTTCTGGAGTTATGAATCGTTTACTGGCTTTAACAAACACAAAGCCTAGCGCATCAGCACCCAATTGTTCGCTAAGCTGCGCATCTTCAACGCGGGTGATTCCGCAAATTTTTACTCGAGTATGGTGTGTCATAGTGGTGAAACGATACCAGAATTCAGCATCATCCAGTTACCATGGATTAACGGCCTGCGCACGAAAATCGGGTATGCCGAACTCCGGCGGATAACTTGGCTGAATGAAACAAAGCCCTTGGGCCGGTGCTGTCATGCCGCCCTTGGTTCTATCTCGGCCATTAAGTACTTCCAGTAGCCATGGCGCATCGGCCTCGCCTTTGCCAATTCGAATAAGACAACCCGATAAAATACGCACCATATTGTGCAAAAAACCATTCGCACGCACTTCAATACTGATCAGTTGACCTGAGCGGCTGACATCAAGCTGCTGCAGATCACGAACCGCGTGCTTGGCTTGGCAATCTGATGAGCGAAACGCTGAAAAATCATGCACACCAAGCAATTGCTGCGCAGCCTCGTGCATCGCATCGGCGTCGAGTGGTTGGTTAATCCAACTCAGCTTATTGGCATGCAACGCTGATCGTGTTCCACGATTCAATATACGATATTGATAACTGCGGTTCAGCGCTTTGAATCGAGCATGAAACTCATCGCTAACCTCGCCTGCCCAATGCACCGCCACGTGAGAATCAAGATGTGTGTTGGTGCCAAAGGTCCAAGCATGCAACGGCCTTACCGCTGTGGTGTCAAAGTGCACAACCTGCGCAACGCCGTGCACACCGGTATCGGTGCGGCCCGAACAATTCACATGAATGGGCTCATTGGCAATTCGGCTCAGCGCCTGTTCAAGCTCAGCTTGCACAGAGTGACAATGCGGTTGAATCTGCCATCCACAGAACGGACTGCCATCGTACTCTACGGCTAACGCAATTCTCATGATGGCTGATTCAACACACTGGATAAGGTCTGGTTAGTGTACTTCAGTTCTCGCGGTAAAATGTGCCCACAAAAAAGGGCGCTGACCCCATTTAAGTTGCCGCGCCCTATCGATTCAAACCGGCGCAGCCATTGGCCGCCCGGAGTAAACCGTGTGTTTAAGAGATCTTACGAAGCAACGTTTCGGCTTCAGATACCTGTGCAGGGTTTCCACTTTTTACGATTTCGCCCAATGCACTGCTAGCAGAGTCTTTGTCACCCATATCGATATAAGCCTTAGCCAAATCCATCATAGTATCCATTTCGTCTGAACTATCAAGACCACCAACGTTTTCATTAATCAGATCGTTGTCGCTGGTTAGGTCTGGCATTTCAAGAGTATCAACTGACGCGGTTGAATCATCAAGCAAATCAGTACCGTCTAATTCCAGATCGCCAGAGAGTTGATCAAGGTCAAGTGTTAGATCTTCAGCAACTGAACCTTTGGCACCGTCGTTGGCAGCGCCACCGACATCAAGATCATCAAGACTTAGAGCATCATCAAACATGTCTGAAGCGGAATCTTTCGCGGATGCAGCCTTCGAACCAAGACCACCGGCAAGTGCGGCGCCACCAGCGGCGATGCCACCAATTCCTGCCCCTATGCCACCACCAACTCCACCAAGCTTGTCCTTACCAGCATCGGCGAGACCGCCTAATTTATCTTTACTTGACTCTGCAATACCGCCCAACTTATCTCCAACACCTTCGCCAGCATCAAAGCCTGGAAAGTCGAGTGAGTTGTCATCAACTAATGTATCGCCAACGTTAACTTCTTCGCTGGCAATCTCATTGGCAATTTGTGAAAAATCGCCTGTGGCTTCAAGATCAGTTTCATCAAAAGCAAACGCTGGGTCAAGACTCTGGTCCATAAGATCAGTTTCGTTTGCATCCATTGGCGTATCAGACGCATCACCAAAGTCACGACTAACACTACTTGCGATATCGTCTCCTCCATCAGTAGAGAAGTCGTTGTCGTCTAGCTTAGGTGCATCGAAGTCGCCCATGCCGACGTTTTGAACAGCCGTCTCTGAACTGGCAAACAGGAAGTTGTTTGGTTGTAGGTCATAGCCCATTTCGCAAACCGAACTCCACTCAGGTGAACCTTCACCACCAAAGCGCTCATGATAACTTTCAGCGCCCTCAGAGAATGCATCGCCATTGCCTTGCGCATGCTGCGTTTGCAATAGTTTCAAAGCGTATTCAGGATTATTCGGCTCACGCTCAATTGCTTTAGCCAACAACTCTTCTGCTTGACCGTGCAGACCGTAAGCTAAGTACACATCGACTTCAGAAATGGTGTCGTCTGGGTCAAGGCTCTCTTGCACGTTAGTGCTATCCATTGCATCCATGTGACCATCAAGTGCGACATCAGATTCCACACTATCATCGGCATTTGCGCGCACCGCCGCTGTTGCTCCACCGACAGCTGCGGCTCCAGCAACTCCTGTGGCTACAGCCGAACCAATCCCGGTTGACTCATGCGCCTCTGTACCTTCGGCATGGAGTTGAACACTATCGTCTTCGTCATCAAAGAATTCAACATCATCGCCATAGTCGAGCATGTCTTCGTCTTTCTTACGACGCTTACCAAGCAAGAGAAAACCAAGGCCCAGCGCGCTTAATGCACCCAGACCAATAACAATCCATTTGCCATACTTTTGTAAAAGATCCGTATACCACGGAGTTTGAACAGCTGGAGGTGTGATATCAACTTCAGGCACAGTCGGTTCAGGAACCAATTCAACTTCAGGCAGTTTTTCGCCTGCAGCGGTCAGCGCGTTTTGCGCTGCATCGGTAGCGTTGCCAGCAGTGTCAGTAATTGCACCACCTGCATCGGCGACTAACCCTTGAGCGTTGTCCATTACGCCACCTGCCGCATCAGTATCAGCTGATGCTTGCTTAAGCTGTTCTTGTAGTCTCGATACTTCTTGCTGACGAATGCTAACCAGCGAATCCATATTCTCAGCAGTGTTTTTCAGCTCCGCTGATTGCTCACCTAGATCAGTACTTTCAAGACGCGTAGATGCAAGCTCTTCTTTCGCGAGCTGCAGCTTCTTATTAATTTCACCTAGCTGTGCGTCAGCACCACCTTCGCTGTTGTCAGCTGTTGCACTAGCCGCAGCTGTTGTTGAATCACTTTCGGCAACGATATTAAGTTCTTTGCGATTAAGCGTTTCATCTTTCGCTGCATCAAGAATACGCTGTGCAGCCGCGCTGAGTTCCGACCTAGCTTGCTCTTGATCTTGTTCTTGTGGCGCAGCTGGCGCTTGTGTTGACGCTGCCACTCTAGTTCCTGATGAACCTCGAATGCTGTCCCGGTACTCACGCCAAAGTTGATTTTGTTCGCCCATTTGCGCAACGGCTTCTGCCTGAGACATCTGGGAAAGTTCACTACTGTCAGGGATGCGCAAGATTGCCCCTGCTTTAACCAAGTTAACGTTCCCGTTAATAAAAGCACCCTGGTTTGCGTTTAGCAGCGCCATCATCATCTGCTGTGACGATACGCCTTGCACTGCATTTGCGTCAGCGATCGCTGCCAAGGTATCACCTTGTTGCACAGTGACATCACCACCGCCACCGATGACGACGTCAGAATCGAGTGAGTCAAGAGACACGATATCGGACGAACCACCGAAAATAGACGAACTGCCCGATTGGCCATCGACAACAAAAGTATCAGACACTTCGCTTGATGAACCAACAATCTCGACGTCAAACTCGTAATCTGCAGCAGCTGCTATTTGATCATTTTGGAATTGCACTGAAGCGGCTGGATTAGCCACACCAAGATCAGTCAATGAAACCACCTCACCTTGATCAGCGATTGTTTCAAACGAGGCCGCGGAATCGTCAATGACTTGAACCCCTCCAACATTGATGCCGCCAAGATCTTGAAGCGACACAATATCGCCACCATCACTTGGCAACACTGCGTTGTCAGAAATTTCAACCGCTGAACCAACAATTTCAACTTCAAAACTATCGGCGTCAAATGCTTCACGCTCGATCGGTGCAGGAGCAACCAAGGACGTATCTGAACGTTGAAGTATGGCTGGCTGCTCACTGAGCGTATTTCGGTCGCTTGCGCTAGGCGTCATGAAAACAGGTGGATCGAGTAGTACGGTGTATTCACGCACCATTCGGCCTGCTGGCCAATCAACTTCAAGTAGAAAATTCAGGAACGGTTCAACGACCGGCCTGCTGCTGGAGATACGAATAACGGGTGTACCGGAGCTCGCGTCAACAGAAAAGCGTAAGTCAGTCAACGCACTCGTGCGTTCGATTCCGGCACGTGAAAACGCATCAGGCGACGCTAATTTGACGATCATCCCGTCAGCTTCACCCGGCTGCACTGACGTGAGTCGGATTTCCGCATTCATTGGCTGATTCAATGCAGAACGCATTTCGATATCGCCAAGGCCCAAAGCCCTAACGCCACCTGAAGCCAACACCAAACTGACGGCCGCAGCCGTTGCAAGTTTTCGCACTTTAGTTATGTCCCAACGTATCGCATCATTTGCTGTACCAACCGGAATCGGCGCAACCAAACTAGCGATGTTAACTATCTCAACTGTATTCTATAGCTGATTATTTCTATAATTCAGCAATTTATAGGTAGTCTGCAGCAAGGCACTCGGCAATTTGTACACTGTTAAGTGCTGCGCCCTTTCGTACGTTGTCGGACACTACCCAAAGGTTTAATCCGTTTTCAGTACTGATATCCTTCCTGATTCTGCCTACATAAACCGCATCGGTTCCGGCCGATTCGGTCACGGCGGTGGGATACCCACCGTCTTTGTGTTCATCCAAAACAACAATTCCCTGTGCAGACCCCAGCAAATGTCGGGCCTGTTCAGCAGTAATGGGTAAATTGGTCTCCAAATGCACGGCTTCTGAATGTCCGTAAAACACAGGAACGCGCACACAGGTCGGATTTACCATGATTGAGTCGTCTTCCATGATTTTATGGGTTTCCCAAACCATCTTCATTTCTTCCTTGGTGTATCCATTCTCCTGAAATGTGTCAATGTGTGGCAAAACGTTAAAAGCAATCTGTTTTGGATAAACAGATGGCTTCGCTTCCTGCCCGTTAAGCAAGCGAGCTGTTTGACCACCAAGCTCTTCTATTGCTTCTTTTCCAGTACCCGAAACAGCCTGATACGTACAAACATTCACGCGCGTAATTCCAAACGCGTCGTGAATCGGTTTTAGTGCAACCAACATTTGAATAGTAGAACAATTCGGATTGGCGATGATGTTTGTCGCCTTGTATCCAGCAATAGCATGCGCATTAACCTCCGGCACTATAAGCGGTTTATCGTCGTCATAGCGAAATTGAGAGGTATTATCTATAACAACACACCCAGCTTCAGCTGCCACAGGTGCATAGATTTTCGAAATCGATGCACCGGGAGAAAACAAACCGATCTGTACCTGACTAAAATCGAATTTTGCCAGATCTTGCACAACCAACTGCTTTGTACCAAATTCGACGCGTTTACCGGCAGATCGTTCACTAGCCAATGCATAGATGTTGCGCACTGGAAATTGTCGTTCGGCCAAAATCGACAGTATGGTTTCACCAACCGCACCTGTCGCACCCACTACTGCTACATCGAATTCCTTGCTCATTTTAATGCCTGTATTAAATTTCTGCGCGATCTTGTGACCACTATCAATTAACTATTGAAAACTTATTTGCAGTTTACGTTGCTGATTGTTACGAAGCTTGCAACGCCGTCATGACAGCGTCACCCATCTGCACTGTATTAACGATTGATTCATTCGCACCACCACCAGCGATGTCTGCGCACCGAACACCATTTTTGATAACCGTGGCAACGGCGGCATCAATCTGATCAGCGGCAGCAGCCTCATTCAGTGTGTAACGCAGCAGCATTGCGACCGACAAAATAGTGGCAAGTGGGTTCGCTTTTCCTGTTCCAGCAATATCCGGCGCTGAACCGTGCACAGGCTCGTACATACCTTTGCCGTTAATATCCAACGATGCCGATGGCAGCATACCGATCGACCCAGTCAGCATGGCGGCAGCATCAGAAAGAATGTCGCCAAATAAATTGCTGGTGACGATGACATCAAATTGTTTAGGCTCACGCACCAACTGCATGGCAGCGTTGTCCACATACATATGCGACAGCTCGACTTCCGGGTAATCTTTTGCGACTTCTATTACCACTTCACGCCACAACTCGGATACTTCTAACACGTTGGCTTTGTCCACTGAGCACAAACGCTTGTTACGCTGCATGGCAATCTCGAACCCACTGACCGCAATGCGGCGAATTTCATCTTCTGAATAAACCATGGTGTTGAAACCCACTCTTTTGCCATCTCGGGTTTCAAGTCCACGCGGTGCACCGAAGTAGATACCTCCAGTGAGCTCGCGTAAAATCATAATGTCGAGACCTGCAACGAGTTCCGGCTTCAACGAGGAAGCATCTGCTAGTTCTGGATAGAGCATGGCTGGCCGCAAGTTGGAAAACAACTCAAGCTCTGAACGCAGTTTTAACAAGCCTCGTTCTGGTCGCTTATCTCGTGGCGCTTTGTCGTACTTCGGCCCACCTATAGAACCAAGCAAGATTGCATCGGCTGCACGACAAGCTGCTAACGTCTCATCCGTTAGCGGCTCACCGCTTAGATCGTAGCTTGCACCACCAAACGCGAAGGTTTGAGTTGAAATATCAAGTTTGTGCTGCTCATTTACTGCATCAAGCACACGAACGGCTTGCTCAATGATTTCAGTACCGATGCCATCTCCAGGCAAGACAACAATATTTTTAGCCATATTTATTTCACTGGGTTGATGGTTGAGCAATGCGATTAGTTCGCAAACTACAACCAAAATTAGGAATGAATAGCGTTTTGCTTAAGCTATTTCTGCACGCTCGATGATTTCACTCTCAGCCGCTGCATCTTCATACCACTGCTGCATGGGTGCATCACTAAGCACTTGTTCGAAATAGATTTGTGTAGCCCTCGGTGCTCGCACACCGTAAGTTTTAAATCGTGATGCGATAGGTGCATACATCGCATCGGCTACTGTGTAATGACCAAACAACCATGGGCCTTTGCTATCGTGCAAAGCCTGTTCAATTAATTCCACGATACGATTTATGTCTATTTCAGTTGCCAAGTCGGGGGTAAACTTCTCAACACTGCGTCGACAGTTCATTGGCATTTTAGCGCGCAGCACATGAAAACCACTGTGCATCTCACTGCTCATGGCTCGAGCGCGGGCACGATCATCAGCAGCTTGAGGCAAGAGATTTTTTGCTGGAAACTTATCAGCAATGTACTCGCAAATAGCCAATGAATCCCAAAGCACTAACCTGCCATCATTTAACACAGGAACCTGCTTAGCCGGGCAATGCTCATCCAGCAGGCGATCACCTTCTTCGGTGAATAACGGAATACGCACCTCTTCAAAATCAACACCTGCATGCTTAAGCAGAATCCATGGCCGCAGTGACCACGAGGAATAATTCTTATTGCCAATGATTAACTGCATTACAACACCTTACCGACCGATACAACACAACTTAACTAAATAACCAAGGAGCAGTTTTCTTACGCGCCTCTTCATAGTCTTGAATGGTATTGCGCTTCTGCAGCGTCAAACCAATTTCATCGAGCCCCTCTAGCAGACAATCCTTTCGAAATGGGTCAACATCAAATTCAATCACATCACCATCCGGTGTAGTAATCGTTTGCGCTGCCAGGTCTATGGTTAAGCTGTAACCAGGGTTTTGCTCGCAACTCTCTGCCAACTTATTAACGATTTGCGCATCAAGCGCAATGGCTAACAAGCCACTCTTGAACGAGTTATTTGAAAATATATCAGCGTAGCTTGGTGCAATAACACATCGAATACCAAAATCATCAAGCGCCCATACCGCATGCTCACGCGATGAACCACAACCAAAATTCTCACCTGCCAATAATACTTGAGCGCCTGCAAAACGTTCTTCGTTTAATACAAAGTCCGGATTAGGTTGACGCGTTGAGGAATCCTGACCAGGAAAACCCGGGTCGAGATAACGCCATTCATCAAATAGATTTACGCCAAAACCACTGCGCTTAATCGATTTTAAAAATTGCTTAGGAATAATCGCATCGGTATCAACGTTGGCACGCATTAGCGGCACAGCTAGGCCATCGAGTTTAGTAAATGCTTTCATTAGAAATCCCTCACATCAACGAAGCGGCCTGCAATAGCCGCAGCAGCAGCCATCGCCGGGCTCACCAAATGGGTTCGACCACCCTTACCTTGCCGGCCTTCGAAATTTCTGTTGGATGTCGACGCACAACGTTCGCCCTCACCCAACTTATCGGCGTTCATCGCCAAGCACATAGAACAACCTGGCTCACGCCACTCAAAACCTGCTTGAGTAAAAATTTTATCTAAGCCTTCTTCTTCGGCTTGTTGTTTCACCAAGCCAGAGCCGGGTACAACAAGCGCTTGAATAATAGAACTTGCCACCTTACGATCTTTTATAACCGCTGCAGCTGCACGCAAATCCTCGATACGCGAGTTTGTGCATGAACCTATAAACACACGATCGAGCTTAATATCACCAATCGGAGTTAATGGCTCCAAGTCCATGTATTCGAGCGCGCGCTTCATACCCGTAGATTTTGACTCATCGCTAACACCTGCAGGGTCTGGCACTTGCCCAGTTACCGATGTCACCATTTCAGGAGACGTTCCCCAGGATACTTGTGGTTCAATTTTAGATGCATCCAGCCTGACAACATTTTCAAATACCGCATCGTCGTCTGAGCGTAATGCTTTCCATGCTGCCACTGCTGCATCCCAATGCTCCTCAGATGGTGCAAACGGACGCCCTTTAATATAATCGATCGTAGTGTCATCAACTGCGATCATGCCTGCACGAGCGCCAGCTTCAATAGCCATATTGCACACTGTCATTCGCCCTTCCATGGATAAAGCACGAATGGCATCGCCACCAAATTCAAGTGTATAACCAGTGCCACCAGCAGTACCGATTTCACCAATAATGGCCAGCACAATGTCTTTTGCAGTAACGCCCAGCCCGACTTCACCATCAACACTCACCAACATACTTTTGGATTTTCGTTGCGACAACGTTTGGGTTGCCATAACGTGTTCAACTTCTGAAGTACCAATACCGAACGCCAGTGCGCCAAAAGCACCATGAGTTGATGTATGTGAATCGCCACAAACAACGGTCATGCCTGGCAAGGTTGCGCCTTGCTCTGGACCAATGACGTGCACAATGCCTTGCCGTAAGTCAGACATCTTGAATTCGGTGATAGCGTATTTCTCACAGTTGCTATCCAGTGTTTCGATCTGCAGACGCGATACAGGGTCTTCGATACCTTCACTACGCGAGGTGGTTGGTACGTTGTGATCAGCCACAGCTAACATTGAATCGATGCGCCACGGTTTGCGACCAGCAAGTTCCAGCCCCTCAAACGCTTGAGGGGATGTGACTTCGTGTACCAAATGGCGGTCTATGTAAAGCAGTACAGTACCACTGTCTCCGGCATGCACAACATGCGCATCCCAGACTTTGTCATACAACGTTTTTCCAGCCATTTTCACCATGCTCCAGCGGTCAAATTTCTCCCAGTTTACGCTGCACTCGACAATTACTCAAATTCATCTTATTCATAATTGCCATTCCCAACAGGAATACAATATAGTGGCGGCCAGGAGCCACAATAAGCCTCTTGCGCAGGCTGATAGTGCAATTTGCAAACTACAGGAACACTGAAATGGACGTACCCGCCTTACAAGCATTGGTCGCTGTGGCCGAGACCGGATCGTTCTCGCGTGCCAGCGAGCAATTGTTTATCACTCAGCCGGCCATTTCAAAACGTATTGCCGGATTGGAAACTGAACTTGATGTGGTTTTAATCGACCGGCTCGGCCGCAATACACGACTGACCGAAGCTGGAGAGAATCTGCTGGTGTCAGCGCGACGCATCCTCGCGGACATAGCCAGTAGTCGTGAGCAAGTTCGATCGTTAAACCATGAGGTCGGTGGAAAACTAAAGCTTGCGACTAGTCACCATATCGGTATCCATCGTCTACCACCAGTACTCAAAGCCTATACACAAGCATGCCCACAAGTAGAACTGGACTTAATGTTCATGGATTCAGAACGTGCGTGCGAGTTGGTATCGGATGGCTCAATTGAATTAGCCATTGTCACCCTACCCGAGCACCCTGCTGATAATTTGCAAACACAACTGATATGGGATGACCCACTAGCGATTGTTTGCGCAAAAGAACACCCTTTGTGCGGTGCGAAAAATGTAAAAGCAAAACAATTAGCTAAACACCCAGCGGTATTACCTGCTCGCGGCACAGTAACGCGTGGCATTGTACTCAATGCGATTGCACCATTCGATGTCAACATAAGTACGTCGTTAGAAACCAATTACCTTGAGACTATTAAGATGATGGTATCGGTGGGATTAGGTTGGAGCGCGTTGCCACAGAGCATGGTAGATGATTCGCTAACCACCCTACCAACTAAAACCATTAAAATGCGCAGAGAATTAGGCAGTGTGCAGTTAAAAGATCGAACGTTAGGGCGCGCGGCTACCGCGTTATTGGCGTTGCTGCCAAAGTAGGTTAGTGTTCGCGTAGCTCCCACGTCACGCATGACAGCGAAACACCACTGATGATCTAAACACCCTTCCAAAGCGTATCTACGGTCTACTTACCAACAATGGAAGATAAATGACTGACTTACTAAAGTCACTTGGAACAACTGAAACTAGCTTGGCAACGCTGAAGGTAGTTATGGAAAATAGCTTCGACTCAATCCTGATTACTGATGCGACTGCTAAGGGTAAAGTTATTTACGCAAATAAAGCGTTTAAGAAGCTCACTGGTTATGATTCTTCCGAAGTCATCGGGAAAACCCCTCGGATTCTACAAGGTGTGGGTACCGACAAAAAAGTCATCGATCGTCTTGCAGTAGCGTTGAAAACGGGTAAGAAATTTGAAGGAAAGGCCATTAACTACAAGAAAGATGGCACACCCTTCATCATGTACTGGAGAGTACTTCCAATTAAAACAGGGAAAAAGATCGAAGCATGGGTTGCCATTCAAAGAGAAGGCTCTGTTATCTGACTTTAGCGTAACCATGTGGATTATGATTGCAGTCCCATACTCAGCTGGTGCAAAAACAGAAACGGCGCGTGCTAAATTTTTTCAGATATAAAAACAGGCAGCATTCGATATGGGTCATATTCCAATCATTGGCGTGAACTTAGCCCTTCCAGTTATCGACCAACTTGAATCCAATTGATTTTGATAACATCATGATGCCAATGTCACATGCTTTAACAGAGTAAGTGCGATGCATGCTTGCGCATTGGTGGTGATTCATTGAGAGACTGATGCAGGCCAATGTATATCGAGTTATTATACTTAGCCTGTAAAAAGCAAAAAAGGGTAGGAACAAGATACAAAACTTGTCTCTACCCCCTACTCCTTACATCAACTTAAAACTAGTATTCGATAACAGAAAATTTCTGCTTACGAAATTGCTTACGTTCTTTTGGATTTAAATTACGTAGCGTATTAGCAAACTCTCGACCCTTAGTGTCATTGGTTTTCTTCGGTTTTTTGCTTCTCGCTAAACGGCGTTGCTCATTTGCATCAACTCGCTTATTTGATTGCTTGTTGAACGAACGCTCAGCACTAACCTCTACATTGCTATTAGCCCCATCGTTAGAAGTTCGCTGACTTTTTGCTGTTAAAGGCTTCTGCCGTTCTTCTCGTTTCTCTTTTTTCGTTAACACAACAGTTTCAACCGTCGCCGTTGCTGCAGCAAGTTCAGGTACAGCCTCAGATGTTATCCCACTCTCTAAAGAAACCGTAACAGCAGCTTCAACTAGCGACTCAGAATTAACCAGCGGCGCACTGTAGGATTCCGCTGATGCATAAGCGAGATCGGCCAGTACGATTTGCGCATTAACAATCTCACCCGTCAATCCATCCGGTTCCGCTGGTGCAGATGCGACGATCAAATCAGAGGTGTAGTGAGTTGATTGCGTGCCATTCACCCAAGCATCAATCCCAGTATTGAACTCAGTACTAATAGACCAGCCCAGTTCTTTGTTTATATTAAACATCGACAGTGCACGAACTGCTGGGTACTCAGCTTCAAGATGAGAGAGCATATCGCCAATCCAAACGGATTTCGATTCAAACGCGTCGCTATCGTCGCCATACATACCGTAATAAGTATTAGGTAGATCTGTCGGCTCAGCACTGCCCGTCTCAGCGATCATGATTGGCTTGTCTGGAAAATCGTTAACTAACTTGAGGTAGCCGTTGTTAAATATTTCGCCAAATGTACTCCAACCGTTAGTTGCGTAGTTCGAGCCCCAGTTGTAACCATCCAGTGAAGTCCAGTCAACATACTCATCACCTGGGTAATACACACAGAAGTTATCGTAATCATCGACGTTAGTTTTACTGGCACTCCAGATCCAATCAACATGATCGTTAACACCTATAACATCAAATTTGTCATGAATGTGTTGCCATGCAGCGGTGTATGCAACGGGTGTATTGGAATATGGGTACCAGTTACCATTAAACTCATGAGCGAAACGAATCGCTAAACGAGGTCGATCTGCTTCAGGGTACATATTCACCCAAGCTAGCAGTTTTCGACCCCATAAATCAAGATAGTCATCCCACATGCCGATTGCGATTTCGGGTAGTAGGTTTGCATCTCGACGGGACAAGTCTATTGGCATCCAAGAAATCATTGGTGTTGCGCCTTGGGCCACCACGTTTTTAGATTGCCAATATAGATTATCCCAGTCATGAGAGAACGCTGAGAACACGTTCACGTAAGCTAAATTTTTGGGTATCGCATCATTGAAATCTGCAATGACTTGTTGAGAAAACCCATCGTTGGGCAATGAAGCACCCAACATTACATCAGCGGAAGCTGATGTTGAAACGCCTATAGAAGTTACAACAAAGCTTGTCGCTAATGCTATGGCAAGAGGTGTTTTTGGAAAAATTATTAAACATTTAGTCGCCTTAATTTAATACTATATAATCAAACTGACCAGCAGAACAAAAACGTTTTGCCAGCAGTTTATTCACTGGCCCTCCCTCCAGACAATTTGGTTAACGGTTGTTGACATTCCGTCTAAAGCTAGCCTGTGCATTACGACGATGGGTTATCAAAAAAATAAGCGCAAACTACATTCAAGTCGGCATTTAGTCTTACATTAGTGAATCAATGTCGGGACTATCGTGTCGGGACTATCGAGAAGATCGCAAGGAACTGAGTCGCATACAACCATGGTAGTGATACCAATGGAGCAATGACTTTAGATACATTGCTCATGTAACCCTCGGCAGATTCAAGTAACCTCCCTCTGGTTTAGTGATCCTTAGCAAACCACATTATTTCTCGCCACTAAATCGGGCAAGGCTTGCCGGTGATTACTTCTTCACGTTGCAAGCTGATTTTACTATTGGCTCGCTTCACGGCAAAGAACCTGAGAATACAGCTGCTGATCAATTGCCAGCACTCGATTAGGTTGATACGATCTAACCCCTACAGAAGAGATTGATTACCCATGGCTCACAATAATTGGGATTCGGCGTTTGACAACATGGGGCATATCCCAAACTCAACAGAGCTCCCGGCTTTCTGGGCAAGCCGTGCAGAACAGTATCGAGCTAACGCTATGGCAGCTAATCTGCGCGTCGATACCAACATTTCTTACGGCGACCATGAGCGTGAAGTATTTGACCTAGTCTGGCCAGAGGCTCAACCGAAAGGTTTGGTGGTTTTTGTCCATGGCGGTTACTGGATTAGACTCGACAAGTCCTTCTGGACAGACTTTGCAGAAGGCGCACGGGCAAATGGTTGGGCTGTTTGCCTACCCAGTTATACGCTAGCACCAGAGGCGCGCATCAGTGACATTACCGCTCAAATAGGTCGCGCCATTGCAAAAGCGGCAGAGTTGGTCAGTGGGCCCATCCGATTATCAGGTCATTCAGCGGGAGGTCACCTGGTTAGCAGAATGATGTGCGATGACACTACGCTTACCTCGGATGTACTACAGCGTATTGAGCACACCGTGTCTATTAGTGGGTTGCACGATTTACGTCCATTGATGCAGACAAAAATGAACGATTCTTTAAATTTAGATGCAATCGAGTCGGTATCAGAAAGTGCAGCACTGCAAAGACCCAAAGGCACTCCAAGCATCACTGCGTGGGTTGGCGGAGGTGAGCGACCTGAATTCATTCGCCAAGCCAAGCTACTGACGATGATGTGGGAAGGCCTTGACGCCAACATCAGTTGCACAGTCGACGGTCAGCATAATCACTTCACGGTTATTGAGGGATTAAAAGACGCAAACAGTGAGATAACAATGGAAATACTTAAATCGGTTTCTGAGCAGACGTAGCTGAAGTGCTTAGCACTTGATAAAAGTACCAGCTCTAGCTCCGATTAAGCAATGGTCAAGCATTTGCGGTTTCTAGAAAAAATAGGAGCTTTAACAAATTAATGAGACTGGCAGTGCTTCCTCCAAAGCGGATAGCGAAGGGTTTGGCTCTTGGCCGGCTTTGCAGCTGAACTCACCGCTTGATAAAGATATTTGCACTCGAGCTGACTAAGCTGAAGCGCTTAACTAGATAACCACCGCCTAAGCGCATCAGTTGTTCGAGCGGGCTGCTCTAGTACTGGCAAATGCCCCGCTCCTGGAACAATCACAAGGTGAGCATTAGGGATGAGATCACGCATAAGCTCATGTTTCTCAACCGGACAAAGCGTGTCATCTTCTCCACATAAAATAAGTGTTGGAACTTGAATCGCTCGTAAAGTATCGCATTGATCGGGGCGGTGCTTTAGTGCTAAAGATTGATCAATAAAAACCTCAACCCCTAAGGCTTCAGACATTGCCATACATAAATCAAGAATACGGCCTTTGTTCGGGCCTTCACTCAGGTAGTTAGGTTTCATTTCATCACGCATCACTGGTCGCAGACCACCAGCACGCACACGCTCAATTTGCGCTACACGCTCCAAAGCACGCGCAGCTTGCTCTGCGTGAGGGTTTGTATCCATTAGGGCCAATCGCGTAACACGCTCTGGTGCCCGCTTGATTATTTCCATTGCAGTTATACCACCCATCGACAAACCGGCAAGCGCAAATTTAGGAGGCGCATGCGCGAGTATTTCTCCGGCCAACGCCTCTACCGATGTTTGCCCGGTTAAGGGCGCAACCATTACTGCTCTATCAACAGAAAATGTCGCGACTTGCACCTCAAATAGGCGTGCGTCACACATCATTCCGGGTAACAGTAAAAGAGGCTCACTCACAGGCGATCACAATTTTACTAATCAAAGACGAACACCAATAAAAAATACGAACAATCATTTTGTATAAATTCCGGAACCTATCACGGTTCAAATTGATAATACAGTTTCTCATCTGTTGCGGTACCCGATGAATCACCATTGGAGCGACTAATTGCAATCAACTTTGTTGTAGCATCCAGTAACATTGCCGTTAGACCAGACCCATCGTCAGCACTAAGGTGGATAAAATGCATGAGTCTCACCCACTGGCAAAACAGAAAAGTATTATCTTTAACGATCTAAAACAAGTTAACTACGTTGATCGATTGCGCTGCGAATTTCGAGATACTTTTCTTGACGAACTTAAAAGTAGAGAAATAAATTTACAACTCGTTGTTCGCTCCGAACGTGAAGACCTAATCAGCGAGTCCATATCAAATTCTATTGGCGTTACTACGATGCCTCGAAGTGCAGCCGAGCACGCAGGGCTAACTAATCGCACCTTCGATGACATGCTCTTAACTCAGAACATTAGCATCGTGACTGTGAAGAACCGAGAACTGCATCCCGCAGTTATACAATTCATGGTACGTGCTCTCTCTGAACCTCCCCAACAACTCCAGACTATCAGTTAAGCAGCTTGTGCCATCTCATAATTGATTGGGCTTTTGTTTCCAA